>ERZ889217.1751-NODE-1751-length-10432-cov-19.999422_pt1 | contig 10432 bp, 8 predicted proteins | sample MGYA00521098_ERZ889217 | MGnify/ENA primary metagenome ERZ889217 (study PRJEB32303, sample SAMEA104408613) | aquatic metagenome | biome: Brackish water; feature: Pelagic; material: water | place: Baltic Sea | collected 2014-06-10T22:04:00 | depth 2,362 m ...
AGGCCTAGAGGTTTAAGTTTGAGGTCCGCGCACGAGTTTGCCTGGCAATTCACCTGTGAACTCGTCGTGGTCGACAGTTTGTACGCCATTAACTAGCGTCGCTACATAGCCGTGCGCAGTTTGTACGAGTCGTCGGCCATTTGCTGGCAAATCAAAAACAACTTTGGGGTTGTCAAAGCCAAGTGAATCAAAATCGATCACGTTGATATCGGCACGTAAGCCTGGCAAAATTGCACCACGGTCGCATAGACCATGCAACTCGGCAGTGTCACGAGTTTGTCGTTTGACCATTTGTTCGAGTTGTAACCTCGGCCCACGCTGGCGATCGCGCACCCAATGTGTGAGCATGAATGTTGGCATGCCACCGTCACAAATTACGCCACAGTGTGCACCGGCATCGCTGAGACCGTTGCGTGTGTTCGGGTGTTGCAGCAATTCGTGGGTCATTGACAAATCGCCGTATGCATAATTTAGAAACGGACGATAGATCATTCCGGTGCCACCGCTAGATAGCAAGTGATCGATAATCACGTCGAATGGTTTCTTGCCGGTGCGAGCGGCGATGCCTGCAACTGATTGTTCGCGGGTCGGCTCGTAATCGATTGTTGCAGATGTGATCGGAAACATCGTATGAAAATTATCCCCGACGAATTGTTTGAAGAAGCGATGTGTTGGTTGTTCTTCGATTAATCGCGCGCGACGCGCAGGTTCGGCGAGCGCAATTGCGCGCTGGGCGATAGGCAAATTAGCAACTTCAATGTAAGCCTGATGCATCATCAGTGGGTGTACGGTGCCTTGCAAGAACATGATTAGTCCGATGCTGCGACCGGCAACTTGTGCCTCAATTTGCTCACCGAGTTTTGCCGACTCTTCAATCAAGGTCAAAGTTTCACGCCAAAGTTCGGCATCATCGGCCGGTTGATTTAAGTTGATGCTCATCTTCACACCGGTTCGTCGCGTCAATTCACGCATCCAACCCCACTCGTCACCAGGTACGCGCCAGTGTTCGGCGGCCATTTGAAAAATGCCGTGACCAGCGCGACGAATCGCATCGGCGATGCCATACAACTCGTCTGGTTGAGCACTCGTACCTGGAACATATTCTCCGCTTTTACTTTTGTGCAACGAAGTTCGAGAGGTCGAAAAGCCGAGAGCGCCAGCGAGCAATGCTTGTTCAGTCAGGTCGGCCATTTTGCTGATGTCGTCAGGTGTTGCGTTTTCGTTATTTGCACCGCGATCACCCATGACAAATGCGCGTAACGCACCGTGACCAATCTGTGCACCCAGGTCGATCACTCGTTTGCGTTTGTCTAGCGCATCAAGATATTCAGGAAACGACTGCCAATCCCACTTGATGCCTTCAGTCATTGCTGCACCGGGGATATCTTCGACGCCTTCCATTAATTCAATTAACCATTCATGTCTCTCAGGAAGTGCAGGCGCGAATCCTACGCCGCAGTTTCCCATTACCGCTGTAGTCACGCCATGCCAGCTGCTTGGCGTCAGCCATGAATCCCACGTTGCTTGCGCGTCATAATGTGTGTGCACATCGACCCAGCCAGGCGCCACGAGCATTGCGTCTGCATTTATTACACGCGATGCATGACTAGTGGATGCCTTAAGAGCCGGAGTGATTTCAACAATCCGACCGTCGTTAATCACGATGTCGGCAGGACGCTGCGGTGCACCCGTGCCATCAACAAGCGACGCATCGCGAATCACGGTGGTGGCCATTACGCAAGCCTAGATGTACAACTAGTATTAGTGGCGAGGACGCATCATGGAAATCAATAATTCGTTTGAAGTAAAGGCCCCACTTGATGTTGCGTGGGCGACGTTGACCGATTTGGCGCGAATCGCGCCGTGCTTGCCAGGTGCGACATTGACCAGTATTGAAGGAGACATATATAAAGGACACGTAACCGTGAAGGTTGGTCCGATTGTCGCAAAATTTGGTGGACAAGCGATATTTCAGGAGCGCAACGACACCGAGCATCGCGCAGTATTGAAAGGTGAGGGTCGAGACACAACTGGTAAAGGCAATGCGTCGGCAATTATCACTGCGCAACTTGAAGTTGTAGATGCGTCGACTACCCGATGCACCGTAAGTACTGATTTAACGATCACGGGCAAGATCGCGCAATTTGGACGGGGCGCGCTCGCCGATGTGAGTGACAAGTTGCTCAAACAGTTTGTCGTCAACCTTGAGACAACAGTTTTGACCCAAGACTCAAATCAAATTTCGTCACCCGTGAAAACATCGAGCGCCACAAACGAGCAAGGCGCTGCAACATCAAGCGACGAAACAAAGACTCGGCGCATAATCACACCAGTTGAAAACGCGCCATTAGATCTGTTGGGTTCAGCGGGCATGTCACTTGCGATGCCGATTCTTAAACGAGTGTTACCACCAGTTATTGGTGTAGTTGCGGTTATTGCTGCAGCTGTTTGGCTTCTCGTTCGCTAAAAATTCTGCGACTTGCGACTTGCTACTTGCGAATTACGACTTGTATTAAAGTTATTTTGGTAAATAGGAAAGTGTTGCATCGTGCAACAAATTGTTTGTCGTAATTAATGAGTTTGCGCGCCAATCTTGGGCGCCGAATCGGTCACTGAACTTTCCACCTGCTTCTTGCACAATGGGCACAAGTGCGGCAATGTCATATGGGGCCAGACCAATATTGTCAATAGCAATATCGACTACACCTTGAGCGACCAACATGTGTTGCCAGAAATCGCCGTAACCTCGCACACGATAAACATCGTTTTGTAATTTTGCCAACGACGCGGTCGCGCCTGTTTTATCCCAACTTCTTGTCGCGGTGATACTCAAACTTGCCTGTGTCAAAGTGTCAATATTGCTGACACGAATCGGCTGCGAATTATAAAACGCGCCACCACCAAGATGTGCCCACCATCGCATTTGCAAAGCCGGTGCAGAGACGACTCCAAGCACGGGAATGTTGTCGCATACGAGAGCGATCAGCGACGCCCACACAGGGACGCCGCGCACAAAATTGCTTGTGCCATCAATTGGATCTATCACCCATTGAAACTTGGCGTCACTTGGCCCGATAATGCCGTGCTCTTCGCCGTAGACGCTGTGCTCGGGTCTCTCGGCACGCAAAATGTTTGTGATCGCAGTTTCAGTGGCACGATCGATTTCGGTTACTTCGCTTTTGTCGGCCTTGCGCATCACCGAAAAACTGCGCGAGTTAAACCCTGCGAGACTCACCGCGTCTGCCGCGTCGGCGATACGCAATGCAAGTTGCAACTCGTTATTGAGCGAAATATTGCTCACAACAGCAACACAAAAATTATTTGGGCTTGACGGTCGCTAGATCGGCAAAGGTTTTTGCGAGCGACTCGGCATCAAACCCCAGTTGCTTGAGAATTGCCGCGGGTTTGCCTTGCGCCGTAAATTTCGTTGGCAGCCCCAGCACCTCAACGCGCGGACGAACCGAACCCTCGGCATTTGTCACCAAATCGGCAAGCATCATTCCGATACCACCGTCGCGAATGCCGTCTTCAATCGTCACGACGACACAGTGTCGCGCCGCATCGGCAATCATCGTTTCGTCGGCAGGCACACAACAGCGAACATCCCAAAGTGTGACTTCGACTCCTCGCGAAGCGAGAATTTCGGCCGCCTGCTCGGCAGGCCCAACCATTTTGCCAATCGCCAACACGCAAACATTTGGCACTGCTGAGTTGCGCAATTTTCGCGCTTGCACACCAGAACCGATTTCGTGTTCGCCGACAACTCGGGCGATGCCTTTTGGATATCGAATTGCAACTGGGCCGCTATCGGTGAGTGCAATTGCGTCTTCGAGCATCTTTGTTAAATCTTGCGCACTTGATGGCGCAAAAAGTCGCATCCCGGGCACTTTAGAAAGTAACGCCATGTCAAAAATACCGTTATGGCTCGGGCCGTCGTCGCCAGTTATGCCGGCGCGATCCAAGCAAAATACAACGGGCAAGCGGTGCAGCGCAACATCGTAGACGACCTGATCCCAGGCGCGATTTAGAAAAGTCGAGTACAACGCGACGACTGGTCGCATGCCACCCATTGCCATGCCAGCCGCAGCCGTCACGGCATGTTGTTCGGCAATACCGACATCAATGAACCTCTCAGGAAAATGTGATTGAAAAGGTAGCAACCCAGTCGGTCCGGGCATCGCCGCAGTTATCGCAACTACTCGACGATCTTGTTCTGCAACTTTTATTATTGCATCAGCAAACGCTTGGGTGTAACCAGTTGGTAAAGATTTTGGTGGTCCAGTTATCGGGTCGAAAATAGGTGCGTCATGCAAGTTCTTTTCATCGTCGTCTTCTGCCGGCGCGTAGCCACGACCTTTTTGTGTGATCACATGAATCACAAGCGGACCTTCTTCGACATTTAATTTCGCCGCGTTGAATGCTTCTTCTAATCTCTGTTGGTCATGACCGTCAATTGGTCCGACATAACGAACACCAAGGGCTTCAAAAAATGCAGTTGGTTGCAAAAATTCTCGGATGCCAGCTTTTAATGCTTCGAGCCCGCGCTCGGCCTGTGGGCCGATGACCGGCAACTGATTCAAAAACTTTTCTAATTTACGTTGACGACGAACATAAACAGGGTTCATCCGAATTGCGGTCAGTGCTCGCGAAAGCTTTTTTGTAATCCGATCCTGTGGGCGAGGTAAACTATTGGTCTCATCTAACGCTCTTGGCGCACTAGCCAAATTAATTGGGCTTGTGAGATTTGAAATCGTCGGAGCATAAGAGCGACCGTTGTCATTCAGCACGATTATCACGCGTCGTTGTGAATGTCCAAGATTGTTGAGCGCTTCGTAGGCCATACCACCTGTTAACGAACCATCGCCAATCACGGCAACGATGTGTTGGCGATCTGGGGTTTGACCGGCGTCTCGAGCAACAGCGAGACCGTATGCATAACTCAAAACTGTTGACGCGTGACTGTTCTCTATAAAGTCGTGAACGCTCTCTTCGCGACTCGGGTAGCCCGAGATTCCACCCGCTTGGCGCAAATTACTAAATCCACCACGACGACCAGTAACTATTTTGTGCACATATGCCTGATGACCCGTGTCCCATAAAATCGCGTCTCGTGGTGATTCAAAAACACGATGCAGAGCGAGCGTCAATTCAACGGCACCTAAGTTAGAACCAAGGTGTCCACTGTTTTTAGCAACCGATTCAACGATGAACTCACGAATTTCGCCCGACAACTCAGAGAGTTGTTCGTAACTTAAGTTTGCAAGGTCGCTCGGTTGGCGAATGTCTGATAACGCCATAGCGCCCCTAACGCTAGTCCCGAGCAGTCTGATGCGACATGGTGAGTCGGGTCACAAGTCGACGGTGGTTCATGAAGTGGATTTCAGTGCCGATGAAATATGCCACAGCGAAAACTAGTAACCCTCCGACGCCGTCAAGCCAAAAATGGTTGCCAGTGACGATGATGCAGAAAGTCGTGACACAGGGATAAATCAGAAGTGCCAAACGCATCCACAATTTTCGGGCAATTGGCCACAACCCGAACGCGCACCAAGTTGCCCAACCGATGTGCAGAGATGGCATCGCTGCATATTGATTAGAGAGTTTGCTGCCAGGGCCACGATCGAACGCCCACGGTCCGCCAAACTCTTTAATCGTGTCGACGAACCCGAAATTTTCTGCGTCGTTGAAGTTTCGATATTCGCTTTCGATACAGGCTGCACCGTAGCCGGCGTCTGGGCATGGGGCGTCGAGCAATCTTGGTGGCATAAGTGGAAAGAACGAAAAGCCGATAATCGCCAAGGCAGTCATGACGGCAAGCGTGTTTCTCCACTGACCAAAAACTGAAGGCCGAAGTTTGTAGAGCACGATAAAAACGCCGAGTGTCACAAAAAAATGCGCAGTGCCGTAATAGACATTCATTGTTTTGATTAGCCAGACATGCGGCAAGAACCAATCTTGCAAAGTTTCTTCGTGATATAAACCGATCCAACGTTCAAAACGAATTACTCGAATCGCATTTGTGAACGAGTGGTTAGGCACAGAAACTCCATCGACCAGGGTCGAACCAAATTGATTGCGAATAAGGGTATAAACCAAATAAAAAATGCCGAAGATTATCGCTTCCTTCCACCAGATCATGCGGTGTTCGAAATCGATTGGCAACGAGGGGCGACGCCCAGACTTTTTTGCTGTGCTCGCAATTGTGCTGACCGTTGTGCGTTCGTCGGCGCTCGTGTTATCCACGAATAAAGATTACGGCTCACGACAACTCTCAACGACACCAACGCGTCTAAACTGTGAAAATGACAAAAACTCAAACTGCAGAACCGCTAGTTGCTTCCGATATTTTAGAGCGTGTGCTGGCCAAAGGTCGCAGTACGGGCGCCGAGTTCGCAGAGGTATATATAGAGGACAAGCGATCCACTTCGGCAGGCCTTGATGACGGCAAAGTCGAGCAAGTTACATCGGGTCGCGATCGTGGTGCGGGCATTCGTGTCGTGGCTGGCGAGACGACTGGTTTCGCTCATACGTCTGATCTCTCAGAGCGTGGATTATTAGCCGCCGCCGAAGCCGCTGCGGTTGCCGCCAAGCAAGGTGGGGGCGGAGTGAACAAAGTACAACTCGGTGCCGAATTGAGACATGCCGTGAACACAGTAAAGATTTCTCCAGATGGTGTAGAAAAATCTCGCAAAGTTGACCTGTTGAAGCGTGCCGATGCTGCAGCACGCGCGGTCAATTCGGCGATCGTGCAGGTGTCAGCCGGCTACGGCGATTCGCTTCGTCGAATTTTGGTTGCCAACAGCAACGGAGTGTTGAGCGCCGACGATCAAGTGCGAACACTTCTGCGAGTCAGCGTCGTCGCAACCGGTGATGGCGGCATGCAAACTGGATATGACTCACTTGGCCACACGATTGGTTTTGAGTTGTTCGATGAAAATGATGTTGAAGAGTTGGCGATACGCGCCGCCAAGCAGGCAGTGACAAAACTTTCGGCACGACCTGCTCCATCTGGTGCGATGCCAGTGGTGATCAAGCGCGGTAGCGGAGGTGTTTTGTTTCACGAGGCATGCGGTCACGGGCTCGAAGCCGACTTGGTTGGTAAGAGCGCAAGTGTGTATCGCGGCAAGATGGGTGAACTCGTCGCATCGCCACTGGTGACTCTCGTTGATGACGGCACGATGACCGCAGAGTGGGGCGCGATTGGTATTGATGACGAGGGTCATCCATCACAGCGCAACACTTTGATCCAAGACGGCGTCCTTACCGATTACATGTGGGATTATCTGCGCGCACGCAAAGAAGGTCGCGCGCAAAGTGGCAACGGCCGCCGTCAGAGTTATCAGCACTTACCGATGGTGCGAATGACAAATACATTCGTTCTTAACGGCACGCTTGATCCTGATGACATTGTGCGCGACACGAAGCATGGCGTTTATATCGCCAAACTTGGTGGTGGGCAAGTCGACACAGCCAGCGGTGATTTTGTTTTCGGAATGGCTGAGGCCTACTTGATTGAGAACGGTGAAATCACCGAACCACTTCGCGAGAGCAACTTAATCGGCAACGGCCCAGAAGTTTTAAAGGATATTGATTTGCTTGGCAACGATTTTGCGATGGGCAACCCGGGCATGTGTGGCAAAGACGGTCAAGGCGTGCCAGTTGGTGACGGTCAACCCACATTGCGAGTTAAATCATTGACAATTGGTGGCACTGCAGCATGAGTGTTGGGGTGCCCGAATTGCAAAAACTTGCCGACTCGATAGTTGGTCAAGCAAAACCTGGCGAACAAATCGAAGCATATGTTTCTCGGGGTGGCGAAACATCCGTACGTGTCTATGAAGGCGAAGTTGAACATTTTGTTTCAGCGCAAAGCGAGGGCATTGGTATTCGAGTTATCAAGGATGGTCGTACAGGTTTTGCCTATGCGGGCACACTCGAGAACGATGCGATCACTGAGGTGTTGGCAGAAGCACGCGACAATGTTCAATTTGGCACTTTAGACGAGTGGGCAGGGCTTGCCGAGCCTGATGGCGTCGCACAGATTCCACAAAAGTTCTGGGATGAAGAACTTGCAAATTATCCGACTGACAAAAAGATTTCAATCACGAAAGAACTAGAGAAACTAACTTTGGCTGCCGATGCTCGTGTGCGTGCCGAAGAAGCAAATTATGAAGACGGCTGGGGTGAAACCGCTGTCGCCACGACAACTGGCATTCGCGAAAGTGGTCGAGGAAACTCGTGTTACGTCTCTGTGTCAACTTTGGCGGATGACGGTGATGAGTCACTGACCGGATTTGGATTCTCGGTTGGCGACTCGCCAAAAGAGTTTGATCTCAACAAAGCCGCACATGATGCAGCCGATCGCGCCACGCGTTTGTTGGGCGCAACGAAGCCCGCCAGCAAACTTGTGACGATAGTGCTTGACCCATATGTAACTTCGCAATTCGTCAGTATTTTGTCAAGTGTTTTAAACGGCGAGAGTTTGGCGAAAGGTAGAAGTTTGTTTGCTGATCGCCTAAACCAGCAGGTGGCCAGTTCGAAGTTCACTCTTGTCGATGACCCGACTAATCCGCTTGCCTACACGGCAACAGATATTGACGGTGAGGGCTTGGCGGCTCGTCGAAATGTGTTGATTGAAAATGGCGTGCTCAAAAAATTCGTGCACTCGAGTTATAGCGCTCGGCGGATGAATACCAAGAGCACTGGCAATGCAACTCGTGGTGGTTTCGCAGGTTCGCCAGGTGTTGGTTGTCTTGCAATGCAAGTGCAACCAGGTACCAAAACTCAAGCGGAATTGATTAGCGGCATCACCGATGGCGTATTGATTCAAGATGTCTCAGGAATGCACAGCGGAGTGAACACGATCTCGGGAGATTTCTCGACTGGTGCGTCTGGCATTGTGATCAACAACGGAACACTCGGGGCTCCGATTCGCGAATTTACGATTGCATCGACCTTGCAAAAAATGTTGTTGAACATCGTTGATTTGGGCAATGATATTGACTGGCTACCAATGCGAGCAGTTGGACTCTCACTGGTTATCAGCGATGTGATGATGAGCGGCGCATAGATATATGTCGATCCTGCACGCAATCGTGCTGGGCATCGTGCAAGGGCTAACCGAATTTTTACCAATTTCTTCAAGTGGTCACTTGGTGATCGTTCCTTGGATATTTGGTTGGAACGACTACGACTCTCAAGCAACCGCCAAGGCTTTCGACACGGCGTTGCATTTGGGCACTCTGGCTGCTGTTTTGATTTATCTGCGCAAAGATTTGATCGTTTATGTAACGCAAGGTACGCAATTAATTTTCAACCGAAAGCAGCCAGCAACAAATGCAGGGCGACGAGCGTGGTTGTTGGTGTTATCCGCCGTGCCCGCGGGCATCGTCGGTGCGGCGTTTGAAGAAAAAATCACCGAGAAACTTGGCAGCCCTGCCTTAATTGGTGTGAGTCTGATTATTTTTGGTGTTGTACTCATTTGGGCTGATCGTCGGGCAACGGCAAAAAGCCATATACGAACGGTTGATTCACTTACGCTGCGCAACGCTCTTGTGATTGGCGCAGCACAAGTACTTGCGCTGAACCCTGGCACTTCGCGCAGTGGAATCACAATTACTGCGGCTCGACTTTCTGGATATTCGCGCGATGCGGCGGCACGTTTGTCTTTTTTAATGAGTGTGCCGATTATCTCGGGGGCAGTAGTTTTCAAACTCGCAAAACTTGTGCGCGATGGAATACCAGAAGGTTTGCTCGTGCCAATGCTTGTCGGAATCATCGTCGCGGGAGTCTCGGGTTGGATAGCGATGTGGTCAATGATTCGTCTGGTGCGCACAAAAACTTTTGCGCCTTACGTGTTTTATCGCTGCATCATCGGAGTCGGCGTGTTGTTGGCGTTGGCTTCAACCTGGCGCTAACTAGATAACTAGCCAACTAGCACTAGCCAACTAGCACTAGTGCAACGATGCCAAGTGCGGCGGCATCAGCGATTTGTGGTGCGCTTGCGACCGGTATAGCGAGCACAATAGTTTCTGATCGGCTCGGTTGTAATAACACATCGATCACCAACACGCGATCAAGCGCAACTGTTGCATCAATTATTACGTCGACAAAATCGCCCGCGCGAACATCTGGCAACGGCCCAACACTCTGCATCGCCACTGCCCGAAACCCTGCAGGTATTTCATAGCGGATGTCGCGGCTTATTGTCGAACCTGAACTAGATGTAAAGCCAAGGGCGGTCACTAAATAAAACAGTGTGCTTAAAATTGACAGCGAGATGATTACGAATCGTTGTCGCGAAGCGTCTCGACACAGCGCGTACCACTGATCAATTAGTTTTGTTTGCATGGCTAGAGGCCATGTGTGCGGATTATTCGCTTTTGGCTGGGCTAGTTTTCGTTTCGGTTTTCGCTTCGCTTTTTGTTTCGCT
>ERZ889217.1752-NODE-1752-length-10432-cov-5.443963_pt1 | contig 10432 bp, 6 predicted proteins | sample MGYA00521098_ERZ889217 | MGnify/ENA primary metagenome ERZ889217 (study PRJEB32303, sample SAMEA104408613) | aquatic metagenome | biome: Brackish water; feature: Pelagic; material: water | place: Baltic Sea | collected 2014-06-10T22:04:00 | depth 2,362 m ...
CGGCCCCCAGGGCCTCGTGGCCGAACGGATCGACGTCCGAACCGGCGACCGCGAACCGTTGGTGATTCGCCCCTCCGAGGCATCGGACTTCCGGCATGGATTCGCGTCGTTGGTTCGGTTTTTCCCCGAGGGCAAGGGGGCCACGGCACGGCTGGAGGAATCACTCTGGGACGCCCTCTACGGGCTGGGGAAGTCAGCCTCTCCAGTGGTGTTCGACGATCAGTACATGACCACTGGCGGCCAGTTCTACGAACTGATGGTGGGGCACGACCGCATGCTGGGAGACCTGCGGCCATTGGTGCACCGCAGCCTCGGGTTTGAGTCCACGCTCGTCTGCCATCCCTACGACATCTGCACCTCCATGCTTCTCGAAGAAGCCGGCGGCATCGTGGAAAACCCCTGGGGGGAACCACTCGACGTGCCTCTCGACACCACATCACCCGTGGCCTGGATGGGTTTCGCCAACGAAACCCTCGCCAGGCAGGTGCGGCCGATTCTGCAGCGGCTCATCCGGGAGCAGTTGCCCGAACGGCAGTAGCCAAACCACACCGCTCCAGGGCGGCCGCCGCAGGATGCGGCGATGATCTGTGGCCGTCGAAATGACCAGTCGGGCAGCGAGAGGAAGCGATTGGCCTGCCCTCGCCTATCCCCGTGCCAATGCATCCGATTGATCCACGAAGTCGTCCCCCGACCACTCGGCGTCGCCCTTGATCATCCGCTTCGCCTCCGCCGCCCGCTTGGCGGCCCGGGCTTCCGCCTGCCGCCGAACGAGGTCGGAGTGGGTCGTGAAGTAGGGCAGGCTCAGTCCTCGAAAGTCATCGACCGTCTCAAACTTATGCTTGTCCATGAAGGCGAGGAGATCGTCCTTCATCGGGCCCACGCAGCCATACCCAAACTTCATCACGCCAGTGCAGACCTGAACCGTATTGGAGCCGAGCAGAATGAACTGGGCGGCATCGCCCCCCGTTTCGATGCCCCCAAGTCCGCTGAGGGTCCGACCAGGAAACTCCCGCCCGGTCAGGGTGGCAATCTCCATGCACATCCGCAGGGCGATCGGCCGCACCGCCTGGCAACTGTAGCCGCCGGGGGTGGTGTAGCCTTCGACGTTGGGCTCCGGCCGGAGGGTGTCCAGGTCGACGCCAATCACTGAGCGAATCGTGTTGATCGCCGACACCCCCTGGCAGCCCGCTCGGAAGGCCGCCCGGGCCGGATCCTCGATGTGGGTGACGTTCGGCGTCATCTTCGCCCAGACCGGTTTGGTAGCCACCTCCATCACCCAGCCGCAGACCTCTTCGAGAGCGACTGGATCTTCTCCGACGGCGGCACCCATGCGGCGCTCTGGCATCCCGTGGGGACAACTCATGTTGAGTTCGAAACTATCGACCCCCGCCTCCTCGCAACGGCCAATGATCTCCTGCCAGGCGGCCTTGTTGTATTCCTCCATCACCGAGGCGATCAGGATCCCATCCGGGTGCGAATCTTTGACGGCCTTGAATTCGTCGAGCCAGGTCTCGAACGACCGGTCGCTGATCAATTCGATGTTTTCCCAGCCATAAATCTCCCCCGTCTCACGGCTCCGGAGCCGGCCGTAACGGGGCTGCACGTTCACGACTTTCGAGGCGTCGAGGCTGACCGTTTTGCAGATCACGGCGCCCCAGCCATCATCAAATGCCCGGCCGATCACCTTCCCGTTGGTTCCCGGTGGGCCCGAGCCGATGATGAACGGGTTGGGCAGGGTGAGGCCATCGACCGTGGTCGCGAGCGTGGGCATCATGAACTCCCGGCTAGAAAGGAGGAACCACCGCAGTGGGAGAACCTGGAGAAGATCCGAGTGACCAACTCCCGTTGGGACATTATGTCAATCCGCATTCGCTCAGGGCGATGCCCAGCGCTTCGACCAGATAGTCGGCGTCGTCTGTCGTAAGACACATCGGCGGCTTGATACGGAGCGTGTTGCCGTACAGCCCCCCCTTCCCGATCAAGACACCGAGTTCCTTCATCCGTTCCATCGTGGCTGCCGCCTCGGCGCTTGCCGGAACCTTCGTCGTCCGGTCGCGGACCAGTTCAACCCCGAGCATCAAGCCCATTCCGCGGACCTCACCAATCAAGGGTTGGGTCTCCTGGAGTTCCAGCAACCGCTGCTTGAGATGCCCTCCGACCACGCGGGCGTTCTCCTGGATCCCATCTTCGTCAATGACTTCCAGCGTCGCGAGCCCCTGCGTCATGCTGATCGGGTTGCCACCGAAGGTGTTGAAATGAACACGGTTTCTCATCACCTGCGAGATTTCTGGCGTCGTCGTGAAGGCCGCCAGGGGAATCCCGTTCCCGATGCCCTTCGCCATGGTGATGCCGTCCGGGATCACGCCCCAGTTCTGATGGGCCCAATAGTGCTCGCCGGTCCGACCGAAGCCCCCCTGGACCTCGTCGGCGATGCAGATCCCGCCATGCTGCCGAACAATGTCATAGACGATCTGGAAGTATTCCTTGGGGGGCATGACCGCCCCCCCGACTCCCTGAATGGGTTCACCGATGAAGCAGGCAATCTCACCCGGCGTCTGATACTCGATCACCTCCTTGATGTCGTGGGCACACTGCAGGTCGCATGACGGGTAGGTGAGCCCGTACGGGCAGCGGTAGCAATAGCCGGCGTGAGTGTGGTGGATCCCGGGGGCCTGGTTCTGCTTGAACTTCCACGTGCCATGGGCAGTGAGCCCGATCGTCGTCGCGGTGCCGCCGTGGTAACCGTTGCGGAGGGCGATCACCTCAGTGTTGCCGGTGTGTTCCCGGGCCGAGAGGATCGCCACCTCATTGGCCTCGCTGCCCGAGTTCGTGAAGTAAGTGCGTGTCAGACCGGCCGGCATCTTGGAGGCAAGCTTCTCCGCAAACTGGGCGATCGTCGGGTGGAGGTAGATCGTCGTGGTGTGCTGAAGGATTCCGGTCTGAGCGCGGACTTTCTCGATCACCCGAGGATGGCAATGCCCGACGCTGACCGTCACAATCCCCGCAAACGCGTCGAGATAGCGGGTTCCCTGCTCATCCCACACGTATTGCATTTTTCCCTCGACGATCATCAAGGGCTGTTTGTAGTAGGTGATGACACCGGGAGAGACATACTGCGTCCGTAGCGCAATGACCTCCTCCCGGGATGGACCGTCGTAGGGCGTCGGCGTGTGGTCACAGATTGGAAGTTGGAGTTTTTGATTTGTTGCCATGCGAATGTCTTTCCTGGGGCTGTCGTTTTTTCAGTTGCCACTGCGGCAGCGAGGCTCAGGTTTCCTTGGTCGATCCTGCCGCATCGATGTCGGCTGCTTCGGGCACCAGCACACCCGGCCCCGCAGCCAGGCCGCGTTCCGCGGGAGTGCCAGGAATCAGGTTGTCGAGGAAAATTCCAAGCACCGCAGCGACCGCCATCCCGGTCTTCCCGAGCGCACCGAACACATCGCCGAGGCCGTACGGGACCGCGGCCAACATCGCCCCACCTGTTTCGCTATTGAAATAGGCCGGTACGCTGAGCCCCATGAACAGGGCAAAACCGCCGATCAGCAGGTTGCGGTCGCTGTCGAGGTCGGCCCTGGCAAACTGGCGCACCCCCACGGCACTGATCAGACCAAACATCACGCAGTAGATGCCGCCCACGACCGGCTGGGGAATGGCCGCAGCCACTGCCCCAAATTTGCCGAACAAGCCGAGCAGAACGAGGATCACGCCAGCAATCTGGACGACATACCGGCTCCCAACTTTTGTCAGTCCGATGAGGCCAACGTTTTCCGAATAACTGGTCGAACTGAAGCCGCCAAAAACCCCCGTCAGAGCGCAGCCGATCCCTTCGAAACCGATCCCGCGGGAAATCTGCTCGGCCGTGGGGTCACCACCGCCTGCCATCTGGCTACAGGCGTGGTAATCGCCAAACGATTCGATCATTGAGGCCAGGTAGCCGGCGAGCATCGCGATGATGAAAGCCGTTGCAAACCTGGGGGGGCCCCAGGGAAATACCACCCCCGTTGTTCGCAGCCAGGCAGCGTTTTCCAGTGCGGTGAACGATAGCTGAGCAGGATGGCCGTCGCCGTACCAGCCGAGCAGGGTGCCGAGGCCACAGACTCCGACCGCAGCCAGAATCGCCAGCAGCATTGGAAACAGCCGAAACACCAAGAGCCGCCGAGACAAGACAAGCGAGAATGCGATGATCAGCCCCATGGTCAGCAGGCTGATCGGCCAATCGGAAGCCGCCACTGGCGCTCCGGCCCCATAGAGCGCAAGTCCGATGAGCATGATCACCGGACCGACCACGACAGGCGAGAGAAACCGGCGGAGTTGCCCGATCAGTCCCGAAAAGCCCATCGCCATTTCGAGAACGGCTCCGACGATCACGGCACCAGCGATATACCGCATGCAGTCGGCAGGATCTCCGCCAAGGCCTCCGTCGGCCGCCGGTCGCAGCACCGCCGGAATAATGACGCCGCTGAAAGCGGCCAGAAACGAGAAGCTGACCCCCTGGATGATCGGGAGCCGCGAGCCAAACGTCGTTTGGAGGAGCGTGGCCACGCCGCTGCAGAGCATCACCGAAGAGATCAGGATCGCTGTCTGAGCGGCGTCCATTCCCATTGCAGGTGCCAACAGGAGCGGCACGGCTACCGTGGAGCCAAACATCGTCAGCACATGCTGCAACGCGAGCACCACCGCCCGAGCCAGGGGCGGTTTGTCGTCGAGCCCGTAGATAACGGAGGCATCACTCATCATTGTGCCGACTGCCCCAGGGCCACAGGGGCCCGAGGGAAGCATATGGAACGACTCTCCTGAACTCATCATGTCATGGCTGCGTCTTGGCCGCGGGCAACGCCAGGGACGGCCTTCAGGGGGCGGTGATTGCCCCATAGGTTTCCGGCCTTCGGTCCCGGAAAAACTGCCAGACATTCCGCACCTCACGAATCATTTCCAGGTCGAAGTCGGCGAGGACGATGTCGTCTTCCGTCCGTTTGCTCGTCTTGGCAATGAACTCCCCGCGAGGGTTCACGAAGTAACTCTGCCCGTAGAACTCACCGATCCGCCAGGGATCCTCCCAGCCTGGCCGGTTGATCGCGCCCACGAAGTATTGATTTGCGACGGCGTGGGCCGGCTGTTCGATCGTCCAGAGGTATTCCGACAGTCCAGCGACGGTTGCCGAGGGGTTGAACACGATCTCGGCTCCGTTCAGGCCGAGGCAGCGGGCGCCTTCGGGAAAGTGGCGGTCGTAGCAGATATACACGCCTACCTTCCCGACCGCCGTGTCAAAGACGGGATAGCCGAGGTTGCCGGGTCGGAAGTAGAATTTTTCCCAGAATCCGGGCTGGCACTGCGGGATGTGCATCTTGCGAAACTTGCCCAGGTACGAGCCGTCAGCATCGATGACCGCGGCTGTGTTGTAATACACGCCAGTGAGGTCTTCCTCGTACATCGGAACGACCAGCACGATCCCCAGCGAGCGGGCGAGTTCCATCATCAACCGACACGTCGGCCCATCGGGGATGCGTTCGGTGAGGCCATACCACTTTGCGTCTTGCTCTGCGCAGAAGTAGGGGCCATAGAAGACCTCCTGGAGGCAGACGACCTGAGCCCCCTGGCCGGCGGCCTGGGTGATCATCGCGACATGCTTGTCGATCATCGCCTGCTTGATCGCGGCCACGGGGGATGAGGCCGGCTCACAGGTGGTGGCCTGGATCAACGCGGCACGAACAGGTCGGGCCATCGGGTTGTCTCCGCAGGATTCCTCGGTGTAGAACCACTCCGAACTCGCTGCGAGCCGGGAATGAGGCGGTCCCGCAAGGCTGTCCAGTTAGAATAATTGTTGTTTGCCAATCACTCGTCCGGAAGGCCTGGTCGGTCCACGAGTTGCCCGACCGCTTGGGACGTACCCTAATCAAATCCACACAAAACGCCTACTTCACCCCGCAGGAATTCCCCGATGCCCACGACCACCGCTGCCGCCGTTGTCCCGATGCTGATTGGTGGCCGCTGGGTCGAAGCCACGGCCAACGCCTGGGAGGATGTCTACAACCCCTCGACTGGAACGGTCATCGCCCGCGTTCCGCTGGCGGGCCGAGAGGCTGTGGACGAGGCGGTTGAGGCTGCCGCCAAGCAGTTTCGGGGCTGGGCCGCCACCCCGGTCGTGGAGCGCGCCCGGGTCATGTTTCGGTTTCGGGGGGTTCTGGAACAACACTTCGAAGAACTGGCGACCCTGATCACTCGGGAACACGGCAAGACGCTCGCTGAAGCCCGGGCCGAACTGAACCGCGGAATCGAGATGGTCGAGTTCGCGGCCGGCGTTCCTGCTCAGTTGATGGGTCAGACGCTGCCAGACATCGCGGCAGGTGTCGATGCCGAATGCGTCAAGCACCCGGTCGGGGTCTGTGTGGGCATCACGCCCTACAACTTTCCCAATATGGTTCCGCTCTGGATGGTTCCGGTAGCGATCACCTGCGGCAACACGTTCGTGCTCAAGCCATCGGAGAAGACGCCGCTATCGGCCGTCCGGCTCGGTGAACTCCTGATGGAGGCAGGCCTGCCGGATGGCGTATTCAACATCGTGCACGGGGGCCGAGACTGCGTGGAGGCCCTCTGCACGCACCCGGGAGTGGCGGCAATCTCGTTCGTCGGCTCAACGCCCGTCGCCAGGATTGTCTACGAGACCGGGACGGCCCATGGAAAACGGGTGCAGGCGGCTGGTGGAGCCAAGAACCACCTCGTGATCATGCCCGACGCCGATATCGACCAGACTGTCCGACAACTCGCCGCCAGTGCGTATGGCTGTGCTGGACAACGGTGCATGGCGGGGAGTGTGGCGGTGGCGGTGGGGGCGGCCGGAGATCCCTTGGTTGACGGGCTCGTGCAGTTCGGCAAGGAGATGAAGGTGGGCCCCAGCGATCCGGCAGCCTCGGCCGATGCGGAATCGATTGGGATGGGCCCACTGATCCGCGACGCCCACCGGCAACGGGTGGCGTCCTACCTCGAGATCGCAATTCAGGACGGCGCCACGGTGGCCCTCGACGGCCGAGAGGCTGCCCATGGCGATGGGTTTGTGCTCGGCCCCAGCGTGGTCGACCACGTAGGGCCCGCGATGCGAGTCTGCAAGGAAGAGATTTTCGGCCCCGTGCTGAGCGTATCTCGGGTGGATTCGCTCGAGGAGGCGATTGCTCTAGGGGATGGCTGTGAGTTTGGCAACGGTGCTGTGATCTTCACCCAGAGCGGCCACGCAGCCCGCGAGTTCAAGCAGCGGTTCAACGCGGGCATGATCGGCGTCAATGTGGGCGTGCCGGCACCGATGGCCTGGTTTCCCTTTACCGGCTGGAATCGTTCCTTTTTTGGTGATCTGCATATCCAGGGCACCGAGGGGATCCAGTTTTACACGCGGCAGAAAGTGACCCTCACCCGGTGGCCGAAGCCGAGCGATTCGCCTCACGACCCCGTCTGGCGGAGCGGGCGGTGAACGACTGCCCGTGATTTCCCGACATGCGAAACCACCTCGTCCTCTGGGTCAATGGCATTCGCCGTGAGGTTCACGGCGGCGATGCCTTCCTCACGCTCAGCGACTATCTCCGCAATCGGCTAGGACTCGTCGGCACAAAGGTCATGTGTGCGGAAGGAGACTGCGGCGCCTGCACGGTGCTCGTCGCCCAGCCGCGGACTGCCAGCCCGGCTCGCTTTCTGCCGATCGATTCCTGCATCCGGTTTCTGTTTCAGGTCGATGGCTGCCAGATCGTGACGGTCGAGGGGCTGGCCACAGACGGCGGCCTCGCGCCAGCTCAGCGGGCGATGATCGAGTGTCACGGGTCGCAGTGCGGCTTCTGCACCCCCGGTTTCGTCATGGCGATCGCAGGCGGCTGCCAGGCGAAGGCGTGTGGCGAAGACCTTGATTGGCGCAAGGAACTCTCGGGAAACCTCTGCCGGTGCACCGGCTACGTCTCGATCTTCGAGGCGGCTGAGCAGGCAGCGGCCGAGGCCGAGCCGGTTGTCGTGGGCTTTGCCGATGCAGGATGGGCCGCGGAGGCCGCGGAGCTTCGCAGCCACTCGCTCTCCCTCAGTGGCATCAATGACGGGGTGTCGCTCCGGGCTTCGTGCCCGACGACCCTTGCTGAGGCGCTTGCGATTCGCCGCGACCCCGAGCCACGGGCCGTGGCCGGCGGCACCGACCTGGCGGTCCTCTGGAATAAGGGAAAGCTGCGTCCCCAGCACTGGCTCGACCTCTCCCGGGTCGGGGAGCTTGAGGGCATCACGGTCGAGCCCGGAGAGGGGGGCGAGACACTCGTGGCTGGATCGCTGGCCACCTGGACCGATCTGCTGACCGTCTTCCGCGACCGCTGCCGAGAGGCGGTGCCGATCCTCGAGACCTTTGGAGGGCCTCAGATCCGCCATGTTGGCACCCTCGGCGGCAACATCGTCAATGGGTCGCCAATCGCAGACTCGCTGCCGCTGCTCGTTGCACTCGGGGCAACGCTGGAACTCGGGTCGGCGACAGCAACGCGAGCAGTGCCGATCGAGGCCTTCTTTTTGGGCTACAAGCAGCTCGATATCAGGGCCAACGAACTGCTCGTGCGGGTGCGCATGCCCCTGCCCGCTTCCCGGGATCGGCTGCTACTCGTGAAGGTTTCCCGCCGGCGGGACCTCGACATCTCCACGTTGACCGCGGCGATTCTGATCCGGTGCGCTGGGGAGCGAATCACAACGGCCCGCGTGGCCTATGGCGGCGTTGGCCCGACCGTGGTGCGGATGCGGCAGACCGAGGCCTTCCTCGTGGGCCAGCCCTTCACGGAGCAGACATTCCGCGCTGCCGGCGATGAGGCGGTCGGGGAGATTCGTCCGCTGACAGATGTCCGCGGGACTGCCGACTACCGACTGCAGCTCGCCCGGAACGTGTTGCTCAAGTTCTTCCACGAGCAGGGCAGGGTGTCGGCATGAGCGGTGCGTCCTTCCAGCCCGGCGAGGATCCAGCGGCCCACGTGCCGAGTGTGGGACAGACAATTCCCCATGATTCCGCCCTCGGCCACGTCACCGGCACCGCGGCGTACATCGCCGACCTGCCGCGCCGTGCCGATGAGGTGGTTGTGGGCTACGTGCCGAGCCCCGTTGCCAGTGGCAAGCTGCAGACTATCGACCTGGTGAGGGCTCGGGAGGTACCCGGGCTCGTTGACCTATTCACGGCTGCCGACTTGCCTGCGGCCAGGAGTTTCGGCCCCATCACGGCGGATGAACCGATTCTCGCGGAGGGAGAAGTGCTCTACGTCGGCCAGCCAGTGGTCGTGCTTGCTGCGGAGACGGAGGCTGCCCTCGACGCGGCCCGCCGGCTCGTGCGGTTCGACATCGAGCCGACCGAGCCGATTCTCACGATCGAAGCGGCCCTCAACCGCGACCGTTTTCTGGGCCCGGCCCGGCGGATCGCTCGGGGAGATGCCCTGGCGGCGATTGCGGCGGCTCCCCATCGGCTCGCCGGAGTCTTCCACAGCCTCGGCCAGGAACATCTCTATCTCGAAGCGCAGGCAGCGCTCGCCTATCCCGGGGAGGCTGGCGAGATCGTCATCCATTCATCCACCCAAGGTCCCACGGAGACACAGCATGTCGTCGCCGCAGCGATTGGCGTCGGCATGCATCAGGTCGTCTGCATCTGCAAGCGGATGGGGGGAGGATTTGGCGGCAAGGAGACGCAAGGCTCGCTGCCCGCAATGATGGTCGCGCTCGTCGCCCAGCGGACCGGGCGGGCGGCGCGGATCGTCTACCGGCGGGAGGATGACATGGCCACGACCGGCAAGCGACACGCCTACCACGCCGCCTGGGAAGTGGGGTTTGACGACGAAGGCAGGATCCTCGGCTACCGAGTAGACCTCCACTCGGCTGGGGGCGCCGCCGCTGACCTTTCGACGTCGATCATGGACCGCTCGATGCTCCATGTCGACAACGCCTACTGGCTCGAACACGTCGACATCCGGGGCCGCGTCTGCTTCACCAACCACTCACCCGCGACGGCCTTTCGGGGCTTCGGTGGTCCACAGGGAATGGCCATCACGGAAAGTGTGATCCATGAGATCGCCAGTTTCCTGCGGCAATGCGGCCGGCCTGTGCAGACGATCGACGTCCAACGGCGGAATTTCTACGGCACGGTCGACCGCAACGTCACTCCCTACGGCCAGGTCGTGGCCCGGAACCACGTGCCTGAGATCGTCGACACGCTCCGCACTCGCTCTGACTTTGATCGGCGGCTGGCGGCCATCGAGGAGGCCAACCGGGCTAGTCCAACGGAACTCCGCGGCCTCGCGATCATGCCAGTGAAGTTCGGCATTTCGTTCACGGCACGGCATCTCAATCAGGCCAATGCGCTGGTCAATGTCTTTACCGATGGCACAGTCCAGGTCTCGACCGGCGGCACCGAGATGGGGCAGGGGCTTAACACCAAGCTTCGCCAGCTCGT
>ERZ889217.1753-NODE-1753-length-10427-cov-19.899537_pt1 | contig 10427 bp, 13 predicted proteins | sample MGYA00521098_ERZ889217 | MGnify/ENA primary metagenome ERZ889217 (study PRJEB32303, sample SAMEA104408613) | aquatic metagenome | biome: Brackish water; feature: Pelagic; material: water | place: Baltic Sea | collected 2014-06-10T22:04:00 | depth 2,362 m ...
AGTGGCCGTGAGGGTGGCCGTTCGTCCGGTCCAGCGATGAGCGATGCCGAGTTCCGACCCCTCCGGCAGGTTGAAGGCCCGGCAAGTCCTTCCGCCGACGGCCCTGGCGCCCGCGGTGATGGTCGCCCGGCAGCCCCTAGCTTCGAATCCGGCCCAGGACGGGGCGGCAGCTCCGCGGCTTCAACCACCCCCGGACGGGATAACAGTTCCCGGTTTGACGACTGAGTGCCCACCAGAGCGGGCCGATTCCATCCGGGCAGCCCCAGCCTGGGCCCGTCGCTCCTGGGAGCCTCGCTCCTAGGGCTGCTGCTCCTCATGCAGGCCTGCTCGCTGCCCTGGGGAATTCGGCGCCAACCCAGCCCTAGGGGTGGCCCCGGCCTGGGGGCTGAAAGCCGTCAAGATCCCGCCCTCAGCGGAGATGGCCGCCTGCTCGCCAGCCTGGAGTTGCGCTCGGACCGCAGCACGGTGCTCCTCCAGGACCGCCGCTCCGGCCAGACCTTGCCCCTGCCCCTGTTGCGGGGCCAGCAACCGCACAGCTCCCCCTCCCTGAGCTGGAATGGCCGTTACCTGGCCCTGCTGGTCTGGCGGGGCGGCAGGCGCCAGGTGGTGATCAATGACCGGGCCACCAACCGGCTCCTGCCCCTGCCCCTGCAGGGCGACCGGGAGGCCCAGCGGCTAAGCCTCGCCCCCGATGGCCGCCATCTCGCCGTGGAGCTCGTGGAAGGCGGCCAAAGCCGGGTGGAGGTGTTCAGCTTGGCGGAGTGGCTGGAACCCGATCCGGTTCCAGGATCCCTAGGGCAGGCCCCTGCCTCGGGGTCCCGTCCATGAGCCCCGCTGGCCAGCGGGGCAAGGGGGTCTTCGCCGTAGCGCCCGGGATTGCCCTGGCCCTGGGCCTGTTGCTGGGGGGCTGCCTGGACAACGGCGCCCGCCCCCTGATGGGCCTGAACCAGCAATTGGCCCATACCGCCGTGAACCGGGACCCAGCCCTAAGCAGGGACTGGCTGGCCGTGATCGGGGGCCGGGAGGGCCGCGAGCAAGTACGGCTCGTGCGCCTGAGCCAGGGGGCGCCGGTGCCCCTACCGGGGCTGAACCGGCCCGATGCCCGGCCCGTGAGCGTGGCGGTGGACCAATGGGGCGAACGGCTGGCCCTGGTTCGGGAACTGGAGGGCCGCAGCGAACTGGTGCTCTACCGCCGCTCCCTGCAAAGCCTGCAGCTGATCCCGATCGAACCGGCGGGGGTGCCCCATCGGCTGGCCTTGAGTGCCGATGGCCGGGTCTTGGCCGTGGAGGTGGGCCGGGGCGGCCTTAGCCAGGTGGACTTGCTGGAGTTGCCCTGAGCCACACCAACCCGCCCTAGGCAGCCAGCACCCTGACAAAGCCGGAGCTCAAGGCACCAGCCCGGCCCAATGCAGGAAGGTCTCGCCGCTGAAGGCCTCAATCACCAGGATGGCCGTAAAACCCACCATGGCAAAACGACCATTGATGCGCTCGGCGTAGCCACTCCAGCCGAAGCTGGGCACATCGAGGGTGGTGGCGCTGGTGGCAGGCGGTTCGGGCTTAGCCGGGGCCGGCTTAGCCCCAGCGTCCTGGGGACTCACTTCTTGGGGACTCACGTCCTGGGAACCCACAGCCTGGGGTACGTCAGGGTGGCTTGCATCAGAATTTGGGCTTGCCATAGCGCTTAGGCTCCGGGGTTGAAGTCATAGCTGGCGGCCGGAATCAACCTCCAGCCCCCCTGGCCGTCCAGTTCCAGCACGGTGTCATGGAAGTCGCGAAGGGTGGGGCGGTGGCCAACGCTGACAAAGGCCATCTCCCGCTGGCTCAGCAGGTTGTAGAGGTATTTTTCGGTGCTCACATCGAGGGCGCTGGTGGCCTCATCGAGCACCACAAATCGTGGCGAATTCAGCAGCAGGCGGGCAAAGGCCAGGCGTTGCTGTTCACCCAGGGAAAGGAGGCGGGGCCAATCCTGCTTGATGTCGAGGTCGGGATAGCGGTGCACCAACTCGGGCAGGCGCACCTCCTCGAGCACATGGCGCAGCTGGTCATCACTGAAGCGTTCGGTGCTCTGGGGGTAACAAAGCTGCTCCCGCAGGCTGCCCAAAAGCATGTAGGGCTTCTGGGGAATGAACATCAGCTCGCCCACGGGGGGCCGGTGCACGCGGCCGACGCCGGCGGGCCAAAGGCCGCTAACCAGGCGCAGGAAGGAGGTCTTGCCGCAGCCGGAGGGGCCCACCACCAGCAGGCGCTGGCTGGGGGCCACCTCCAAGCTGAGGTCGTGGATCAGCCGGCGGCTGCCGCGCGGCGGGATCAGATCCACATGGCTGACCAGGATCGAATCGGGTGATTCATCCCCCAAGGCCGATTCCGCGCCCAAGGGGGACTGACCCTGCTCAGCGATCGTCTGGGCCAGGATCTCGCCGCTGATCGCCTCCACCTTGCCCTGGAAGCCCTCCAAACGGCTGATCGAAGCAGAGAAAGCCGCCAAGCGATCAATATTATTAACGATATAACTTACAGAGAACAAGACCTGGGAGAAGGCAATGCTGGCCTGACCGAACACGCCAAAATCAACTTCCTTAGCAAAGTAGATTGGCGCAATCACCAGCCAGGGCAGGAAGCGGGAGAAATAGTCGTAGGAGCGCTGGATAACTTGAATCAAGGCCTCCCACACAATCAACTTATTACAGTTCTGAATGACACCGCTAAGCCGCCTGGTGCCTTCTTTCTGCTCCTGTTGTTCGCCACGGTAGAAGGCGATTGACTCGGCATTGTCACGAATGTGCACCAGGCCGTAGCGAAAATCAGCCTCAAGCTTCAGCTGCAGGTAATTGAGGTTCACCAACTTTCGGCTGGCAAAAATGATCAGACTAGTACCCCCAACCGAGTAGGCTAAAAGCCAGAGCGCCAGGGTGCCATTGATACTCCAAAGCACAATAATGAAGCTAAAAAACGTAAGCAGCGCCGAAATTATTTCAACAGTAATACTTAGACTGGTGGTTGTGAAGCTTGCCGCATCTTGGGAAATTCTCTGGTCGGGATTATCGATTTCCTCAACGCTTTCATCATTGGGATTGAGAACGTAATAGGCGCGATTTGTCATGTATCGGCCCAACATTCTTTCGCTCAACCATTCGCGCCACATCAAGCCAAGCTTGGGGATCAGGTAACTCTGCAGGGCCCGAATTGGCAAGGCCAGGACCAGGCAAAAGGCGTAAACCGCCACGATCTTCCAGAAGTCTTCGGCCTTGTAGCCGACCAAGGCATTCTCGATGTTGCGGGCGACAAAGCTGATGCCCACATTGATGCCGTTGATCACCAGGATCAGCAGGGTGATCACCCCCAGTAGCAGCCAGGGCAACCAGCGCCCCTGGCGCAACTTGGCCCGCAGGGTCCAGAAACAGGCCAGGCCGGCGCCAAACAGCACCATCACCACCTTGCCCCCGGGTCCCGACCAGATCGAGGCCACCTGTTCACGCACCCCCGGCACGAACCGGAGCTGCAACTCGGGGATCCAGGCGCTGCTGGCTGCGATTGCAGCCGTCAGCAGCAGCAGGGTGAAGCCCACCACCACGGCAATCAGGGCCACCACCAGCACCAGGAACTGGCCGGAGCTGGCGCCGTTATCCAACGGCAGGAAGTAGGGCTGGGCCAGGCGCTGCAGCTTGCCGAGCTGGCTGCGGAGGGCCTTCAAGGGACTCATGATGACGCTCAAGTGGGTCCATTCTCGCCGCTGAAGCGGCCGCAGCGCAGGCTGGCCCAGGGATTGCTCACCCCGGCGGCCATAGCAGGGGCCGACCACCGATGACATGCACATGCAGATGGAACACCGTCTGGCCCGCATCGGCGCCGCTATTGATCACCGTTCGCCAAGCCGTGAGCCCCTCCTGGCGGGCCACTTGGGCGGCCACCAACAACAGGTGGCCGAGGAGCGGCCCATCGGCGGCGCTGGCGTCGGCCAGGTTCACCAGGGGCTGGCGCGGAATCACCAGCAGGTGCACCGGCGCCTGGGGCTGGACATCACGGAAGGCGATGCAGAGGTCATCGCTGTGGACCTGGTCCGAGGGGATCTCGCCCCGCAGGATGCGGCCAAAAATCGTATCGGCGGGCTGGTCCATGGCGGCGGGGAAGCAACTGGCGAGGGCGGATCGGCCTGCAGGGAAGTAGGCCCGGAACAGCGGTGGCACTGGTCAGTGAAACCCTGCCCCTGGCTTGATGTTGGCACGTTGCAGCGGTGCGGCCTTGGTGGGTCTCGATGCGGTGGAAGTGGCCGTGGAGGTGGACATCACCCCGGGTTTGCCGGGCGTGCTGATGGTGGGCCTGGCGGATGCGGCGGTGCAGGAATCGCGGGAGCGGGTGCGCTCGGCCCTGCGCAACAGCGGTCTGCGCATGCCCCTCACCCGGGTGGTGGTGAACCTGGCGCCGGCGGATGTGCGCAAGGAGGGGCCGGCCTTTGATCTGCCGATCGCCCTGGCCCTGGTGCTGGCCAGTGGCCAACTCGATCCCAGCCGGCTCGTGGGGGTCTGGGCGGCGGGGGAGCTGGGCCTCGATGGCCGGCTGCGGCCCGTGCGCGGCGCCCTGGCCCTGGCGATGGCGGCCCAAAGGGCGGGGGCCCGGGCCCTGGTCGTGCCCCAAGCCAACGGAGCCGAGGCCGCCTTGGTGGAGGGGCTGACCGTCTGGCCGGCAGCCAGCCTCAGCCAGGTGCTGGAGCTCCTGGCCGATCCGGCCCGGGCCAGCCTCCCTAGCCCTGCAGCCCCGGCGCCCCCGGCCCAGGACCTGGACCTCGCCGATGTGCGGGGCCAGCCCCATGGCCGCCGCGCCCTGGAGATCGCCGCGGCTGGAGGCCACCACCTGCTGCTGGTGGGCCCCCCGGGCAGCGGCAAAACGATGCTGGCCAGGCGCCTGAGCGGCCTGCTGCCGCCCCTGCAACGGCAGGAGGCCCTGGAATTGGGCCAGCTCTATTCGGTGGCGGGCCTGCTTGGCAGCCAGGGACAGCTCCCCAGGCAGCGGCCCTTCCGGGCACCCCACCACGGCTGCTCCGGCCCGGCCCTGATCGGCGGCGGCCCAATCCCGCGGCCGGGCGAACTGGCCCTGGCCCACCACGGCGTGCTGTTCCTCGATGAACTGGCCGAATTTCGCCGCGATGTGCTCAACCAGCTGCGCCAGCCCCTCGAAGAGGGGGAGGTGTGGATATGCCGCACCCGGGCGCGGCTGCGTTTTCCCTGCGCCGTCACCCTGGTGGCCGCCACCAACCCCTGCCCCTGCGGCTGGTATGGCGACCCGGAGCGGGCCTGCATCTGCGGCGAGGCCCAGCGCCAGCGCTACTGGGGCAAGCTCAGCGGCCCCCTGCTCGATCGCCTCGACCTGCAGGTGATCCTGCGCCGGCCCGACGTCCAGGAGCTCGGTCCCGATCGCCAAACCGGCAGCCAGCCCCGACCGCCTAGATCAGGGGAAGCCTCCAGATCCTCTGGATCGTCTGGCGCCCCTGGATCAACGGCCCAGGTGGCCGAAAGGGTTTGCCAGGCCCGCCAGCGCATGGCCGCGCGCAACCCCCGCGGCTGCGCCAACAGCCGCCTCAGTTCCAGGGACCTGGCGGAGTGCGGTCACTTCGCAGCCGAAGCCCTGCAGCTCTGGCGCTCCGCCCTACAGCACCGGGCCCTGAGTGCCCGGGCCGGCGAACGGGTGCTGCGCATCGCCCGCACAATTGCCGACCTAGCCGGGGACAGCAACGTGGACGGCCAAGCCATCGCCGAGGCCCTCACCTACCGCAGTTTTGATCGCGACCCCCAAGCCTCCCCCAAAGGGGCCCCTTAACGGCAGCGCCTAGCGGCCATGGCGTGGCGTCTCACCCGTGTAGGGCTGGACGCCAATCGCAGGCGGTAGGTGCTGCTGCTCTTCCCTGGGATTACCGAAGGCATGGGCCAGGGAACCACCAAACCAGCGCCCAAACTGGGCCAACAGGCGAATCATGGATCCAGCTCCCAAAAAGAACTAGCCCCAGTCTCGAAAGACCGGGGCGACTTGCCAACAGGTAGAAACACGGATACAACAAAAATCCGGCACCCCCTCGATGGGGGACCGGATTCATCGACAACCCATGGCCAGGCCAGCAGGGGTCATCAATAGCTACAAGGCCCCCACCCCCACCGATCTGCGGGGGGTGGGGGCGGCGCCATCAGCGGCGACGACGGCGCTGTTGGGCCTTGCGCTTGTACTTCTCAACGGGCGTTTCGTGGTGACGTAGGCGCTTGAGGTCAGCGAAAATACCTGCCTTAGAGACCTGGCGCTTGAAACGGCGCAGGGCCGATTCGATGCCTTCGTTTTCGCCGACGGTGACCTGGGTCATGAAGCGCTTTGGTGCTCAGCAGTGAACTGATCGTAGCAAGTGCCCCTGCCGGCCTCCGAGGGCCCACAGGACCCAAAGCAAGCCTCCCCAGGCGCTGGCTCAGCGCCTGGCCGCTGCGGGACCAGGGGCTGCCGCCGGCAGGGCGGGCAGGTTGGGAGCTGCTGCAAGGGGCGCGGCAGCCGTTGGCTTGGACGCCGCGGCCACCGGCCTGGGACGGTTGGCGGGTTCGGCAGCGCTCGTAGCCGCGCCAGCCCTGGGGCCTTGAACAGGATTGGCCGGCCCGATTGGCTTAACGGCAGCAACCGGCTTGGGGGTCCCGGAAGTAGGGAGCGGAGCGGAGGCCCCCAGGCCTGGTTTCGGCGCTGCCCCCTGGCCAGGGACCTGGCGTTGCGTGGGCCGTGTGCCTTGAGCTGGAACCACACCCTGGCTGGGCACTGCGCCTGAGCTGGGCACTGAGCCCGAGCTCGGGATCGCGGCCGCTGGCATGGCTCCAGATGCCGCTGGCTTCTCGCCTAGGGGGGCCTGGGGTTGGCTGCCCCCCTCGGGCCAGCTGTCCCGATACACATAGACATGGCCGAGGGCCCGGCTGCCGAAGCTGCGGCGCATCACCCGCCAGCCGGGCTCGGCCACCAGCAGCAAAAAGCCCTTGCCCTGGCCGCCCGTGCGCGCCACCACCATCTCGGGGCCGGCATCGGGCCGGGTGGGTTGGGCCATCAGCAGGGTTTCCGCCGAGTCCTTCACGACGCTGAGGCGATAGACCGTGCCCAGATCCGCCGTGCCGATCCTCAGCGAATAGCCATTGCCATCGATGAAGCGGTTGCAGATGCCGGTGAAATCGAAGCTGGCCAGCAGGGGATCCACCAGCGCCGGCCGGCTGCCGGACACCGCATAGCAGGGGCGTTGGGCGCTGCGTTGCTCATAGATGTTGAGCTGGCCGCGGCTGCCATCGCCAATCGGTGCCGCCACGATGATGAATTTGCCCTGGTCCACCTCCTGGGTGCTGAACATCGAGGCCTGGGCGCGGGCTGGGGGCGCTGGGGCCCAGCCGGCCGCCGTGAGGCCAACTAGCGATAACAAAACAGCCAGGGGACGGACCAGGCGCGTCATGGTCAGAGTTCGGGCTAAGGAGAAAGCGTAGAAGTGCCCGATCGGGCAGCCAGCCCGATTAGGCCGGTTGGTTGAGGCGGATCGCCAGCACCAGGGCCACCAGGGTGCCGGGGATGGAGGCGCCCAGGATCCAGCGGGTGGCGGTGACGCCCAGGTCGGGGTCTCCATAGGCGAGTTCAAAGACGGAGCCAGTGGCGGCAATGCCCAGCAGGCAAGCCAGGGCTAAAAACAGGCCAGCGAGGGGGTTCATCGGCTTGGGAATTCAGGTGATTCAGAGCAGGGAGCGAACGTGGGCCCGGTCAAAGCCCTTCTCCTTGAGGCCTTCCTCCAGGCTCGCCCCATCGCTGACCCGATCGACAAACAGCACGCCGTTGAGATGGTCCATTTCATGGAGGATGCAACGGGCCAGCAGGCCATCGGCCTTGATCCGGCGGCTGCGGCCCATCTCGCAGCGATAGCTCACCTCCACCACGCTCGGACGCACCACATCGAGGTAGACCCCCGGAATGCTGAGGCAACCCTCTTCGTAGGTGCAGATCGAGCCCCCTTCGGCCGTGATTTCGGGGTTGATCAACACCATGGGCGGGGTGGCTGGATTCTCGAGATCCAGGTCGATCACGAGCAGTTGCTGATGGACACCCACCTGGGGAGCGGCCAGGCCGATGCCCTTGGCCGCATACATGCTCAGCAGCATCTGGCGGGCCAGCTCCCGCACCGATTCATCCACCTTGCCGATGCGCTTGGCCGGCGTGCGCAGCACCTCATCGCCCAGGGTGTGGATCGCCATGGGCGGAGTGTCCAGGGGCTCCTTGGAGACATGCACCCCCTTATTCGACTGCTCCGCAGAACGCGCCATCCTGGCGAAGCTGCTGGCCAAAGGACAATCCCGTTCCGACTGGGGGCGATTCTAGGAGCCGCGGCAGACAACCACCGGTGACGCCAATCCCTGCAGGCCTGCCCGCGTCCACCGTGGAGGGACGCATCCCCAGCCTGCTGGAGCCAACACTCCTGGCCGGCCAGCTGCACTGGCTGGAGCAGCGGCCGGATCAACAGGGACGCACCACGCTCATGCGGCGCCCCTTTGGCGTGGAAAGCGGAGGGGCGGCCGCCCACCTGCCGGCCAAGGAGCTAACCCCAGGCGACTGGAACCTGCGCAGCCGCATCCATGGCTATGGGGGTGGGGCCTGCGCCCTGGGGCAGGTCGCAGGCCAGGCCATCGCCGTGTTTGTCGATGACCGGGACCGCTGCCTCTGGCGCCTGGACCTGGACCCTGCTGGGGCAACCCCCAACCAGCCGATCCCGCTCACCCGGCCCGCCCCCCGGGCCTTCGGCGGTGGCCTGATCGATCCATGGCGCCACCGCTGGATCGGGGTGATGGAGGCGGACGGCCGCGACCAGCTGGTGGCGGTGTCCCTGCTGGGCGGCGAACCGGTGACCCTGCACCAGGCCGCCGATTTCTGCGGCTATCCAACCCTGAGCCCCCGGGGCAGCCACCTGGCCTGGGTGGAATGGCAGCAGCCCTGCCTGCCCTGGGAGCGCAGCCAGCTCTGGCTGGGCTGCTTCGCGGCGGCTGGGGCCGATGGCACTGGCGAGGGCCTGGGCGAGGGGCTCGCGGCCTGCAACCCCGTGGCGGGCTCAGACAACACCAGCCGCCTGGCCATATCCGTATTCCAACCCCTTTGGACCGGCGCCCCTGGGGCCCTTCCAGCCGATCTGCTCGTGGCCTGTGATCGCAGCGGCTGGTGGAACCTGGAGCGGCTGGCGGCGGCGGAGGCGCTCACGGCGGCCGACTTGGTGCAGCCCCTTGGGGAGATCTCCACGCCGCCCCCGGCCTGGCAGCCGCTCCTGCCGATGGAGGCAGAATTTGCTACGCCCCAGTGGGTCTTGGGCCTCTCCACCACCGCCTGGGATGGCAGCCAGCTCCTGGCCGCAGCCTGCTTTCAGGGGAGCTGGCAGCTGGGTCGGATCAGCTGGCCGAGCGCCCCAGCCCTAGCCCCAAGCCCCCAACCAGCCAGCTGGATTCCCTTCGATCTGCCCTTTAGCGATTTCAGCGGGCTCTGCGCCGAGAACGGTGTCCTGGCCTGCCTCGCCAGCGGGGCCACCAGCCCCGCCGGGCTGCTGGAGCTGGAGATCGCCGGCGGCCAATGGCGCCATAGCCCTGCCGCGGCCAGTCCCCTGGCGGCCGAGGCGATCAGCAAGCCGGAACCCCTCTGGTTTGCGGGCTATGGCGGCGCCCCCACCCACGCCTGGTACTACCCCCCAGCCGGCGGCGCCACGCCGGCCAGTCCCCTGCTGGTGAAGGGCCATAGCGGCCCCACGGCCATGGCCCGCTGCGGCCTCAACCTGGCGATCCAGTTCTGGACCAGCCGCGGTTGGGGGGTTCTGGATGTGAACTACGGCGGCTCCACGGGCTTTGGCCGCGCCTACCGGCAACGGCTTGATCGCCACTGGGGCCTGGTCGACAGCGCCGATTGCGCCGCGGCCGCCCTGGCGGTGGTGGCCTCTGGCCAGGCTTCGGCCCAGCGGCTGGCGATCGAAGGGGGCAGCGCCGGTGGTTTCACCGTGCTTTCAGCCCTGTGTTTCACCGATGTGTTCCGGGCGGGGGCCTGCCGCTACGCCGTGAGCGACCTGGAGGGCCTGGTGGCCGATGGCCACCGCTTTGAGGCCCACTACCTCGACAGCCTGGTGGGGCCCTGGCCCGAGCAACGGGCCACCTACCAAGGGCGCTCCCCCCTGCACCACGCCGAACGCATCTCGGCACCGGTGATCTTTTTCCAGGGCCTCGATGACCAGGTGGTGCCCCCCTCCCAGACCGACTCCATGGCCGAGGCCCTGCGCAGCAGGGGTGTGCCCGTGGAGGTGCACCGCTATGAAGGCGAGGGCCATGGGTTCCGCAGTGGCGCCGTGCGGGTGGCCGTATTGGAGGCCACTGAAGCCTTTTTCCGCCACCACTTCAGCCTGGGGTGTGCCTAATGGG
>ERZ889217.1755-NODE-1755-length-10427-cov-7.839375_pt1 | contig 10427 bp, 9 predicted proteins | sample MGYA00521098_ERZ889217 | MGnify/ENA primary metagenome ERZ889217 (study PRJEB32303, sample SAMEA104408613) | aquatic metagenome | biome: Brackish water; feature: Pelagic; material: water | place: Baltic Sea | collected 2014-06-10T22:04:00 | depth 2,362 m ...
ACTTTGCGGTGTATCAAACAAAGACCGAGCGTCGTATTCCGCTCGTACGACTTACTCGACTGAGCTAATTGCTAAGAAACCACTTGTTTCTTTTGAGTCGACAAAATTATAGAAACCGCCATAATCGACATCATTGGCAAACTCTGACGTGCCGAAAGATACTCGGTCGCTGAAGATACTGAGATAAAAAACATGAAACTAATCAGAATTGAAATTTTTAATCTTGTCAATTCCGATCGATAAAATAGCAACGACGATGCAAAGCAGAGCGGGATTAATGTAATTTCAAGGAACAGAACCCGAAGGGCAAAAAGAGAGGTCTTTGAGTACTCAACTGTTTGGTATGCAACTGTGAGGAACTGAAGTCCCAAAAACGCAGAAAATATTTGTACTAATTGCTTTACATTAAACACTGATTCATAAATTTGAAGTGGCTCTTTGTACCAGATGTAGTTGCCGATAGAAAAACCGAGCATGCCTAACCAAATCGGTACAAAAATGGAAATCAAGACAATGATGTAGTAAATCTTTTTCGGAGCTTTTTCCACGAGCCACCCGCATACAAGACCAAGCAAAATTGCCGCAGCTAGGTGTGGTCGGAGAATAAGCAACACAACAATTCCAGCTATACGTCCTGGGATATGTCGAGAGAAGAACACGGTCGATACACCCAAAAGCATTGTTGTTTCCCGGAGGGCCAAAGTTGAGAAAAAGACTAAAAACGGACCAGAAAAAAGCCAAATATGATATTTGGAAACTTTAATCAAATTTCGCTGGAGATAACTCTGCACAAGTTTGTAATTCAGAATCAATGAGATTAGCGAAACGAATTTTAAAGAAAGTGTGGCATCGATTCCAATTACATGAATCATGTAAGCCGGGAAAATATATGGAGCTCGGAGGAAGTTGATTCCGTGAGGAGTCCACGAAATTTCGTTAGGTAAAAAGAACGTTACTAATCGCCAATGAAAGTATTGATCATTTTGGTAGAACCACAATTGAAGTACGGGACCTCGCATGTAGTAAATCAACGAAGTTCCGATTACCCAAAGAATGACACTTATCAAGATGAACGGGTCAATGCGTTGTTTTCTCGTAAATAAACAGATCGCACACAGGCCTAGGAAAAGCGCTTGAATGCAAAAGATCAACATGCTTATTTTCCTACCCACTGCGTCGATTCCTTGAATATCAGGAAGTATTTAATGGTAACAATTACCTCTTGCGTTAGAGAAGCATGCACCAATCTATATCGCCTATTGCACGCCTCAAATAGATAATCTACTCACACTCAGATTATCCAAAGGTTGAAATCGCTTTGCTGAAAAGAGATCTCAAAAAAGCAGGTGAGGATGTCTCCCACTCTCCTTGGTAAGGAAACGAGGTTCCCCCAGTGCCTTTTTTAAAGTTGTAAACACCTGGATTATTCATGGCGTCAACACCGCTGAGGTCGTATTCTTTGCAGCCAGAAAGAATTAATTCTGATGTCAGTTTCTGGAACACTGCATACGAGGAATAATTTTTTCTACCCTCAGGGGTGGTTACAGCGATTATGTCCCAGCCCTTCTTTCCGATCAGCAACCCTGCGCGGAGGGACAATAATTGACCACCTTCATCGTCTACACGAACAACGGTTACCTCAGAGGAGAATAAGGAAAATAGTTGCTTCATTGAGTCGTAGTCAAAAGTCGAGATCTGATTGGCAACTTGTTTGTATTCGGTCATCTGGTCAAGCGCATCACAAATGACTTGTGAATTCGGATTTGACCAAATGTACGGAGATTTTTTTAAACGACCTGATCGCTTAAGGTTGCGCGACCAGTTTGATGAACTTTGAGAAAAGACATCATGTTCATTTTGAGAAAAATCAAGCTTTACTGTTTCGCTTGCACCAAGACTCCTTGAGCACGAATTCCAGCCTTGAGAAATGAGTAAATCCGAAGTCGCTTGGCCTCGAAGGTTCATGAGTCCAATTCGAAAATACGAAAACTTAGCCTTTGTTGCCGACGTAATTGTCTTCTGAAAACGAGCGTCGCAATTGGCAATATCCCCAATTGGGCCTCCCGGCATCCAGACAATAATTGACCTGAGTGGTGCCTGCTTAATAAGTGCTTGAGCCATCGTCTGAATCTCTCCCGCATGAGTACAAACCATTCGCATGATTGCCCATCCTGAGATTTCCTTAAATTCGCCCCACTTTGCACTTTGGTAAAGATTATGTGAGGGAAATTTTTGAAGTGCAATATCCCACTCGGCTGGCGTCTGATCCCAAATGTCCCAGTTACTCATAAGAAATTCACTATCCAGACATTGGCATAAAAACTAGAAGAACTAGTTGGAGTTGTTGAGGGCAAGTCTGGCCAGCTGATTACTTCAACATCTAGTGCGCGGAGTTGTTTCTTAACGTTTTCAATTTGAGACGGTTCACTTACAAAGGCAAAACCGTATGGACAAACGTAATCAGGTAATTCACTAAAAATAGGGGTCACCGCGGTTTTGGAGAGTGCTGACTGAACATCAACGAATAAGGCGCGTCTTCGTAGAATTTCTTGAGGTTGATCGGTACTTTGGAATTGCTGCATTGATTTAGTTGAAGGACCCTTAGTTTCAGGAACACTGGTTTCACTAAGCAGCACTTGCGGTAACTCCGACCCTGTTAAAACTCGACGAAGAATTCTTGTCACTCTTCGATTGAATTTTAATAGTGGTATTCCATAAGACCTCTCAAGATGGGCACTGATCGAGCGAAATCGGAATGCAAAACTTAATGGTTCGTTTAAAAACTCAAGTTGTGGTTCAATCTCAGTATCGCTGCCGACATTGTTTATGTGCAGGATTGCACCATCAGGTACCCGGATAGTTTTCCGAAAGCTTGTAATTCCAAAAGCAACGCGAGTTCCCAAAGGAACATTGTTTGCGTCGCGACTTAACCAACCGTGGGCATTGTCCTCGATCAACGCCACTCCATGGTCGAGTCCGTACTGTGTGAACGGGGGAAGTTCCTGTGGAAAGCCGAAATAATTGACGAGTAAAACAGCCTTAATCGATTGATCTTGGGGCAGAGAAACTGGCTTCATCGCTTGATCAACTTGGTAAAAAAATGGGGTTGCACCAATTGAATGGATGCAACCCAACACGTCACGACAAATGAAACCCGGGATTAATACGCCGTCGCCAGATTTAATGCCGATAGCTCTAAATGCACTCAGTAACCCATGTCGGGCAAGCGAGAAGTAGCGGACTTCACTCATGAGAGGGATAATTTTCTGATCAGGCGGCGAATCATTTTTGCAATAAGCAGGATCAGTCCAGGAAATGTTCTTATTACAAATGGAGATTTCATCAGTGATTTTCCAAAAAGATTAAAAGACTCTGCAAGCTGGTCGCTAGCGAATAGCCCCCGAGCTGCCCCATAGTAGGCCCTTGCCTCTCTTTGACGAAAGAGCAAGGATGAGAATCGTCCTTGCTTTGTATTCGCAAAATGCGAAGCGACAACTGCTAATTCAGCATTGAGATTACGCGAAACTGAATTACTTGCATTCCCCGAGTGTCTACGAAACTCTCCTAGAATTTCTGGGATAAACACAATATTTTGGTTGATTTTTGTCAGTTTTAACCAGAGGTCGTAATCTTCGGCCGTCACAAATTGGGTGTTCTGGTCAAATCCACCAACTTCTTTAATCAGAGAAGTTCGCACAACAACCGCTGATGTAGAAATACAGTTGCCTCGCCTAAGAAGATTTTGATATTCGGCATTTTTGCGTGGACCATAAAAAATTTTTCGAGACTTACGACCCTCTTCCACCCATAATTCTCCGTGGCAAATGATTTCATAACCTTTTAAGAACTGCTCAACAGACATTGCAAGCTTGTTTGGGTACCAGAGATCATCAGAATCAAGAAATGCAATGAGTTCGCCAGATGCGGCCTGTATGCCCTGATTACGGGCCGCCGCGATAATGCCGTGGTTTTGAAAATTAATCAAAGAGATTCTTGGGTTTGCGAATGACTCAACTATTTGGACTGTTTCATCCGCCGAGAAATTATTTACGATAATTAATTCCCAATTTGAATACGTTTGAGCAATTACCGAGCCAATCGAATCTCTTAGAAATTTTGCATGGTTAAAAGTTGGCACAACTACCGAGATCAATGGATTTAATAAATCAGTCATTTGACTCGATCAAAATGTTTTTTGCAAAAAAGCAATAATCCATCCACCTCATTTTCGAAGTGGTTAAGTGACAAGTATCCAGTTGCGTTGAATTTACTGCAGTCAAACTTGAAGTTTGAACTGGATTCACCTGTTGACTGGGCGGATTTTGTGATTGGAGGAGTAAAACCAAGAACAACTTGACACCTCTGAGCTATTAATTGCGCCATATCTAGCACCGAGCAAGAGTGTGATGAGCCTAAATTGAATATTGGGGTTTCGTTGGCGCTGAGTGACATTGACAAACTGTGAATTATCCCTCGGCATACGTCTTCAAGCGGTATGAAATTGCGCAATTGAGATCCGTCGGATTTGAGAACTAGTTTTCCGGTAAGCACAGCCTGCTTGCATAAATCGTTAACGAGTATTTGCCATATTCGAACCTCGGGATCCATTGGAACTCCAAATCCATTCGAGCATCGCAAAACAATGCCCTCAATCAATCCGGCCTGATGCGCATTAATCACGAGATTTTCAGCTGAAAGGTGAGTTGCTCCGTAGGGATGTACTGGATTTGTATGTGAATTCTCTGAAATATGACCGTCCAATGGTGATCCGTACACCTGGATTGTTGAGAAGTAGATGAATCTACTCACTCCTTGAGAAATCGCTGACTCAAGTAGAACTTTGGTTCCGGTCACATTTATTTGCGAAGCCAATTTTGGGTCAGCAGCACAATCAATGTCATTCATAGATGCAAGATGTACTACTTGAGCGACATCTTGAAGCGCTGCAATCACAGATGTGGTGCTCAGGAGGTCTAAGTGAACCGGTAATGCGGTTGGTGCCCACGAAGGTGCTGTTCGATACTGGCGCGACGAGAGCTTGATCTCGCCAATTTGCAGATCAGACATTGCACTTGAGACTCTTCCGCCTATATTGCCAAATCCCCCTGTGAGGAGAACGGTGGGTTTCATCGATCTTTTAACGACCAGTCGTAATCAATAAAGCATTCATGTGGATCTAGACGTGAAATCTCTAGTGGGTCATGAGGAATAGAAGAACAGTTAGCAACGAGAGATGTTGTAGTACCCAGACCCTTGAATCCGTTCCAGACAAGTGGGGGAATCGTCACCAAACAATGCTGATCTTCGCCTACATATATTTCTTGGAGTTCGCCCATAGTTGGGCTATCTGATCGACTGTCAAATAAAACAAGTTTGATTCTTCCAACTGGGACTGAATAGTTAATAATCATTTTTTCGTGTAAGTGCCAAGCTTTCACAACACCTGGGAATACAAAAGAAAAGTAAATCTCGCCGAATTCGTTAAATTCGGGATCAGTCTTCTTCAGCATGTGCATCACTTTTCCACGTTCGTCGACTATTTGTCTGCGTGGGCTAATTACCACTCCATCAATCACCTATGGACTCCTCATATTTTTCGATTTGTTGACAAGTTATTTCAATTACCGGTTCATGACCTTCCGCGCGTTTATACCAATCAATTGTCTCATAGATGGTTTGTGAAAAGTTCCATCGAGGTTCCCAGCGGAGCTCAGATTTTGCTAGATCACAATTCAAGTGGAGGATCGATGCTTCGTGGTGGTTGGGTTCAAGATCGTCAATCACTACATCCCCAGAACCCCATTCTTTTACACATGTTTGAGCGACATCCAAAACTGTGTGAACCGAGGATTCAAGTGGTCCAAAATTGAATGAGCTAATTCCGAAATTTGGTTGTTGATACAGTTTCGCCGCCAATTTGATATAGCCAGAAAGTGGTTCAAGCACATGTTGCCATGGCCGAGTGGCATATGGCTGGCGAAGAATAATTGGTTGACCATTTCTGAGAGCGCGGACACAGTCGGGGACAATGCGATTGTCCGACCAGTCACCACCACCTATGACATTTCCTGCCCGAACTGAAGCGGCGCCTATTTGGTCATTGCTATTAAAAAACGAAAAATTATAGGAAGCGAAGACGATTTCTGCCGCCGCTTTTGATGCACTGTATGGATCATGTCCACCAAGTTGGTCGTATTCTTTATAACCAATACTTATTTCTCGATTCAAATAGCACTTATCCGAAGTGACAAAAATGCAGACTTTGACTGATGGCGAATTCCTTACACACTCAAGCAAGTGGGTAGAGCCAATAATGTTCGTATCGAATGTTTCGACTGGAAAATCATAGGATTTTTTAACAAGTGGCTGAGCTGCTAGATGAAAAACAACTTCGGGTTTTACACGAGCAAAGATTTGTCGAAGACTTTCTTCGTTGCGGATATCACCAACGTTATGTTCAATAATTTGGTCTAAGTTCAGCAAAGAGAAGTGGGATTTAGGAGAGTCTGGTTGCAGAGCAAATCCGTAAACTATCGCGCCATGTTGTTGTAACCATAGGCTCAACCAGGATCCTTTAAATCCAGTATGACCAGTTATAAGTACTCGACGACCACGAAAAGTTTCTAGATCGGCTACCAGACTTTCCATGGTGCCTTTCCATCAGAAAGTAGACCATTTAGTAATTGCCAATCTCGTGGCGTGTCCATACATTGCCAAAATCCATTGTGCTCATAAAGAGCCAACTCGTGACTACGGACAAGGGATTTCACCGGTGCATCTTCAAAAACCAAATTGTCTTGTATGGGGAGACTGTCGAACAATTTTGGCTCACAGACAAAGAAGCCCCCAGAAATTCGCCCACCACTGGATTGAGGTTTTTCATTAAATTCTGTGACAACCCCGTTCTCATCAGCCTGGAGTTCTCCGAACCTTCCCGGCGGTCTAACACCAGTGACGGTTAAGGTTTTGCCACTCTTGCGGTGACAACTGAGGAGAGCATCTAAATTTATATCACTCAAACCATCGCCGTATGTTAAGAAAAAAGTTTCATCATCTAAATACTGCCGAACTTTTGCAATTCGGCCACCGGTCATTGTTTCTAGGCCAGTATCGGCAAGAGTAACTTTCCATTCCTGTTCGTCATGCTTTGTGTGAAACGTAATTTCCTGTTTTGGGCCCAACGTGATGGTGCAATCTCTCGTATTGGATTCGTAGTTGAAAAAAAAATCCTTAATCACTTGGCCTTTGTGTCCTAGGCATAAAACAAAATCATTATGCCCAAACGACGAATAATATTTCATGAGATGCCAAAGTATTGGAAGTCTGCCGACAGGGATCATCGGTTTGGGCAAGTCCTCAGAAACGTCTCTTATTCGTGTTCCGTATCCTCCACATAGAATTACAGTCTTCATCGTGGGGCTCCTCGTCAATTTGCCGCTAAACCTTTTTCCGCAATCATTTTAGAGCGGTAGAGGATAATTTCAGTCTATAGAAAGCAAATTCCGCCAACGCGGGTAGTCATTATCGAGACAAAAGAAGTCGGGAATTTGGCTAGAAACATGGTCGTTGAACCCACTGAGCGCTGAGCTCAGTTCTTCTGCAGTGGTTACAAATTGGGCTAATTGGGTTTTACGAAAAGGACTGTAATTCAGCGATTCGGGATCAACCATGAGAATTGTGGGTATTCCGAGAGAAACAGATTCGGCAGCACTACTTGAATTTGCGGTTGTAAGAACTACATCGGCCGACTCGAGAAGTGTTTTGAGGTCTAGATCCGTAATTGAATCATTGAAGGATCTAGTCTCATCGGAATCGAATTTACAAATAGGATGTGATCGCAAAGACATCCGAAATTTGGTCGTAGCAAATTTCTGCGACTCGTGAAGCTTGGTCAGTAGAAAAGTGTTTGCAGAAGGCAAAAAATCACCAAGCACAACCAAATGCGGTAGATCAGAATGACCCTTGGTTCTGGTTCTTGTCAATGTTGACAAGTATCCATATCGCAAAGCCTCAGCGATAACAATCTGATGATCGGTTAACCAATGGTTATCTTGGAGAAGCGACTTTGCTTCCGAACCATTTACAACAATGATATGTGGAGATGGGTGGTCTGCTTCGGAGTTGATGGCATGTTCGTCTTGATGTTGGAAATATCGCAGATCCCAAAATCGGACAGTCGAATGAGCTACCCCAAATAGGTTTCCTTGGCCATGTTTTGTACATGAGTAGATAAATGGTGATTCCCAAGGTTGATTCTCCATGAGGTAAATAATTTGCTCATATTTGGGCATCAATCTGACGAACCTTTCAACTGAAGCGATCAGGAGACAGTGCCGAATGGCAGTTGATCCGATGAGCGATTCCCTCCATTCGCCTTTGAACAACGGCCAAAGATTTGTCCCGTACGAATGCTCATATTTAATTTTACTAATGGCTCGCAAAGTCCAGAACTTTTTATTTAGTAAAAAATAAGAGCGAGCACTCTCAATGATCATCGCCCGCGTTGGTTTGAACAAAAGCAGCGAGTGGCCGCCAAAGTTTTCATCCGACCTATTTTGTAGAGTCTTAATTGCGTCCATAATCTTTCGATTGTTAATATTTTCTGGAAAATTGTGCAACCAATCTGGTTGAACTATGGAATTCGTCTTTAGCCATTGAGGTAATCCTCCCCAATAAGTAGAAGCAATTTCTTGGCGACCTTGGTCAGTTGGCTCACTCGCGGTGTAGAAATCAATAAACAACATTTGCTTTGACAATGAACTTTGGTCTTCAACTCTGGGAACATTGCGTATTTCATAGAGGTAACGCACAAAACTGCCAAGTGCTCTTACTAGATGAAATAGAAAATATCCAATATCAATCATCAATGACTTAAGACTCAAAAAATAATTTAAAATGAGAGAAGGTTTAGGTTGTCGAATGCATTCTGAAATTCGAGATCTCAGTTCTGAATCATCGCTTTCGACTGTTATCGATCCGATGTTGTGCATTTCCATGAGCATTTCGAGTGCAACAATTTTGCATGCAAAGGGTATGTTGCCAGAGTTTCTCCAGCGTTTAAGTGCGATCAATGTAGACCACCAGTAGCTGTATCCGGATGCAAGGGTGAGGTGTTGGAAAGTTGTTTTGTTCTTGATTTTAGTGTTTTTAATTGTCGCAAGATATTTCAATACACGTTCACGGACCACTCTGTCGTTCTCTTCTATAAATGCGGGAAGGGAAATTATATTGTTTTGGTCATTTGGTCGTTTGAATTCATTCCACAAAATAGTTTGTTGACTCGGCCACTCATCTGTAGAAATTCTCGCCCAGACAACGGCCTTGGTGCTGTGTGGGGAGTCAGTCAAGTCGGACATGTGGCTCATGTGAACTCAGGATTTTCGAATTAATATTTGACTTGAGAATGCGTAATGGACGAGCTGAGACTCGACCAAATTGATTCATGAAATCACCTAGTGCAGCCTGAACAGTGGGATCCAACCACCATTGATCGATGTCGGTCCAAATCGAATTAACGAATTTTCCTGCGGACGAAAACGACGAGTGGTAGACCCCTATGCGTTCCAAGTTTTCAAATGATTGGAGTGCTCGAGAACTTAAATTTGAACTATTTGGATCCAAGACGATAAGTGTTGGAATTTTCCTGTGGATGGTCTGGATGTACGTTGTGCCAATAGATGTTGTGACTACAAGTTTCGATGACTTCCATAGATTTTTGATTGGGGTGCTTCCAGAATCAATTTCAATTTCGGGGAAATTCTCTTCAAAATAGGGCAAATGTGAGTCATCGAATTGTTCATGACCGAGATATGGTCGAATGAGGGCAGCCTTTTGGGACACCGGATCAAGGTTGGTGAGAAGTGCACTAACAGCTTGTAAATAGGACATTCGACTTCCATTTATTCCACGTCGCATGGATGGGTATCGATAGGTGGAATCAAGCACAATGAGTAACTTTTTGGCAAGTTGTTGATTGGTTTTGGTCCCAGATCTAATACCAGTGTTGATAAGCGCCGGACCCGGAGAGAAAACCATATTTTCACCAACTCCCCATCCCCATGTGAGATATCGATCACTGATCTGGCGCTCATGCAGTTCTTCTCGGCTTGCAGGCTCAATCATTCCGTGAACTCCACCATGTTGGCCTATCACTACCGATGATCCTGCCGTAACTTTCTGACCAAGCCAAAGCATAAATTGATCTGATGACTGGTGCAGATTCGATGTAAATATAATTCGTGGGTTTTTTGGGAGAGATCTACGTTTGATGAGCTGCTGATTATCTTGAAAGTTTTCCAAAAAACTCATCGGTATCTGAAGTGGAATGGTTTTACGAATGAAACGCTCTAGGGGATCTCCTGTTCCTACTTTCATATCAATTAATGCTCGCAATGCGGAATCCGGCTTATTACTCATCGCTTTATCGG
>ERZ889217.1756-NODE-1756-length-10426-cov-5.306624_pt1 | contig 10426 bp, 10 predicted proteins | sample MGYA00521098_ERZ889217 | MGnify/ENA primary metagenome ERZ889217 (study PRJEB32303, sample SAMEA104408613) | aquatic metagenome | biome: Brackish water; feature: Pelagic; material: water | place: Baltic Sea | collected 2014-06-10T22:04:00 | depth 2,362 m ...
AATTAAGAGTTGCCGTTTTACAGGCAATCGAAAATGATGATTTTTCATTATGCGGTGGGGACACATATGCGCGCGGCCATTTAAAAGTTATCGCTGGAATCTTAAAAATTGATTCAAAATCTCTACTTGAACTCTTTGATGAAAAGTTTGGGAAATTCGAAACTGCACTTTTAGACCTTTCTGAAAAAGGAAAGCGAAATGTCGAGAAGCCTTCAAAATCAACCAAAGCAAGTTGGAAAACATTGTCAGCAATTGCGGTTGCAGTGATAGCACTCGTGACAGTTGTGCAGATTTCCGGAAGCTCTCCGAAAAATGAAGTAGTTAGTGCAACATCAGAAAGTGAAACACCGCCATCTGTAGAACAACCAATTCCAGCTACAGCATCAACTGAGCCAGAGGCCAAAGTCGTCATCACTGGAGTTAGAAGCTATTCATGGATATCAGTTAGTGATGCAGCCGGCAATTCGATTTTTACCGGCGAGGTTAAAAAAGGCGAGAGCAAGGAATTTACTGATGCGCAATTGCTTAGATTTGTGATTGGAAATGCTGGGGCTGTTACGCTGACCGTCAATGGCGAAGAGCGTGGTATCCCGGGCAAAATCGGTGAGGTCGTACGTCTGCAAGTTGCAGCCGATGACGCACCGGTTGCTGGCTAACCTTCTTTTAATTGAAAGACCAACTAAAGAGCAGAAATCATGAAAAAAGTTGCTTTAGTAACTTTGGGCTGTTCGCGTAATGAAACCGATTCTGAGGAATTGGCTGCTCGCTTAGCTAATGATGGCTGGGAGTTAGTGACTAATGCAGATGATGCGGATGTCGCTCTAATCAATACTTGTGGTTTTGTCGAAGCCGCCAAGAAAGATTCAATTGACGCAGTCTTAGAAGCAAATTCCCTAAAGCATGGGAAAGCTAACAGTTTAAAAAAGGTAGTTGCAGTTGGATGTATGGCTGAAAGATATGGAAAAGAATTAGAAGCAGCTCTTCCAGAAGCAGATGGAATATTAGGATTTGATCACTACGCAGATATTTCAGATCGCTTAACAAAAATTCTAGCTGGTGAAAACATTCAGGCTCATGCTCCAAGTGATCGTCGTAAATTACTTCCCATCGCACCTGCAGAGCGAAAGCAACCTATAAGAAGTACCAAAATGGGTGAGGGAGAACGTGTCCTTAGAAAAAGATTAGATAACGCACCTGTAGCACCATTAAAAATTGCAGCAGGATGTGATCGTCGCTGTACCTTTTGCGCTATCCCATTTTTCCGTGGAGCATTTGTCTCACGCACCCAAGATGAAATTATTAGTGAAGCTAAATGGTTGGCTGATAACGGAGTTAGTGAAATTTTCTTAGTTAGTGAGAATACGACTTCATATGGAAAAGATTTAGGAAATATAAGAGCGATGGAAGAGCTGCTTCCGCAGTTGGCCGATATCGATGGAATTTCACGGATCAGACTTTCATATCTGCAACCAGCAGAGATGAGACCAACTTTAATAGATGCAATGACCTCAATTCCAAAAGTTGTTCCGTATTTTGATCTCTCCTTTCAACATGCGAGCGCAAAAATCACAAGAAGCATGCGCAGGTTTGGGGACACCGATAAATTCTTAGATCTGATTGCTCAAATCAGAAGCAAAGCACCGCTTGCTGGAATTCGATCAAATTTTATTGTGGGATTCCCAGGTGAAGATGAAAGTGATTTCCAGGAGTTACTTAAATTCCTCGGCCAAGCAAGGTTGGATGCAATTGGCATCTTCGGCTATAGCGATGAGGATGGCACGGAAGCAGAAACTTTGCCAGACAAACTGGATCAGCGTGAAATCAGAAATCGAGTGGAGGAAGTTAACTCCCTTGTCGAACAATTATTAAGTGATCGTGCCAGCGGAAGAATTGGTGAAGAAGTAGTTGTGCTTGTGGAAGATAGAGCTACCCAAGAAGGAAGAGCAGCCCATCAAGGCCCTGAAGTTGATGGCAGTACTTACTTGCTGAATTCAGCGGCTGCAGTCGGCACATATGTAAAGGCTCGGGTTGTGGCAACTGATGGAGCAGATTTACATGCAAATTAATTTGCCTAACGCATTAACCATCACTCGCATTGTTTTAATTCCCTTTTGTGTAATGGCTCTCTTCCAAAACGGGGGAGATGATTCAACTTGGCGCACAATTGCATGGGTCGGATTTTTTCTAGTCGGTATGACTGATTTACTTGATGGAAAATTGGCACGCGCAAGAAATGAAATAACCGAACTTGGAAAATTCCTTGATCCAGTTGCCGATAAATTACTAATTGGCTCAGCCATGATCAGTGTTTCAATTTTGGGATACCTTCCATGGTGGATTACTGGAGTAATTCTGGGACGGGAATTAGCGGTCACCGTTTTGCGACTAATTGTTGTAAAGCGAAATGCTGGAAAAGTAATTCCTGCTAGTCGTGGCGGAAAAATTAAGACAACGATGCAAGGGTTTTCAACCGGATTTTATGTACTGCCATTGAGTACTACTCTCCACACCGCGCGAGACTTGTTTATGTATGCAACTATTACGGTAACTTTGTATACCGGTGCGCAGTATTTTCAAGCTGCCCTTAAGAAGGATTAATGGAAATGAATGATGCCGAATTTATAGTTTCAGAGTTAACCAAACGTGGTGAAAGTATCGGCGTTGCTGAGTCGATTACCGGCGGGCATTTGTCAGGTGCGTTGATTGATATTGCTGGCGCATCAAATATTTTTGCTGGTGGAATTGTTGCTTATTCAAATCTTTTGAAGATTAGCGACTTAAAGGTTTCGCCCGAACTTCTAGATGAATTTGGTGCAGTAAGTATTGAGGTAGCCCAAGCGATGGCATTAGGGGCGAAAGATAAATTTGCCGCGACCTGGGGTCTTTCAACTACCGGGGTGGCCGGGCCTGGGCCGCACAATGGCCGGGAAGCGGGCACACTCTGGATTGGGATCGCCGGACCAGGCGTGCTGACGGCAATTAATCCAGCCATTTCCAGTGAATTGAACCGAAATCAAGTTCGGAGCGAGAGCGTTGCAGGTGCGTTAATGGCATTTGCCCGTATTCTTAACCCTAGGACAAATTAGAGATAATTATCTAGCTGGTTGCTACTTGATTGGAGGAGCTCAATGGTTTTATTACGCGCCCATTTAGGTGAAGCGTTGCGTCGGGCTCGCCAAGAACAAGGTCGCACTTTGCGCCAAGTTTCAGCCGATGCTGCAGTCTCACTTGGATATTTGTCTGAAGTTGAACGCGGTCAAAAAGAACCATCATCTGAATTGCTTTCCGCAATTTGCATGGCTTTGGATCTCCCACTTTCAAGAGTTCTTACTGAAGTTGCACAATCGGTTTTAGTTGCCGAGCCAACTCGACTTACCGTCGTCGGAGTCGGTGGCGTTGCTAGTAATGCTGCAAAAGATATTGTCGACGCTGCCTAAAAGCGTTCGATGTTAACAAAACCTAAAATCAGCGGAACCCGTCAAGCATTACTTGATGGTGCGCGCATCGTTTTTGCAGAAGTCGGCGTTAGAAATGCAAACATGATTGAAATAGCCGATCGCAGCGAAGTTGCACGAGCAACTCTCTATAACCACTTCCGCGATAAAGATGAATTAATCGCAGCCCTAATCGAAGATGAGATTGAACGGATGCGCAATTTAATCGCCAGCGCTCCAGATCGACGCGAGATACTTTTCTTAATTGCTAACGACATTGCGCAAAATGCAGCGCTTCGAAAAGTTTTATCAGTTGAACCACATTTGATTGCTGCTCTCGCTCAGATATCTGAAACTCCAATCTGGAACCAAGCGCGCAACATTTTGGCCACTTCCTTAAGAACTAGTTCTGTTGGCGCAGAGATCGCTTTGCGCTGGTGTATTTCCCAGATTTTTGCCCCCATTGCCAGCCCAGATCTAGAAAGTTCGATCGCAGCCGTTGAGCGATCCCTCTGAACCTGATCCAAAATCAGCTCCCGGCGTGTCGTTGCAATTAGAACATCTGTTCGGATACCCTTCTCCACATAGGAACACCACCCAGGTGTTTACCCCCAGGAAGGTAGAACAAAGGCCGACTATGTCAGTCCTTATCTCTATCTTCAGCCAGGAAAGCAGTTAGCCCCTACGAGCGAAAGGTCAACCAAAATGGCCCCTAAATCTGAATCCTCAAAATCCGAGGTAAATAAATTTGAAACAAATCCAGTAACCGATAAGGCAAAAGCCGAACGTGGCAAAGCATTAGATACCGCACTTGCTCAAATTGAAAGACAGTACGGAAAAGGTTCAGTCATGCGAATGGGTGATCGCCGTGGAGTTATCACCGAGGTAATCCCAACTGGCTCAATCGCACTTGATCTTGCACTTGGAATTGGTGGATTACCACGTGGACGCGTAGTTGAAATTTACGGACCTGAATCAAGCGGTAAAACAACTGTTGCATTACATGCAATTGCAAATGCTCAAAAAGCTGGCGGAATCGCGGCCTTCATCGATGCAGAGCATGCACTTGATCCAGAGTATGCAAAACGTCTTGGTGTAGATATCGATGCACTTCTAGTTTCACAACCAGATACCGGTGAACAAGCACTTGAAATTATGGATATGTTAATTCGCTCTGGTGCAATCGATATCGTAGTTATTGACTCTGTTGCAGCGTTGGTACCTCGCGCTGAAATCGAAGGCGAGATGGGCGATTCACATGTTGGTTTGCAAGCACGTTTAATGTCACAAGCGCTTCGCAAAATCACTGGTGCGCTACATACTTCAAATACAACTGCAATTTTCATTAACCAGTTACGTGAAAAAATTGGTGTCTTCTTCGGATCACCAGAGACCACAACAGGTGGAAAAGCACTTAAGTTCTATGCATCAATTCGTCTTGATGTTCGTCGAATTGAAACTCTTAAAGATGGTACAGAAGCAGTCGGAAACCGTACTCGCGTCAAGGTTGTCAAAAACAAGATGGCTCCACCATTTAAGCAAGCAGAGTTCGACATCATCTACGGAACTGGTATTTCACGTGAAGGATCACTTATCGATCTTGGCGTTGAATGTAACGTAGTTAAGAAATCTGGCGCCTGGTATACCTATGAAGGTGACCAACTTGGACAAGGTAAAGAAAACTCACGCACCTTCTTGCGTGACAATCCAGATCTTGCCAATGAGATTGAAAACAAGATCAAAGAGAATTACTCAATCGGAACAATTGATCCAGCGTTAGCTGCAGCGGTAGAAGAAGCAATCGCACCAGCGGACGTTGATTTTTAAAGAAGTAGATATGCAGATTGAAGCTGACCCCTATTCAGTTGCGACCAAGATTGCGCTAAACGCACTCTCACGTCGGGCAAAGAGTAGGGGTGAGCTTTATGCGGTACTCCTTAAGAAAAATACTGAACCAGATTTAATTGATCGAGTTTTAGATCGTCTTACCGAACATAAATTGATTGATGACCAAGCATTTGCTAATGATTGGTCTCGCTCTCGTCACATCTACAAAGGCCTCTCTCGTAATGTGTTGGCCCGAGAATTACGGCAAAAAGGTGTTGGAGATATTGAGATTACTGTGGCCTTAGAACAGATTGCACCTGAGAGTGAGAGAGCGGTGGCGACCGCTTTGGTAGAAAAAAAATTACGCTCGCTGCAACGGGAGAGCGCAGATGTGAAATATCGTCGGCTTTCCGGGTTTTTGGCTCGCAAGGGTTACCCCCAACAATTGATCTCACAAATATTGCGAGAAACCGACCTTTAATTTCGACAGTTATGTGAGTAACCTTTATACGTGCCAACTAAATTAGAGCGTTCGGAGACCGGTCTCTCTGATCAATTAGTTGAAAAATTGGGTTTAGATATTGCTGCCGGAAAAATTACAGAGGGAACGGTTTTAACTTCGACTCATCTTGAATCCGCATTTGGAGTAAGTCGTACTGTTGTTCGTGAAGCGCTACAAATTTTGCATAACTTGGGGCTCACCCGCGCCCGCACCAAACTCGGCACTGTAGTTTTAAATCGCAGAGAGTGGAATTTACTTGATTCCCAGGTAATTCATTGGTGTCAGATCGCCGGAGATGCCAACGCTTTGATGAGTGATTTTTCTGAAGTTCGTTACATGTATGAGATGCGCGCAGCAAGATTGGCTGCACGCAAACGTGGCACATCAGATCTTACAAAACTTAACGCATCATTAAAGATTATGCGGGATGCTTTTTTTGAAGAAGGCCCAGAGTCTCAGAAATTACATGTGGCACATTTAGAATTCCACAACATAATTCTGCAAGCCACTCAAAATGAATTCATGGCTCGCTTGTCAGTCTTATTTACGCCCATGTTGCGGTTACGGTTTGAGATTGTGAATGCCGAAATCAAGATAGATGGGACTTTTTTAGTCAGACATAAAACATTGGTTGATGCAATTACTGAGGGGGATGAAGATGCCGCTGAAAATGCGATGGGCATCTTGCTTGATATTTCCCATAAAGAAGATCTGCAAACACTTCGAAAAGACCGCTAATTACTTCCTTTTAAATCCAGTGGGGCATTTAGGCTTTGTTCCCGAGAGTTTTTTAGTCAACTTCCCTTTAGTGCAGGTAATCCTCTTTTTTTTCGCAGTTGCAGCGGCCGGTTTAGCTGCGGCAACTTCTTTAACTTCCTTGACTTCTGGCGTACCGGTGCTTTGCGTCGTAGCGGAAGAGGTCTGGTTCAATTTGATGCGCAGTGTGGGAGATGAGAAAGTGAAGTTTTTCGCGTCTAGGTAAACCCAATCTCCTGCGCTCTTTAATTGAACTGTTGAAATATTCTCTTTGCCCTCACTTGTGGTAATTGATATTGAGGCAGAGGATGGCAATTTCTCCATGCCGTACAAACATTTAATCTGTGATGATGCAATCGATAGGCCGTATGTACCGCTATTGACCTTTTCACTCTTGCCATCGACGTAGGGGCCGTAATGCGGTGCAGCAACTTTGTAATCAAGAGTGCCGCCCTCTTTGTTGTATACCGGAGCAGTGGCTGCATAAGCACTCGCATTTGTTGCTACTACACCTACTACGCCGCGACTTGGGCAGCGTCGTTCTTCAGGATTACTGACAAGTGCATTGCTCACAGTCCATGTTTGATTAATGGCAAACGCATAGTCACCAATGTACGGGGCCCAGGCGTTGTAGGCATCGAGTGCGCCATCTCGCCCTGGATCTTCAACCATCATTCCGCCTTTGCCTGAGAAAATTTGTTCATAAGGGCGCCCTGACTGATCTGTTGGAAACTTGAGCGCAGGAATCTCAGATCGTTTCAACCACTTACCAGCAAAGATGTTCTCCGAAGCGCCCGCTTCGATTGATATGCGATCGAAGGCACCATTAATTGGAGTTGATGTCACTAGAGGAGCATTTAAGCGCCCGTTTAACCAGCCAGTGATATTACGTGGAATTTGCAGTACTACTTTGAATCGAGCATCAGTTGGGAATGCGCGACGATGCAAACAAACGCCAGTGTCATTTGCCAGGCAATCGCTCTCACTATTTTCAGGGAAAACTTCTGATGCTCCGTTAATTGGGCTTTTCTGCACCTTTACGTTTGGTTGCTTGATGAGAGTGGAGCTCTCGCGAAAAATTGGCGTGAGTTCAAAGAAGAATTGCACGAGTTCAGGGGTTCCCCAAGTGGCACCTGCCGGGCGCGCTGTTGAGATAACGACACCTCCTGCAAGGTAATCATTTTCGGCCCCGCCACCATCACCTTCGATTCTCCATAACCAGCTCGCTAAGCCTGGTGCGAATCCAGCCCCCGATGAGTTGATTGTTCCATCGAACTCTCTCTGTTCTTTAGGAAACTTTTGAATCGGCTTTGCCACGACCTCGGATTTATCCGCTTTGATCATCGTTATTGATTCGACACAGGCGCCATTCTTGGCTGTGTCGCAGTTTCCGATGCCACCACTGACATACAACGTTGACCAACCATTATTTGGTTGACAACTTGAGTCGGTGGGATTCGCACATAACGTTTCCTCGCGGACGCCACCGCCAATATTTTTCTCAGCTTTTATGTAAGGAATTGCCTGGAGGCGAAGCGACGAATCCCAACCAACCCCGACATAATCAATTTGGGCAGGATTAGGTGGTGGCGATCCAGGGCCCTTCGACTGATTCATAATTGTGGGGTTTGCATCAGAGAAGCGATCTACAGAACGACTCTTCGGGAATTTAGAGATAAATCCCGACCCACCCATACCTGGCATTGGCGTGCCTGCTCCAGGCATTGGTCCTCCAGGTCCTGGAGTCGGCGGAGTGCATCCCGCTGGTGGTGGAGTTGGGGGTGGTGGACATACTGCTGCGCTAGCAGAGACAGACGGAAGAGTGGCGCAGAGGCCAAGTGATAAAGCGAATGCTGCAAGGGCGCTTCGAATCTTCATGAATGAATTCTGGCATAACTGAGTTCTTCGAAGAAAGAGGTACGCCGATACTCTTAGACAATTATGGAAACATTACTTAAGACCGATAAGCCGACCTATCTGGTTGAGACATATGGCTGCCAGATGAATGCTCATGATTCTGAGCGAATTACTGGCTTATTAGATCAGGCAGGTTATTTGCCCGTAAGTGAGGGCGCCGATCCAGATTTAGTGGTTTTTAATACGTGTGCAGTTCGTGAAGCTGCCGATGAGCGACTTTACGGATCTCTCACACGTTACATCTACACCAAAGATACAAATCCAAATTTTCAAATTGCAGTCGGCGGTTGTTTGGCGCAAAAAGATCGTGGTGAAATTATTAAACGTGCGCCTTGGGTTGATGTGGTTTTTGGAACACATAACTTTGGTGCATTGCCTAGGTTGCTAGAACGTGCGCGAATTGAGCGAGAAGCTCAAGTTGAGATTCTAGAATCGCTAGAACATTTTCCATCGACATTGCCTGCACGTCGTCACTCTGCATTTTCAGCTTGGGTATCTATTTCAGTGGGTTGTAATAACACTTGCACTTTTTGCATTGTGCCTGCACTTCGCGGTATTGAAAAAGATCGCGCACCAGAGGATGTAATAGGAGAGATCCAAACTTTGGTAGATCAAGGTGTTGTTGAAATTACTTTGCTGGGCCAAAATGTAAATGCATATGGTGTTGGATTTGATGATAGTGGTGCATTTGCAAAATTGCTGCGTAAATGTGGAACTATCGATGGTTTAGAGCGAGTTCGATTCATGAGTCCACATCCAAGAGATTTCACTGATGATGTAATTGAAGCTATGGCAGAAACTCCAAATGTGATGCCACATCTCCATATGCCATTGCAATCGGGATCAAATTACATTTTGCAAAAAATGCGCCGCTCATATCGTGCTGAACGGTACGTTGGAATAATCGACAGAGTTAGAAGCGCGATTCCGGAAGCCTCAATTACTACTGACATTATTGTGGGATTCCCAGGAGAGAGTGAAGAGTATTTCCAAGAAACTATCGATCTAGCTAAAGAAGTTAAATTCTCTGCGGCTTTTACTTACAAGTACTCCAAACGCCCAGGAACGCCAGCTGCGATTATGGAAAATCAAGTTGATCCGGCAATTGTGGGGGAGCGATACACCAGGTTGCATGGCGAGCTAGAAAAAATCTCATTTGAAGTTAATAAAAAGGCAATCGGAAGTACGGTTGAAGTGATGGTTGCAGATCACCCTGGACGAAAAGATGATGAAAGTGGTCGCGTGACCGGGCGTTCTCGTGATTTCCGTTTAGTGCATGCAAATTATGTTGAAGGAGAACGTCCACGCCCGGGAGATATCTTGACCGCTGTGGTCACTGAAGCAGCGCCACATCATTTAGTGACTGATGGCCTTCCACTATCAATCCGTAAAACTCGCGGGGGAGATGCCGCGGAAGAACGCAAGAGTGGAATCTTGTTAGGAATGCCAACAATTCCCAAAAGAAGTAATTAGTAAATATGGCGCTTATTGTAATTTGTGGCGCAACTGCCTCTGGTAAAAGTGGATTATCGATTGCGCTTGCTAAAGAGATATCAGCCGAGATTATCAATGCAGATTCAATGCAACTTTATCGGGGCATGGATATTGGAACTGCGAAATTAACCGTTTCAGAAAGAGAAGAGATCCCACACCACTTATTAGATATTTTAGATGTGAGTGAGGATGCAAATGTTGCCTCGTATCAACAATTAGCACGTACAAAAATTGATGAGTTACAAACTGCTGGTAAAAATGTAATCATTGTTGGGGGAACGGGCCTCTACATTAAGGCCATTATCGACGAGTTGAATTTTCCAGATCGCGATATTCAAGTTCGTGATCGAATTGATAAGGAAGCCACCGAATTAGGTGCAGTTGAAATGCACAAGAGATTACAACTACTTGATCCAATTGCTGCGGCAAAGATTCCGGCAAATAATCTTCGTAGGGTGGTCCGCGCACTAGAAGTTATTGAATTAACTGGGGAGCC
>ERZ889217.1759-NODE-1759-length-10422-cov-8.498408_pt1 | contig 10422 bp, 3 predicted proteins | sample MGYA00521098_ERZ889217 | MGnify/ENA primary metagenome ERZ889217 (study PRJEB32303, sample SAMEA104408613) | aquatic metagenome | biome: Brackish water; feature: Pelagic; material: water | place: Baltic Sea | collected 2014-06-10T22:04:00 | depth 2,362 m ...
TCGCAGCACGCATTCCCATGCGTTTGGTCCATGGCGTCGCCGCTGCCATATTTGCTGTATTGGGTGTCCTGACATTATTTGGTGTCGGTATATCGCTAGGCGTCTAGCGCAACAGTTGCTGCCAATGAGCTTGTCACCGAGACTTTCACGATCACCTTAGCGTCAGTCTGTCAGTAAAAAATCCCCCTTAATTTAATATAGGCCTCGTGTTGGGTTCCGTGTTATAAGTTTTGGGTAACTAAAAGTCAGAGTTAGCTGCTCTTAATTTTGTCAAAGACCCCAGCAACTGTGTCGTGTTCGACACTTTAGGCCAATGCATGGGGAAGGATTTTCATGACTGCTCAGCGAGCGATCGGTGCTGTTATTTTGAACACGGCACTTGGATTTGGCTTGGTTGCCAACGCCCAATTGGTGCCCTACGTGGCGAGTCCCATCTATGTAAACACCGCTGTCACTGGCGGTAATGGTGGCAATGGCTCGGATGCGGATTGCAATACATTTGCAACACCCAACGACGGCCACGTCGGCAAGACGCCCTCAGACTCAAGCACTTCAATTCTCACTGACGTGTCTAAGCCCGATTATGAGAGTGTGGCAGTGATTCAATCAACCGGTGGTACCGGTGGCACGGGTGGTGACGGAAAGAGTTGCTACTCGGGTCGCGGTGGCGGTGATGGTGGCGCGGGTGGCTCAATCACGATCAACAACGGCAGCAGCACCAGTGCCCCAGTCTTAAATGTCACCACCAGCGCTATCATCGCGACCTCGATTGGCGGGCAAGGTGGCACGGGTGGCGATTCGGGTGATACTGAAGGGGCCGGTAATGGCGGCGCTGGCGGCGCTGGTGGTTCTATTACCATCAACAATTACGGCAAGATCATCACGGCATCAAATTACGAACCCCTCATCACGACATTGCAGGCGATCAAGTCCTCGATTGAATTGCTGGCGTTTGAGAGGTCAATCAACGTACCCGAAGACGCTTTTGATGTGCCCAATGTCGTTTTTTTGGGCCTCTATGGCGTCAGTCAAGGCGGTGGTGGCGGTGCCGGTGGCAATGACGACAACGACGTTTACGGACCCGCCGGTGACGGTTCGGGCGGCGGTGTTGGTGGATCAGTCACGTTAACGAACTATGGTTCGATTAGCACGACCAAAGGCTATGCCATGTTGGGCTTAAGCGTCGGTGGCTATGGTGGCGATTCTGGTAACAGCAAAGGTTTTGTCCCCTCGCCAAACCCATCGGCTGGTTTTGGTGCCAGTGGTGGCAATGTCTCACTGACTAACACCAGCTCAGGCATTTTACAAACAAACGCTGTGGGTCAAATGGCCATGGTAGCCCTTTCAGTGGGTGGTGGCGGTGGCGATGCGGGTCACAGCTCAGCATTGGATCAGTTGGGTGCGACGGGTGGCCCCGGTGCGGTTGGCGGTTCGGTCACTGCGATCAATAGCGGCAGCATCCAAACATTGGGTGAACAATCCATCGGCATTCTGGCTTTGTCGGTGGGTGGCGGCGGTGGCACAGGCGGTATGGCGCAGGGCGCAAGCCTGATCGGTGGTAGCAGCACGGGCGGCAGCGGTGGTGGTGGCGGCGATGGTGGTGACGTCAGCGTGACGAACACGGGGACCATTTGCACAGGTGGTGGCTGCGACACAAGCGTGGCACTTAGTTCTTCTGGTGGTGCATACGCCTTGCTCGCCTTGTCAGTCGGCGGTGGTGGTGGCAGCGGTGGTTCGGCCAAAGAACTTTCAACGGGTAGTGCGACAGCCATTGGTGGTAGTGGTGGCGACGGCGGAGACGGTGGCGATATTTTTGTTTTCAACACGGGTGTGTTGCAGACAACAGAGTCCGTTGCGGCTGGCGCTTTTGCGCACAGCGTGGGCGGTGGCGGTGGTAACGGTGGTGGTGCCATGGCCGCATCAGCGGGAGTGGCCAACCTATCAACGGCGATCGGCGGCAGCGGTGGTAAAGGTGGTGCCGGTGGTTTGGTTGGACTTAATTGCGGTCAATCAGGCTCTGCTTCTGCTTCTAGTTCTGCCTGTTCGGGCGCTGGAACATTGTCAACGAACACGTCGTCATCGGTGACCACATTCGGTGAGCAATCCCCGGGGTTGGTTGTGCAATCGGTGGGCGGGGGTGGTGGCACGGGTGGCGTCGCGGTGGCGTTATCGGCATCTTCGTTGGTGAACTCATCAGTGGCCATTGGCGGCACGGGCGGTTCGGGTGGCGATGCTGGTGATGTTTATGTCAACACGGGCGGCTCTTCGATCGCCACCCAAGGCAGCCTGTCCACGGGTATCGAAGCGTTATCAGTCGGCGGTGGTGGTGGGCGCGGTGGCATTACGGGTTACATCCCTGATTATTTGCCAAGTGGTTCGGTCTCGACTTTCAGTTCGAGTGAATCCATTGGTGGCAGTGGCGGTGATGGTGGTAAAGGCGCCACGGTTATCGCTGAAAACATTGAAGGTTTGATTGTCACTAATGGCGCTCGTTCGGCAGGCATCTTGGCCCTTTCGGTCGGGGGTGGCGGTGGTCATGGTGGCTTGGGTGTTGATGGATCGGTCAGTTTGGCGTTTTCTGGGTCGACCAGCATTGGTGGTCAAGGGGGTTCTGGCAACAACGGCGGGGATGTCACGGTCAACAACACCTCAAGCGGTCTACCCATCTCAGGCTCGATCACGACCTACGGTAATGACTCCCCTGCGATTGAGGCCATCTCAGTCGGTGGGGGTGGTGGTCGAGGCGGTTGGAGTGCAGGCGGCGCCGTTTCCTTGGGTAGCACGGGATCTGTCACGGTCGGTGGTAACGGTGGGACGGGTGGCAATAGCGGCGCTGTTGCTGTCACCAACCAAGGGTATCTGACGACTTACGGGGTTGGTGGCGCCGGGCTTTCAGCCATGTCGATCAGTGGCGGTGGGGGTTCTGGTGGTTCAAGCGCATCAGGCGATGTGGCTTTGGTTGGCGATTTCAGTGCAACCGTTGGTGGCAATGGTGGCGGTGGTGGGACGGCCGGCTCAGTCACCGTGGTTAATGATGGTGTGATCACAACAGGTTTAAATTTTTACAACGATCCGTCATTCACGCCGATGTCTACCCGGGGCGTGCTTGCCTTATCCCATGGCGCGGGCGGCGGACACGGCGGCATTGCGGTCAGTGGCAGCGTCACCGGTACGGGCTCCATCAGTGACACCGTCGGTGGCGGGGGTGGCAACGGCGGCACCGGTGGCTCAGTCACGCTTACCAATAGTGGTGAGGTCATCACGATTGGCGCCTTGGCCAATGGCATTATTGCCATGTCGACCGGTGGTCGAGGTGGTGTGGGTGGTTTTGCGGTTGCGGGCAGTGTTTCAACGGGCGTTCCCCTGAATGTCGCTGTGGGTGGCGATGGTGGTGACGGCGGCAAGGCGGGTGAGGTTTTGGTGACCAATGACGGCTCGGTGACGACGGTTGGCTACAGAGCCATCGGTCTATCGGCGCAGTCGATCGGCGGACACGGCGGCATGGGTGGTATTGCCATCGGTGCAACGCTGGCGGGCTCGACCGTTTCCTCGACAGTGACCCTTGGGGGGCCGGGTGGCAAAGGTGGCAAAGGCGGAACCTCACAAATCACGCAAAACAGTACGGGTAGTGTCAGCACGAAAGGCGCTTATTCGACCGGTTTGTTGGCCCAATCGATTGGTGGTGACGGCGGCATTGGCGGTATGGGCCTTGGCGCCTCATTGAGCCTGATTTCCCCATCAGTCACATTGGGTGGTAGCGGTGGCGATGGGGCTTCGGGTGGCACCGCCTCAGTCACGTCTTATGGCAGTGTGACCACCACGGGTTATCTATCCTTGGGTCTTCAAGCCCAATCCATCGGTGGCAATGGCGGCACCTCCGGCGTCACGCTCGATGCGGGCTCTGCTGACCGAGCGGGTACTTTCAATATGACTTCAGGCAGTCAAGGGGGCTCGGGCGCCAATGCGGGTTCGGCCACAGTCAACAGCTACGGCACGGTGAGTGTTTCAGGCTTGCTCGCCACGGGTGTCGCAGTCGAGTCGATTGGTGGTGGTGGTGGTCGAGGGGGTTACGCCTTGGTCATTAATGCGGCTGATGCTTCCAATTTAAGTGCACTGGGTTTTAACAGCAGCGTTGGCGCGAGCGCCGGCGGGGGTGGTGACGGCGGTACAGCAGATCTGGTCCAGTTCGGCACGGTGACCACGGAAGGTCTGCAGTCAGAGGCGCTCTATGCCAGCTCTGTTGGCGGTGGCGGCGGCAACGCGGCGTTTTCTGGTGTTGACATCACCTATGGGTCCAAGACGTTTTCATTGGCCGCCGGTGGTCAAGATGGCTCCGATGGTACTGGTGGTGCTGTCGATGTGAATGTGGCTGGCTTGAACACAGGAAAATCGACCCTTCAGACAGAAGGTTTGTTTAGCGCTGGTATTTTTGCGCAGTCCATCGGTGGTGGTGGTGGTAGCGCCTCAGCTGCCCACCAGCAAACCGCGGCGGGTGGTCTATTGTCAGGCGCCATGTCACTCGGTAGTACGGGTGGTAGCGGTGGCAGTGGCGCGAGTGTTGACGTTAACACGGGATTGAGTTTTTCCAGTTCGATTCAGACCGAGGGGCATGGGTCCAGTGCCATCATCGCTCAGTCGATTGGCGGCGGCGGCGGTCAAGCTTTAAGCGGTTTGTCGTCATTAAACATCGATGTCGATGTACAGCCAGGCGCGGTGATCAATGCGATTATTGGCAGCATCAGTGGCACGCCAAGCGGCGCCACCAACACCGTGAGTTCAGGCACCAGTTCAGCAGGACCCAGCGTGTCGGCCTCTCTGGCAGGTATCTCTGGCGTCTCTACAACGATTTCATATGGCTCTGCTGGCGCCATGTCTTTGGGTGGCTATGCCACTAAAACAGGCAGTGGTGGCAGCATTACCATCAATAGCGGTAGTGTGATCGATACCGTGGGCGTGATGTCTGATGGCATCAAGGCCCAGTCGATCGGTGGTGGGGGCGGTAACACCGCTCTTTTTGATGGTTTTTCAGGGTCACCATTTGCAACGGGTGCCATGTTTTTGGGTGGCGGATCCTCTGGCGGCGGTTCAGGCGGTGATGTGACGGTCAACAATAACAACAACATCACCACAACAAACGCATTATCGCTTGGCATTTTGGCGCAATCACTCGGTGGGGGTGGTGGTGACGCCCGATTGGCATCTTTGGCCAACACCGGGTTGACCTCTGGCTTAACAGTCGGTTTGGGCGCTCAGTCGGGTGCGAACGGTGGCGACTCGGGTGATGTGTCGGTGACCAATAGCGACAATATCTACACGCAAGGACACGGGTCTGATGCGATTGTGGCCCAAGCCATTGGTGGTGGTGGTGGTATGGGTTCTTTATCGGGTACTGGTTCGGTAGCACCTGTGTTTAGTAACAACCAGGCTGACACCACGGGCAGTTCACAGTCCGGGTCTTCAGCCAGTATTTCACCCACCAATTCGGCAAGTGCTTCAGCAGCGGGTATTGAATCTGGGGCAAGTACTGCGGGCGCTGCGGTCACAACCAATCGCGGCAGCACACTTGCGGCAGTACTTGGGGCTTCAGGGTCTTCCAGCGACGGCCAGACGGTGACGGTGACTAACAATGGATCTTTGCAAACGACCAACAAGGGATCAAGCGCCCTCATTGCGCAGTCTGTTGGCGCCGGTGGCGGAATTGTTCGTCATCATTTGAGCAATTTTGATCAAATGCAGACCAGCCTTTCGCTTTTGCTTGGCGCGGTCGAATCAGCCAGTGGGCAGTCAGGTACCGTTAGCATCAGCAGCACCAACACATCAAAGGTCACCACACAAGGCAATGCATCCATGGGCCTTTTGGCTCAATCCATTGGTGGCGGCGGTGGACTCGGGCTATTCACCGGCGAAACCATTGGTTTGGGTGGGTCAGCGAGCTTGTCTTTGGCGCTTGGTGGGCAAGGTAGCAGCGTTGGGGCTGGTGACAGCGTCTCAGTGACCACGGGCGGTACGATAACCACGGTAGGCGATCAGTCACAAGGTATCGTTGCGCAGTCCATCAGTAATGGCGGTGGTGTCACTAAGGTCGTTCTAGAGGCAGCGGCCTCTGGCGCACGCCTTGCGCAAACGTCTTCATACACTTTGGCAGGCTCACTGCTGGCGCAAGCCAATACCAACAATGGCCTAGCGGTTGCAGCCGTTTTGGGTGGTAGCAGTACGACAGCCAAAGAGGCCAGCGACGTCACGGTGACCAGTGCAAGCACAATCAGCACCAGTGGTATTCGCTCAGCCGGTATTGTGGCGCAATCCGTCGCCGGTGGCGGTGGCATTGTGGACATCACCACGACGGCTTTAAACGGTGGCGATTTTGCTGCAGACGTTTTGCTCGGTGGCTCTTCAAAAAGCACCGGATCAACCGTGAGTGTGACGACGACCGGGTCTGTTGTGACAAAGGGTGCGCTAGCCGATGGTATTTTGGCGCAATCGATTAACAGTGGTGGGGGCAGTTTTGGTGTCAGCCATCTGAATGCTTTGCAGTCTGGTTCAGGCACGCTTGATTTTCAGTTGGGTTCCAATGACATCGGTTCTCAAATCACGGGTGAATCGGTAACGGTCACAGTCGGGGCGTCCATTGCCACAACTGGCAATGGCTCAACGGCCATCACGGCACAGTCCTTGGGTGCCGGGGGTGGGGTCTTGGCTTTGGAGTTAAGTTCAGCGACCGATAGCTTTACGGTTTATGGTCGCCTTGGTGGCGAGGCTCCCCACCAAGGCCAGTCTGGTGCTGTCACAGTCACAACAAGTGCACCGCTTTCTTCTAACGGGAAGTATGCATCGTTGATTTTGGCGCAGTCCATCGGTGGCGGTGGAGGACGCGTGGTGGGATTGATCAGCAGTGGTGCTGATGGTCAGTTGACTTTGGGCTCAGGCAACAATGGTGGTGATGGCAACAAGGTCAATGTGACTACCTCTGGCACATTATCGACCGCCGTCGATTACTCGCACGGCATTGTTGCGCAATCGATTGGGGCTGGTGGGGGGCTTTCTGATTTGGCTGTGGAAAGTGTCACGTTTGGGTCCGACTCATCCGCGCAAGGCGCTGGTTATGCGGTAACAGTGGGGGTCAGTGGCGACATCAATACCGCTGGGATTAACGCCATAGGTCTGGTGGCACAATCAATCGGTGGGGGTGGTGGTCTAACCATTATGAAAGACACAGGTGCCGTTTTTTTTGGGGGTTTGGCATCGAATAACCCATTTGGTGGCAATGTTTCGGTTTCAATATCGTCAGCCATCAAAACGACCGGTCCAGCATCGCCAGCGGTGTTGGCGATGTCAATAGGCGGTGGTGGTGGCGCAGCGCTCTACAACAGTGCGCCAACAACAGGTGCCACACTCACTAGTGGCAGTGACGGCGATGGCGGGTCTGTTTCGATCACGCTCTCGAATCAAACCATTTCGACGACGGGTGCGGGTTCAGATGCGGTGGTAGCTGTCTCTACCGGTAGCGCAGGCGGTGTCGTCATATCCAATACGGGTACGACCTCGGTTGGAACGGATACAGGCAGTGGCGAAGTGGTTTCGATCTCGATCGAGGGGACAAGTGTCGTTTCCACCGCGGGTGGCGCAACCCCAGTTGTAATTTTTGGGGGTACAGGAAAATCAAAAAATCCCAACACCATTTCGACTGACACGGGATCTAGCATTAGCAATAACCAATATTTAGACGATCCGAGTGCGTCCAAAGATACGACCAATGCCGCCAAAAACAAGTGGGCCATTTATGCGCCTGACGGTTATACGAACGTCACAAACTACGGTTCGATCGTTGGCAATATTTTATTGGGTACTGAGGGTACGGGTGAGCTTTTTAACTACGGCTCGCTCAGTGCAACCGGGCTGTTTGTTGCCGATAACTCGTTACACAATTTTGGTGTGCTTCTTCCCAGTGGTCCAGGCTCAACACAAGGCATGACGATCGATGGTTCCTTAAAAACCTACGCTGGCAGTGAAATCCAAATCGATGTAAACCCAGCAGGGACTGGACCGACCAACGATCTCGTCACGGTCACGGGTCTTGCACGCATAGCCGGTGAGTTTGTGCCGCAAACTCAGAGCCTGTTGCCTGGTGGTTATTCGTTCTTGCTGGCTGAAACATTGGCGTATTCGGGTGCTATTCGCGATTCGCACGTGTTTGATTGGGATATTGCGGTCAAAGACAGTGGTCTGACCATGTCTGCCACAGCCCAATTTAAGCCCGAGGGTTACAGCCTGGAAGACAATCAAGGGTCATTGGCTGGTTATTTACAGCGATCTTGGGATGGCGACAGTGTTGGTCAAGCGCTGGCATTTGGCTATTTGCACGAGTACGATAGTGGTGACCATGCGGGCTATCAAGCCGCCCTTGATCAGATGTCTGGTCAAGTGTTGAATAGCCAGGCCATTCAAATGAAAACCGTATTCACGACAGGACTGTCTGACAGTTTGTCATGTCCTGCCGTCACCACGGCTGGCTACAAATTGAATCAGACCAATTGCACGTGGATTCAACTGGCCGGCAGTATTGCTGAGCAATCCTCAACTTCGTCCAATCTCGGTTATCACGTCACCACGGGTGGTGTGCGCTTAGGGGCACAAAAACAGATTAACGCGGATTGGCGTACTGGCTTTGCTTTGGGGTATGCCAATAACTATCTAACAGCCACAGGTCTGACCAGTAATGGTGAGTTCTTTAATGCATCGGCTTCTATCAAAAAGAAGTTTGAGCGTTGGTCTTTTGGTGGTTCACTCGGTTTGGCCCATGGCTGGTTCCAGAATTATCGGACGCCACAGCTTGGTGGTAATGGTGCAGCGGGCTCAATGAAAGAACAGTACACGAGCGACAGCACGATGACGATGGTGGCTTTACGGCTTCGGGTAGCCTATGAGTATGAGCGTGGTGACCACTACATCAAACCGTATGTGGATTTTGATGCGATTTACAGCCGTCAACCGGGCTACACCGAACAAGGTACGGGTGTTCTGGCACTGAAAGCCCATTCAAACAGCCAGTACAACATTGGCATTACGCCAATGATCGAATACGGTACTGACGTCGTCACAGACGGCAAGCGCCGAATCAAGGCGTTTGTGAGCGCTGGTGTCAGCTTTTTACCGAACAATAAAGTATCCACACAAATGGCCTTTGTGAATGGACTTTCTAGTGCGGGCACTTACGATGCCACCACCGATGGCCCAACAGTTTTGGGTCGTTTAAATGTGGGTATTCAGGCCTACGAGTCAGATTCGCTTGAGGTTCGCGCTCAGTATGGTTTGCAGGCGGGTGAAGGCTATTGGAGTCAAAGCGTCAGCGCCAACTTGCTCTATCGGTTCTAGGGTCCAATGAGGCTTTAATGTCATGTGCGGCCATCGTTTGTCACGGTGGCCGCATTTTTTAGATTGGTGCGCCGTTGCCCCTGACCATCGAGAGGACGGAACTGGCATCAAGGTTGCGGGCTTTTTCTTGAATGTCGGGCAGGTATTGGGTCTGAAGTTTTTTGGCCGGTTCTAGCAATTCGCCAAAGGTTTGTTTCAGCAGTGCCGTGTTCATTTGGCGACCACCGGCCTAGTAGCGTTTGGCCAATTGTCCAAGTGCATAGGTTGTCGCAAACGAAAACGCCACACTGGCGGCTGCCCGACCGGCTTTTTTACCGGTCTTACCCAAAAAGCCACCCAGCAAGCCCCCTACCAATTTACGGCCAAATTGTTCCAGGTATTGCGATGTCATGCCTACTCCCACAGTGGCCAGAAATTCGCGGATATGGCCTTGATCGAGTTCGTGGCCATGGGCTTTGCCGATTCGGTAGACCATTTTTATCTGCATGGGAATGATGGCCACCGATGCCCAAGACTGCGGCAACAATTCAAGCGCACCATTAAGGATCGCGTAGTTAAGGATGGTTTTGTTGAGCGCGGCATCATCCACGGTATTGTTTGTTGCCTCGTTAGCCAGGCTCAGTGGCGCCACACCAGCGAGCGCGATCGCGTCCGCCTGTTGTTCGGCGGCTGCCACTGCTTTGTCAGCTTCTAAACCCAAGCGGGTTCGCAGATCCTTCAGGAACGTGTTTTCTGTTTCACAACGAACGCCATCGCTGTCGCACACGCACACCGCCAATTCGTAAGCGTAGCGGCGTTGACCTTCTTCAGTCAGTGCGGCAACAGCGTCTGCGAGTGCCACGCACCCAAGCAGGACATCTTGATAAACGCCCATGAGTTCAACGGAGCTTGCGCCGAGTTGTTCAGCAAACTGTTTGACGTGTTCGCGTTCATTGTCGTCTTTGTTGCCGTCGGCAAAGGCGGCGAGCATGGCGATAGAAAGGATGGCGCGTTCCGTGTTCATGGGTTCTCCGTGTAGAAAGTTAGCCAATAGACCACAACGAGGGCTTG
>ERZ889217.1760-NODE-1760-length-10420-cov-7.156199_pt1 | contig 10420 bp, 5 predicted proteins | sample MGYA00521098_ERZ889217 | MGnify/ENA primary metagenome ERZ889217 (study PRJEB32303, sample SAMEA104408613) | aquatic metagenome | biome: Brackish water; feature: Pelagic; material: water | place: Baltic Sea | collected 2014-06-10T22:04:00 | depth 2,362 m ...
TCCCGCGGCGGTGAGGCCGACAAGGAGGCCCAGGCCCGCGAGCAATACTTCTTCTTCCGCAGCGAAGTGGAGCAGGCTCTCACCGACGTCTACCGGTCGGAGAACCGGCTCCGGTTCATGATGGGTATTTCGCCGAGTGATGGCCGGTTGATCCGCCCGTCTGACGAGCCCACCACCGCCCGGATCACGTTCGACTGGCAGCAGTCGCTCGTCGAGGCGCTCTCCCGCTCGGCGGAACTCCGCAAGCAGAAGTGGGTGATCAAGCAGCGGGAGCTCGAGCTTGTCGCCGCCAAGAATCTGATTCTGCCGCGGCTCGATCTGATCGGTCGCTGGCGGTTCCTGGGCATGGGCCAGGACCTGATCAATCAGAGCTACAACCCGTTCGACGCTGCCAATGCCGCCGATCCCCTGTTCGGCACCGACTCGTACTCCACGCTATTTTCTGGCCAGTTCCAGGAATGGCAGGCGGGGGCGCAGTTCCAGATGCCGCTCGGCTTCCGCCGCGAACTGGCCACGGTCCGTCACCACCAGCTCCAGTTGGCTCGGGAGCGGGCTCGCCTCCAAGACGAGGAACTGGAGGCTTCTCACGCCCTGGCTGACGCGGTGCGAAACGTCGACACAAACTTCGCGCTCGCTCAGACGAACTACAACCGGCGGGTCGCTGCGGAGCGGCAGGTGGACGCCGTGCAGGCAGCCTACGATGCCAACACCGTCACGTTCGATCAACTCCTCGATGCCCAGCGGCGGCGGGCCGAGGCCGAGAGTTCCTACTACCGTTCGCTCGTCGACTACAACCGCTCGATCGCACAGCTGCATTATCGCAAGGGCTCACTCCTCGAATACAACGGTGTCTTCCTGGCCGAGGGGCCCTGGCCTGGAAAGGCCTACTTTGACGCCCACAGGCGGGCCCGACAGCGGGACGCAAGCCTGTATCTCGACTACGGCCACTCGCGGCCAGGTGTCTTCAGCCGCGGCCCGATTTCACAGGATTTCCCCGCGGTCGGCGGAGGTTCCCCTTCGCTGCAGCTCTCACCGATGGACCCGGCCACCCGGCAGGACGAGCTGCCTACCAAGCAGGGTATCCCAGGCGCTCCAGCTGCGTCGCCGCCGGAACTCCTCCCGGCGCCGGCCCTCAGCGCTGCCGGCCTGTGATTCGCTCCATTGCCGCGGGCCACTGATCTCTCTCGATCTCGGCTGCCAATGGATCGTCGCGGAGGGCGAGGGAAGCATCCGGAACGTGGCGGACCTCAAGAATGGGCCGCTCGATATCCGGGCAGGGCTCGTGATTGCGGATGGGGGCTACGACACCACCATCCTTCGCTCGCTGATCATCGCTGGGCCGAATCGGGGCAACTGGCTCAGGACCGCGTGGGCTTAGCCTCGGGAGTGGCTACGGCTTCCCGTCCAATACTCCCTGCTGTTCGATCCAGGACTGCATGGCCTGGCCCTGGTTGCGAAACACGGCAATCATCGGCCACTGCCGGTCGCTCACAGCCGCCCGGATCCGCTGCTGATCGATCTGGGATAAGGCAAGGTAGACGAGGTTTCGCCTCAGATTCTGGTCGTCTCGTGCGAGGGCAGCCACATCGGTTCGCAGCGGCAGTTCGTGGGCCATGAGTTCGGTTTCCAGAACCTCGTGCTGCCGCTGGCTGAGACCCAATTGGTCGTCGAGTTTCACGAGCGTCTCGAGCACCATGCTCCGCCAGTGGAACGTTCGCCGGGCCATGGTCTCGGCCGTCAGGCACCGCCGCTGCTCGTCATCAAGCGTGGTCTCGAGCACCGCCTCAAACAGCGATCCAGACTCAAACAGCCCCCGCATCGAATCACGGCACTGCTGGACATCCTGCTGGAAGGTATGCCATTGCTTCTGGCCGGCGGGTTCGTTCATGTTGATTTCGAGTCCGGCATACCGGCTGCGAATCTCATCGATCTCAGTGGCGAATCGTCGCACATCCGACGCGATCGCCAGTTGCAACTGCCGACGCTGCGGCTCCGTCAGCCCGCAGGCGGCCTCGATGCGTTCGAGTCGCTTTTCTCCCAGGCTCAGGCCCCGGCTGGAAGTGCCGGTGTCGCCGACGGTTGCCCCAACTCCCCGACCAGATCGTCTCCCCAACACAACTCCGCTCCGCAGCACCCAACCATTGCCCTGCTGCTCGAAGAGATTGGCGTCGAAGTTCGCGCCAAGGTCTACCTGGTGCGGTTGCTGCGCGGTGCGTTCGGCGACGGGAGGATCGCTCATCACCTCGTCATCGACCGCCCATCCGATGGATGCAACCGACGCCACGGCCAGGAGCAGCGCAGCATGAGGCAGCCCACTCCGCCGGCTGGAAATCTGCTTGGAACTCTGGGCGGCAACACTCATGGGGTCCACCAAGCGTCGATGGTCTGCAGCCCCTGGTTGTCGAGGTTCACCCCGCCAGTTCGGCCAACAAGCCGGGCCCCCGCGGCCCGTGACCATTCCTCCCAGGCTGCCTTCTGCCCCAACCCGAGGTGGGGCACGATGCAGGCCGCTGCGTAGTCAGGCGCCAGTGGGTAATTGTTGATCAGGCCCGCATGCTCGGAAAGCGCCTGGAGCCAGTCGGAGTCCCAGTGCTGCTCCAGATCAGCCTCGATCGCCTGCCGCTGGCTTCTTGTGAGGTCAAGCTGCCGGTCGAGCTTCGTGAGGATCATCACGCGGGCCACCTCGGCCCGGCGGGCATGCCTCACCTCCTGCTCCCGCTCAACGGCGGTGAATTCCTCTGGATCAGCCAGCCCACGGAGTTGCTCCATCAACACGTCGCGGATCGCTTCCCGGGGCTCGAAGCCGTCCCGGCCAAGTCCGCCGGTGAGTTGCCGGGTGGCAAACTCTCGGGCCGTCGTCTCCACCGCCCGACGCCCAACGGCCAGGATCTGCCTCCGTGCAGCCGGGGCGAGGTTCCCGCAGGCCTGTCGAATCAACTCCAGTTCGCTGGCCAGAACCGGCTGGAAGAACCGTTCCATCTGCTTGGACTGCTGATCGATCTGCAGTTGCCGCTGGCGGTCGATCACCACCGGGGCAGGCCCTTGAGCCGGCGCGGCAAGGGCCTGAATACCCCGTTCGAGAATCCAGCCCAGAATCCGCGTGTCACGCTGGGCTGCTTCCACGGCGGCCGCCTCGTCGGGTATCGCGTCGAGCAACGGTTGGTCTGCGGCTGCCGCTCGACCGCAGGCGAGCATGAGGCACACCCTCCAGGCCAACGTCTGCATCACACCGGAGGCAGGGAATTCTGTCTTGCTCATCGTTCGTACACCGGAAGAAACTTGAAGTTCACCGCCAGCGACAACAGTGCCAGTGCCGTATCGACCGTGCCACCGAATCCGCCACCCCGGCCGGCAAACCCCGCGAAACTTCCATCGTTGTCCTGGAGTTTCTTCAGCTCCCGCACAAGGCCGGCGTTCCACTCCTCCCAGGCCTCGACGTTGCCCTGAAAGAGTGCCTGGGCCCGATAGTATCGCGTGTAGGTGGGGTAACCATCCTGCCCCACGTCCCGAGAGCGACTCCGGTCCTCGAGATACGCGAGTGCCTTACCGTATTGCGGCAGCGACTTCTGTCGGGCGATCGCGTAGACGAGCACCGCGATACTCGTCACGGCGTCGCTCCCGCCGCCCGGGCTGCCGGAGTAGCCCACCTGCCCGTTGGGACCGGTCATCGAGGCATAATATTTGATCGCCCGGTCGATCATCTCGTCGGGCACTTCCACTCCGGCATTGCGGGCCGCCAGCAGACCCATCAGCACGGCGCCGCTCACTGATGTGTCGGCATCCTTGGCGTCGGGGGAATACCGCCAGGCCCCGTGGGGATTGTTCTTGGCCGACGTGACCGCGCAGCGGGTCGCCAGTTCAAGCGCCTGCCCGAGCGAACGCCCGACGCCCCGCCCTTTCACCTCGGCCGCTTCACTCCAGAGTGTGCGGTCATCGACGGCCCCATAGGCTTCTGCCAGGGCCAGCATCCCGAAGCCGTGCTGATACATGCTGTCATGGCCCCGACTGCTCCCCAGGAATCCCGTGTCGGGATCCTGTTCGACAATCATGCTTCTGAGCGCCCTGCGGATCGGCACGCGGTAGGGCCCGAAGTTGGGGTCTTCTCCCGACGCCAGCAGCACCATGACCGCCATGCCGGTCACGCCCGGTCCTGCCTGCCCATCTTTCCAGGCACCCGATTCGTCCTGGGTCTTCAAGAGGTAGCGGATGCCCGCGTCGTAGATTTCCCGCACGTCGCGGGGCACTGGGTCGCCATACCGAACAAGCGGCCCCTCGGCGACCACTGGGAGCGGTGGCACCGAGCCAGCGACGACGGCCGCAACCGCCAGCCACCTTCCGAATCGTCCACAGGCAAAACCCATGCTCATGACCCTGGCCCCTCCAGCACCCGCCGTGCGATCAGTTCCCGCTCCACCTGGCCAACCCCGGGCTCCATCGCCTGGTCGATCTCAGAGCGAAGCCGGGCCCATTGTCCGGGATCCACGAATTGCCGCAGGCGGTGTTCGTCGATCTGGCCAAGCCCAAGGTGGACTAGGACTTGCTCAAAATTTGCGATCCGGGCAGCGACAACGGGATCACAGGCCGCATCGAATGCGGCCAGGGGTGGGACTGCTGCAGCGACGACTGCAACAGCCTCGGCAGCCAGGTCTGGAGACCGCCAAAACTTTCTGGCGTCTTCCTTCAGGAGCACCCTCTCGACCATCTCCCGCCACCGAGTGGCCCTCTGGTCGGCCACCCACGTGTCGAGCCTTGCTGTCTGCGCCGGGTCGAGGAATTCGTGCTCCACGGCTCCAAGCAGCGAGGTCGGGCCGAAGAGCTGCTGGCACTGCGAACGGCAGCGGGCAGCATCGGCCTGGAGGGCCACGATCCGGTCGCGATCGAAGCCCCCTGGTCGCACCTGCATGTCGATTCCGGAATACTTCGCCCGCACCGTGTCGTAGCCGGTGGCAAACTCGGCGAAATCACTGGCGAGGGCCAGTTGCAGCCTGCGTGTCTGCGCCGGTGAGAGGCCAACAATCGTGTCGAAGAGGGCGATTCGGGCCTCCCCCCTCTGACGCAGCACCCCGAGCCCAAGAGCCTTCGATGGCTGCGGCCCGCGGATCTCGGGCGTGAAAACCATCCGGTCAAACAATCCGCCGAGGTCCACCGTCGGTGCGGCCGCGGCCACGAGTGGTTGGAGTTGGAGCCCTTGGCGAACCTGCCCTTGGATGACGACACGATTATGAGCGAGGACTCGATTGTTGCCCACGATGACCATCGCGGGCATCTGGGCGGCGTTGTCGGCCGGTTGTCCGTCCGCCGGCTCCGAACGGACAATGTCGTCGGCACCGAGCAGGGCCTGGTAGCAGGCCGCAGCACTCGCGATTGCGATCGCGAGTCGATGCAAGAGCCGCCAGCGACCAACCGTGGTGAACGCAGTGCAGCTCATGGTCGTTGCCTCTCGAGCCGGTTGAAGTAGGCATCAAGCCCAGCCCGAAACTCCTCCGGAAGCACGCGGCCCGAGACACCGGTTGCCTGCTCGGCCTCACCGCCAGCCACCGCGACCGTGCGATTTCCTGAGCCAAGAAGCGCCAGCGCCGAGGCCGTCGCCGTGCCCGAGCCGCCACCTCCCGGAGTCCCGCCGCCACCACCACCACCGCCGCCGCGATTCGACGCCGCGGCCTGGGCAGCGAGTAACAGTTCGATTGCTTCCGTCTCGGCGCCGAGCGCCTTGGGACCCGTGTCGGGCGTTCCCAGGATGTCGATCGTCTCCACCATCACCTCTTCCACTTGATCGAAGAGCTGAATCTCCTGGGCAAACTCCCGTTCCCCATCTGGCTCTTCAAGCAGTCTTTCGACGAGGCCGACGATCCGGTCCGCCAGCCCCTCCTGCCGATCGGCCAGGTTCAGAGCGGCTTCGACGTGCGGATCCTCACCGACTGCCTCCCGCGTCTGCTCAACCACCCGCGTCTCCTCCCGAAGGTTCACTTCTTCATCGAGAATCTTCATCATCTCGAGCACGACCTCCGGCGGCACGCTCTCGCGGGGCGGCCCACCAGCCCCTCCTCCGCTGCCGCCTCCCTCTGCCGGCGGCACGAGGTCATCTGCGAGCCGGTCAAACGTGTCCGACCAGAACTCCGTCTGGGCGATCGACATTCCGGCCTCGTTGGCCATGTTCTCCGAGACCTGGCGGAGGCTGCCGAGCGCATCGAGTTCTTTCATCTCCTCGAGAACGGTCTGGAATGCGGGAAGCTGGCGGCGGTCGAAGTAGGCCTGGAGATCATCCAGCAGCGCCGAGATCTTGTCGGTCTCCCGGGTGTTCATATCTTGCACGCCGTCGAGTGCCGCCAGCACCCCGGCAGGTCTCCCCGCCGGAGCCGCGAAGGCCTCGGAAGCCATCCCAGCGAGCCGGCTACTCATCACAGCCTGCTCCCGGGAAGCGAGCTTGAACCGCTTGACGAATGTGCTTCCTTCAAGCCGGGCCATCACACCGGCGAGTTCCTCGGCGACCGCTGCAAATTGCTCGAGGAGCGACTCCTGCTTGGCGATCGCAGCAGCGAGCGCTTCGTCAGCTGGGAGATCATCCTCCGCAGCCGGATCACCGGCTGGCTGCGGCGGCGAGGCGCCTGCCTGCGTGGTGGGCAGACCGAAGCGGCCGGGACCCCCTGGTTGGGATGCTGATTCGCCTGCATCAACAGGCGGCGGCTGTTGGGACGACTCGCGATCGACCACCTGCGGGACTGGCGGCTGCTCCCCTTCGGGATCCGACGGGGAATCGGTCTGCCCGCCTCCCGGCCGACTCCGGTCTTCACCGACCCGCCGGGGCTGCTCCCCCGACTCCGCCGACTCATTGCCTGAAGGCTGCGGAGATCCCGGCTGCTGGTCGCTCGGCTGACCCGACTGACCACTGTCAGCCGCGGTCGCCAACCTGGCCTCCGCAGCCTGCTCCAAAAGATCAGCCACTCCCGGCATCCGGTTGGCGGCAATCTCGGCCAGAGCCTGGATGTCCTCAGCGAGCTGTTCGAGCGTGGCCGCCTCGAAATCAGGATTCTTGAGTGCTTCGCGAACGAGCTTCCCGCCGTCCTCAACCAGCCGCTCGAGCCGCCGGGCGTTGGACTCTTCCGCAGCCACTTGGGCCTGGAGCCGGCCCCGCACGTCGTCGTCGAGGAGCCGCTCGGCGGGAAGATCCTGGAGCTCCTTATTTGTGGCCAAGAGCCCCATCTCGCGGTCGCGGACTTCGCTCGCCTGCTGACGGAAATGCTGCAACCGCGTGTTGAGCACCAGGGCGTGCTCGGCCCGATCGAGCACGTAGATCAGAAGCGGTGGCGAGGAGGCTCGGCTACCCCCCGGGCGGTAATCCTCCGCAAAGGCCCTCAGCAGAATCGGCTGTGGAGCGATGCCGAGGGCATCGGGGCAGAACGTCGCTACCGCCTCGATCGTTTCCATCTCAGGTCCGCCGGCCTGCAGGAGCCGCTCACCGCGGGTCACTGCAGCAGGATCATCGCTGCCGGCTGTCCAGTCGCTCATCCCTTCCCATTCGAGGCCCACTCGCTTGATGCCGTAGTCGTCGCGAGCGGCAACCCGGAACCGGAGAGTGTCGGTATTGAGGAGGATGTCACGGTTGGGAGGCAGGTCGAGGGCCACTACGATTGGAGGCTGATCCTCCCGTGGCACAAGCTGGAGCGAGAGGGGCTGTTCCCCTGTGAGTCCATGCCTGTCCCGCCACGTGATCACGACGGTCTCCTCGCCCTGAGCGGAGAGCGGGGGCGTGCGAATGACCCCGCCGTCGGGCTGGATGGCCGAGCCATTCCAGGTTGCTGTAGCGAGTTCCCGGTCGGCCGTTGCTTCCAGCAACACAGAACTGCCGACAAGCGGCGCCAGCGTGCCGCCCCGGATTTCCTGCCGCTCGACCCCCTCACGGCCGAGGTAGGCAGGCAGCGTGATCTCCGCCATCAGAACGTTGATCTCCGGACGGAGCATCGGCTCGATCCGCGTCCGGCAGCGGGAGTCGCCGGCGGCGATCGAAAGTGTGGCCTCCGCAAGTTGTGGCGGCAGCGAAAAGACATACCGCCCCTGATGAAGCTTGGCGGCAAGCGGCTGCTGCCGGCCGACCCGAGCGGTGGCCTGCTTCGGCCTCCAGGAGGTCGTCTCCGCCAGTTCGACCAGGATCTCCGCCGGTTCGCCGTGCGGAATCACAATTGTTTCTGGCAGTGGTGTGACCCGCGTGAAGGTGAACCGCTCGATCCGCCGCCAGGGGGCAATCAGCCGCGCCCAGGTATTCGCCGCCGCATCGGGAGCGATCCAGGCCGCGGCTCCCGCCACTCCGGCCAAGACAGTGGCAGCCGCCAGCCAGCTGCGATGCCGAGGCCGGGGCACGGCGGCTGAAAAGTCGAAGGCCCGCGAGCGATCGGCCACCTGGGCGATCGCAGCCTCGCACAAGGCCCGCGAGCGATTGATTCCCACTGCTGTCGTGGAGCCCGCGTCGCGGACGAGTTCGATGATCCCCAGCAGCTGATCGCCAATGCCGGGAAAGCGGCGGCTCACCAGCCGGGCCACCTGATCAAGCCCACGATGCCGCCAGATCCAGCGATGAAACGCCACCGGCACCGCCGCGGAGGCGACCACGGCCACTGTCAACAGGGCATACCGCACGCCCACCGGTGTTTCGGCCAACCGATCGATGGTGAACAGCAGCAGGTAGCCGACAAGGACGCCAACGATCGCCCCGCAGATCGCCTCGATAATCTTGATCAGCCAGACCCGCCGCCGAAATGCATACAGCCGCCCCGCAAGATCGCCCGGCAGGCTGATCAGATCGCGATGGTCCCGGATTGGTTCACGGACAGAACTCATCGAGCCGCTTCCCTGAGGTTGTTCCATTCTCTCCCGGCGGCGGTGGAGACGCGACTTTTTTTCAGCGGCCTCGGTTTCATACGAGCCCCTGCCGTTTGCGGCCCACCCAGAACAAGCCGAGGAGGCCAACGAGCCCCGCCGCCACAGCCGGATGACACCAGAGTTGGAGCCGACGGACCTCAGGCGGCGGTTCGGGCAGCCCGGACAGTGATTCGAGGAGCCCCGCCACGTCTTCCTGGGATAAGATCCGTCCGCGGGTCACCTGAGCGATCTCGGCGAGCACCTCGGGACGGGCGGCTCCTCCGATGTTTTCCGCAGCCGAGCCCTGTACGAAGAACGACGCCTCGAGCGTGTCGGCCGTCTCGCGGCAGGTGAGGATGACCTCGTGGCTCCCCGGCTCGGTCGGCGTGAAAGACCCGGCGAACACGCCCCACTCTCCCTCACCGGCCGGCCGCGTGAACCGCACGGTCTCCATGCGGCCGCTCGGTGCTGTGATCCGTGCCGCAACCTCTCCCCGCACCAAGGGCTCACCCGACGGGGTCGAGACGCGAGCGTCAAGCATGAGCGACTGGCCGAGTTCGGGCTGCTCGGGGGCGAACGACAGGCTGATCCGCTCCCCTTTGGCCATGTTCCGCCGGTAGGCCATCCAGCGGACCACCTGGCCCCAGAAGCGGTAGTGGTATTTGTCTTCCACCCCCTTCCGCCACCGCCAGGCCCCGTCGGTGGCCATGTAGAGCACCTTGCCGGCGCCGAAGGTGCGGGTCACGAGCAGCGGAATCCGGCCAAACTCGTTGGCCACATCCTCGTGCACGGCCAGCACCTCGCTCCCCGCCTTGGCCCGCAGCACCGGCCCATACCACTGCACGCCCGGCAGGCTCTCCCAGACGGCCAGGTTCTCTGCCGGCGAATCGGCAAGCTTGGTGAGCAGGCTCTTGCGGCCCGCCTCGGTCAGGACCAGCCGCCGGGGCGAGTCGGTCGAACTGCCCTCGGGGCGTGCCGTGTCGATCACCACAGGAGCGAGATTCTCAAGCGGCGTACCGACGAAGGAGGCCTGCTCGCCCCGCCAGCCGGGCATGAACACCAGACCGCTGGCCTGATACTCGACGAGCCCCTCGAGCAGCCGGCAGTCTTCGTCCGTAAGCTGACCGGGCCCCAGCCCCACGTCTCCCACAAAGACAACGTCATACTGCGACAGCTGGTCGAGCCGCGCGGGAAACTCACGGATGTAGTCTCGGTTGCCACCCCCGCGTTTGCTCAGGCCAGGCTGGAACAGCAGACAGGAGACCTCAATGCCCGGATCGCGAGACAGGGCGTTACGGAGATAGCGGTATTCCCACCGCGGCACACTCTCCACCACGAGCACCTTGAGCCGCTCCTCTCGCACCGCGATGGGCACCGTGCGAACGTTGTTGTCCTGCAGCAGTTCGCCTGCCTCTGGAGGCAGTGTGAGGGTGAGCGTGTAGTCCCCCACCACCCCGGGCGTCCAATAGATCCAATCACTCACCGTCGCCATGGGCGGCAGGCGGATGTCCTTGCGGAGCGTCTCACCGCTCGAGGTGGTAAGCGTGGCCGGGATGACCCGCTCGGT
>ERZ889217.1762-NODE-1762-length-10413-cov-5.107164_pt1 | contig 10413 bp, 4 predicted proteins | sample MGYA00521098_ERZ889217 | MGnify/ENA primary metagenome ERZ889217 (study PRJEB32303, sample SAMEA104408613) | aquatic metagenome | biome: Brackish water; feature: Pelagic; material: water | place: Baltic Sea | collected 2014-06-10T22:04:00 | depth 2,362 m ...
ACAATCGAGGGTCGACGAGAGGGCTCGAAGAAGTTCGACCTCTCCGATCGTCGCCTGACCATCCGCACAGATTACATCAACCGCAGCATCGAGCAGGACCGATCGATCCTTCCAGCGAAGTCGTTTCAGTCGATCCATCGCTTGATCGAGCTCCGTCACCGAACAGTCGTTCCGGCCAGGAAGATCTAGATCGCCGAGTTTCATACGGCGGGCTCCAGCCTGGAAGGCGGCGAACGCCTGTTCCTCGTTTCTGGCGCCACTCCAGGCAATCATCGCGAGCACGAGCCGGGCGGGCTCCGCAAGGAGTGTGATCGATCGATTCGGGTTCAGGCTTCGTGTTGATTTTCCGCCTGTCAATCGATCGAAGTGAACGGAAAGGAGACGACCAAGCAGCCATTCGAAGCGATCGATTCGGCCGTCGGCGACCTGCATGGCCTCGACCGCCTGAAGGAAGGCCTTGGAATCGGATTTATCCATTCGGGCAAGCGCGGGCATGGCGAGATCGACAAGGACGAGTCGCAGTTCTGGGTTTCCTGACACGAGCCCGGCCACCGTATGTCGAAGTCGTTGTATTTCTTGGATCGTTGACGAATCCAAAGTCTTGGAAAGCTCCTCGGCCTGAGTATGGCGGACTTTCTGATCTTGATCGACCAGAAGAAGGAGGCAGACCGCCTTGGCCCCGATCGTGTCATGGACCGCGCTTCGAACGGTATCCGGGAGCAAAGAGATGAGCACGCGGGCGTACGCGAGATGTTCGGCATCGGCATCCCCGAGATGCGAGAGGCTTTCTCGAACTTCATCCGCGCGTCGAACCTCGCGGCTCCTCGATGTTGCCACGCCTGCTGTGGCGGCGAATCCCGCGACCTGGCCGCTCATTGATGCTGCGTTTGGAACCGGTGGTGCCGCGGCTGAAGGATCGCCATCGATCTGTGGTCGAACGTCTGCCGGTGTTCGATTCTCGATCCGCGCGATACGTTCGGCTAGAGGCGGATGGGTTGCGAAAGACGTCGACAAGGCGGAGGTGAAGAAGAAGTGTTGAAACTCGCTGGCGGCAGCCTTTTCGATATTGTTGGTTTGGAAGCCGCCAATGCGCCGGAGCGCACCGCCGATCCCTGCTGGATTTCGCGTGTAGTCAACAGCGGCCGCATCGGCGAGAAATTCCCGCTGTCGACTGACTGCCGCCTGAATCAAGCGTGCCGCCAACGTACCGAGTGCGCCGATCGCCATCAGAATAAGTCCCGCCACGATCACGCCGATACCGATCGCCGGCCCGGAGTTATTCTTGCCGCCGCTCCGGGTGTGAAGCAGTACCGGTCCGATGAATCGGAAGGCGATGTAGCCAATGAAGCCGATCGCCATGATTCCAAAGATGAGGCCTGTCAGACGGATGTTCAGTTTCATGTCGCCATGCACGATGTGACTGAACTCGTGCGCGATGACACCTTGTAACTCGTCACGCGAGAGTTGTTGGACACATCCCCGGGTGACACCGATCACCGCGCTATCGAAACCGAATCCGGCCGCGAACGCATTGATCGAAGGATCTTCCATGATGTACACCGGTGGAACCGGGCATCCAGAGGCGATCGACATCTCTTCGACAACGTTGAGGAGTTTCCGGAGATCGGGGTCCCGTTCATCCGGATGGACGAGCACGCCTCCCAGAGCTTCCGCGACGGACTTGCCGCCGGAGGAGAGCTGCGCCATCTTGATCAGGGATCCGAGCAGGATGACCAAGATGGTTCCGCCGCCGACGACCAGCAGGAGTTCGGGGATCCACCATCCGAGCGGCGTCTCTTCTTCCTGAGAGGAGATCACCACGACGGTGGCGGCCACAAAGTAGACCGCTGCCACGGTTCCCAGCACTGCCAGCAGAAACAGAACGATCAAACGGCCAGTCTGAGATCTGGCGCGATCCTGATCACCGATGAAGTCCATCACCATGGCGAATCACCCCGACCGCGTCTCGTGAGTCTAAGAGATCAGATCAGAAGTCGATCGTCACTCTCGAAGGATCGGCACCAGCCTCATCGAACAGGAGCAACTCGATCGGGCCTTCGCCGAGAAAGGCGTTGGCGGGGATCAGAAGTTCGATCGACGCAGTACCGCGGGCGGTCCGTCCACCCGGTTCACGAAGAGCGTACCCGCCGAGATCAATTCCGTTCACCTTTGCACGCCCCCGGGTGACACCCTCCAGGCGAAGCCGCCCGGACTGAACCTGCTTACGGCGTGCCGCCGGGACTTTAAACTCGCCTCGAAGCCAGCGTGGGGCCTTCATCCCAGTGGGAATCATGGGCACCCAGTCGCCAATCCGGGGGTCCGGAGTCGTCTCCCAGCGGCGAAGTCGCCATGCCTCGGCAGGAACGATCTCTTTGACGACCTCGAATAAGCCAACCATGGTCTCGACAGATTCTTCGGTCACGTGCTCCAACGGCACGATCTGGAACTTGTTTCCGCCGGCCTTGAATGCTTCGTCCAATGAGGAAGAGAACGATCAGCGATATCCCGCCCGACCAAAGACGTCGATCGGTGTCCCGTTGAGCAGGACCACTCCCGAAGAACCAGGGGCGATCTCGAGGACCACCGGGGTCTTCCTTCGATGATTGAACGCGAATTGCAGTCCTTGCTCAGAGGTCCTTTCACCGTCCGCAGCGCCGGGAATAAACCGATGGAGAAGGAACGGATCGACAGGGTCGACATGAACGTTGCTTGACTCCACATCGCTCAATGGACAGATCGCAACCAGTGCTCCGGGTCGATCACCGTCTCCTGGAGATCTGATGCCGTCGACCGTTCTCGGAGCGTGCCTCGCGAAGATCGCGATCTGGTGCGGTCCGTGGATCGCCGGAATCGAAATCCGTGCCTCTGAGACCTGGTTCATCTTGCGGCCATCGAGCCAAAAGTCTCCTGATCGAAGTCCGCCAAGCAGCCGGTACTCCTGATCGGCCGTCGTCGTCGTCGAGAACGTCGTCTCCGCGGTGAACCACGCATGGTCTAGCCCGGCTCCGATAGAGGCGAGTCCGAGGTCGCCATCAACGGGAATCGAACGAGGATGATCAGGTTTCCGACAGTCGGGCTCCTCCCAACTCAACCAGTTCTTGATTCGGCGACTCTTGCGGCCAGTGTTCTCTGTGATCTCTGGGCGCGATCTGGTTCCATCGACGGCGATCCGAATCGGCGACATATTGTCCCACGGAACTACAGATCCATCAGATCCAACCCTGCTCGCACCGATCACGATCGATTCACCATCGTCAATCAGGGTTGCGGCCTGACGTTCATTGAGCACGACGATGGTGAATCCTGCGTGTTGTTCGATGATCGGACCGGATCCGTCCTGACGATTCCGAGGGGCAAAGGTGGTAAACGGACGATCATCGATCGAGAGTTCAACCGCTTCACCTGACGGAGCGGATACGACCAGCAATCGGCCCGCGATCAGCGCGAGTGGCATCGCGGTGACATAGTCAAGGCGGCCCCTTCCCTGAAGATCTGCGTCCAGCAACGTCCAGGTGAAGTCATGATCTCCGAATCGCACCGGAAGCCGCCGTCCGGTCCGATCGATCACATGGGTCGCCGCTGAATCACCTCGGCGAAAGAAGAAAATTACCGTGCCCGCGCCGCCGGAGCGGGGAATTGCGACCACCCCGGAGGAGGCATCATCTGGGTCGACCACCATCGGTTGGTCATCGGGGTCTAGATCGGCGAGCACACCACCAAAGTCACGGGCGAAGCGGAGAATCAGGGAGGCCTCCCGACCCTGATCGGTTGTCTCGCCTGAGGTGTCGAGGAGTGGGGCGGCGAAGGCATTTGGTGCGATCGCCCCAAAGTCGTCACAACCGGCCGCGCCCGCCGGAAGCACGCCGTCGACAGCATGGGCGATGAGCGGTTGCGCACCGGCGGCCAGAACTCTGACCAGACGCTCCGCAAGATCACCCGTGACCGGCGGAACATGCTGGATGCCGGGTCGGCGGAAGGCTTCCGCAGGTGATCGCTCGATCAGGCAGAACTTCGGTTTCTCAGATTGGAGGGTGCCGACCTGACGCAAGTTGGAGAACAGCTCGTCCCACCCGCTCCAAGTCTCGATCGCACCTTCGGTCTCCTGCCAGAATCCATTGGCGGTGAGAATCGGAACTGTGATCCCACACTCCCGCGCATATCGAACAAGTTCGACGAGATATCCCTCCGCAGAAGATTGTGAACCGCAATTCCACCCATGCTCGACCTGGATACCAACGAGCGGGCCACCGCCATCTCGATCTGCTTGATGCTCAGTGATCTCGGTCGTGACCCGGCCGAACCATGCCGATGCCAGTTTGAGGAACTCGGGCGTTCCGGTTCTGGAAGCGACTTCCGGACGATCCCCGAGCCAGGTCGGAAGTCCACCCCCGTCGAAAGGAGCACCGATGACTGGCCCTATTCGGAGAATGACACGAAGGTCTGACGCGTGTGCCTCGGTGAGGAATTCGGAGATGTTGAGATCGCCCTCGAAGTCGAATTGCCCATTGATTGGTTCATGGAGGAACCAGGGACAGGATGCGATCACGGTGTTGAAACCGAGTCGGGCGACACCCCGCAGTCGATCGACCCGTTCGGCCTGTGGGAGCATGGCGTATTCACATCCGGCGCCAACCAGGGTGGTCCGTCGTCCGGCGATGAAAAGGCTCCGACTGTCAAAAGTGATTGGTGGCATATATAGATGTTCGCTCAGGACCTCATCGGGAGGCGGGACATTCCGTGAATGTGCCTGAATCGCCATAAGACGCTTCATTGGATACGCTTTCAAGGTGTCTGAGATCGCTGAAACCATCACCTTTCATGCGGGAAGATCTGGCCTATTTGGTTAGAAAGTGTGTTTTAAACCCATATACAGGTGTTTTTGGTTTCAAAATCTGTCCGGTTTCAAGGTCTTAAGTTCGAATCAGATCCGATCTGAGAGGTTTGAAACCGATCACCTCTCAAGGAAGAACCCGGAGACTGTTCACCGGTTCATTGATCTCGACCTTCCTTCGAATCCCGCCACGACTCCCGACTCCGGAGACGACCATGTCCTCCCGCTCTTCCCTCACCTGCAAGATGATCGCCAACGGGCTGCTGATCGGACTCGTTGGATGTGGCGAGCGGACTCGTCAGGTCGACATTCGAACCGACGATCTGGTGAAGGAGCGGAATGCTGTCCTCGCCGCCGGAATTCGAACCGCTCCAGAATTGTCGCCCGATTCGTATCCGGAAGGTGAACCGTTCCCCAAGGACACGCCGGAGCTGAACCAGCCATCCACCGTGGACCCGGCTGCCGACGAGCTGGCCTTCACCGGCCGCAGCGAAGCTGAGAGTGAAGCCGACGCGATCATCAAACGGATCCAACGACTCGCCGACACCCCGGCCAACGCCGAACCCCTGACGCTCGACTACGCGATCGCCTTTGCGCAACAGAATGCCACCGAATACACCGGCGCCGAAGAGACCTATCTTCTCTCGGCACTCTCATTGATCGTGCAGGAGCATCTCTTCGAACCGCGATTCTTCAACGAGACCACGATCGATGCCGGTGAAGGCATCGGGCGCTACGACGCGGCACTCCGAGTCGCGAACGACTTCGGGGTCCGGCAGCGACTGCCCTACGGTGGTGAGGTCACCGCTCGATTCCTCGCCGGTCTGACCCGGAACATCGATGACGCGTCGACCGAAAATGGAGTGCAGAACGCCGGTTTCATCATCGAAGGTCGACTCCCGCTCCTCCGAGGCGGAGGCATCGTCGCCAGAGAGAGTCTCATTCAGGCCCAACGAAACCTCGTCTACGCCTCCCGATCCTTCGAGATCTTCCGCCGGGATTTCTATGTCGCGATCGTCACCGATTATCTCGGACTCGTGTTGCAACTCCAGGCGATTACGAATGCTGAAGGCGGCCTGGCGCTGAACCGGCAGGTCGAAGAACTCCTCACCGCATTGGTCGAGACAGGAAGATCACAACCATTCGAGGCCGACGAGGCTCGCAAGGACACACTTGATGCGGTTGATGATCTGGCATCACGCCAGGAGGCGTACAAACTCTCCCTTGATCGATTCAAGGTCCGAATCGGCATGGATCCCGAACGTCCGATGGTGATCATCCCGACTGAAATCCAACTTCCCATCCCGGAGGTTGATCGTGATCAGGCGATTCGATACGCCATGGAGTATCGACTCGATCTTCAGACCAATCGTGATCAACTCGAAGACGCTCGTCGACAGATCGATCTCGCCGAGAATGGTCTCTTGCCGGATTTCGACCTTACGGCAGACTTTCGAGTCGGAGGAAATGATGTGCTCAATGGCGTCGACCTCAGTGATACTCGGGCAAGCGGTGGGGTTTTTCTGAGTCTCCCGCTCGACCGAGTTGATGAGTCGGTCGCCCTGCGTCAGGCCCAGGTTCGATTTGTGCAGGATGAACGCCTCTACAGCCGCTCCCTCGATGATGCGGCGGTTTCCGTCCGTCAGTCGATTCGAGATATTGATCGTGCCCAGTTCTCGATTCTGCTTCAAGAGCGAAGTGTGGAAATCGCGAAGAATCGAATCGCCTCGATCGACGCGGCGCCGGACCGTGCCACCGCAAGAGACCGCACCACCGCGGTCGCCGGCCTTCGAACCGCTGAAGACCGGCGTGACACTTCCAAGCGAGACCTTCAGGTTGCGGTGCTGAAGTACCTCAACGCGGCGGGAATTCTTCGCCTCACGCCAGAAGGGCGACTCCAACCCCTTCCGAACATGCCGGTCGGTGAAGTCATCGGGCAGCGTTGATCTGGGATTCGGAAACACTCCGCCACCGGTGACCAGTTCAACTCAATCTTCGAACTTTGTGAGTTCTTCTGGTGACCAAGGCTGCACCCGGCCTTTGGTGTCCTCGCGTACCTTCGCGACGAATTCTGGTTCGATCGGATCTGCGATATTGTCCCACGCCTGACGGATGTAGCTCATCACCGCCGCGAGATCGACGTCGCTGGTGTACGGCGCCGCTGGCATCGACTGGTTGTAGACGCGACCATCGACCTTGATCCGCCCTTGAAGTCCATGCAAGAGAATCCGGGTCAGCCGTTCCGGACTACCCGTCACAAAAGGGCTGTCATCAAGTGGGGGATACACCGGAGGAAGACCACGACCGGTCGCCTGATGGCAGGTCATGCAATGGCCATAAAGACGCCGTCCTCTCGCCACCAAGCCGTCAGGTGACGTATCAATCGTCGTCACTGTCGTTGTTCCTGGTCGACCCACCCATCGCAGCGTCGTGTCGACTGCACGGGCGGTTTCGATGATCCTTGGATCGCAATCTGCCGGATCCGCGGTCAGTACAGCGTCCCAACCCGCAGGACTTCCGAGCAGCATCATCGATTTTGCGTTCTTCGCGCCTGGACGGGTTTTTGTCGACACTTGGTCGAGAATCAAGAGGCTGGTACCCGGCGCTTCGGCGCATCGATCGACCGCCACCGCAAGCAGTGCCGTCACCTCGTCCGGGCGACGGCGCTTCAAGACCGGCTCCACGAGCTCGCGGATCACCTGACGTTGGGCGGGCCCCGTACCGCCCAACCAACCACCATTCCGAGGGTCACCCTGACTGCGAAGCATCGCGACTTCCCGGCCGGCGAGTCCACTCTGGATCGCGCTTCGAATCGCCGGATCTTCCACTTGTTCGGCAAGAACCGCATCGAACAATGGCATCGCCTCGCTCGAGGGAAGTTCGCCGATCGAAAGGACTGCTTGAAGACGAACCCGATCAACCTTGTCGAAGGCCAGCCTGCTCAGTGGGCCGGATCGGAGTCGGGGAGGAAGCGACTCGGACACTCTTGCGGCGTGCTCTCGAATCAATGGGTCTGGGTCGGTGGCCAGCATCTCGATGATGGAAGAATCGATCGAATCGATACCTTGGAGCGTCCAGATCGCGTGAAGGCGGTATCTCGAAGCCATCTTTTGATCCCTCGCAAAGCGTCGAAGCTGATCGCTTACATCCAATGCGGTCCGCTCGACCAAGAGTCGTTGGGCGGTATCTCGAAGAGCGCCATTCGGATTCGAGGTCATCAACTCCGCCAACTCAAAATTCTCCATTCGAGTTAGATCCGGCCGAACAATATCCGTCGCTGAGTCCTCGTCGACCACCCGCCAGATCCGGCCCATGCCGATCGGTGCCGCGAGTTCTCGCTCTTCGACCTGCTTTCGGAGCCAGGACGTCATATAGATTCGATGTTGGACGATCCCTCGCGCGAAATCGACGATGTACAAGCCGCCATCCGGACCAGTCAGCAGGTTGACTGGTCGGAATCGCTCGTCGGTCGACGCGAGGAATTCGGATTTCTCATGGACCGGAGTTGCGGTTGGAACACCATTTTGGTCTTGAAGGTCGTATCGCTTGACGAGGTTTCCCGCTGTCTCACAGACGAACGCGTCTCCTTCGGCACCTTTGACCAATGTCCCTCGGAACACTTCTGGACCGCACGCCGCGGTGAAGGTCCGAAGTGTGCCGTCTTCACGCAGCGTCGCCTTTTGATATCCACGATTGACCCCAGGGTTGATTCGAATCGGCCAGGTTGAACGATCGGTCGCCACATGTCGTGGAACACCTGGAAGTCCGCCGGCTTCCGTGTTCCGCGCCGAGTAGTGCTTCGGGAAGGCATCACCGATCAAGGGATCGGAATTTGGTGAATAGTAGAGACGACCAAGATCATCTCTCGCCACACCCCACTGGCCATGCTTCGGAACTTTTCTTGTTTCGACATCGAGATCACCATCGGCCCGCTGCCGGAACCGAAAAGACTGGTGATGCTGGGACGTCTCGTAGAAGTTGTCGATGCCGTACCGAAGGCCGTTACCAGCATGCTCTGGGTTCTCCAGGCCGTCGAAACCGGAGACCAGCACTTGGGTGTCATCGGCGCGACCATCTCCATCGGTATCCCGGCAATAGAGAAGATTCGGTGGTTCGATCAGCAAGAGACCATCGAAGGCTGGTGCAATTCCTCGGGGAAGAACGAGGTGGTCGAGAAAGACGTCGGCTTCATCCATGATGCCATCCCCGTCTTGATCATGAAGCTTGACCACCCGTCCGACCGGTTTCATCTCACCGGTTCCGTTCGCATCAGGCATGTACCCCCGCATCTCCACCACCCAGAGATCACCACGGCCATCAAATGCGATCTGGACTGGATCGCCGATCAATGGTTCGCTCGCGACGAGATCAATCCGGTATCCCGGTTGGAGAACGAACGCCTCCTTGGATGCGGCGGGGGTGAGCGGAGGGGATGCGGGCAGCCGCCACTCCTCTGGGAGTTCACGTTGGATCTCGCCTGCCCGGTCACCATTCTGGGCGGTGACAGTGGAGACGGTGGAGACGCTCAGAACCAGTGTGGCCACAAACGAGAGGGATCGTTGTTTCAGGATCATGCCCTAAGTGTAGATCGGTACCGCTTCGGATCGAACGGTTCGAATTCGGAATCCTAGATCTTCCTGACGGGTATGCTCCGGCATCATGATCAAGATCCTCCACCGAACCGTAGCTTTGATTGTGCTCCTGCTTGTCGGCTCACCAATCGTGAGTTTGGCCCAGGAACTCGACACAGAAGTCCGACCAACATGGTGGTCTTCGCTCCCGATGGCCCCACTCTTCGCCGCCCCCGCGACTGGAGATGTCCTTCCAAAAGGTTGGAATGTGGTGGGGGGTCCGGCGACCTTCAATTTCACCACTGATGCGAAGGGGTGGCTGGAGGTACATGGAACCGGGTCCGCACCACAGAATGCGTTCCTTGTGAGCCCTGACTCATACGGCGACTTCCTTCTTGAATTCGACGTGTTTATCGAGAAGGATGGCGGCAATTCGGGCGTGCAAATCCGGAGCACGATCGATGGGTCGCGAATGTTTGGCTACCAGATCGAGATCGATCCCTCGGACCGTGCCTGGTCGGCTGGGCTTTATGACGAAGGACGTCGCGGCTGGCTCGCCTCGCTTCAAGACAATGTCGATGCACAGGAGGCATTCGCGCCTGGTGCGTGGAACAACTACAAGATTCTCGCGATCGGTCCTCGCATCCGAACTTGGATTAATGATGTCCCGGCGATCGACCACCTTGATTTCGTGGATGCCCAGGGGCGATTCGGATTCCAGGTCCACTCTGGAAACTGTGACGTGCGATGGCGGAACATTCGGATCGCCAACCTTGGTGATCGAACCGAAACGATTCTGCTCGACGCTTCACAAAGGGTTGGATTTCGAGTTATGCCGGAAGATGGTCTCTCCCCTCAAGATGATGGATGGAGAATGGACCGTGAAGGCGTTCGGCTCGAGAGTGTGAATTTGCTTCCGGATGTCCCCTGTGTGCTGACGATCAAGGCGACGCTCGGTCGAGGACTTTTATTGGTCGAGATCGCTGATGTCGTCGCAGGTCCCGGATACAG
>ERZ889217.1764-NODE-1764-length-10398-cov-7.125786_pt1 | contig 10398 bp, 9 predicted proteins | sample MGYA00521098_ERZ889217 | MGnify/ENA primary metagenome ERZ889217 (study PRJEB32303, sample SAMEA104408613) | aquatic metagenome | biome: Brackish water; feature: Pelagic; material: water | place: Baltic Sea | collected 2014-06-10T22:04:00 | depth 2,362 m ...
TGGTTTTTCGGTCAGCACAGATCTGCCAGAATTAGCAACTTGCATCACATGTTGTGCATGCAGCCCAGATGGAGTTGCAATGACAACACAATCTGCAGTTGACTTTTTTAATAAATCGTCAATAGTTTTGTGTCCGAGTGCTCCTGTTTCAGAAGTTGCTTTTGCCAAAACCGCATTATTGATGTCACAAACATCAACTAACTCGCATGCTTCGCTATGTGTCGCCATCGCGTCAAAATGGCTGGCCGAAATTCGGCCGCAACCAACAAGTGCAAACTTAACTTTTTTTAGGTCTTTCAAAAGTTTGTCACCCTATGCCTTCACAATATTTGTTCCACCAGTGCGATAAACACCCCGACTGTCAATAACTAAACGAGCATGACTGGCAATTTCTTGGTAATTGAATAAATCATGATTTGTCGTTAGGACCACGGCGTCATAGCTTGCAATAGATTTCGGATTCAGTACGACACTGTTGAGTTCAAAATTGTGCTCACGCATTTTAGGAAAAACTGGGACATGCGGGTCAGAGTAAGCAACTTCTGCGCCTCGAGTCCGTAAAATCTCCATAATTGCTACTGCTGGTGACTCTCGCATATCATCCACATTCTTTTTATAGGCGATTCCGAGTACCAAAATACGGCTTCCGTTGATTGACTTCTTCACAGAGTTGAGCGCATCGTTGAGTTTTTCAACAATCCACTCAGGCATTGATGAGTTCACTTCACCTGCAAGTTCGATAAAGCGGGTATTGACTCCGTACTCTTTGGCTTTCCATGTGAGATAAAAAGGATCTATCGGAATGCAGTGTCCACCAAGCCCTGGACCTGGGTAAAAAGCAGTAAACCCAAACGGTTTAGTCGCAGCGGCATCAATTACTTCAAAGATGTCAATCCCCATTTTGTCCGCAACTATTTTCATTTCATTTACAAGACCAATGTTTACCGAACGATGGATATTTTCTAGTAATTTTGTCATTTCTGCGGCTTGTGTTGAGCTAACAGGTACTAGTTGATCAATTGCAATTTGATAAAGGGCTAAACCGACACTAAGACAAGTTGGTGTTGCGCCACCAACAATTTTAGGAATCGTCTGAGTTGAGAATTTTTGATTACCCGGATCTTCCCGCTCAGGTGAATAGACGAGAAATATATCTTTTCCAACTTTTAGACCAGTTGATTCAACACGCGGCCTAACAACTTCTTGTGTAGTCCCTGGATATGTAGTGCTTTCTAAAGAAACGACTTGACCTTTCCGAAGATATGGCACAAGGGCATCAACAGTTGAAATGATGAAACTTAAATCGGGCTCACGATGCGCAGTCAGCGGAGTTGGGACACAGAGAATTAGTGCATCGCAGTTGTCAACTTCTAAAAAATTAGTTGTTGCTTTAAATCCACGAGATAACGCATTGCTCACAGAATCATTGGTGAAATGTGCAATATAGCTTTGTCCGGCATTGAGCTGCGAAACCTTTTTACCGTCAATATCAAAGCCAATTACACGCACACCAGAATCAGCGAATCGCAGTGCCAAAGGCAACCCAACGTAGCCAAGCCCAACTATCCCTACTGTGCCTTTGCCTGTTGCCAATGTTTTTATAAGGTCGATATCAAGGGCCATGCAATCCTTTCGCCTTCTTCTGAGTCAATGACGAATTCCTTGACTTTGGCAACCAAAGAACCTGATTCTTTATGGGTTTTATGTCATTGCAGTCTAGCGGGCAAGCTTCGCCTAAGGCTTTCAGCAGATATGACCAATCCATATCGGACATTACGCTGGACTTGTGGTTGTAAGGTCCGAACGCTTACTGCGAAGTGCACGAGTGGTTACTGCTCGTCAATTCGGTGGGCGTACGACCACTGGCATTCGAATTTTGTTTGACATGTTTGCTTGGACTTTTGCAATTCTCCTTGCAACTTTTATTCGGCTTAGTGGAGATCTTCAATCAACACCAAAAGCTTTGGCGGTGCAGTTTCCCATCGTTTGGGGAGTGCAATTCATTGTTGGATACATCATTGGTTTATATCGTCGTCGCTGGCGCTATGGCAGTTTCGACGAAGTAGCAGCACTTGTAACTTCTGCAATCATAACTACTGCATCACTTTTAGTAATGAATAATTTTGTTGAGTCAACGCGGCCAATTCCACAAAGTGCCATCGTGTTCGGTGGCCTTGTTGGATTAATCACTACTGCAGCAGTTCGTTATGTGTGGCGAATTATGCTTTCGCAAACTCGCCGACCGAACCAAGAGATTGCTAAGCGTGCGCTAATTTTTGGTGCCGGAGAAGCAGGTCAACAACTCATCGCAGCATTACTTCGTAATCCAGATTCGCAATATTTCCCAGTCGGAATTTTGGATGACAATCCGCTCGCACAACGGCTTTCAATAATGGGTGTTTCTGTTCTTGGAACACGTGACGCAATCACCGAAGTTAAGCGACAAACTAATGCAGAAATTTTTATGATTGCAATTCCGTCAATTGATCCAGCAACTATCAGCGATCTGGCCCAGCTTGCAGAAACAGCGAGACTAAAAGTTAAGATATTGCCCTCTTCGGATGGCGTGATTGATCGTCAAGTGAACACCAAAGACATCCGGGACATTTCTCAGGAGGATTTACTTCGCCGTCAACAGGTTTCGATTGACCTAGAGCAAGTTACTAATTACATAACGGGTCAGAGAGTATTAGTAACTGGGGCGGGTGGAAGTATCGGTAGTGAACTTTGTCGCCAATTATCACAATTCGCTCCTGGCGAGTTGATAATGCTTGATCGCGATGAAAGTGCACTACACGAAGTGGAGCTTTCGATTTACGGTCGAGCAATGCTGGATAAACCACGCACTGTGCTATGCGACATTCGTGATTCAAAAGCCGTTGACTCAGTTTTTCGAGAACGCAGACCGCAAGTTGTATTTCATGCAGCAGCACTCAAACATTTGCCGCTACTTGAGCAGTACCCAGCTGAGGCATACAAAACAAACGTTCATGGAAGCCTAAATGTTTTGAGTGCTGCAAAGCGTTTTGACACCAATATCTTTCTGAATATTTCAACCGATAAGGCGGCCAACCCAATTAGTGTGCTCGGTTATTCAAAACGAATCGCCGAAAGACTCACTGCCGAATTCGGCACAAGAAGTTCAAAAGGAACTTTTATTTCGGTTCGATTTGGCAACGTGTTGGGCTCGCGCGGAAGTGTTTTAACAACATTTCGCGAGCAAATTTCTAACGGTGGCCCAGTGACCGTCACCGACAAAGATGTAACTAGATACTTTATGACTATTGCTGAATCAGTCCAATTAGTTGTGCAAGCTGGGGCAATTGGGCTTTCTGGAGAAGTTCTTGTTCTTGATATGGGGACACCAGTGCGGATTTATGATGTTGCGCAACAACTAATTGAACGCTCTGGCCAAAGTATCAAGATAGAAATCACTGGTCTGCGAGTTGGTGAAAAAATGCATGAAGAGCTTTTTGGAGATCTTGAAATCGATGAAAGACCAAAGCATCCATTGATCTCGCACGTAAATGCCCCTCCACTCAACCCAGATGCTTTAATCGACTCGCCAGCAGACCCACGAGATTTTATGATGAAGTTGGTCTAGTAGTCTCTTTGCCAATTAGTCCGCTGGTCAACCCAGAAATTAAAAGTGCAAACAAAAAGTGATTGCCTGATAAAAACGACTCTTGTGCCGACGCCACAAGAACGAAGACTGCGATACTTACTAGCCATTGCCCGCCATCGATCTCAAGAAAAGTTTTTGTTGAACGCTCCCCTGCCCAAAGCAAAAACGTAAGCAGTAATACGCCACCAATCACGCCTCCCCCCATTAGAACTTCAAGGTAGGCATTATGGCTAAAAAAATCATCGATCAATGACTGTGGTAGACCTGCACGAAACGAAGGAGTGAACCATGCGGAAAGCCAACCCCAACCAAAAATTGGGCGCTCTGTAAAAGCATTCCAGCTGACTGACCAATAGTTTGTTCGACCATCGAATCCGGGGCTCTTACCGAGAACTGATACGAAAGACGATTCAAATCTTGCGACAAGCCAAACACCAAGAGCAAGAACTGCTGCAAACAAGTAAAAAATTGCTTGCACGACTACTGTTGAGAAATTATTTTTACTACTAATTACTCTGCGCAGCAACGACCACGCTATCCAAACACCTACGGCTATTAGCCCCGCAACTAAAGTTGTTGCAGAATCGGTTCGCATGAGAACCAAATAATTCAGAAGAAATAAGTCAACTAGCAAAGCAGTGTGAACGATCCACCAAGTGCCTAAGCGGTCACGCACGACCCACCAAATCAAAGCTAGGACACTCAACATTCCAACAGTGGCTACGGGGGCAAGCGAATTTTTATTAAAGTAAATTCCAATCCAGTTTCCGACGAATCGAATTTTGCACATATCGCTGGTTTCACCTGTTGCTGGAGTGCAGTTTGGTTTCCATTGTTCGCGAGATGTTTCTACTCCAACCCACTTTCTTTCAACTGCGAACCAAGACAGCGCAAGTCCAATCTGCATAGCGATTGCAAGGCGTAGGACCTGTTCGCGAATTGTGTACCGGCTCGCAAAATAAACTCCGACGAGTGCGGTCATGATCAGTGAGCTCGTCGCAATAAATGTCTGTGACCGTAAAGTTGACCAAAATGTTGACGCAAACATCCACAGTAAATAACTAGCTAACGCGGCCAACGGCAAATGTTTCTTGGTTATTTTTTGATGCTGCGAAAACAGAATCACCACGGCCGGTATCTGAAGAAACATGAACATGCCGTACGCAGAAACATCTGGGGATAATCCTGCATTTGCTTGCTGACTGCGCCAAACTATCGAAAGTATTGGACCTTGCGTAAGACCCAAAAGAAGAATAACGGCATAGGCAGATTCAAGGTGGCGCTGTAAATTTAGGGCTCGAATTTTTGTCAGCACAAAACTCAACCATAACGGACAAACCAATCAGTCGTCATTTATCCAAGAAACCGTATAGATATAATAAGGTCGTGCCTGAAATAAACGGAGAATATGACGTTCTTCTGACCGAACTTTTAGAAGACGCTAATAACATGCGCAATCGATACGACGAATTCAGCCAGTTTATGGAGGCCAAAATTGCTGAATTTGTCTTAGAGCGAAAACTTCTTGCACCAAAACTTGGGCAACTTAGTCAAGATATAGCAATAACAAACGCCCAGCGTTCTCAAATCCAAGCGAATTTAGTACAGATGAAAGCCGAAGTAGAACAGTTAAATAAACTGGTAAACGAACTGACCACACAACGCGATGCCGCTTATGCACAAATTCGCAATCTTGAATTGTCACGTATTTCTCAGAAAAAAACGGGCATTAGACGTGTCGCGCTACGCCGATCGCAAACAAAATAACTACATACATGGTCAAGCAATATCCAGTAATTATTACTGTTCGCGACCGCATTACATATCTAAAAAAACTATTGTTATGGCTTGAAAATGCAGGTCAACACGAAATTTGGCTGTGCGATAACGCAAGCACTTACCCGCCTCTTGTCGAATTTCTAAAATCAACTCAACACCATGTCGTTTATAATAAATTTAATCTTGGCCACCGTGCCCCATGGTTAAGTGGCCTTGTTCCTGAATTGGGCCATGACCGTTTTTTTATAATCTCTGATCCAGATGTTGTTCCAGATGAACACACACCGTCTGATGTTCTAGAAATGTTCGAAAGTACCCTTCGAGCTAATCCAGATATTGATAAAGCTGGATTCTCTTTAAGAATTGATGATCTTCCGGATCACTATATTCATAAAGCGGATGTCATCACTTGGGAATCTCAATTTTGGAAAACTTCCACTGTTTCAGGATTTTATTCTTCACCAATAGATACAACTTTTGCGATGCATCGACCTGGTGGTGGTCATCTAAACGCGAATTCACTGCGAAGTGCCCCACCGTACACGGCACGTCACTTGCCTTGGTATCAAGATTTATCAAACTTAAGTCAAGAAGACTCGTATTACATTGAACATAGCGAGAATCTGATCACAAACTGGAATACCGAAAATCTTCCTGCGGCTGTGAAGGCAATACTCACAAAACTTAGAGCTACAGAAAACCCAACCAAATAATTAGGACCATATGACCACTAGCGCTGTGAAAGTTGACTCGGTATCAAAAAATTTCCGCTTGTATCACGAACGAAACCGCTATATAAAAGCTACGTTGTTGCGCGGACGCCGCGCTCGCTATGAAGAATTCTTGGCACTAAACAACGTTTCGTTTGAAGTTGCGCATGGTGCAACACTCGGAATCATTGGTTCAAACGGTTCCGGAAAAACAACGTTACTTAAATGCTTGACCGGAATTTATACACCAGAAAAAGGTGCCATCACAATTGATGGCAATATTGCGGCTCTTCTAGAACTTGGAGCCGGGTTTCACTCAGAACTAACTGGGTCTGAAAATATTTATCTCAACGGTTCAATTCTCGGCATGACGAAACGAGATGTCCAACAGAAATTTTCAAGCATCGTCGAATTTGCTGGCCTTGAAAGATTTATTGATACTCCTGTAAAAAACTTCTCATCTGGAATGGTCGTGCGCCTTGGCTTTTCAATCGCGGCACATGTTGAGCCAAAAATATTACTCATTGATGAGATTCTTTCAGTTGGCGACCAAGAGTTTCAACGCAAAAGCAGCGAAAAAATTGAAGAGTTTCGCCGTGAGGGTCGAACAATTATCGTTGTCAGCCACAGCCTCGGTTTAGTTCAGCAACTTTGTAAAGATGTGATTTGGCTCGAAAAAGGAGAAATCAAACAATTTGGCAAGGCACCCGAAGTAATTGCGGCTTATACGGGGGGAAGCTACTCAAATCATATTGAAGCAGATGCTGATAGTCGCGAACGTTGGGGAACCGGTGATGCAAGGCTCACTGCGATCGAGTTGCTTACTGTAGATGATGTTGTAAGTACGCGAGTTGAAACAAACTCTTCAATTAAAATTCGTTGCCAAATTACTGCTCATGCTCGACTTGAATCTCCAGTGCTTAAAATTAAAATCACCAAAATTAACGGAGATGTTGTCTGGGCAACTTCGACGCAACGAGGTGCTAATTCAATTCGAGTCTTAGATGGTCCGGCAATAGCAACACTTGATATTTCTGCTTTACCGTTGCTTGAAGGCGCGTACTTTATTTCTGCGTCAATTACTGATTCGACCGGAACAACAGAATACGATCACTGCCAGAACTGGATTCGATTTGAAGTTCATCAGACCAACTTATTTGAAGAAGGTGTTGTTGCGATCACTTCATCGTGGCAGCTCGAACGTAGCCACCGATAAGCCAAAGTTAAAGTTCTTCAGCCAATCGGCGAGAAAGTTTTTTGAACGTTGCCAAGCCGATAGCCAACGACACAATAGAAATAACAGCCAGATATCCAACATCTGACCAATTCGGTGCCGTGCCGTTGTAAGTAGTCGCTCGAAAAGAACGGATAAATACAGCTGTTGGATTCCAGTACAAAATATTATGAATCGGATCTGGGACTTTGCCATCAAACGTCTTCGGATCATAAATAACTGGAGTTGCGAAAAACCATAATTGGTTAATGATCGTCCAGAGGTAAGGCAAATCTCTGAAAAAAACGGCTCCAACACTCAGCACCAAAGCAATGCCTGCGGCAAAGATCGCCAGCAACAACATCAAAAGAACCGTGATTGGTAGCCATGGAATGATAAAACTTCCGGCAATCGTTAAGGCGATGCAGACAATCGACATCTCGATTGAAAACTGAACGAAGCAGAATAAAACTTGAGAGAAAACAAGAGTCTCTCGTGCAAAAAATACTTTTCGAACCAACGTTGAGTTGCTGAGAATTGATTGAATTCCAACACCGCAGATCAACGCAAAGAACCCCCAAGGGATTATCCCGGTTAATAGATAGAGACTGTAGGTGGACACTCCAGATGGATTGCCTCTTGGGGCTTTCGCACCAAATAAAACTCCAAAGACAAAAGAATAAATCAGCATCTGAGATAGCGGGTTAAGCATTGACCATGTCCAACCAAGGACCGAACGACGGTATTTACTGCGCAACTCACGCAATGTCAGGTTCCATAATAAATTACGTGACCGTGCTATGTCTTTTAGTTGTTGCATCTGATCACAACTTACCATTGATAGGTCACGTTAGACTTAATAGCTAGAACCTATGGATGACGATAATTCGCTTTCGCCCGAAAACAAGGTACAAGATTTATTAGTCGAAACAGATCTTGTTCGCCAAAAGTTAGAGATAGCCGAAGAGAAAGTTATGCAACTTGAGTTATCTCTTCTTCACTCAAGAGACTTTGCGATCGGCGCGGCGGCTGAGATGGGCGAGGCGCGAGCAGAGGCCCAAAAAAATCTTGCCATGTATATCGAATCTGAAAGACAGCTTGGCGATGCGAATACGCATATTCAAAGTCATTTGAGTCATATTCAGCGCCTCGAAAACGCGCTTGTAAACGCATTGCGAGATCTTCCTAAAACCCAAAAAATTAATCAGGATTTGTTGCAGCAAATCGTTAATTTGCGGAAATCTGCAACTTGGCGAATTGGAAAGCTGATTATGCTACCGATTCGTATTTTGAAAAAAATTATCAAATAACTCGGATGGCACCGCGATTTAGCATCGTTACGCCGGTTTACAATCCACCTGCTTATGCGTTCGAAAAATGTATTGAGTCTGTATACGCTCAGCAATGCGACGATTGGGAGTGGTGCCTCGTAGATGATCAATCAACCGAAGATTGGGTTCGCACGCGATTAAATGAATTACAAATGCAAGATGAACGAATCAAAATTTATCTGCGATCTGAAAACGGCGGCATAGTTGCGGCATCAAATGACGCACTTTCGCTAGTTTCTGGAGAGTTTGTTGTTTTGCTTGATAACGACGATGAGCTGCATCCTGAGGCCCTTTTAGATGTTTCTCTAACTATCGCAGCAGACCCATTGGTTGACTACATATATTCAGATGAAGACAAGATCACACCTGATGGCGAACACTATGACGAATTTAGAAAACCAAAGTGGTCACCAGAGAGATTTCTTGCCGAAAACTACTGCTCACATCTTTCTGTAATTCGGACCAAGTTAATTAACGATGCGGGCCGCTTTCGAAAAGGTTTCGATGGCTCACAAGATTTTGACCTATTACTAAGAATTTTTGAACGCACTTCTCGGATAGTACATATTCCAAAAGTGCTCTATCACTGGAGAGCAATTCCGGGAAGTGCCGCTGCCGCACGAACAGAAAAACCATACGCTTTTATTACTGCGCTGAAGGCAGTCAGTGAACATCTTGAGCGACGCAAAATTGATGCTGTTGTTTCTGACGGCTCACGTCACTCAGTAATTCAAGTAACTCGTCGACTGAAAGAAACTCCAAAAGTCAGCATCATTATTCCAACATGCGGCACGCGAAAGTCTATTTTTGGTGTTGATACTTGCCTTGTCGTCAACGCTGTAGAGAGCATAGAACGCAAATCTTCTTATACAAATTACGAGATAATTGTGATCGCTGATAGTTCTACCCCCCGTGAAGTATTGACACAACTAAAAGCAGCAAGTCCAAGCCGAATGAAAATAATTGACTATGACAAACCATTTAATTTTTCCGAAAAGTGCAATATTGGTGTTGTAAATAGTGATGCACCGTTCGTCGTTTTGTTGAATGATGATACAGAAGTAATCAGTTCTGATTGGCTTGAAATGATGCTTGGTTACATGCATGAAACAGATGTTGCTATGGTCGGCCCACTACTTCTGCTTGAAGATGGTCGGGTGCAAAGTGCAGGGCACTCAAATACTCCCGTTCCTGATCATTTTTGTAAAGGAATCCCTGGAAATCACATCGGTCCTTTTTTTATGCTCAAATTTGCTCGCGAATGTAGTGGAGTCACAGGCGCATGTGCCTTAATTCGAAGGTCCGCATACTTTGAAGTAGGTGGGTTGAGCCAAATCTTCCCTCTAGCTTTCAATGACGTAGATTTTGCATTCAAATTATTAGATCGTGGTTACCGAATCATCTGGACCCCATTGGCCAAACTATTTCATTTTGAAACTGCATCGCGACCAGCAAAAGTCGAACAGGAAGAAGTTGATTTAATTGAAAGTCGTTGGAGAAGTCGATTCAACAAAGATGAATACTGCCGAATTCAATAAATAATTTTGTGGGCGGGGGGGGACTTGAACCCCCACGTTCTTGCGAACACTGGCACCTGAAGCCAGCGCGTCTGCCATTTCGCCACTCGCCCGAATGGACTAATGACGCTAACAGTTATGAGTAGCCACGGGGCGTAGAATTGATGTATGTTTGCGCGTGCTTACGCCACTTCAATTAGGCCGATTTCTCTTGGCAGAGATC
>ERZ889217.1765-NODE-1765-length-10392-cov-138.302796_pt1 | contig 10392 bp, 12 predicted proteins | sample MGYA00521098_ERZ889217 | MGnify/ENA primary metagenome ERZ889217 (study PRJEB32303, sample SAMEA104408613) | aquatic metagenome | biome: Brackish water; feature: Pelagic; material: water | place: Baltic Sea | collected 2014-06-10T22:04:00 | depth 2,362 m ...
GCCTGGAAACTTGCCGCATGCCGAGAAAAGCAATCCTTTAGGAACACAATTCTTGTAGCGGGATTGGCTCCCCTTGGCAATGGCTCCGATTGGGAATAGCCCCTGGGAGCTCAGGCCTTGTAGAGCGAGAAGCAGAGACGCACGGCCAGCACCCCCGCATGGGCTGCCACCACCAGGGCAATCAGCACTTCGGCCAGGCTGAGGGTGGAAACCATGATGGCTGGAATCAACGGGATATCCCATTCTTTCCCCATCGGTGGCTACGGTCCAGCGGCGCCCGCCCTGCTGTCACAGCTCTTGATGGCTCCGACCTGCTAATGCCCGTAGAGATCTCCGAGCAACAGATCCGCACCCTCGATCTCGCCCCGCTTCAAGCCTGGGCAAGCCTCGACCCGGCAGCCCTGGTGCAACGGGCCGGATCCCTCGAACTCAACTTCGATTGGCCCCAGGCCGCAGACGATCCCCGCGAACTCTCTGAGATCGCCGAACTGCGGCTCTGGTCCCTGCGGGCCGATGCGGAATATCCCTGGTTGCCCCTGGTGCTGGAGCGCGGCAGTGGCCAGCTCACCCGGCATGGGGCCATGCTGCTGCCCCACCAGTTCAGTCGCACCGAGGGGATCCGCTTTGCCCCCGAGGCCCTTGAACTGTGGATGACCCATCGCCTGTTCGGCCTCGATGCCTGGGCCCGATCCCACAACCTGGGCATCCGCCAGGGGCTCACCCAGATGGCTGCGGTGCTGGGATTCGAGCTCGATGCCCAGTTCTGGGTTGGCTTACCGCCGGTCTGAGCTCTGGCCAGCTCCCAGGGGGCTGGGCCCAGGATCAGCCAGTCGGGCCAAGCAACAGCTGCAGGGCGTGGCCTCCGCTCTGGAGCCCTAGGACCATCGTCAGGGCCCGCAACATCCAAACCAGGTAGACCCCACTGACCCGATCCAAGCGGGCGGCGGACCAGCGGGCGGCCAGGGCGGCCGTGGCCCCCAGGGCAAGGCCGACGGGCAGCAGGGCCCGGCCGTCCCGGAGGAAAGTGGTTGAGGCCACCGTGGCGGAAACCAGCACAGCCAGGCCGCTGAAGCGAATGGCCAGGTGGATGGGCACCCGCAGAAACCTCACCATCAGGGGCACCATCACCAGGCCGCCGCCGATGCCGAGCATGCCCGTAGCCAATCCCGCCATCCATCCCACGGCGGAAAGGCCCGGCAGGTTGGGGGGGGATTCGACCCCATCCTCGGGGGGCCCATGGGGCTGGATGGTGGCTGTCAGCACGGCGTACATCAGCGCCTGCAGGGCCAACAGTTGCCAGCCCTGCAACCCCAGGCTCACCCGGCTGAACAGACCTGCACCAAGGCCGGCCCCAATGGCAATCGCCAGGGCGGAGCGCCAGGGAAGGCTGCGGTTGGCCAGGTGCGTCCAGGTGGACCCGAGGGTGGTGGGCACGATCGCCAGGGTGCTGGTGGCAAGGGCCTGGTGCGGCTCCAGCCCCGCCAGCAAGAGCATGGGGGCGAACACCAGCCCCCCGCCAATACCCAGCAGACCAGACAGCAGGCCCGCCAGCAACCCCAAAGGGAGATAGGGCAACAGGCTCCACAACATCCTGGCAATCTGGGGTGATGGCGGCTCCATCAGCATCCCCCATGCCGCCCCTGAGGCTGCTGCCCAGCACCTGCCGGAGCGGGGCCTGGCAGATGGCCACCGACGCCTGGTTGCTGGAGCAAGCTGCGCCGAGCTTTCGCCTCTACAGCTGGCAGCGCCCAACCCTGTCGCTGGGATTTCACCAGGCCAAGGTGGAAGCCCACTGGAGCGAACTGGCCAGCGCCGGGGTGATCGATCTGGTGCGCCGGCCCAGCGGCGGCAGGGCAGTCCTCCATGCCGGCGAGATCACCTATGGCCTGGTCTGGCCCGGGGCGCCGCTTGGGCGCAAGCGGGCCTACGGCCTGGCCTGCCGCTGGCTGCTGGAGGCCTTTGCCCAGCTCGGCCACCCCCTGCAACCGGGCAGCCAAGCCAGCGCGGTGCAGCCCAGCAACTGTTTTGCCTCAGGCACCGCCGCAGACCTGGTCGACGCCGATGGGGCCAAGCGCATCGGCAGCGCCCAGCTCTGGCGCAGGGGCTGCCTGCTCCAGCACGGCTCGATCCTGATCGAGCCAGCAGATGAGCTCTGGCAGCAGGTATTCAACGCCCCGCCGCCCCGGCTGGCCAGGCTGCCCCTAGAGGGCTCCGCCCTGCAAAGTCTGCTGATCCGATCGGCCCTGACCTGGCTGCCAACGGCCGGCTCAGGATGGACTGAAGGGGCCCTCAGCGGCACTGAGCTCGCCGCCATCGGATCTCGCCTGGGGCCTTACACGGAGGGGCTAATTATACGCAGGGCCTGAGCTTCGCCGGAGGCTTCACCGGAGGCCAGCATCGATCGCACCACCTGGGGCAGGGCCAGGCCAAGCGGGTAGGTGCCTTGGCGCCGAGCTGCCTCGAGTAGGGGAGCAGGCAGCTTCAGTCCCATCTTGACGAGCACGGCCTCCCCCAGTTCAGGCCGCTCGATCGTGCCGCAGGGCAAGCCCGCGGGGCTAAACACCAGCAGGCGGTCGCGGCCGCTGGCTTCGAGTTGTTGCACCGCCTGCCAGAGCGGGGCCGTATCCCGAATCGAAGGCAAGCTGTCCAGGGGCTGGATGTGGTCACCGATGCGATCGCTATCCCAGCGCTGCACAGGCAGCTGCTGCAGCGGGGTGTCGTCAATGACCCCCTGCCAGCGGCCGCGATCGCAGACCAGCAGCCAGTCGCCCTGGCCGGCGTCGCTGGCCTGGGCCAGGCGGATCCTGCTCAGCTCCCGCAGGGGGCCGGAGGCCTCAAGCACCCGAAAACGACGACCTGCCGCATCCCGCACCTTGAGCTCATTGAGGGTGCGCTGCAGCACCAGCATCTGGCGCTGGTTGCGGGATGCACCCAGGCCAAACCAGCCCAGCAGCATCAACCAGGCCCCACTGAGCCCCGCCCCCCGCAGCAGCAGCACCGTGCCCAGGCCGATGGCGAAAAGGGAGAGGATGCGCCCGGATTGGTTGGCTACCTCCACGCCCCGCCTTTGGCTGCCACTGATCTGCCACACCAGGGCCTTGACGATCAGGCCGCCGTCGAGGGGCAGACCGGGCAAGAGATTGAACAGGGCCAGCACCAGGTTGAGGCTGCCGAGCTGGGCAACCATCGCCCCCAGCAGCGGCGAGAGATGGGCTGCAGCGTGGGTAGCGGCCAGCAGACCCACGCCCAGCAGAAGGCTGACGGCCGGCCCCGCTGCAGCGACCAGCAGGGCCCCTCGGGCCGTGCTGCATTCCCGCTCCACGCTGGCCACACCCCCCAGCAGAAACAGGGTGATGCTGCTGACCTGAACGCCCTGGGTCAGGGCAACCAGGGAATGGCCCAGTTCGTGCAGGAGAACTGACACGAACAGCAGCAGGGCCGTGAGCAGACCCAGGGCCCAGAGGACGCCAGCACTGACGGGATCCTTGAGGCTCAGGCTGTATTGCTGCTGGAAGGCCACGGTGGCAAGCACCAGGATCACAAACCAACTCGGATGGATGCGCAGGGGAATCCCGCGGATCTTGAACAGCTGCCAGCCCTCTCCCACGGCCCCTCCACCGGCACGACAACCGGGCCAGGCCCGCCATCAGAAAGCTGATCCTAGAAAGGTGGCATGCCAGATGCCCACCCATGCCCCGCCCCCGGCTCAAGATCTGCGGACTGCGGCAGCCGGCCCAGGCCGCAGCGGTCGCCCTTCTGGGCGCCGATGCCATCGGCGTCATCGGCGTGGCAGGGTCGCCTCGATACGTAGATCCGGCCGAACGCCAGGCGCTGTTTGCCGCCGTGCAGGCCGCAGCCCCCGGCTGCCAGCGGGTGTTAGTGGTGGCCGATCCCGATGGGGCCACGCTGGCCCAGCTGGGGCCAGATAGGGGGCATGGGATTCTCCAGCTGCACGGTTCGGAGAGCCCGCAGCGCTGCCGGGAGCTGGGCGAAAAACTGGGCTGCGAGATCTGGAAAGCCCTGCGCATCCGCAGCCCGGAGGATCTGCAGCGGGCAGCCGCCTACGCGGAGGTGGTGGATGCCCTGCTACTCGATGCCTGGCTACCTGACCAGCTCGGTGGGACGGGCCATCCCATCCCGATTGACTGGCTGGATCAGTTTCAGCCGCCCCTGCCCTGGTGGCTGGCGGGGGGCATTCGCGCCGACCGGGTCGCGCCGGTGCTGGCCCGGCTGAGCCCCACTGGCCTCGATGCCTCCAGTGGCGTGGAGCGCAGCCCTGGCGACAAGGACCTCGAGCTTGTAGCGGAGCTGGTTGGCGCCGTCGGCGCAGCTGGCTGAGAAGGCCTTTTGACGCCAAAATCAATTGAACTTTTCCCTCTGCTGATGGGTCCCTGCCCTGGACAACAAAGCCAACGCCAGCTGGGCCTGGGCGGCTGTCTGGCCCTGGTGCTGGCCTGGATGCCTGTCTTGATGCCGCTCTGGATGCCGGAGAGGGTGGCGGCCCAGGACCTGGTGGGCTGCCAGCTGGTGGATGGCCAGCTCTCCTGCGTGCCTGGGGTCAGTGCCGATCCCCAGGCCCAGATCCAGGCCCTACGTCAGCAGATCTCCAGCGATCTGCAGCAGGAAAGCGCCGTCCAGCAGCAGATCAACGGATTGGAGCAGCTGGAGCTCCAGGGTGAGGCCATCGCGGGTCAGGTGCTGCAGGCCACGGCCCTAGCGGACATGCTGGCGACCCTGCCGCCCCAGGCCTTCCACTGGTACCGGCGCAGCCCGGGCAGCAGCCAGTGGCTGCTGATCGTGGAGGCCTCCGGACCCAGCTATGCGCTCCAGAGCCAGGATATTTCAGCCGAAGTGATGCTGGTGGTGGCCGTCTCCCCGGCGGGTGCCCCGGCCCAACGCCAGGCTTCCCGACCCGTGGGGCCGGTGCTCCCGGCTCCCTAAGGGCAGGCGCCCGGCCTAAGAAAATTGCTTAGCTAGAGAGGATTGCTCATCAATAGAGCAAAGCTTCCTGCTGTTTGACAAGTTCAAAAAATTCAGCCTTGAGGCTGGGATCGGCCCGGAAATCACCGCGAACCACGGAATTGACCATGCTGGTTTGCGGTTCCTTGACACCGCGCCACTTCATGCAGAAGTGCTGGGCCTTGACCAGGATGGCCAGGCCTTGGGGCTCACAGAGCCTTTCGATTTCATCGGCCAGGATCATCACGGCCTCCTCCTGAATGTGGGGCCGGGAAAAGACCCAGTCAGCCACCCGTGAAAATTTGGACAGGCCGATAACCCTTTCGCCGGGCTTGATTCCGATCCAGCAGTTGCCAAGGATGGGAACCAGGTGATGGGAGCAGGCTGAGCGCACGGAGATGGGGCCAACCGTGTAAATTTCGTCGAGCTTTTTAACGTTTGGAAAACTGGCGATCTTGGGCTGTTCGTGATATCTGCCCTTGAAGACCTCATGGAGGTACATCCTGGCGACGCGTTCGGCCGTTTCCTCGGTGTTGTGGTCCCTATCAATATCTATCACCAGGCTGCGCAGCAGCTCACGCACCTTGCCCGCAACTTCGATTTCCAACTGCTCAAGCTCCCCATCCTTGAGATGGTCAGCAATGTTGTCGTTGGCGAAGTAGGCAACGGCATCGGCTTCAAGCCGCTCCCGAATTCGGACGCTGACGGGCAAGGGGCCAGCGTCCGGGGCACTCGAGCGGGAGGGAAGGCTGGAGGGCAAGGTGGAGGTCATGGAGGTGCTCAAAACGCGCCGGCAGCCGGCATGAGGGTGAGGTCTTCCACCACCTGGGTGGCGGGCTGTTGGGCCAAATACAGCAGGGCTTCAGCTGCCCGCTCGGCTTCAAGCATGGCACGGCGATCGAAGGTACTGTGGACGGTTTCGCTCTCCCATAGGGGGGTATTCACCGAACCCAGGGTCAGGGTGCTGACCCGTATTCCGTGGGCCCGTTCTTCAGCGGCCAGACAGCGGCTGAACGCTGCTAGGGCAGCCTTGCTGATGCAGTAGGCACCCCAGTCTGGGAAGGCGTGGTGGGCCGCATGGCTGCTGACGTTGATGATGTGGCCTCCGCCCGCCTGGCGCAGCCCCGGCAACAGCACCTGACAAAGCTGGAATACGGCAGTCAGGTTTAGTTGCATCAGCCGCTGCCACTGCTCAAGCGGCATGGCAGCCAGCGGGCCGGTGTAAGCCATGCCCGCATTGTTGACTACCACGGTGGGGACTAGACCCCGGGCGCAAAGTGCAGCCACACCGGGCGCGATGGCCGCCGGATCGGTTAGGTCAAGGGCCTGGATCTCAACCCGACGGCCCAGGGGCTCGAGCTCAGCGGCCAGGCCATCGAGCTCGGCAGAGGGCCGGGCCAGCAGCAGCAGGTCGTAGCCAGCTGCGGCAAAAATGCGGGCCGCCGCGGCACCGATGCCCCGGGAAGCCCCGGAAATCAGGGCCACTGCCGATGAATCAGACAAGAGGCAAGGTTGCGAGGGGAGAGCGGTTGCAAAGGAAGGGCGCTCTTGGGGCAACCCTAAGGACCCCGGGCTGGCTCTGGGGCCTCGCTCTCGAGGAAACGGCCCATGCGCCGAAACTTCCCGTAGCGCTGCTCGATCAGCTGCTTTTCACTCAGGCCCTGGAGCTCGGCCAGCTGCTCGAGCAGGGCCGCCTTCAGGGTTTCCGCGGCCTGTAAGGGTGCCCAGTGGTTGCCGCCGCAGGGCTCCGGCAACACCAGATCGACAACGCCGAGCTTGAGCAGGTCTGGACCGGTGATTTTCAGCGCTTCTGCAGCGGCGGAGGCCTTGCCCGCATCCCGCCAGAGAATCGAGGCACAGGCTTCCGGACTCGCCACGGTGTAGACGCTGTGCTCAAACATCAACAGCCTGTCGGCCACACCGATCCCAAGGGCGCCACCGGAGCCACCCTCACCGATCACGGTGGCCAAAATCGGCACCCGCAGGCGGAACATCTCGCGCAGATTGAAGGCAATCGCCTCGCCCTGGCCCTGTTCCTCTGCCAGCACCCCGGCGTAGGCGCCAGGGGTGTCGATGAAGCTGAGGATCGGCAGGCGAAAGCGGTCGGCATGTTCCATCAGCCGCATCGCCTTGCGGTAGCCACCGGGAGAGGCCATGCCGAAATTGCGGGCCACGTTTTCCTTGGTGTCACGCCCCTTCTGGTGGCCCAGCAACACGACAGCCTGGTCGCCAATCCGGCCCACGCCCCCGACTAGGGCCTTGTCGTCACTGCCGCGCCGATCCCCATGCAGCTCCAGCCACTCATCGGTGATCACCTGGATGTAGTCCAGGGTGCTGGGGCGTTGGGGGTGGCGGGCAACCTGAATCTTCTGGGCAGGAGTTAGGGCCTCGAAGATGTCCTTGCGGCGGCGGGTTGCCAAGGTTTCAAGCTGCAGCAGCTGCTGGCTCACATCCACTTCCGAGTCACGCGCCAACTGGCGGATCTGCTCGATCTGCTCCTCCAGCTCAACCAGCGGTTTTTCGAACTCCAGCAGGGCGCGACGGGCCATGGCGGGGGGTGCTTTGGGATTTGGCAAAGGGGCTTAGGCAGGGGCCATGGCCAGGGAGGCGTCTGGCTGCAGGCTGAGGCTGAGGGCCTCAAACCCATGGCGCAGGGAGGCCGCGCCAATCAGGTCCATCTTGTCAAGGCTGATGTTGTTGCGGCCCCAGCTGAAGTTGGTATGGATGCCTTCAAACTCCAGCAGGATCGCCTCGGCGAAGCAGGCAAACATCTGCCTGCTGGGATTTGCCATCTCCGCCATTTCCATCATCTGCCAGGTGATGTCGCTGAAGAATTCCACGATTCCACCCTTGAGCACGTGGATGCCGGCGCCGTTGGCCTTGCTGTCGAGGTTTTTCGGGTAGCCGCCATCGATCATCAGGCAAGGCGATTTGAGTTTGTCGACATCGATGCTGAGGGTCTGGGGCAGGCTGGCGACCCAAACAACCACATCCGCCTGGGGCAAGGCTTCCTCGAGGCTGAGAATCTGGCCACCACCAAGCTCCTGCTGCAGGTCCAGCAGGGGTTGCTGTTGGCGGGCCACCAGCAGCAGTTCCTTGATGCCAGTGCGCTGGCTCAGCCAGCGACAAACCGCACTGCCGATATCCCCGGTGGCGCCAACCACTGCAACACTGGCCTGGCGCAGGTCAATACCCAGCCGGGGAGCATTGGTTTCAACCTGACGGCAAATCACCCAGGCCGTATGGGTATTGCCCGTGGTGAAGCGCTGCCACTCCAGAGTTGTGGAGCGGATCTGCTGCTCTTTGAGCAGGTTGAAATTTTCAAAAATGATCGAGGTGAAGCCACCCAGGGCTGTGATGTCGAGGCCACTTTTCTGAGCCAGTTCCATGGCGCTCAACACCTTGCGCCTGGCCGTTTTGAAACGGCTCAACATCTCAGGTACAAAGCAGGAGTCGATGTAGGCGCCTTCGATCTTCTTGCCACTGGGGTTGGTTACCTCCAACCGCTCCACCAATTGGGGTGGGGCGCTGCACCACATATCCAGGTTGCCCTCGGCAAACTCCTCAAAGCCGAGGCTGCGTGCTTTGGCACGGGCCTCCTCAAAGTTTGTGGAGTGACCGATCAGGCCGAACATTGCCGAATCCCTAGGGATGTCGCCGACGCTACATCCCTCCAGGGAACCGGGCTCAACCCACCAGGGCGGCAGCGGCCAGACGGGCAATCTCCCGGCTGCTGAGGCCGACGTCCAGCAGGGCCTCCTGGTAGGAGCTGAGGAAATCGGCCATCAGGTCTTCCTGATCCATCTGCAGCACGGAAGCGTCGCTGGCTACCTGCTCGAGCATTTTGCGCACCAGGGGCAGGTTGGCCCGGTTGGCCTGCTCCAGCTCCTCGCGGCAGGTCTCCAAGTTGGCCTTGAGCCACTGCTGGCCGTAATTGAGGTGGGTGTATTCGTCTTTGACCACTCCCTCGGTGATCTTGCGGGCGAAGGGATCGGCGACAGGAATATAGATGTGGTAAGCGGAAATGGCGAAGGCCTCGATCAAGATGGCCTGGATCAGCAGGCAGGTGACCACCTTGCCTTCGGCCAGCGCCGTCTGAAAGTTGCCGTGCAGGGGCGCGAAGAATTCCTTGGCAAAGGGCATGTCTGCGGTCACGCCAAGGTTGTTGGCACAGGCAGTGAAACCCTTCATGTGCTTGATCTCCATGCGGGCGAGGCGGCCCAGCTCTTCAGCCTGATCAGGGATCAGGGTGCCGATAGATATGTAGTTGTCGTGGGCTTCTTGCTCACCTTCGATCACGATCGCATTGATGCGGCTGTAGGCATCCTTGTAAAGCTCGCTGCTGAAGTCGGGGAGCTGGTCGGTGGCAGAGGCCCCGGACACTGCAGGAGCGGCGATGGATGCCATGGCTTCGGTTCTGTTGGAACAGTTGGATGAACTGTAACCACCCTCAGTGGGGAGCTGGCCAGGCGCTGTTCAGCAGGGCATCAAGCCGCTGCCGCCAACCCGCCACCAGCAGGTCAAACAACCTTTCGCCGAGGGCGGCAGAGGCACCCCGGGCGTCGCCAATAACGCCGCTGGAGCTGAGGTTGTGGCTGAACCAGGCCAGGGGAGCCCCAGCCTCCAGGCTCCAGCCCGTGGGGATGGTCAGCCCCGTGCCATCGCAGGGACGCTCCTGGCCCACCAGCTGGGGGGCTAGGTGCAGCATCAGACTCGTTTCCGCCAGGCCGGCATGGAGGCCCTCCGATCGCTCCGGCTCGGGGATCAGCTCGGCAATGCCCTCCGGGCCATTCCAGAGGAAACAGGGGAATACGGCCAGCTCTGGAGAGAGCAGGCCCAGCTGGCGCGCAGCCGTCTGCAGCAGGGCAATCTGGCCGCCATGGGCATTGAACAGCACCAGGCGCTGGAATCCCGCCGCGGCCAGTTGCTGACCCACGGCCACGGTCAGCTCGATCAACAGGGCCGGAGAAAGGCTGAGGGTGCCGGGGAAGCCGCGGTGCTCCGGGGAACAGCCAATGCTCTGCAGGGGCAGCCTCAGAATCGGCAGGGCTGGATCGAGGCTTGCCAGCACCGCATCCAGCACCCGCTCGGCAAATAGGCCATCGGTGCACAGGGGAAGGTGGGGCCCATGCTGCTCAACCGCCCCCCACGGCCAAACCACCGTGCTCCCGGGCTGGGCGGCCAGCTGCTCTACCTGGGGCCAGGCCAGACGCTGCAGATGGCGCTGATGGTCCATGGCTTCAGAACTGATCCCTACAGTGTGGAGCTCTGAGCTCACCGTGGAGATGGCCGATACCGGCAGCCAACAGCCCCCATCTTCATCCGCCGGCCCGGGATCGTCATCCTCCAGGCCCCGGCCCCCCGTCGCCCCCAGGCCCCTGCCGGTGGCGCCGCTGCGCAAGCCCCCCCAGGTGGTGATGATCCGCAAGGATG
>ERZ889217.1766-NODE-1766-length-10389-cov-9.798336_pt1 | contig 10389 bp, 7 predicted proteins | sample MGYA00521098_ERZ889217 | MGnify/ENA primary metagenome ERZ889217 (study PRJEB32303, sample SAMEA104408613) | aquatic metagenome | biome: Brackish water; feature: Pelagic; material: water | place: Baltic Sea | collected 2014-06-10T22:04:00 | depth 2,362 m ...
CGTTATTACAATAGTTTTGATTGAATTATTTTCTAAATAAAATAAATCTAAATCTGTTATAATTTTATTTCTATTTTTAAATAAATGTTTTTGAAATATTGATTTATTAATACTAATTCCAGGACTAATAATAATATAGTCAACTTTAGACAAAGAGCTTTTAAAGATACTTAATTTTTTTTTATCATTTTTAAAAAGCTCATCATCCCAAGTAAAAATTTCATTTACCTTTTTATTTTTTAAATAATTAATGACTGATTTGCCTGAAATGCCTAATCCATAAATAGCAAAGGAATACTTTCGTAGCGGAATTATTTTTTTCATTTATTATCTTAATTTTAGTGTTGCCAAGCCAATCAACGCTAAAATTATTGCAATAATCCAAAATCTTATAACAACAGTAGACTCGGGCCATCCCTTTTTTTCAAAATGATGGTGAATAGGTGCCATCATAAAAACTCTCTTTCCAGTAAGTTTAAAAGAAATGACTTGGATGATTACTGAAGCTGTTTCAAGAACAAATAAACCACCAATAATTGCTAAAACTATCTCGTGTTTAACTATAATAGCTACTGCAGCTAGAGAACCTCCAAGAGATAATGAACCGGTATCCCCCATAAAAATCTTTGCAGGAGGTGCATTATACCAAAGAAATCCAAGGCAAGAGCCAAAGATTGCGCCACAAAATATACTTAACTCACCGACTTTAGAAACATAGGGAATCTGTAAGTACTCAGCAAAAATTGTATTACCTACAACGTAACTTATTAATGTAAAAGATAATGCTACTAACATTACTGGAACTGTAGCTAATCCATCTAAACCATCCGTTAAGTTTACAGCATTTGATGAACCTACGATCACAAAAATTGCAAATGGAATAAAAAATATTCCTAATGGCAAAATCAAATTTTTAAAAAAGGGAAAATATAAGTTTTCTAAATATTGATGATCTGTAAATTTAATCAAAATCAATATTGCCACTAAACTGATAAATAACTGACCTAAAAGTTTTATTTTTGAATTCAATCCCCTTGAGTTTTTTAATTTAATTTTTAATAAATCATCAACAAAACCTAATAAGCCTAAGGCTAAAGAAACATATATAACGACTAAAACATAAACATTGCTCAAATCTGACCATAAAAAAGTTCCTAAAAAAATCCCAAGTATGATGATCAATCCTCCCATAGTAGGAGTGCCAGTTTTTTTTATAATATGATCAATAGGACCATCTTGTCTTATAGGCCCAGAAATTTGTTTTTTTGCAAATAATTTAATTAAAGGCTCTCCTATAATAAAAACAATAGCAAAAGAAGTAACTACTGAAAAACCTATTCTTACAGTTATGTACTTAAAAACATTTAAAAAGGAATATTGATCTATTAGAGAAGTAAAAAAACTATAAAGCATTTTTGTTTCCTGATATTACTAATTTAGATAATTTGTTCAAACCAGTTGCGTTTGAACCTTTTATCATCAAATAATCATTTTTTTTAATTAATTCAGAAAAAATTTCATCAAAATCACTCAAATTTTGTAAAACATTTCCTTGTTTTCTTTTATGTGTCTCTTGATAAGTTTTAAAAACGTTTTTACCATAAACAAATAATTTATCGATATTACTTTGGTTTACAATTTTTGATATATTTTTATGATAAAAATCAGAATTTTTGCCTAACTCTAACATATCACCTAACAACAAATATTTTTTTTCATTTTTAGTTTCTAGTTTAGAAAAATTATTTATTGCATTTTTTATTGATGATGGATTTGCATTATAGCTTTCATCAATCAAATTAAAATCCTTTCCAAATCTCTTAATTTTATTAATTCTTCCTCTTCCTTCTGGTGACTCTAAGTTCAAGTTACTTTTTAATTTATTTAAATTTAAATTCAAAATTTTTAAGGCTAGTACCAAAGCTAATATGTTATAAATTTTCACCTCATTTACATCTTTTGCCTTTAGGGTAATAATTTCATTTAAAACTTTAATTTTTAATTGATTTTGATTTTTAAGGTTTTTTTCACTTATTAACCTTGAGTCTGCGCCAAAAGATTTTCCATAAGAATATATTTTTAATTTTCTTTTATTACCTAAGCTGCTTAAAAAAGAAAAAAATTTATCATCCTTGTTTAATAACAAGAATCCACCAGGCCTTATGTTTTGGATTATTTCTGCTTTTGCTTTTGCTATAAAATTTATATTCTTAAAGTTTTCTAGATGTGCCTCGCCAATATTTGTTATAATTACTAAATCTGGTTTAATTATCTTTGATAATTTTAAAATCTCTCCGGCTTTACTCATACCAACTTCAAAAACTCCATAATCATGATAGCTTTCTAAATTACTCAAACTAAGAGGAACACCATAATGATTATTGTAAGATTTTTCTGAATAATATGTCCTTCCATACATTGATAAAGTTTTACCTAAAAATGTTTTAAGCGTAGTTTTTCCAGAACTTCCAGTTATTGCAATAATTTTTGCTTTTGAATTATCTCGCTTAAGTTCTGCAAGTTTGTTTAAAAAGTTTAGTGAATTTTTTGTTTTTATTATTTTTCTATGGTTTATACTTTTTTCACTAACGCAAAAATTTGCCTTATTTTTAAAAGCTTCTTTTATAAATGAATGACCGTCAAACCTTTCTCCTTTAATGCAAATAAATATATTGTTTTTTTTAATTTTTTTTGAATTAATTGAAACTCCTTCAAATCTATAATCCTTATCAGTATTCTGAATTGTGTTAATTAATTCTGAGTTCAATAATTGATTTAAATTTTTCTTTTTATAATTTAATTTTTTGAGACGTATTTTTTTAATCACATCTATGTCTGAAAAATTTATTATTTTATTTTTATAAGTTTGAGTTGTTTCGTGTCCTTTTCCTGCAATCAAAACACAATTATTAAAATTTGAATCAATTAAAGACCTTTTAATAGCTTCAGCTCTATCTGATATTTCGCGTGCATTAAATTTTTTAGTAAAGTTTTTAATTAAAGTTTTTCTAATTTTTTTTGGATTTTCATATCTTGGATTATCATCGGTAATATACACTTTATTGGCATTTTCTTCGGCTATCCTAGCCATTATAGGTCTTTTCATTTTATCTCTGTCCCCACCACAACCAAAAACTACATCAGGTTTTTTATTATAATGTTTGCTTAGAGCTTCTAAACTTGATTTTAACGCGTCAGGTGTGTGAGCGTAATCAACAAAAACTTTTGTTAAATTAGGTAATACTCTGATTAACTGAAGTCTGCCATTAACCGTTTTAATTTTCGGCAAAGATCTAAAAATTTTTACTAATTTTACACCTGATAACTTAGCAGCTAATATAGACATACAAATGTTTTTAATTTGAAACCAACCAATTAATGGTATTTTAATTTCTTCTAATTGATTGCCATACTTAATACTAACTAGTTGAGAATTTTCTAAATTTTTAATTAGATTATATTCTAAAGTAGAGTTTATGGGACCGATAGTATTTAGTTTTAATTTTTTTTCTTTAGCTATTTTTTTAATTTTTGAAAATTCTTTTAATTGATAATTTGTAATTATATTTGATCCCTTTTTTAAAAGTTTTTTAAACAATAATAATTTTGCATTTAAATAATTACTCATAGTTTTGTGATAATCTAAATGATCTTGTGAAAAATTTGTAAAAATCCCAGTGCTAAATTTAATTCCATCTAATCTACCCTGATCAAGTCCATGGCTTGAAGCTTCTAAAATTACGTTCTCAATTCCCTTTTTTTTAATTTCAGAGAGCGCTTGGTGTAATGAAATAGTGTCTAATGTAGTTAAATTGCTTTTTAAAATTTTATTATTGATTTTAATCCCTAAAGTTCCAATTGATGCAACTGGTATTTTTTGTGATTTTAAAATTTGATAATAAAATTCTGCAATAGAACTTTTACCATTTGTCCCTGTAACTGCGATAATATTCTTAGGTTTTTTACTATAAAAAATCTTACACGCTTGAACGATTTGTTTTTTAATATTTTTAATCTTTAAAACAATTGTTTTATTATTCTTATATTTACTTTTTTGTTCACAAATAATAACCTTTGCACCATTTAAAATAGCGTCCTTAATATATTTTTCGCCATCATCTCTCATTCCTTTTATGGCAAAAAATATATAATTTTTTTTAACCTTTCTGCTATCAGAGGACAGCCCTTGGATATTGATGTTTGGAATTGAAGACGGAACGTCTTTAATTATTTTTTTTAACAACATGAGTTTTGTCAACCTCGTTGTTGTTTATGGCTAAAATAGGTCCAATTTTTTCTATTATTTTGCCTGCTACATACACAGAATTCCAACCAGCTTCATTTCTAGAGGTGCTTATTTTTTGTCCTTTATAATTATACTTAATATGTGGTGCTCCCTTAGGATCATCGAGAATGACTAAAAAAACATACTTCGGCTCACTTACAGGAAATATTGAAATAAAGGTGTTTAAATTTTTGTTCTCATCAAAATATTTTTTGGAAGTTCCAGTTTTTCCTCCAACTTCATAACCAAAAATATTTGCAAAACTCGCTGTACCCTTATCATCTGTAACTACTTTTCTTAAGATGCTTAAAATTTCATTACTTGTTTGTTCAGAAATTATTTTTTCCTTACTCTCTTTTTTGTTAAATTCTTTTAGCTCTAAAGTAGGATTGATCAAATAACCTCCATTAGCTAGCGCTGCATAAGCTGTAGCAGCTTGTAAGGGTGTTGTTGTAATACCATGTCCGTAAGATACGGTTTCTAATTTACATTTCTCCCAATTAAAACTTAGCGGTTGACCTATTTCTTCCAATTCAATAGTTGGCTTTTTTAATAAACCTATTTTTTCTATGAAATTTTTTAATTTTTCTTCGCCTATTTTTCTAGCAATTAATAAAGCTCCAATATTGGAGGATTGAATAAGAATATCTTGGGCAGACATACTTTCTGGAAATTCGTGTATGTCTCCTATCTGATATTTTGAGCATTGAACTTTTTTAGTAATATTACTTACAATAGTTTCTGGAGTTAAAATATTTTCTTCTAAAGCAAGAGCTAACGTAAAAGTTTTAAAAACTGACCCAAGTTCATAAACGCCTTTTGTGATTTGATTTATATACTTAAGATCTGAAATGTCTGATCTAACATTAACATTATAGTCAGGTAAAGAGACAAGTGATAAAATTTCACCAGTGTTAACATCCATTAGCAACCCTCCCGCAGCATTTGCTTTAAAATCATTCATAGCCTCACTTAGCTCTTTTTTTATTAAATATTGCAGATTTGAGTCTAACGTTAAAGATAATGGGGTATTTAATTTTTCATTATTTTTAAGTTCTCTATCAAAGAATTTTTCAATTCCTGAAATGCCATAATTATCATCATCGATTTGACCTAAAACATGACTAAATAATTGTCGGTGAGGATAAATTCTGCTTTGAAATGGTTCAATGACAATTCCTTTTTCTCCAAATTCCCAGATCTTGTTTTTTTCTTCCTCGGTTAACCTTTTTTTTAAATAAAAATATTTTTTATTTTCCAAATTCGTTTTTAATTCGGTTAAATTTATATCTGGAAAATTTAATTTAATTTTAAGAATAAAATTTTCTTTATTCTTGATTTGGCTAGATTTTATTGCAGCATGATAAGCTGTAATGTTTCTTGCAATCAATTCACCATTTCGATCTACAACATCTCTTCTTAGAGGAGAGGAATATGGTTTATTTTTCTTAATTACTCTATGATTTATGTCCTCAGTTGAAATATTGAAAATAGATATTGAGAAAATTAAAATAAGAGAAAAGAAAACACTAAATAAAATATAAAACCTATCTTCTGTTAGATTAGATTTTACACTTTTTTTTTGTTTATTATTATGCTCGATAAAATCCTCAAAGAAAAAAGATTTTTGATTCTCACTTATTAGTTTTTTCTTACTTTGTTTGTGTTTCATTAGTTGAAATTTTTGACAGTTGTTTCTGTTGATTAATAAAAGCTTCTAAAGATGAATAAATTTGAGAAACATCTAAGCTTTCATATTTTAAATCTAAATTTTTGTTTATAGTTTTATATAAATTTTCAGCTGAACTTAAATATTGAAACTCTAAACTTGCTTCTATCAAATGTTTCTCCAATGAAACTATTTTGTTTTCAAAGGACTCTATTTTTTTTTCTATTAGTCTAGTCTCATTTTTAATAATTGGTATTAAAATAAAAAAAGATAAATAAATTAAAAATATAAAAATACTTTTATTGCGCATAGTAACTCTCTACCTGTAAATATTTATTAAATTTCTCTATGAAATCTGTTGGATAAATAAATTCTTGTTTACTACGCGTAGCAAATCTTAATTTTGCTGATCTTGATGCATTATTTTTTTCTAGCTCATTTTTAGATGGTGTTAAAAAATTATTTTTATATTTTTCAAAAAAGTTATCTTTTTTTTTACTTTCATAAGGTAAATACCTCGATGGATTAGATTGATTGGATGAGTAGTTAGTAAAATAATACTTAACAATTTTATCTTCGATAGAATGAAAACTAATTACAATAATTTTTCCACCAGATTTAATGAATTGAGTAGCTTTAATTAAACCTTCAATTAATTCTGTTGTTTCTTTGTTTACAAAAATTCTTAAAGCCTGAAAAGTTTTAGTACAGACATTGATTTTTTTATTAAAAACTTTTTTCTTACTTTTTTCTATAATTGAAACTAACTCAGAAACATTTTGTATTTTTTTTATTTGTCTAGATTTAACAATATTTTTAACAATCCTACTTGCTTCTTTTTCTTCACCTAAAACTCTTAAAATTGTTTTTAGTTCGTTTTCCCCAAAATTATTAATTACTTCTTCAGCAGATATATTAGATAAACCCATCTGCATATCTATTTTTTCCTTAGCATTAAAAGAAAAGCCTCGGGTTAAATCTTTTAATTGAAAAGTAGAAAGACCTAGATCAAAAATTATTACGTCAGGTTTACCCTCTGTATTAATAATTTTATCAAGATTGCTAAATTTTTCATTATGAAAAAAAAATTGTTTGGGAAAAACTTGTTTTAATGTTTTAGCTCTTTCTATTGCAGATTTATCTCTGTCTAAAGCTATTACTTTTACATTAGGAAAATTTAATAAAGCTTTTGCATAACCGCCACCACCAAAAGTGCAGTCTAAAAATATTTTATTTCCTTTTTCTGGATTACAAATTTTAATGACTTCTTCTATCATCACTGGAAAATGTTTGGTTTCCAGTGATGATGTTAAAATATTCATTTGAATATTTATAATTCATTAAAATTTCTGTCTTCTTAAGAACGCAGGTATCTCAAAATCATCTTCTTGAGTACTCTCTTGCTCAAACAATTTCTGTTCTTCGGTCTCAGAAGCATTTTCTATGTCTGAATTTGCGCCTTCATCAGAAAAAAGTTTTGGAGTGTATTCTTCTTCTAGACTTAATGGCTCCTCATTTGAAGCAGTGCTTTGCTCTATTGAATCTATTTCAAATGGAGTTTCCTCACTTGTAACTTCTGAAGTTGAAATACTTGACTCAAAATCATCAGCTTCACTTTGAATTTCAGGCTCCTTATTGATTTCAATAAAAGACTCTGACTGAGAGTGAGTGTTTGTATCAAATTGTTCGTCTAATTTTAAAGCTGTAGCTCCACTAATAGACGTATTGTAAGTGTTGTTAGAAAAAATTGGTCCTTTTGAGAATAAGTTTTCTGAGTAACCACTATTTCTGTTTTGAATACGATTGACCATATTCACTACACCATTTGTGCTTGCTATTTGACCATCTAAAGCAGTGGCTACAATTGACACTCTCATTTTTCCATTCAAACTCTCGTCTTTGATTGCACCAAAAATAAGTTCAGCTTCTGGATCTACTTCAGCTCTTATTTTATTTACGGCTTGGTCAACTTCAAAAAGAGTAATGTCTTTGCCACCAGTTATATTAACCAATAAACCTTTGGCACCTTTAAGAGAATAATCGTCAATTAATGGATTGTTTAAAGCCATATCAGTTGCTGTTAAAGCTCTATTTTCTCCCTCAGCTTCTCCAGTTCCCATCATTGCTTTACCCATTGAGCTCATTACTGTTTCAACGTCTGCAAAATCTAAATTTATGATTCCTGGCTTAACCATTAAATCAGTTATGCTCTGAACTCCAAATTTTAAAACATTGTTTGATAAATGAAATGAGTCTTCAAAAGTTGTTGTTTCACTCGCAACTTTGAAAAGGTTTTGGTTAGGCACAACTATTGAAGTGTCCAAATGTTTTTTCAAAGCATTCATACCTTCGATTGCTCTTCGCATTCTTTTTGGTCCTTCGTAAGAGAAAGGTAAAGTTACAACACCAACAGTTAATATATTTAATTCTCTAGCTGCTCTAGCAATAACACTTGAGGCACCAGTTCCAGTTCCACCACCCATACCAGCGGTAATGAAAACCATGTTGGCACCTTCTAAAAAATTAATTATTTCATTCAAAGACTCGTCTGCAGCAGCCTGTCCTATGTCATGCTTAGCACCTGCTCCTAATCCTTTAGTTAGATTTGCACCAATTTGAATTCTTGCATCTGCTTTGCTCAACTTAAGATCCTGAGCATCAGTGTTGACTGCTACAAATTCCACACCTTGCAAACCTGCTTCGATCATAGCGTTAATAGCATTTCCACCTGCTCCACCAACACCCATAACTATTATTCTTGGTTTTAATTCTTTTAATTCACCTGCTCCTATTCTTATGTTCATATTTTCTCCCTTGTTAGATTGTTATCCCATTTTAAATTAGATCTATTTTGATACGCTTTCTTTCTTGCAACTACTTTAAATTTATCAAAATTCTTTGGTTCCCAAATTTGAAAAGTTTTTCCTAATCCTACGAATAAAATATTATTTTTAATTTTTGCATGATCTAATAATTTTTCTGATATTAAAACTCGTCCTTCGCTATCAAACTGTAAATTAATACTTTCAGAAAGAACTGAAGTTGCAAAATAATCTCTCTTTTCTTCAAAAGGATTTAATGAATCTATTGTATTAGAAAGTTTTTCAATTCTATCCTGTGAACAAGCTTCTAAAGCAGAATGATTGAATGAGGGATAAGCAATAAATCCATTGTATCCTAAAGAACTCAAATGCGATCTAAAGCTAGCAGGCACGGAAACCCTCCCTTTTTTGTCTAGTTTGTTCTCGTAATTCGATAAAAACATTTTTTTTTAATTTAAAAACACAAAGGAAGACTGGGTAAAATTCATATTTATTAAAGTTTCTTTCACTTTGTTTTATCAATAAAACTCCAATTTGGGTTTTTATGGGATATTATGGGTTTATAAATATATAGTCAATATGTAAGTTATTGGTCAAAAACCCTAAAGTTTAAGGATTTATTCCTGTTTATTGAGTATTTTTTGAAAATATTAATGATGAGCTAGATAGTCTGTAAGCCGGGTTCTGTCATTTAAACCGTCATTTCTCTAGATCTAAACTCACGTTTAGACTCAAGCAGCTAACCCAGACAACGAACTAAAGACTGTTTTTAGCATTAATAAATTAATGCAATGTTGTCTCTATTTAGCCTTGCTCCCAGTGGGGTTTACCATGCGTTTTTTGTTACCAAAAAACCGGTGCGCTCTTACCACACCTTTTCACCCTTGCCTTGATAAGGCGGTTTATTTTCTGTGGCACTGTCCCTAAGGTCACCCTCGCCAGCCATTAACTGGCACTGTGTCTTTATGGAGCCCGGACTTTCCTCTATCAGCTAACGCTGACAGCGACAAGCCAACTATCTAGCGATGTGTTTTTATTATATTTATGAGTAAAAGATCAAGCCTAATTTTTCATTGAATTAGCTACATTATAGCTAATATTAATACACTCCCTGTCTATTAATCCATTAATTTTATTCTGCCTATATCTCCGCTGGAATGCTTTAATAATTTTTGAATCATATTTTGAAGATTTTTTTTGATTAAAATACCTATAACCAATTTTATATAAATTTTTAAAAAAAATACTACGATAATTTTTCTTATTATTAATCATTAAATCGATATTTTTATTTACTGAATATTTAAATACAATTTTATTTTTAATTAAATAATTCCAAGGAAACTTTTCACCTGGATCTATTTTTCGTAAAGGGGCAATATCTGAATGACCTAAAATATTAGTATTTTTAATTTTATATTTTTTGACTAGTGTTTTTAAAAGTAAAACTAATTTTTGAATTTGAGCTTTTGGAAACGATTGATAGCCAAATTCATGACCTTTATTTACAAGTTCAATTCCTATCGAAGTGCTATTTAATTTATTAAAATGTTTCCACTTAGATTTACCAGCATGCCAAGCAACTTTTTCATCATCAACCATTTTTACTATTT
>ERZ889217.1767-NODE-1767-length-10389-cov-4.058545_pt1 | contig 10389 bp, 8 predicted proteins | sample MGYA00521098_ERZ889217 | MGnify/ENA primary metagenome ERZ889217 (study PRJEB32303, sample SAMEA104408613) | aquatic metagenome | biome: Brackish water; feature: Pelagic; material: water | place: Baltic Sea | collected 2014-06-10T22:04:00 | depth 2,362 m ...
CGCCTTAACCGCCTCTTGCGTCACCTGTTCGACCGACATCTCGTAGGCGCCGTCCTGGTCCTTCTTGCGGTGGAAGGCGCAGAAGGAGCAACTGAGGGCGCAGATGTTTGAGTAATTGATGTGGCGGTTCACGTTGTAGTACGCGACTCGCCCATGCATGCGACGTCGGACGAGATCCGCCAGCCTGCAGACGGCGTGGACATCACGGGTCTCGTAGAGAACCGCGCCCTCCTCGAGGGAGAGTCTGCGTCCTTCGACCACCTTCTCACCGATCGCTTCGAGGTCAGGATCGGTGAACCGGATCGGAGCGATCGTATTGGCGATGTCATTGATCATGAGGTGCGATTGTAGACGGATCGGGAAGAGGATCCGGGTGGACGGACTCAGAGTTCGATCGCGAGAGTATTTCAGATTCGAATTGGTTCCCGGACCTCGTCACGTGATCGTGAGCCCCCTCCGACCTTTTCTAGTCCCTTCCTTCCGAAGGAGTCCTGCAGTCGCTCCCGTATAAGGCCGATTTCCATTGCATACGGAGATTTTCCCATCCGGCCGACGGAGTTTTGCGTCGGTAGGCCCGAGTCGTTGAGGAAAAGGCGGAATATCAGCATGGAATACGATCAGAACGAACAGCAGACTCCCTTAGACCAGGTCGCCAGCGAAGAATCGGCGGCCGAGACCTCGTTGCCGCCGCGTTCCGCGAGTGGCGACGTGCTTTCGTTGATCGAGGACGTCGAGCGTCATCTCGCCAGCATTCGAGATGTCCAGAGCCGCCAAGAGACCGAATTCGAGGATCTCGCCGATCGACAACGAAGAGTCTGCGAGGCGGAGAAGGACTTTGAAGCCCGCCGCAGCGAGGTGGAAGCGGCCGTGGCCGCGCTTGATGCGGCGAAGGAGTCCTTGAGTGCGGAACGTTCGGAGATCGACGATCTCCGAATGGTCCTTCAAGACCGCGAAACGCGATGTTCGGAGGAGCGAGAGGCTCTTGAGGAATCAAAGCAGGATGTTGACGTCAAGAGAGCCGAGATCGCGAATGATCGTTCGGTGCTGGAATCCCAGGCTGCCCAGTTCGCCGATCGCGAGCGGACCATCGCCGAGGAACGGGTCGCGCTGGATGCTCTCCGCGACGAAATCGAGGCTCGGGAGAACGCGTTTGTCGATCGCTCGGCCGCGGCCGATGCAGCGATCGCGAGGCTCGACGAACTCCAAGAAGAGAATATCCAGCTCTCCAAAACCTTCGAGATGCAGACCGAAGCCCATCAACAGGCGATGAACACCGCCGAAGAGACAATCGATCGTCATCGCACCGCGTTGGAGGCGGTGGGCAGGGATCTCGAGTTGGCCCAGGCTGACCTCGAGGCGTCCCGCGGTGCTTGCGACCTGGCCAGGACTGAACTGGATTCGCTCCGGGGTGCCGGTGAGGTCGCCGAAGACGAGAAGAATCGACTACTGGGAACAGTGGCGGAGCTTGAGGCAAGATGCGGGAACCTCGATGCTGCCAACGCCAGCGCCGAGGCTTCGCTCGTCGAAGCATCCCGTCGGACGGTCGAGCTCGAATCCGAACTCGAAAAAGCGTGTGGCAGAGCGGACGCGTTGAAGTCGACGATCGATGAAGATCAGCGACAACTTCAGCGTGCCGGTGAGAAGCTCGCCGAACTCGCCAAGGCGATTGCAGAGCAGGCGCCGCGAATCGAACGTGGGACGGCGGCCATTGCCTTGCTTTCGGATCAGCAGGAGACCATCGCGAAACTCCAGTCAAGACTGACCGAGGACGGGGCCGACGCGACCAATGCGGTGGCGAAGGTCCGTGATTCATTCGAAGCCAGAATCGCCGAACTGGAAGCCTTGGTGGAACGGGCACGCGCCGAGGGCGCGGATCCCGAGTCCCTGGAGGCAGCGATCACTGCGGCGCGAGGTCCGCTCGAAGCGAGAATCCATGAACTCGAATCCGGATCCGGCTTAGATGCGTCTGCGGTCGATTCCGTTGTTGATGAGGCGACCACGCCGTTGCTCGCGGAGATCGAACGTCTTCGAAGCGACATGGAATCAAGCGACGGTCCGTCGGTGCCTCGTGACCGCCACGAAGTCGTGAAGGAACGATGTCGTCGCGCAGAACGTCGCAGCGATGAACTTGAGACGGCGCTCTCGATGACCAATGACAAGGGACAGGCCCAAGAGATGGCGAAGCGGCTTCGAGCGAAGGCCGAACGAGTCGGCGCCGCCGCTCGTCACCTCGAGCTTCGGAAGGCTCGGCTCCTCGCGGTTCGCAAGGCGATCCACTCGAGGGGTGCGAATGGTGATTCCACACCGTCCTTCCAGGAGCTGCAGCGGCTCGAGTCGCAGCGAAAGGAGCTTTCGCAGGTGCGCGAGTTCCTCTCGAGAAGCGAACAGCAGATGATCCGTCGCTGGGCTCGACCACGTTCGATGGCGATCGTCGGCTGGGTGATGATCCTGGCGGCGGTGTGCTCAGTCGGAAGTTGGTACGGCGTTCAGGAACTTGTTCCGATCTCCGGCGCCGCGAGCGTCGAGCTTCGGGCGACACCTCGTGACGGTAGTACGCTCTCCGATTCCAAGGCCGAGTCTTGGGCCAAGTGGCATGAGGCGCTGGCGACGGATCCGGTGTTCTTGCAAGTGATCTCGAAACGTCTCGCGGCCCGTGGAATCAATCCAGCTGGAGGCGAACCCGCCGTCGCGACAATGCTGCTCGATGATCTGAGCTTCGAATCCGACGGCCCGGGTCGACTTCGACTCGTGCTCACCGGCGCGGACCGACGACTGCTGGCGCCGACGCTCGATGTGGTCGCGACCACCATGGCGTCGGAATCGGCTCGTCAGGCGCCCCGCCGGGATGATGGGGCGCGAGCCTCCTTGAAGGGCGACCAGAGCGGAAGTTTCGAAGGTGGGTACGCAGCCCTGATTGGTGGTGCCGTTTCGGCCGAGGTACTCACCGTCACCGGCCTCATCGCCGGCGGAGCCCTCGTGACCTCGATGCTGTTCGTGGGGCTCGTATATCTGGTCCTTGCTCGGGCCAAGCGAGTCTTCGAAGAAGCCGAATCCGAAGGCAGCACGGAGTTCGCGACCTGAGACGCGGGATCGTTTCAGGCCGCCAGGTCCGAGAATTCGAATTCCGCGTGGCCATGGGCGGGGGACCGCCATGAGAGGTATGGGGTAATCACCGCCCTTCCGGCATTCCTTTGCCAAGGTTGCGAAAGTCGCCCGCTCGAGCCGCCGATGACTTTTCCAGAGGGTGGCTGAATGTCGTGCCGAATACCCTTGAAAGGACTCCGTGATGCAACGAATTGATATTCCCAAGGGCTGGCGACTGGTCGACGATCGGGACTCGGAAGAAATTCGGGTGCTCGAAGCCGACGCTGCCGAAACACTTCCCTTTAGACCCTTTGAGATCGACGCTTCGAAGATTGATGTCGCGAGCGTGCTCCGGGCGGCTGATGAAGCCTCCCGCCGCATGGAAGTGCTTGCCCGCGAACTCGACTGCCTGAGGCTCTTCGAGGAGGGTGATGACGGTCCGCGAGCGGCGTGACGAGGATTTAGGGCCGTCGAATTGAAAAACCGCGTCGAATCTGACGGTTCAGATCGACATTTCACCGTCCGGTCGTAAGATCGATCTGACGGTGTCTCTTTTGTCGGAGCTGCCTCGAACCGCTTATCGGAGCAAGTCAAGTGCGAGACGACAGCAGAGATTCAACGAACGGCCTTTGGCCGACCTCCGGTCGCGGATCGATCTTTGGCCCGGTGGGCGAGGCGTCCACCCGCGCAGCCTCAGGTCGACTTCTGATCCTGCTGGTCTCGGCCCTGCTCACCGCGTCGGCCCACGCGCAGGTGCGGGTCATGAACTGGAACGTCGCGAGATTGAACGGAGATCCGGTGGCAATCGAGGACGTCTTCGCTGCGGCGGCCGCGGACGATCAACCCGGCTTCGCGGTGGCTCCGGCGATCATCGTGCTTCAGGAAGTGACGGAGTCGTCGAGACCCGCCATCGAGAACCTCGTGCAGGCGGGAGTTCCGAACTACGAATACGCCACGGCGACGTTCACGGTGGGCAGTTCGGAGAATGGGTCGGGAGGAGCGCAGATGCTCCTCTACCGGGCGGACCTCTTTGAGGAGAGCGTGAGCGGGCACCGCGACATCGCGACTGGAGCCGGTCGGAATACCGATCGCTGGCAGTTGCGGCTCAACGGATCAACTGATGACGCGGGGGTGATCTGGGTGTACGGCGGTCATCTCAAGGCGAGTAATTCTTCGTCCGACGCCGAGACTCGTCGGCAGGGCGCGGTGGCGATTCGGGCCGATGCCGATTCGCTGCCGGTCGGCTCGAACATCATCTACGCCGGTGACTTCAATCTCTACAGCAACAACGAACCCGCATACGCGGTGTTTCTTTCGTCCGGACACGGGCGAGCCAACGATCCGTACGGAACCGGTTCTTGGGGCGGAAGCGGGAATGCCATCAAACATTCACAGAGCCCCCGACTTTCGGGTGGTTCCCTCGTAGGCGGCGGAATGGATGATCGCTTCGATTTTCAGTTGTTCACGGATGCCATGCTCGACGAGGACAGTTTCTCCTTCATGACGGAGACGTGTCGATCGTTGGGGAACGACGGAAATCACTACGACATCGCCATCAACACCGGAAACAACTCGTACTACCCGGGCCAAGTCGCTCGCTCGAACTCGCTCGCCGATGCACTCTTCGAGGCGAGTGATCACATTCCCGTCATGACCGACTTCCGGATCCCGGGAATCCTGTCTTGTGTTCTCGAAGATTCGCTCGGTCGAGTCGTGAGCGGCGGAAGTGATTCGGTCACGCTGTTGGTTGCCAACGCCAGGGTGGTCTCAACCCCTGACGCGTCCTCGCCGCTCGAATACGTGGCGATCGGTGATGGCATCCTAGTCGGCGGAGGTTCGGGAATCGCACCGCTGCTGCCGAGCTTCGACTCGCAGGTATTCTCGGTCGCCGAAGGCATGACCGGAGAGTTCACCTCCGTGGTCCAGGTTGAGGCAACCAGCGGGGGAGTCTCGCAACCCTCCTATGAGCTTCAGACCTCGGGATTTGCGGTGCGTCCGGCGGTACCGTCTTGGAGTGGTGAATCACGCGTCGTCGACCAGGTTGTGCAGGCTGAGGCCCAAGCGGACTCCGGCATCATCTTTATCGACGTTCCCGTCTACAACCTTGGTTGGGATGCGATGCAGTCGAGCCTCGACATTGACGCGGCGAGTGGTCTGGGCAATGGCTACTTCCTTTGGGAAGGACTGGGAATCGTGGTAGACGCGCGACCCGGAATCCTCCGATTCGGTTTCAACACCGACGGCGCCGACGAGGGCGAGTATGTCGCCGACGTCATCATTCAGGCCACCGACGAAGACATTCCGGGAGAGACCACTCATTACCTGATGGTTCGTTTGGAGACCACGGTCGGAGGTGGGGACGTGGTCCCCGGAGATTTCAACGGAGACGGCTTCGTGAACGGCGCCGATCTCGGACTTCTGCTCGGCGCCTGGGGCCGATGTGCGAGATGTCCCGAGGATCTCAACGGAAGCGGCGCGGTGAACGGCGCCGATCTCGGATTGCTCTTGGGATACTGGACCGGTTGAGCCATCCGCTCGAGCAATCGACCGTCGATAATCAGTTCGATCATCTTGGAACGACCGCCATGCATCGCCATAACTGGATCTTCGTCGCGACGAGTGGGATCTTCATGGTGACCATCGCATCGGGATTCCCGCCGGTGGTGATCGAGTTGTACCCCGATCGGGACACCACGCTGATCGGCTCGACCGACAACGACCTGAGCAACGGCGCCGGCGAGAACTTCTTCACCGGGCGGACCGGTGATCTCGGGAAGCCGAATCTTCTCCGTCGCGGCATCTTGAGATTCGATGTCTCGAAGATCCCTTCGGACGCGTCCATCGTCTTCGCGACCCTCAACCTCAGCGTCACCAAGTCGCCCAACAACTTGAGCCGTGCGTGTGAGCTTCACCGCTGTTTGAACGATTGGGGTGAGGCGGGGTCGAGCAGTTCCGGTGGCATCGGGGCGCCGGCACAGCCTGGCGATGCGACCTGGTTTTTCACGTTCTTCGCGAGGCAGTCCTGGGCGACGCCCGGAGGTGATTTTCTTCCGATCGCGAGCGCCATGTTCACCGTCAACGGCATCGGCGACTATTCCGTCGGTTCCTCGGGGATGGCGGAGGACGTTCAGGCATGGATCGACGATCCAGCTTCGAACTTCGGTTGGGTCATGATCGGCGAGGAAGACTTACCGCAGACGGTCCGACGATTCGGGAGTCGAGAGAACCCCGACCGGGCGATCCGTCCGATGCTCACCATCGCCTACGAGGCTGGTCCACCGGGAATTCCGGGCGATTTCAATGGCGATGGACTGGTCGATGGGGCGGATGTCGGACTGCTGCTGGCGGCGTGGGGGGTGTGCCCAGGCTGTCCGGAGGACCTCGATGACAACGGCGTGGTCAATGGGGCTGATCTCGGACTGCTGCTCGTGAACTGGACCGGGTGAGTCCGGGAACGAGAACATGCGTTCTTTGAAACCTGTTTCCATTTTTTTCGAAGAGTTCGGGGTCCAGATCTATGATTGGTTGTACTTTTGAGGGCCCGAACGACGGGATTTTTCCTTTTCCCCATTTGACCGGAGTCTGCGTGTGTTTGAATCTCGACCGGCTTCTTTATTGATCTTTGCCGCGCTGTCGATGCAACTGACGGCTTCAACGAACGCGGAAGAACTGATTGTCGTCGCCGATCTCGACAACACGCTCTTTCAGTCGAACTCTGGGGAGACCTCGTCCGGCGTGGGCCCATCGCTTTATGCGGGGCGAGTGAATTACGCGGAGAACGACAACTGGGAACGCCGGGCCGTCCTTCGCTTCGACGTCTCGGCGATTCCCGAAGGGTCGAACATTCTCGAAGTCACCATGAGGATGCAGGTCACCAGGTCACCACCGCAGCCTCCGATCAACCTGCTCTTTGAATTGCACGAGTGCCTGAACCAGTGGGGCGAAGGCGGGTCTTCGTCGAACGGTGGTGGCGGGGCGCCGTCGCAATCGGGTGATGCCACCTGGTATCAAGCGATCTATCCAAATGTGAACTGGTCAAATCCTGGCGGCGACTTCACGCCGACGGCGAGCGGGACGACCATCGTGAACGAGAATGGATCCTATCTCTTTACTGGCGACGGACTGACGATCGATGTGCAGCGATGGGTTGATGGCGGCGAGAACTTTGGTTGGGTGATGACGGCCCCGGTGTCGGAACTTCGGACGGTGCGGCAGATCGCAAGTCGACAGAATGGAAACTCGTCGTACCGCCCGAGGCTTACCGTCACCTATGAAGAAGGCTCCGGCGATATTCCCGGCGACTTCAACGGTGACGGACTGGTCAACGGCGCCGACTTCGGTCTGCTGCTCGTCGCCTGGGGACGCTGTGCTGGTTGCCCCGAGGATCTCGACGGCAATGGGGTGGTCAACGGTGCAGATCTTGGTCTGCTGCTCATCTACTGGACCGGATGAACTCGAAGGTTCGCATCCAGTCGCATCCAGCGTGAGTCGTTCGGTTTGGATTGCTTCGTGTGGTTGGAATCCTCTGGAGTCCCCTCTTGGTGAAGGCTCGAAGATCTTGATGTTGGCGGCTCATCACGGGGGTGACGCTTCTCGTCGTCTTCTTGATGCCCTTCGCCGCCGTCGCCGCCGAAACGGAGTACGTCGATGCGGGCCGAGGTGATGTTCGGGTGGTCCGGCCATCGGACTTCGATCCCTCGGAACCACTCCCGGTGGTCATCTTGCTGCACGCCTTCGGATACTCCGCCGATTTCGAGGAGTCGTACCTCCAATTCTCCGCTCACGTTGATTCGCATCGATTCATCCTCTGTCTTCCCAACGGTTCGTTGAACCTGTCGTTCCAGCGATATTGGAACGCGACCGAGGCCTGCTGCGACCTCTACGGGCAGGGACCCGACGATTCGAGTTACCTCCGAGGGCTCATCGACGTCATGTCGGATGCGTACGAAGTTGACCCTCGACGGATTCACCTCGTGGGTCACTCCAACGGCGGCTTCATGGCGCACCGCATGATCTGCGACCACCCGGGACTCATCGCCGGTCTCGCCACGCTCGCCTCCGCGACCTTCAATGATCCAGATGCCTGCGTCCTCGGGGAACCCGTGCATGTGCTTCAGATACACGGCACGGGCGATCCGGTGATCTTCTTCGGCGGCGGTTGCCTGCCCGGAGGGTGCTATCCGTCCGCGTTGATGACGCAGCGGTACGCCGCGGATGACAACGGGTGCGGAAGAGTCCCCGACGAGACGCCCGAACCGCTCGATCTGATCGCATCGATTCCCGGCGACGAGACGACGGTGTCGGTGTTCGCCGCGTCATGCGATCGGGGGGGCGCGGCGGAGCTCTGGACCATTCCTGGTGTTGGTCACAATCCCATCTTCGGTACCACGTTCTCGCGGCTCGTCGTGGAGTGGTTTCTCGACCGACCGAAGCCGGGCGACCTCGGCGATCTGAACGGAGACGGACGGATCGATGCCGGCGATCTCGGACTCTTGCGTGCCGCATGGGGGCGATGTTCGGGGTGCGCCGCTGACCTGGACGGTGACGGCCAAGTGGGCGGAAACGATCTTGGCCTGCTGCTGGCGAGCTGGGGCCTCACGGGCTGACGCCGGAAAACGGACAACGCCCGCCGGGAAAGGCGGGCGTCGTCGAAAGGCCGAGGTGGGATTCGAACCCACGAATCACGGATTTGCAATCCGTTCCCTTAGGCCACTTGGGTACTCGGCCGGGGCTTCAAAGTATATCGGATGAACATCGGCGGACCGCCGGTCGGAATGCCCGATTCGCGTTGTTTGGAGAACGGCGACTTCGTCGGAGGACCCGTTTCGACCCCGACTCCAGCCCGGATGCCGCGATTCGTCGTAGCATCCTGACATGAGCACGATTCGCATGCACCTCTGTCTTTCGCTGATCTGCGTGGCCGGTCTGCGATCCGTGGCGGCGGGGTCGCCGGAACCACCGGCGAATTCGGAAGCGCCGGTGGAGATTGAAGCCCTTCCCACGACGCCGCCACCTACTCGACGAGTGATCATGCCGAGTGATGTCGGCGTGGTCCGTCGGGCGCCGCTCCTTCGAGAAGGCGGTTTTCTCGTGAAGGTCGAAGGCGAGATCGAGCGGAATGCCCGGCTGGGGGTGTACGTCTATTCTCCGCTGGCCAATGCGACTGGAGGAATCCGACGGGAGTTGATTCTGCTTCCAAGCCGCGGGCTTGATGATCTGGTCCGACTCGAGTCGGTGCAGTCGACGGCGACGCGGGGCAATCCGATCGCGGGCGTCTACGAGGTCAGTGGCAAAGTGCTGGTTTTCCAGGGGCGTAATTTTCTGCTTCCGGAGGCGATCGTTCCGCTGACCCGCATCGACGACGCCGACGTGACGAAGACTGAGCCGGGGTCCGAGACCGACGCGGAAGAGAACGCTGTAGGGACCGTCCCCGAGGTCGACTCCGAAGACCGGGACTATGCCGGCGAGATCGACGCGCGTCTGGAAGATCGAATCGGCGCCGTGCCGAGGAGCCTCGACGTTCTGGCAGCCCCGCCCGCTGAAACGGCGTCGCTTCGCGCCGGGACCCGCTTCGTCCAACGCCGAGGCCGCGTCGTCCGCGATCCCGGAAGCGGCATCTGGCGGTTCGTCCTCGAGGGCGATGGTCGGAAGGGCGATGCAGTCAGTCTCGATCTGCTTCCCTGCCTGGAACTTGAACGTCTGATTCGCCGCACCCGACAGGCGGGCGTGGGGTCGTCCGTCCTGCTCAGTGGGGTGGTCACGATCTTTCAGGGACGCAATTACCTGCTCCCGACGGCCGTGCAGCAGCCCATGGAAGGTCGGAGCATCGGCCCCTGAGGCAATGGTGAGTGGTATGCCGCGAGGTCCGGAATTCTGAGGCTGGTATCATTTCCGGCTCGCAATTCCAAATCACTTGAACGAGGAGATCACCGTGGCCTACCCCCATGCAACCATCGAAACCAGCAAGGGAACCATCACCGTCGAACTCTGGGATGACGTGGCACCCGGGCATGTCAAGAACATGCTCGACCTCGGCGCCGACGGTTTCTACGACGGTCTTGGTTTCCATCGCATTCTTGACAACTTCGTGATTCAGGGCGGCTGCCCGAACACCAAGGAAGGCGCGAAGGGCTCGCCCGGCACCGGTGGCCCCGGCTACAACGTCAACGCAGAATTTAATGACCGCAAGCACGAGGAAGGCGTTTTGTCGATGGCGCGTTCCGGCGACCCCAACAGTGCGGGAAGTCAGTTCTTCATCTGCCTGAGCCGCGGTGGCTGCCAGCACCTCGACAACGAGTACACCGC
>ERZ889217.1770-NODE-1770-length-10378-cov-6.814201_pt1 | contig 10378 bp, 7 predicted proteins | sample MGYA00521098_ERZ889217 | MGnify/ENA primary metagenome ERZ889217 (study PRJEB32303, sample SAMEA104408613) | aquatic metagenome | biome: Brackish water; feature: Pelagic; material: water | place: Baltic Sea | collected 2014-06-10T22:04:00 | depth 2,362 m ...
GAAGTTTTAAAGATAACGGCATGACCGCTGCTTTCACCCATGCCCACATGACAGGTGCAAAAAGAGCCGCCTGCGCCAGCACTGGCAACACCAGCGCCTCGCTTGCTGTTTATTGTTCTGCCACCGGCCTTATGCGGGGCATCGTTTTCATTGGTAGTGGTAAAATATCTTACGGTAAACTTGCACAAGCCCTTGATCACGGCGCACTTACCATCCAAATCGCAGGCGATTTCGATGATGCAATGCAGCGCGTTCAGCAAGTTGCAAAAAAAATGGGTATCTACCTCGTCAACAGCATCAACCCATTCAGGCTCGAAGGTCAGAAAACCGTAATGTATCGTGTGCTCGAAGCTCTGCGATGGGAATCCCCCGATTGGATCGTGGTTCCCGGTGGAAATCTCGGCAATAGCTCTGCCTTTGGCAAAGCTTTCATCGAGCTCAAGCATTTGGGCCTTATCAGCAAAATCCCTAGGCTTGCAGTTATCAACGCCGCGGGTGCCAATACCTTCAATCTTCTAACCAACACGAACAGCGTTAGTTGGAATCAAGGTGAGCCGAATAAACCGGTGATGAATCAATTCTTTACCGACATGGACACGCAGAACCGCAGGGCCTCAACCATTGCAAGTGCGATTGAAATCAACCGGCCTGTCAACTTGGTTAAAGGTTTGCGGGCAATTGAGTTTTGCAATGGCCTAGTAAGAGAAGCAAACGATCAAGAAATCATGGATGCCAAGGCAAAAGTAGGAGCAGGCGGTATGGGCTGCGAACCTGCATCTGCTGCAAGTGTTGCGGGCGCCAAAAAATTAAGAGCAGAAGGCATTATTGCACCTTCCGATAGAGTGGTCTGCATTCTTACCGCACATCAAATGAAAGATTCTACCGCAACGGTCGCTTATCATAGTTCTGATCAGAAAACCTTTGACGAAGTTCTTGGGGTTAGGGGCGTGCGCAGGGCAGGATTTGCAAACCGCGCAATTCAGGTTCCCAATAGTCTTGATGATATCATCAAAGCCATTGAAGTTTACGCTTAAGCATAAGGAAGCATTTCATGAAGATTGCAATCGGGATTAACGGTGCGGGCGGAAGAATGGGACAAAGGCTTGTTGCATTAGGCAAAGAAGACCCAGCGTTGAAAATCGTCTGCGCTCTCGAATACCATGGCCATCCTATGATGGGAAAAGATGCAGGCGAAATCGCAGGCATCGGCCATCTAGGCGTACCACTTCGTTCCCAAATCCCCATCGATCAAGTTATTAGTGCCATCATCGATTTTTCCACCCCTGAAGGCACGATGAATGTATTGCCCATCTGCCTGCAAAGAAAAATCCCCTTGGTGATTGCAACCACTGGGCATACCGCTGCAGAAAAGAAAGCCCTCGAATCTGCAGCCCATGAAATTGCAATTCTATTTGCACCCAATATGAGCCTTGTGGTTAATGTTCTTTTTGAACTCGTCAAGGTTGCATCCACCTTGCTTGCGGATAAAGGATTCGATGTCGAGGTTATCGAAAGGCATCACCGATTCAAAAAAGATTCCCCGAGTGGGACTGCGCTGCAGTTTGCCAAGATCGTTCAGGAAGTGCAGGGTCAGACCGAATTATTGCACGGTCGCGAAGGCCTAGTAGGCGAACGAAAGCCTTCAGAAATAGGAATTCATGCCGTTCGTGTGGGCGATAATGTGGGCGAGCACACCGTAATATTCAGCACCCTGGGCGAAACCATGGAACTCGTGCACAAAGGCCATACCCGCGATAGTTATGCCCGTGGTGCACTTCTTGCAGCTAAATTTCTGGCGGACAAGCCTGCGGGCAGTTATTCTATGAATGATGTGCTTGGCATCGGCTAAGCTTGGTTTATCATCATCTATTAGAGGCTGTCATGAGAATCACTGCGCTTCTTCTCGCTTTGGTTGTTTGCTTAGGCACCAACGCCCTAGCGTGGGTGCAAGAATCTTCCGAGAATGTTTCTAAAATTCTTGAACCTATTCGCAAGGTTGGAAAAAGTGGCCTAGGTAATATCGAAGCTCAAAAGGCTTGGAAGCAGATTGCCAACCTTTCACCCGATGCACTACCCGAAGTTATTGCAGCCATGGATGCCAGCCAACCTGTGTTTTCCAACTGGCTTCGTTCTGCAATCAATGCGATTGTTGAAAAAGCCAACCGGAACACTAAGGCATTGCCCCTCGAAAAAATCACCGCCTTAGTAAAAGATACTTCAAAGCCCGCCCTGGGTCGCAAGCTCGCTTTTGAAATCCTGCAATCAGCAGACAAAGATAAAGCTCAGAGCTTGATCCCATCTTTCATTACTGACCCCGCAGCAGAACTCAGGCGCGAAGCAATCGCCCTTCTCATCGAAGAAGGCTCCACCCAGAAGAAAGGTAAAAAGGATTCTGAAGCCAAGGCCACTTACCGCAAAGCTTTCATGAGCGCTTCCGATAAAGATCAAGTCGATACACTTGCCAAAGAGCTAAAAGGCCTAGGCGAGACAGTTGATCTTCCCGCACACTTCGGCTTTGTTCGCACTTGGTATCTGGTCGGCCCCTTTGACAACACCAAGAACAAAGGCTTCGACATGCCCTACCCGCCTGAAAAAGATGTCAAGCTTGATGCTTCCTACGAAGGCAAAGAAGGCGCAATCAAATGGATCGATTTCACCACCGAAGATTCCTATGGCATCATCGATATTAACAAAGTGCTGGGTAAGAAGAAGGAAGCCACCGCCTATGCCTTCACCCGCATCAACAGTCCCGCTGAGGGCACCGTTTATGTTCGGGCGGGCTGCATCACATCACTCAAGATTTTTCATGATGGAAAACAAATCTTTGCACGCGATGAGTATCACCATGGCATGACCATGGATCAACATTCTGCTCCCATCCACCTTAAAAAAGGTGTGAACGATATTCTTCTTAAGATCTGCCAAAATAATCAGACCGAGAGTTGGGCCCAAAAATGGGAGTTCCAACTAAGACTTACCGATTTCGCAGGCGTCAAGATTCCTTACACCATCGCCAAACAAAAAGGGAGCGCTAAGTAATGAACACACTCAATTTAACTATCGTCCGAGTTTTTCTAGGTGCCTTTATCCTCACCGGTATTCTTCATGCTGCTGATTGGCCCCAGTTCCGTGGCCCAGGCGGCTCTGCCGTCTCCGAAGAACAAAACCTCCCTTTAAAATGGTCCGCAGCCGAAGGCCTCCTCTGGAAAACACCACTCCAAGGGCGCGGGTTATCCAGCCCTGTTATCGCTGGTGGCAGACTTTTTCTTACCGCCAGTTCCAACTACAAAGAATCCCGCCTTCATGTGATGGCTTTCGATCCCAATAAAGGTTCCAAGCTTTGGGAACGACAATTCAACGCCACAGGCAACACCAACTGTCATCCCAAAACCAACATGGCTGCCCCTACTCCAGCAACCGATGGCCAGCGCATCTTTGCTCTCTTTGCCTGCGCCGATGTTGCAGCACTAGACCGCGATGGAAACCTCCTCTGGTATCGTTCCCTCGCACTTGACTACCCTGATATCACCAACATGGTAGGCATGGCTTCCTCCCCCGTTCTTTGGAAAGATGTGCTCGTCATCCCCATGGATAACGCTGGCGATTCCTTCGTGCTGGGCATTGATGCCAACACGGGCAAAAACCTCTGGAAGTTCAACCGACCCAGAAACATCAACTGGAGCACCCCGCTTATTATGCCCAACGCCAACGGCACCGCAGAAGTCATTCTGCAAACCGATGGCTCCGTACTCAGCGTCGATGCACTTACGGGCAAAGAAAACTGGTCCCTCGCAAGCTCCGGCCCTTCCACCATTCCCTCCCCCACACTTGGCGAAGGCCTTCTTCTTGCACCAGGAAAAGAAACCCTTGTCCTATCCCCATCCTCAGGCAAGAAGGTTCCTGTTCCACAATGGAAATCCAACAAACTTGTTGGTGGCTACGCCTCCCCATTAGTTCACAAAGGAAAAGTCTATGGCCTATCAAGCATCGGCCTGAATGTATTTGAAGCTAAGGATGGTAAGGAAGTTGCTCAGGTTCGCATGAAGGGCCCATTCTCTGGGTCACCCATCATTGCGGGCAATCATCTTTATCTAATCAACGAAGAAGGCTCTGCTTTTGTTGTCAGCCTAGGCGAAAAGATCGAGTTGATAGCAACCAACGAAATTAAAGATACAATCCAGTGCACGCCCGCAGTTTCAGATGGGAAGATTTTTCTGCGCTCGGATTCAACCCTCTACTGCATTGGCTCAAAGTAAAGGCGTCCAGAGAAAGATCTCCTCTCGCCCTTTGCTTCATAAGATATATTAAGTTTCGTTAAGTTATCTTGAATCTAAACAGCACCTTCACTCGTCTTATTATTGATGCATTCTATCTTTTAATTAGAGCTCAACATGAAATCCCCAGCTCAGCTTTATCTCTCCACTTCCTTCGTAATAATTCGCTTGGCCGCAACACTATTTGCCGGTATTGCCTTTACTCTAAACGCTAAAGCTGATGTCTTACCGGGAGCGATGCCAAAGGATTGGCCTGCCAACCCTGCAAAACATATCGTCTCTGTTCATCGTGAATCTGTTGATAAGCAACAGGCTGCTATGATTGCAACGGCCGAGGCTGCTTTACCTTCTAAAGATGCGCTACTTCAGGCAATGAAAGCTGGCGACCGTCGCAACGACCCGCTCGGTTTGAATCAGCCCAAAGAGGCAAAGTTGCCTGCTGGTGATAAAGTTTGGTGGTATAAAGAGCAGTTAGGTATTCGGATTCCCTGTGCAATCACTGGTGACTGCGTCGCCTATTACTCAGACTTGGTGAATAAATATGGCAAACAGGCACATAAACGCTATTTAGAGCCTTCAAGTCGTCTCGATTATCACGCCCGTATCAAGCTTCACAAGGAATTTATAATTGATGGGAAGACTTTTAAGGATGTCAATGTGGTCGACCTCAAGCTTAAGTTCTTTCAATCATTCCTAGCTTCCGCAACTGAAGGCATGCATTTCGAAAAAGTACGAGTCGTAGTCCTAGATGCCGAGGGAAAAGTGCTTTACATCTCAGGTGATGGTCCAACCGAAGTGCCAATCTTCGCAATTTAATTACCCTAACTTTAAAATCATTTATTATGATCACAAAACAAATAGTAGCTGGATTAAGCCTCGGTATTCTCATACTTTTCGCTCTACTGCCCGTCTCCGCTTTTGCCTCTGAGAAAACTCCCGTGCCCAAGGAACACTCCAACCGGAACATCGAAGGCTGGACCGTACGCGTGGATAACCGTCTACTTAAAGGTGAACATGCGGCCCGGGGTGAACGAGCTATCAAATTACTCCAATCACGGCTGGTTGCCATTGCGTTTGTTGTGCCGGAGAAGTCACTGGCGAAACTGCGCACCATCACCATCGAGCTGGATCTAAATTATGGTGATCTCGTTCCCATGCAGTATCATCCCGATGCTGGGTGGCTGAAGAAGAACGGCTACAGCGAGAAGCTAGCGAGGTGCGTTCACATTCCGGATGTTGCAGATTTTCTTGAGCCGGAGGGAATTCACGGTCAGCCGTGGGTCGTTCTCCATGAACTCGCACACGGTTTTCATGATCAAGCCATCGGATTTGATGAGCCCCGTGTTACCGCTGCGTGGAAGAAGTTTCGTGCCAGCGGCAAATACAAATCCGTTCTGCATGTCACTGGCAACATGCGTGAGCATTATGGGTTGACGGATCAGAAGGAGTTTTTCTCCGAAATGACCGAGTCCTACTTCGGGTCGAATGATTTTTATCCTTTCGTAGCAGGAGAACTGAAGCAGGCTGAACCGGAAGTTTTTGCGTTACTCGAAGATATCTGGGGGCCGCTTCCTGGGTTTGCTCCATCTAAATTAAAAAGGCGGCCATGATATACATTCAAACTCTCGTGATCGGTTTCTTCGCCACCTTGGTACACGCTGCAGACAATCCAGTAATTCCTCCGCAAGTCGAGGGCGTTCTTCGCACTTATTGCACCAAATGCCACTGCGAAAACAAGAGCAAGGGCGAGGTCCGCTTGGATAACCTCGACACTCAAGAACCGAAGGTTCGTATTAACTTGATGAACAAGTTTCAGGAACAGCTCTTTTTCCAAGAGATGCCTCCAGAAAGTGAGAAGCAGCCGAATACCACTGAGCGGAAATTGCTCGCAGATTGGGTGCGGGCCGAACTGGTCAAAATGAATGCCCCGTTGATCGAAGACAAGATGCGTTACCCCGATTACGGCAATAGCGTCGATCACGACAAACTTTTTAGCGGCACAATCAAGGACAAGCCATTCACCCCGGGTAGGCGCTGGCTGGTGAGCCCGATGGTTTTTCAGGGGCGGATCATCGATATCTTCATGCCCAAAGGAGAGGCTTACTCAAAATACACAAATCTATATGGGATCACCGCTCCTTTTGTTTTGCCCGACCGTTCAGGAATTCGCGATTATGCTATTACCCCCCTCGATGGCGGACACCTTTTGGTAATGCTCAACAATGCGCAGTGGATTTCTCACAAGCAGATCCGTAGTGCCCGCGTCAAGAATGGTGAGCTCAAGGCTGCCGAATTTGAAAACCCGAAAGACAAATTCTCCCCCTTAACACCGCTGAACTTTGAAGCAATCATTCTCAGCAAATCAAAACCAACAAACGATGCAATCATCGCTGCCATCCAAGCACAGTTTGGCCTCGTTCTCCGACGCACAGCCAACGACACAGAGTTGGCGAAGTATTTAGAACTTACCCGCTCCGCAATTGATATTGCTGGAAATACCGAAGGGCTGCGCCAGATGCTGGCTGCCATTTTATTGGAATCGGAGTTTCTTTATCGGCTAGAATTCGGCGCAGGTGCAGCGGATGAAGATGGCAGGAAGATGCTCTCGCCCCGAGAAGCAAGCTATGCCATTTCCTATTCCCTGGGTGACTGGGGACCGGACTCACTGCTTCTCAAAGCTGCCTCAGAAGGGCGGCTTAATACCAAAGAGGATTACAAGCGGGAAGTCACAAGATTGCTGGCAAACGATACTTACTACAGCGGTGTGATCGACCCAACGGTAAACGATTCCAATAAAACTTCTCATCCAAAGATCGTCCGTTTCTTTCGTGAGTTTTTTGGCTATCCAAACGCTGTGAAGGTTTTCAAGGACAATAGTCGCAGCGGTGGTTACTACCAAAATCCAGGCCGCGGAAGCAGTGCAACACCCGGACGCCTTATTGTTGAAGCTGACAGAATTGTTGATATGTATGTCAAACAGGATCGAAGTGTCTTTGAAAACCTGCTTACAACCGACCAATTCTTTCTCTACCATAATATCGACAACGACAAGGGCTTGAAGATAATCGCTGGCTGGAAGGAACTCTATGAAGCGCTTAAGGACACAGACTGGCGCAAGAACCCCGAAAAAGTCGCGGACGCCAATCTGGATTTATTGAAAAAGCACCATGTTGATCTTGTTTCAACCGGGCGAGGCGTTCACTCCAATACTTTGCCAAGAGTCATGCAGCATCTTACTTATACGATTGGTAAAGGTAACACACCGTTTACGACATTTCCATGGGCACACGGCAATCCATACAACTATTCTCAGAGTTATGGTCTTCCAGTTACACCGGGCCTAGGCGGGAAATATGGTGGCGAGGACAACCTAGATTATTCCGTGGTTCAGCCTTTCAAGTTACCAAATCATATGGGCCTGCTTACCCACCCTGCGTGGCTAATTGCCCATTCGTCGAACTTCCACACAGATCCCATCCGGCGCGGGCGCTGGATCCAAGAGAAACTTCTCGCTGGCCGTGTTCCCGATGTGCCTATCACCGTAGATGCCAAGGTCCCCGAAAATCCACACATGACACTTAGGGAACGCGTAGAATCGGTTACCGGCGTGGCGCAGACTGCGTGTTGGAAATGCCATCAGCACATGAACCCGCTAGGCTATCCTTTTGAGAAGTTCGATGATTTCGGACGCTATCGCGCTAATGAACCCCTAGAGAATCAGGAAAACCTGCTCACAACAGCCAGTGGCAAATCCGCTTTCAACACTTACAAAACCAAGCCCGTGACTACCGATGGATACCTCCGTGGCACAGGCGACCCCAAGCTGGATGGGCCGGTCAAGGATGCCTTTGAACTGATTGACCATCTCGCTAAATCTGATCGTGTCCGACAGTCTATCATCCGTCATGCGTTCCGTTATTACATGGGGCGCAATGAAATGCTCTCTGATTCACAGACGCTCATCCATGCCGATAAAGCTTATGTGGAAAGTGGTGGCAGTTTCAAAGCTGTCATTGTTTCCCTTTTAACATCTGACTCATTCATGTATCGTAAGTAAAACAACTGACGAGGATAATATTATGAATACTAGAAGAAACTTCTTGAAATCATCCGCCTTGGGAACCGGGGCATTGATGCTTCCTGCCTCCATTTCGAACGCATCTAGCGCTTTGGATGCCGGCCAACCACCTATGCGCTTTATCTTCATGCACAAAGGTAATGGCCTTTTTCCCAGTGTTATGGTTCCGCCTAGCCTCGGCCCCGCCGACATGGCTAAAGAGAACAAGAAAGAATCATTTGAAGTAGATCTCGATAAACACGAACTACCCAAATGGATGAGTCCGCTCAACTCCCACAAGAATGATTTGACCATTCTTCAAGGATTGTCGGGCAAAATGTGCACCAACGGGCACCACTCTTGGCAGTCATGCCTCGGCGTTTATGCCGCCAATGAACGCTTAAGCTCTATCAAGTGGGCAACGGTCGATTTCGAACTGGCCAAACTTTTTCCTTCCCCCCTCGAACATATCGAACTGGCTTGCTTCCCCATTGATGGAGGCAATGCGCGAGGCAACATTCACGGGATTGAAAAAGGCTTCTCGGCACGGGGCCCTCAGCAGCCCAATTATGCCTTTGGTTCGCCCAAGGTGGCTATCAACGAATTGTTCAAGTCGATAGCCAACAACGAAAGCGGTCGCATCCGTTACGAACTCGAACGGAAATTATTGGCATTCACCGCAGCCAACCAATCAGCTCGCAGTCAAGAACTCGCTGGCCTAGAGTTGGCGAAAGTCAAGAACTATGCTGATGCCATGGAAGACATTCGCGCTAGAAACAGAAAATTAGAAGCGATGGGAGGTATCATAGCCAAAAATATTCCCAAGTTGGACACAAAGTATTTTGCTGACGATCTATCTACCATCGACTGTCAGATCGGCCACACTGAGATTCTTCTATCTGCACTGATCTCGGGCATGACCAATGTCGTCGCCTTCACCGTCGATGAACTTGGTACCCTCTATACCGGAGTCCCCGGCCTCGAAACGGAAAAGATCAACCTGCACGATGTCGGGCACGGCAAAGGCTTCGGGAAACTCAATGCCAACGAGATTCGGGAAGCCATCCGTATTCGCCATATGACTTTGATTGACACCATCGTCAAAAGGTTAAAGAGTGTTCCCGAGGGCACGGGCTCCATGTTTGACAATACCATGCTCTGTTATTTCGCAGACAACGGAGAGACCCATCATAGCACTGGCGTTGAATGGCCCTATCTCGTCATGTCTGGCAAGAACGCCAAGCTCAACATCGCAGGTCGTTATATTCGACTACCTTATTGGGGCACGGAAGGACACAAGACCATTGGCAACTGGTTCACCACAATCCTTAATGCCTATGGCAACCCGATCAAACATTTTGGCGACCTCGATTTGGGCCTGAACAAATTGATTGCAGAGCAAACTGGGCCGATCAAACGGTTCATGTCATAGATAATAAGGAGGGCCCGCACCGGGCCTTCTTTGCCTTATTCTTTTTACTTCTCATCAATCAAAAACAAAAGACCCATGGAACGCAGTCCTCACCCTCACCCACATATCTTTCAGAACCGGAAGTAGATGGAATGGTGGTATGCAAAAAAAAGACCTGAGCCTTTTGATTTCTTGTGTTGCTGCCGCATGCCGAAGGGATGCCAGCCTTTAGCCGGTGGTTGAGCGCAGCGATACCACCGGAAACCAAATCCAAAACCTCGTGCACCCTGATAAGGGTGCCAGCAAATTCTACATATCGCTGATCTTATAAGCAGATAAACGGGGAAGGCTCTTCGCTTGCACCCTTTCAGGGTGCGGTTCATTTGGCACTCCATTGCCGGTGGTATCGCTGCGCTCAACCATCGGCTACAAGTTAAGATGCCTCCAGCATCCTAAGACAAACGCCTTCGCTCACGCTTCTGGCTCTGAACGATATTACGCACCCAACAATACAAAATATTTGTGGGTAAGGCTGAGCACTGCGATGGGTGGGGCGCTTTTTATCTTTCATCATTTAAAACAAGATAGGGGTAGGGAGAAACGGTTTGTTCGTTTCCCCCTCCCTCCGAACCGGAC
>ERZ889217.1772-NODE-1772-length-10368-cov-6.068748_pt1 | contig 10368 bp, 8 predicted proteins | sample MGYA00521098_ERZ889217 | MGnify/ENA primary metagenome ERZ889217 (study PRJEB32303, sample SAMEA104408613) | aquatic metagenome | biome: Brackish water; feature: Pelagic; material: water | place: Baltic Sea | collected 2014-06-10T22:04:00 | depth 2,362 m ...
TGTGAACCACCGAAGACGAGAAGGAGCGGCGCATCTGGAGTGATGCCGAGTCGGCCGCGCGCGGCGCTGCGATCACGCCCTACAAAGCTTCGCACTGGTGTACCAGTCACGTACGTGTTGGGCCGGTTCCATGGTGCCTGCTCTGCGGTGGAGGGCCACGCAATGGCGCGCGCAGAGGCGAGCGGTGCAACGAGGCGATTACTTCGCCCCGCCTGCACATTCCCCTCCCAGATCAGGCTCGGCGTCCTTGTCACCGCTGCGGCGAGCAGCGCAGGGATCGCAATGTAGCCACCGGTTGAGAAGAGGACATCCGGTCGAATGCGGCGCAAGTAACGGATCGATTGTGGAATTGACCGCGCAAGGGCAACGGCATCACGAAGGTTCGCCAGAGGACCCGCCGCACTCACGCGCAGGCTTGGGGCGGCGAGGAGCGTCAGCGGGTATCCCTCAGTCGGGATGATCTCGCGTTCAATGCCGCGCTGGCCGCCGAGCCAGTGAATCTCAGCTTCTGGTCGTTGACGTTGGAGCGTACGAGCTACGGCGAGGCCCGGAAAGAGGTGCCCCCCCGTACCGCCGCCCGCGATCACCACGCGCATGGATCCCTCCGATCTCTTGAGCCCCCATCGTCTCACGCGAGACTGAGAGGAGCAGTCCAATGGCGCACATCAAGACGAAGAGTGACGAGCCACCCTGCGAAAGTAGCGGGAGCGGGATCCCAGTCACAGGAAGAATTGCAAGAACGACGCCAATGTTCAGGAACGCCTGTCCACAGATCCAGACCACGATCCCAGTTGCCAGAAGTGCTCCGAAGGTGTCCGGCGCACGTCGTGCGACCCGCAGACCTCGAAGCGCAATCGCAATGAATGCGCCGATCACGACCACCGCACCCAAGAAGCCGAACTCCTCGCCAACCACCGCAAAGATGTAGTCATTCCACGCGTACGGGATGATCACTCCACCCGGCTGCTGCGACGTCCCAATTCCCGTGCCGAAGATTCCACCAGTCGCGATCGCGATCAGCCCTTGGAGCGTCTGATAGGAGCCGCCTGTCGGGTCGCTGAACGGGTCCATCCAGTTGCTCAACCGCGCCGCCTGGTAGCTGCGGAACGAGATTCCGATCACGCTGACCGCCGCCGCCATCAGCGCTGTGCCAAACACCCAGCGGCGCGGTGCCCCTGCCGTGAAGAAGAGGGCGAACCCGATCCCTGCGACCACTGTTGCCGTCCCCAGGTCAGGGGCGATCAGCACGAACAAGAAGGTTCCGCCGATCGCGGCCAGCGCCGGGTAGAGGGTCTCCCGTTGAGCCATCAGGTGCCCGCGGTTCGCGAAGAAGTTGGCGAGGCAGAGGATCAGCGCAAGCTTGGCGAGTTCCGCCGCGTGAATGCTGATCGGACCAACAGAGAGCGATCGCCTGAGCCCTTGTTCGGTTGGAACTCCAGGGATCAGGACGAGGATGAGGAGCGCGAGTGAGCCAAGGAGCGCCGGTGTGGCGAACGGCCGCCAACGTCGATAGTCGATGCTCGAAAGGATTGCGAGTGCCCCGATGCCCATGGCGGCGAAGAGGAGCTGCCGCATCCCCATGCCGTATGCGTCATCGGTATTGATGAGTGAGTTGAGTGCGGATGAAGAGAAGACCATCAGGACGCCGAGGCCGACAAGGAGGAGCGCGGGGAGGAGGATCCACTGATCTTCCGGTGGACGCTTCACCTGCAGGATGGACGCGACGGCCCGCCGTGGCGAGAATCTAGAGCGGCGCCCCGGCGCGAGCCGCGCACCGTCAAGAGGCGTCCCAGCAACTCGACGAACGATGCGACTCATCGGCGCTCCTCTGCGGGGAGGGCATGAACCGCTTCACGGAACGCTTCCCCACGTGCGCCGAATGGATTGTTGAACATGTCAAATGATGATCCAATTGGACTCAGGAGGACGGTTGCGCGCGCCTCGCTCTCATGGAGCGTTGCGTTGGGGCTCACCTCGCTCGTGGATAGGATCTTGCGAGCGAGCGCCCCGCCTCGCGCGACCGCATCAGGGATGCTCGAAGCTCGGTCAATCTCGGTCATGCCGGATGCGCGAAACATTGCCTCAAGCTCATCCGCAAGTTCACCGAACAGTACTGCCCCACTGCACTGGCGCGCCACGATCGGTGCGAGCTCGCGGAGGTCCAAGCCCTTACTTCGGCCTCCTGCAAGTAACACCAGCGGCTTCCGAAAGCTTGTGACGGCGGCGGCGACCGCGTCCGGTTGCGTTGCCTGCGCATCGTTCACGTAGCGAATGCCATCAAGAACTGCGATCGTTTCAAGGCGATGCGCGACACCGCGGAAGGCGGCGACCACCGAACGAATGGCGTCTGGTGCGATCCCAGCAACCAGGCCCACGCTCACGGCGGCGAGAACATTGCTGATGCTGTGCTCACCAGGGAGTGCGATCTCGTCCACTGGAAGGATTCGTCCGCCCGGTCCAGTGGCGGCGATCCCGCCTCCACAACGTGCGGAGCGCGGTACCCCCGCTGCAACAATCCATCCATCGACAACGCCGACTCCCCCAGGGACGGGGCGCTCTCTGCGATATCCAATGGTGGTCACACGACCGATCCCAGCGAGCGATGCGGTGACGGGGTCGTCAAGGTTCACGATCAGTAGACCACCTTCGGCGACACGATCGGCGAGGATCCGCTTCACCTTGCGGTATCCGTCAACGGTGCCGTGCCGATCAAGATGATCCACGGTGATGTTGGTATAGACAGCAACGTCAATGCTGCTGTGCAGTGATGGGAGTTGCAGCTCTGAGAGCTCGAGGACGACGCGCGCGTCGCGCGAGAGATCCATCGCCTTACCAATGAGAGGAGCCCCGTTGTTCCCGCCGAGTTCTGCAGGGTGGACGGTGTCCGCCGCGAGGATCTGTGCGATCAGGTTGCTGGTCGTGGTCTTCCCCTTCGTCCCCGTAATACCAACTCGCCACCGAGCGCCAAGGAGTCGAATGGTCCACTCGGGCTCGCTGATCAGGATCGGACCCTTGAGTGCAAGATCTGAAGTCGGCCCGATGGCTCGTTCCGCGTACTCCGCAAGCGGTTTGGCGACGTGCGACTTGACGGTTGGAAAGCCGAGCGTCACTGCGGGACTGTGAACCACAAGATCTGCGGTCGCTAGCAGTGGAGCAAGGTCCGCAGCTGCTCCGAACGCCAGCGCCACACTCCCATCGGAGAACTGGTCGACTGCGGCGGCCAGTGTGTTCGCTTCGGCGCTGTCGTGAAGGGTTACGTGCGCACCATGAGCAACCGCAAAGGCGGCGACCGCCTGCCCTGTTCGTCCAGCGCCGAGCACAACCACGTTCGCGTTGCGGAGGCTCCCCCCTGCAACGGCGTTGGGTTCAAGATCGGCAAGTGAGAGTGCGGCGGGCACCACTACATCCCCACGCCGCGCGTGGCGAGGAAGGTGACGATCCCAAGGATCCCTCCGATCGCACCGATCACCCAGAAGCGGAAGGTGATCTGAGTCTCCGCCCATCCGAGTCGCTCAAAGTGATGATGGATTGGGGTGAAGAGGAAGAGGCGACGACCGGTGAGCTTCATGCTCGCCACCTGCAAGATCACCGAACCCGTCTCCACAACGAAGATGATCCCGATGAGCGGGAGGAGGAGGATGTGGCCGGTGACAAGTCCTGTCACCGCGAGCGCGGCGCCGAACCCCAGGGCGCCCGAATCTCCAATGATCACGCTGGCGGGATGGATGTTGAACCAGAGGAATCCGATCAGCGCGCCCGCAACAAGTGCGCAGAGGATGGCAACGTTCAGCTGGCCTGGCGCATTCAGCAGTGCGATCACCATGTAGCTAATCCACGCGAAGACCATGGTGCCGCCAGAGAGTCCATCGAGGCCGTCGGTCAGGTTCACGCCGTTACTTGTGGATACGATCGCAACGATCGCCACCGCGATCCAGAGTGCGGGGGCGATCGGCACCTCACCCACGAACGGGACGACGAGTGAGGCGAAGGCGAAGTGCTGCTGGATATAGATCGCGGAGATCACTGAGACGCCGATCTGCCAGAGCAGCTTCTGCCGAGCGGAGATCCCGATCCCGGTTCGTGCATTGAGCCAGTCATCAAACGCACCAACAAGTGAGACGCCAAGGAGGGCGAGAAGGATCGCGTAGGTTGATGCATCTACCGCATCCAGCAGGAGGGCGAGCGCGATCACCACGCCAACAAGGAGGAGTCCCCCCATCGTAGGTGTCCCCTCTTTCACAATGTGCCAGTCGGGTCCGAACTCGCGACGAACGCGCTTGCCGAACCCGCTATGTCGGAGGAGGCGCAGATATGACGGCATCAGCAGCGCCACGCAGGCAAATGAGAGCACGAGTGCCTGCACGATCGCGATCATGCGACACCACCATTCAGACGTTCGTGGAGCGCCTTAACCAGGCGCTCAAGCGCCACAGCGCGTGAAGCCTTGATCAAGACCGTGTCTCCCGTGCGCGCACGATCAGCAATGAGTCCAGCGCCTGCCGCGATCCCGCCCTCATCGGCAGAGAGTCGCACAATTTGATCGACGGTCATGCCAGCACTCCGGGCGCCCTCTGCAATGCCGTCCGCCTCGCTCCCAAAGACGAGCAGCGCCGTGAGGTCGCTCTCCGCGGCGGCCCGCCCAATGGCAAGGTGCGCCTCTGCCGAGTAGCTGCCAAGCTCCCCCATTGCGCCGAGCGCGGCAAACCGCGCCCCGCGCGAAGTTCCGAGCGTTGCGAGCGCCGCGGCCATGCTGCTCGGTGCAGCGTTGTACGAGTCATCAATGATGCGGACTCCGCCGACCGTTTGCACAGAGGTACGTCCTCCAGGGAGTTCAAATGTGGAGAGTCGTTCAGCCGCTCGGTGGAGGTCGACGCCGCAGACCTGTGCGACACCGACCGCAAACGCAGCGGCTCGGGCGAAGTGCACGCCGAAGAGGGGGAGGTCAATCGCAATCTTCTCGCCAGCGATCGAGAGCACCACCGCAGTGCGCGCGCTCACCTGGTCCAGCTCTGCGGAGAGGATCCTGACGTCAGACGCCTCTGAGCTACCAACGAGGATCACGCCCGCCGGCGTACGCGCACGAAGTCGGAGGACGCGCGGATCATCAGCGGCGAGCAGAGCGAACCCATCTGCTGGAAGCTCCTCAACGAGCTCCCCCTTCGCCGCCTCGATCGCATCAAGATCACCCGCCCGCTCCGCGTGCACCGCATCAATGGCGGTGACAACTCCGATGCGCGGACGTGCAAGCGTACAGAGTGACCGAATCTCTCCACCCACATACATTCCCATCTCCGCCACAAATCGCTCCGTTCCGTCTGGCATGTTCAGTAGGGCGAGCGGGAGGCCAATCTCATTGTTCGCGTTGCCTGGTGTTGCGGCAACGTGTGCATCCGCACCACCCAGCGCCACGCGAATCGCCTCCTTCGTGGTGGTCTTCCCCACGGAGCCAGTGACGCCAGCCACCTCAATGTCAAAGCGAGCGCGCCAGTGCGCTGCAAGTTGTGCCAGCGCGCGAGGCCCGTCAGGCGTCTGGAGAACACTTACGCCGCGCTCGCGCGCGCGTTCCTGCGCTGTCCGAATCTCTTGACTGACCGCCTCGCCTTCCGCACCGCTCTGAATGATCAGCGCGTGTGCACCGGCGTTAATCGCTGCGCTGAGATGGAGTCGGCCATCCGTCTGTGCTCCAGGGAGTGCGAGGAAGAGCGCGCCAGGGTGTTCGACGAGTCGTCGGGAGTCCACCAGTGCTCCACGAACAGGGAGGGTGCCGTCAACGAGCAGGTCAGCGCCGGTGATGGCGGCGAGCTCAGCACCCGCAGATGCGAGGTGCCCGCCTACACGAGAAGGGCGCACTGCAGCCACGCTCATGTCCGCCGTGTGGCTCGCTCGACGCGAAGAGGGTCCCCGCCCACCGACAGACCCACCAGAGCGGAGGGTTCCGGTGCCCTGCGGTGGGCGGGGGAAGTCATGCCGCGACCCGACGAAGGAGCCGCGGGGGCCATCTTGAAGAGCACCGTGAGATCTTCCGCGACCCGACGGAAGAGTTCGTAGGATTCGATGTTGTTAAGGATTACGCCCACACGATTCACTACGGGTGGCACGCGTCGAAGCGAGACAGCGATCACGTACTCGGGCGCTGTCTGGCCGATCCAGCCGACATAACTGAAGTTGTAGTGGCGCTTATCCCAACCCGCTTCCCCGCCGTTGAGCTCTTTGCTCAACCAGATCTGTGCGGTTCCACTCTTCCCGCCAGACGCGTAGTTCGGAATGTTTGCAAGGCGGTAGTAGATAGGGACCAGCTTGGTAAGTCCTGTGCTCATCTCTACGATCTGGGAAGACACTCTCGGCGTGGTGGCCCTCCCTCTGGTGATGATGGGTTGTTCAACTCCATTCACCGCCTGGACAACACGGGGTCGTACAAGGACACCACCGTTCAACATCGCAGAGTAGGCGGTGGCGAGTTGAATCAGCGTCGTCCCAACACCTTGACCGAAGGAGGCATTCGCAAGATCGAGCTCGCTCCAGCGCTGCTGGTCCGGACTGTTGACGAGGCCCTGACTCTCGCTCGCGAGATCAATCCCTGTCTTTCCGCCGAAGCCAAACTTGAGCCACGTCCCATACAGGCTCTGTGACGCTTCACTCGTGCTCGCCCCCAAGGAGAGTGCAATCTTCGAGAAGACGATGTTGCGACTCCACGCGAATGCAGCGGCGAGCGTCATCTGACCCTTGGAGCGTCGATCCGCATTGCGAACCTCATTGACGCCGCGGTCAAGTATGAGGACTGACTGATCACCAATGATGGTGGAGGGCGAATAGGATCCGCTCTCAAGTCCAGCGACACTAGTGATCGCCTTCATGACCGATCCTGGCTCGTAGACGCTGCTGATCGCCGGATCAATAAAGCGTGATGGGTCGCGTGCGGCGACGACGCCGTAGCGGTTCGCATCATACGAAGGCCATGACGCGGACGAGAGGATGTCGCCCGAGTAGGGATCCATGATGACCACGCTGACCGATTCGGCCTGATTTGCCACGCCCGCTGCCGCTGCCTCTTGCTCCACAAGTGTCTGAAGGCCTGCATCAATGCTGAGCTGGAGATCTACGCCTTCACGCGCCTCGCTCACAATCACCGGTCGTTCAATGCCGTCTCCCGCGCGCTCAAGTCGCGTCACTTGCGCGCTCCCCCCAAGTTGATCGTTGTAGTACTCCTCTACTCCGTATTGGCCAGTTCCAGCGCCATTGACGAATCCAAGGATGTGACTCGCGAGGCTTGTCTCAGAGGCGCCGCCAGGTTGCGGATAGAGTCGCGTTCGCACTTCGCGCAGTGAGATCCCAGGGAGGAGCCCCGCGGACGACGCGGCACGCACCGCTTCGGCAGCCGGCTCATCAAGGGCTGGGAGGAGGAGGCTCCAGGCACGACGCGCCGCGAGCCCAGCGCGAAGTCGTGTGGCATCAATATCGTCAAGCGCGAGAACTTTGAGGAGTGTCGACTCAATCGCCGTCCGCTCTGCGTCCGTCAGCGCGCTGGTCTCGGCAATCAGCTGGTACCGCATCACGGTGGCCGCAAGGACGACGGAACCGGTCCGATCCATGATGGTGCCGCGCAGCGGTTCGGCGCTTTGCGTGAGGCTCAACCTGCTCCCCGCAACGTCGAGGAGCCGATCCCGATCAATCAGTTGCCACTGCACCAGACGCCCAAGGCAGAGCACCCCCGCGAGGACGAGAGCGATCCCGATGACGAGGCCACGCCCAGCGCGATCCGTGCGGACGGCTCGCGATTCACCGCTCATCTCAGCGCTCCTCCACGATCAGCGGATCGGTAAGCTGCCCAATCCCGAGTTCAAAGGCACGACGTCGAACGGCTGGCTCTCGCCCCACGCGACTCATCTCAGTTTCGCCGGCACGGATCTGCTCAACGATCTTCGCCTGCTCGTTCTTCAGTCGTTCAATGCGAGCGGCGGAGGTGGTGACTTCAAGGCTGAGAATGAGCGCGACGAACAGTGCCGCAAAGACCAGCGCACCCCCCGTGACAACTCGCGCGAGCTGAAGTCCGAAGAGACCAGAGCGCTGCGTTGCGCTCCACGCGGAGACGCCGATGCGGCCGCGAGGGAGCGCCCCTGCAGTAATGGCTGTCCGAGGACGTGCCGCGCCGGCCGCTGGACGAGGGCTGGTTCGAATCGAGCCGGTGCCGTTTGGCTGCGCAAGCGGCTGGAACGCCTGCCGAATTGCGGCGCGCTGTCGCGCCGCCGCAGCAAGCCGTCCATCAGGGACGCGCTGTTGCGCAATCGGAGCAATCAGTTGTGCGCCGCGCAGCGGTCGACCGATCGCCGTCATGCCGCTACCTCAATGCGTTCAGCGACGCGTAGCTTTGCACTTCGGCTCCGTGGGTTTCGCGCAACCTCTTCTTCAGATGCGGTGAGCGGCTTGTCCGTAAGTAGTCGCAGTGAGGGCTTCACGCCACACCCGCAGAGCGGAACCTTTGGCGGGCAGATGCAGCCCTTTGCAGCGGCGGCAAAAGCTCGCTTCACGATTCGATCTTCAAGAGAGTGATACGTGAGCACCACAATGCGCCCGCCAACGGCGAGCAGGCGGATTGACGCATCGAGCGCGGTTGCGAGTGCGCCGAGTTCATCATTGACCGCAATGCGTAGCGCCTGGAAGACGCGCGTTGCTGGGTGAATACGCGACGGCTTCCCAGGGCGCGTAGCAACCTCTGCTACAAGAGCGGCAAGCTCTTCCGCCGTCGTGACGGGCGTACCGGCACGCCGCGCAACGATCGCACGCGCAATTTTTCCCGCCTGTGGCTCTTCACCAAACTCACGAAGGAGTGCGGCGAGTTCTGGAACCGTCAGGTGCGCAAGAAGCGCCGCAGCGCTCTCCCCCTCTCCGGTGTTGAAGCGAAGGTCAAGCGGTCCGCCAGTGCGAATACCAAAGCCGCGCTCACGATCTACAAGTTGATCAGACGAGAGACCGAGGTCAAAGAGAATGCCATCGACGCCGTGAAAACCAGCGGCCGCGGCGGCCTCAGCAATTCGCGCGCTGCTTCCGTGGAACGTCTTCAGTCGTGCGCCATACTCGGCGAGTCGCGCCGTTGATCGTGCGATCGCTGTTGCATCGGCATCAATGCCGAGCAGCGTTCCATTCGGAGCGCTCGCCGCAAGCACTGCCGCGGCGTGGCCGCCGCCGCCAAGATTCGCATCAATGTATGCGCCACCGCTTCGCGGTGCGAGTGCCTCAATCGTCTCGCGGAGGAGAACGGGCTCATGCACGCTGACTGCCTGCGCAGCGCCACGTGCCTCGTGCATTAGAAGCCGAGCCCTTCCAGCTGTGCAGCGAGTGCATCGGACGACTCCATTGAGCCGCGGTATACGTCCCATCGTGTTGGCGTCCAAATCTCGGCGTGATCACGTGCGCCGACCACCATCGCCTCGCCCTCTAGCTGGCTCCAGCTGCGCAACGTGGCCGGGAGGAGGAGGCGCCCCTGCGCATCGAGCTCAACCTCAAACGCACTGCCAAAGAGGAATCGTCCGAACTCGCGCGCGCTCGCGTTGCCGGTTGGGAGCGCCGCCACCTTGGCGGCGAGGTCGTCCCATGCGGCGCGAGGGAAGATCGCAAGGCAGTTATCCAACCAACGGGAGACGAAGGCGCCGTCGTCGAGCTGGGCGCGGAAGCGCGCGGGGACGGCGACCCGTCCCTTGCCGTCGATCGTATGGCGGTATTCGCCAGTAAACACGTTGATCCCCCTCCGCGTGGCCCTCGGGGGTGGGTACCCCCACCACACCCCACTTGCAACCACTTCTATGCATTCTGCCCCCACCTCCCCCACTTGTCAAGGGCCGCAAAGGGCACGAGGGGCGAGCGCGCAAGGGGGTCGAGGGGGTCGGGATCCGCAAAGGAGTGAAGCCGGCGAGATGGTCTGTAAGCCGGGTTCTGTCCCCCCTTGCGGGAGGGACGGCCATCCATCTAGGCCACCGATTACTCAGTGGCTCGAGCGATCAACCCGAGGACCCTGGCGGTGCACCAGTTCCAGCCACAAGGGCTGAAGCGTCCTCCTATTTGACCTTGCTCCAGGCAGAGTTTGCCGCGTTTCACCCCACCAGCGAACCGAAGCTCGCGGTGGACTCGTCTCTGTGGCACTAGTCCGCGCCTCGCGGCGGACGGGCGTTACCCGCTGCCTTACACCTTGGAGCCCGGACTTTCCTCGAACGAGCCCGAAGGCTCGCTCGCGACCGTCCGACCATCTCGCCGGAGGGGGAGTCTAGCGCGCCGCGACCTCCACGACGAGCCCATCAAAGCCGGCGAGCACCCCGTCAGGGAGACGCGCGGAGAGCTCCTGATAGTCAAGGTCGTGATCAAGGTGGGTGAGGATTG
>ERZ889217.1774-NODE-1774-length-10357-cov-13.621724_pt1 | contig 10357 bp, 10 predicted proteins | sample MGYA00521098_ERZ889217 | MGnify/ENA primary metagenome ERZ889217 (study PRJEB32303, sample SAMEA104408613) | aquatic metagenome | biome: Brackish water; feature: Pelagic; material: water | place: Baltic Sea | collected 2014-06-10T22:04:00 | depth 2,362 m ...
CTGGCACCGCTTGTCTGGCGGGGCTACCGCACCGCCGACAAGGAAAGTTCCTTGTACTCGCGCGCCATGTAGTCGGCGTCCCAGGTCGATTGGAAGAGAACCACCGGGTTTTCATCCCGATCTCGCACGAGCTTGGCCGTGTTCATGACCCGCACGCCAGACAGGTGCTCCTGACCGCCGACGATCCAGCGGGCGAGCTTGTAGGGCAGCCACTGGAGCGAGGTCGGCGTGGAGTATTCGGTCTCCAGCCGGAATCGGACCACGTCAAACTGGAGCTCCCCCACGCCCCCCAAAATCGGTTCGCGGACAATCGACGCCGGATCGTGGAAGAGCTGCACGACGCCCTCCTCGAGCAACTGCGACAGGCCCCGCTCAAACTGCTTGCGGCGGGCCGTATCCTGGCAGCGAAGCACCGCGAATTGCTCGGGCGCAAAGGTAGGCAGCGGCTCGAAGGCGATCGGCGGGCCCTCGCAGATCGTGTCACCCAGACGAAACTCACCCGGATTGACGAGCCCTACGATGTCGCCAGGGTAAGCCTCGTCGACCGTTTCCCGCTCCTGACCAAACACCCGGTGGGCCCGCCGGAGCCGGATCGTCTTGCCGCTTCGCACGTGCAGTACCTCCATGTCGCGGCGAAACACGCCCGAGCAGACCCGCACGAAGGCGATCCGATCGCGGTGATTCGGATCGAGGTTGGCCTGGATTTTGAAGACAATCCCCGCAAACTCGGGGGCGGTCACCGGCACGGGCCCGGTCGCGCTGGTGCGGGCCCGCGGGGATGGGCAGAGGGCAAGAAACCCGTTGAGAAACTGCTCGACCCCGTAGTTGGTGAGGGCACTGCCGAAAAAAACCGGTGACTGCCGGCCGGCGAGAAAGGCCTCGCGGTCGAGGGGCACGCCAGCCGCAGCCAGAAGTTCGGCCTCCTCGCAGGCCCGGCTGCCTTCGGCCGAGAGTTCGGCCAGGTCTGCGAAATCGACCACCTCGGCCGCCGTGCGCCGGTCGCCCTGCCGGCCCTCGAACAGGTGTGCCTGCCGAGTGCCGAGGTTGAGCACGCCGGCAAAGTCCTGGCCCACGCCGATCGGCCAGTTGGCCGGCACGGCTGTGATCCCAAACTTCTCCTCGATCTCCGAGAGGATCGCCAACGGGTCGCGGCCGGGCCGGTCGACCTTGTTGACGAAGGTGATCACTGGCAGTCCGCGGAGCGCACAGACCTTGAACAACTTCTCAGTCTGGGTCTCGATTCCCTTGGCTAAATCGATCACCATCACGGCGCAGTCGGCTGCCAGGAGCGTGCGGTAGGTGTCGTCACTGAAGTCGTGGTGGCCAGGAGTGTCGAGGAGGTTCACTCGGTGGCCGTCGTAATCAAAGACGAGCACGGTGGAGTTGACCGAGATCCCGCGCTGCTTCTCCAACTCCATCCAGTCGGAACGGGCCGCCCGCTGGGTCTTGCGGCCGCGGACGGCGCCGGCCACTTCAACGCAGCCGCCGTAAAGCAGCAGCTTTTCGGTGAGCGTGGTCTTGCCGGCGTCGGGGTGGGAAATGATCGCAAACGACCGTCGCCGTTGCACCTCCCGCTCGAGTTTTTTTTCAACGATGCTCATTACCGCCACTGCCATCCTTCCACCGACGCGACTGGAAACTGCCCGCTCACCCGGCCCGCTCCGCGAGCACGTGGTAGTGCGGATCCTCGCTGATGTTGACCTCCACGAGATCACCAGCCTGATCGAGGAGCCGCCGGCAATCCTCGCTCAAATGGCGGAGATGAAGCCGCTTGCCCAGTCGCTCGTAACGCTCAGCCAGCGTGTTAATCGCCTCAAAACCAGATTGATCGTAGACCCGACTGAAGTAGAAGTCGATTACGACGTCATCTGGGTCGGCCTGGGGTGTGAACAAGTCGCGAAATCGGGTCGGGCTGCCGAAAAACAGCACGCCATGCAGCTGAGAGATCTTGCTGTCAAACTCGTTGAAGGAAATGTCGGAGGCAAGGTGCTTGCTCTTGTTCCAGGCGAACACCACAGCCGAGATGGCCACACCGAGAATGACGGCCGTGGCTAGGTCGTGCATCAACACGGTGTAACCGGCCACCACGAGCATCGTGAGGACTTCGGCAACGGGTACCCGCCGCCAGGTTTGCAGGGTAGACCACTCGAAGGTGCCGATTACCACCATAAACATCACCCCCGCGAGTGCCGCCATCGGCACCGACTCGATCGAGTCGGCCAGGAACAGAATAAAGAGCAGCAGCATCACGGCCGCAGTTATGCCCGAGAGCCGGCCGCGGCCCCCAGACTTCACGTTGATCAACGACTGGCCGATCATGGCGCAGCCCCCATCCCTCCCAGGAGGCCACAGGCCATGTTGGCGATGCCCTGGCCGATGCATTCCCGGTTGGCCTGCCCGCGGGTTTCGGTCAGTTCGTCAACGAGCGTGAGCGTCATCAGCGATTCGATGAGCCCGACCCCAGCAAGGATGAGGGAGTAGGGCAGGATGGCCCAGAATGTGGCGAGCGTGGCCGGTGGCAGTTGGTAATCCCACCAGGCCGGCCGCGGCAGTCCGCCGGCAGCAGTGATCTCTGCGGGCGAGAGCGGGGGGCGTTTAGGGTGGCGGCAGACACGAACGATCCTTGGCGGAGGGAAGTGGCGACGGAGGAGGGAAGTGGCGACGGAGGAGGGAAGTGGCGACGGAGGAGGCACTGGGGGCGGGTTGGCCCCGCCGGTGCAACAAGCGTTCCAGGGGCAGGCAGGGAATCAACAGAAGACGGACCAGGACGGTAGCCGCGGTCGAGAGCGTGGTTCAGGGCGGCAGCGGGAACTGGTGCATGGTTGAATTCCGAACGAGAGGACTCTTGTCCACCTCTCGCGCGTTCGATCCTCATTTGTTGAGGATTCGTCGCAAGCCCGATTTATCGGGCTGCTTCGGGAGTTCCCCCGAGGCTCCCGGTCGAAAAAGCTGCCACGGTGGCGTCGAACACCCGCACCTTTGCCCAGGTGGGGGCGTTCTCCGCAATAAATTGGCCATGCCGTGGGGCGGTTTGGTAGGAGTCGTGGGCAGCCTGCGATTCAAACACGATCGTGAGGGCTACGTCCCAGTCGCGGTCGTTCACCTCGCGGTCGTAGTCGGCCGCGCAGGTGCCCACGCCGAAGGCAATCTCACCGGGGTGGCCGGTGAGGTGCTCCCGGCAGGCTGCCACAAGGGCCGCTATGGCTGTGGTGCTGCGGTCCTTGAGCGTGAAGTAGACGACGTGCGAGAGCATCGGAGGAGCGTCCCTAGGAGGTGCCACCAGCCGCGGAAGCATTGCAGGAAACCGGGCTCGGGTCAGGCTGGCTGGCTTCAGGCAGCGAGCCGCCGCTGCGGGGCGTGGCGGGGCCGATGATCGCGACCACCTCGGTGTCGTCGAGCATCTCCCGGGATTCAAGTTCCTCGGCCAGCCGGTCGAGTTTGTCACGGTTGTCGGCAAGCAGTTTGGCAGCCCGCTCGGCTGCTTCGCCCAGGAAGCGGCCCACCTCTTCGTCGATGATCTGGGCGGTGTGTTCGCTGAATTCCCGGTGCTCGTAGACGTCGCGGCCCAGAAAAGGATGCTCGTTGGAAGTCTGGCAGGAGACGGGCCCCACCCGCTCGCTCATTCCCCAGTTGGCGACCATCTTGCGGGCGATCCGCGTGGCCTGCATCAGATCATTTTCAGCCCCAGCTGAATACTCGCCAAATACGAGCTTCTCGGCGGCCCGTCCGGCGAGGATGAAGGCGAGCCTATTCTCCAGGTCGCTCTCACCGACGTTCATCCGGTCTTCCTCGGGCACTAGTTGGGTGACCCCCAGGGCTCGGCCGCGGGGGATGATCGTCACTTTGTGGAGTTTGTCGACGCCCGGTAGAAGCCAGGCTCCGAGGGCATGACCAGCCTCGTGGTAGGCGGTCATCTTCTTCTCACGGCCGGCGAGCACCTCCTCCCGCTTCGGCCCCATCAGTACCTTGTCGCGGGCGTAGTCGAAGTCGGAGGCGTCAACGGCCGTCTTGTCGTGGCGGGTGGCCCAAAGGGCCGCTTCGTTGACGAGATTGCGGATATCCGCGCCGGTGAGGCCCACGGTGCCGCCGGCGAGCCGCTTGAGGTCGACGTCGGCGGCGAGTGGCACGGTTCGAGTGTGTACCTTGAAGAGTTCGATGCGGGCCTTCAGGTTGGGGCGATCGACCGTGACATGGCGGTCAAACCGGCCGGGGCGGAGCAACGCCGGGTCGAGCACATCTGGCCGGTTGGTGGCTGCGAGCACGATCACGCTCTCGGTGGGGCTGAAGCCGTCCATTTCGGAGAGGATCTGGTTGAGTGTCTGCTCCCGCTCGTCATGGCCACCGCCGAGGCCGGCGCCGCGCACGCGGCCCACCGCGTCGATCTCGTCCACGAACAGAATGGCCGGCGCCGCATCTTTGGCCGTCTTGAACATGTCACGAACCCGGGAGGCACCCACGCCCACGAACATCTGGATGAATTCGCTGCCCGAGATCGAAAAAAATGGCACCCCCGCCTCGCCGGCCACGGCCCGAGCCAGGAGCGTCTTGCCGGTGCCTGGCGGTCCCATCAGGAGCACTCCCTTGGGCACGCGGCCGCCGAGTCGCTGAAACCGCTTGGGATCTTTGAGAAATTCGACGATCTCCTGGAGGTCGGCTTTCACCTGTTCGAGGCCGGCCACATCGGCGAAAGTGATCTGCTTGTCGCCGGCCGCATACCGCTTGGCGGGCGACTTGGAGAAGCCGCCGAGGAAGCCCGATGAGCCGAGCGGGTCGCGGGCCCGCCGCAGGGTCATCCAGAATCCGGCCATCAGGAGGAGCGGCACGAGCAGGTAGAGTCCGAGCAGAAAGCCCGTACCATCTGAAGGGGGCACCACCTCCGTCCGGATGGTTGAATGCTCCTGCATGAGTTTATCGAAGCCTTCGCGGAGATAGGGCGTGAGCGTGACGCGGAAGGTTTTTTGCGGCTTGCCGCCGACGGCCGCATCGGTGGCCGGGATCTCCTTGACAAACTCTCCGTCGATTTGGTCGCCCGTGAGCACGATTCGACTGACATTTCCGGCGCGGGTCTGGGCCACGAAACTGTCATACGGGATGGCTATCCGCGTAGTCACCACGTTGCTTGTGAGGAATGTCGCCAGGGCCACGGCCGCCAACAGAAGGAGCACCACCGTCGGCAACCCGAATGGCTTTCCGAGCATGGAGGGCTTGTTTGACTGGCCCTGCGGCGGGCGGGGGATGGTATCCATGGGCTGGAACGCTCGGGGAGTAAGAGGGACTGCCGCTGGGCAGCGCGGAGAGATCGCATAGTCTAATGAATATGCGGGCCGCGACCACGGTGGGGTCTGCGTGGCCGACGGTGGCCAAATTTGAGGAGCTGGACATGGCAGGCATCGATCAATCGGGGCAGGCCCCGCCGAACGGCAGGCGGGGAGTGATCGCGATCGCGCGGCGGGGGGAGAAGTTTCTCACGATCCGCCGCGGGCTGACCGTGGCGGCCGGGGGCACGATCTGCTTTCCCGGCGGCCACATTGAGCCGGGTGAACAGGAGCACGAGGCGGTGGTGCGAGAGTGTCGGGAGGAGCTCGCCGCACTGGTCGAACCGCGGGCCTGCGTCTGGCGGAGCATGACCGACTGGGGAACGTCGCTGGCCTGGTGGACAGCCCGGCTGGTGGATGACCGCGAACTCGTGGCCCATCCTGTGGAGGTCGCCGAGATCCTCTGGCTCTCGGCCGAGGAGATGCTCTTCCACCCCGACCTGCTTCAGGGCAATCGTCCGTTTCTCGATGCGATTCTCGCCGGCAGCCTCGAGGTGTGAACCCGCCGAACCCGCCGAACCCGACTGGGCCAATCAATCGTCGGCTGGCGGCACGTCGTTGGGAAAGATCATGCCCCGCGGCTCCTGGGGCAGCGGGAGGGGCGTTGGGTTTGCAGCCGCGTCGAGCAGGTTTTTGAAGCGGTTGGCTGTTGGAGCCGGTGGGGTGACAGGGCCGGGGAGATGGGGCAACGTCAAAACAGCTGCAGCAACCGGTATCGGTGTAGGCCTGAGGCTTGGAGGCAGGGTGAGGCTCGGAGCCGGTGGCGGGCTCTCAGGCATCGGGACTGCGGTGATCGCTGAGGCCTGCATCACAGCTGGATCGAGCGTGTCGTGTTCTACGATTCGGACGGCGGAGAGCCACTGATCGAGAGCGGCTCGCTCGCGGGGCGAGAGGGGCGGAGCGACGAGCCGAGCCGAGACAGGCGCGGTCGGATGCCGCACGGCCAGGAGAGAAGCCAGTTTGCCGGCATTGCGTTCAGGACCCACGGCCTCGAGAAACTGCTCCAGGTTTGCCAGCGTGCTGCGGCGATCAAAGCCGCCGTGGGGGTCGCTGCGGGCGAAGTGGGGGGCGGGGCTTTCCGGGCCTCCGTGGCAGGCGCCGGCGGCGCAGCGATTGAGGATCAGCGGCTGGACGCGGCGAGTGAACTCCGCGACCAGTTGCGGGGGCACGTCAGCGGCGCGGCTGACCGAGCCGGCCAGGATGAGCAGGCCAGCGGCCAAGCCGCGAACAGGCAATCCGCGAGGACGAGGCGGTCGGCGGATCATGGCGATGCGGCGCATTGGGTTTTATCGCCCGGAGCGTGTCGAGCGGCGGCCGGTCAGAGCCCGAGCCTATCGACGGCGGGGGGAGGTTAGGCGGGGCGAGCGAGCCGCTCAAGACGAATCCCGGGCGTGTGATTCCAGCCGCGCATCCCTTGTGGCGGCCCGGTCGGGGAACCTACACTTCCCGCATCCTAAGTCCTTCATCTGCTCTGTTCCCGCCAGGAGCCCATTTCCGTGATGGAACGAACCTTCGTCATGTTCAAACCCGACTGCCTGGAGCGAGGGCTCGTGGGCAGAATACTCACCCGGTTTGAGCAGAAGGGGCTCCGGTTGGTGGCGATGAAGATGCTGCGAATCACTCCGTCGATGGCGAAGCAGCACTACGCCGAGCATGTCGCGAAGCCGTTTTACCCGGGCCTTGAGGCCTTCATCACGGCCGCGCCGGTCGTGGCCTGTGTGTTTGAGGGGCCGGAGGTGATTCGCGTGGTTCGCGAGATGCTCGGAGCCACCAGCGGCCTCAAGGCAGCGGCTGGCACGATTCGGGGCGACTATTCTTCGAGCCGGCAGATGAACCTCGTTCATGCGTCTGACTCGCCCGAGTCGGCGGTTGGCGAGATCGGTATTTATTTTGCAGAGTCGGAGATCCAGGCCTGGGATCCCACGCTCGCCTGCTGGTACCAAGCTCCGGACGAGGGCTGATCTACTCCATGAGCCTTCTGGTCTTCGGGCACCGCAATCCCGACACCGACGCTATCTGTTCGGCGATCGCCTACGCGGAGTACCTGCGGCGTTCGACCCGGCCAGACGCCGTGGCCGCCTGCTGTGGCCCGCCCAATCAGCGAACCGAATTCGTGCTCCGTCGGGCGGGCCTGCCCGCACCTCGATTGGTCATGGACGTGCGGCCGCAGGTGGAAGACATCTGCCGCCGCGAACTCGTGACGGCAAGCCTGGGAGACTCTTTCCATCTTGCTTACCAGCGAATGAAGGAGGGTGATCTGCGGGCGATTCCCGTGGTTGATTCGCACCGTCGCGTGGTGGGCGTGCTCTCGGTGCTCGATCTGATGGATCTCTTCTTCCGCGATTCGGGCGACGCCACCCGGGCCCGCACGGTGGTCACGAGCCTAGAGACCATGTCGGAGGTGCTGGGGGCTACGTTCCAACACGCCCTCGATCCCGACCAGCGGGATGAACTGCTTGTGATGGTCGGGGCCATGAGTGCGGAGGGCTTCACGGCACGGATGGAAGCATTTCCCAACCACCGGTTGGTGGTGGTCTGTGGCGACCGGCCCACGATCCAGTTGCCCGCGATCGAGCATGGCGTGAGAGCACTGGTGATCACCGGCGGCTTCAAACTCTCGTCCGGCCTAGTGGAACTCGCCAAGGCGAGAAAGGTGTCGGTGATGCTCAGCCCGTTCGACACGGTCAACACGACGCTGCGGCTCAAAAGCTCACAGTTCATTGATCCTGTCGTCGATACCGACGTGCTGACACTGCCGGCCAAGGCGACGGCTGCCGAGGTTCGGGCGGCAGTCGAACGGTCAACGCAGCCGGTGTTCCCGGTAGTGGGCGATGACGGCGCGCTCAAGGGGCTGGCCTTCAAGAGCGACGTACTCAATCCGCCGCGGCCGCAACTTGTGCTCGTAGACCACAATGAATTAGCCCAGGCGGTGGCTGGCGCCGACGAGGCGGAGATCGTGGAGGTGCTCGATCACCATCGGCTCGGCGGCGGGCTCAAGAGCACCCAGCCGATCCGATTCGTGAACGAGCCGGTGGGCTCAACCTGCACGCTCGTGGCCCGGCAGTTCCGCGGCGCGGGCCTCGAGCCCGACAAGTCTGTGGCCCTTTGCATGGCCTCGGGCATCATCTCCGACACGCTCCACCTCCGGTCACCCACCACGACTGACGTTGATCGCGACATGCTTGCCTGGCTCGAGCCGCTGTGCGGTGAGGATCTGGTGGCCTTTGCCCGTGAGTTTTTTGAGGTCGGCTCGGCCCTGCGGTCAAAGGCCACGGCTGAGGTGATTCGCGAGGACTGCAAGGAGTTCACGGAACATGGAGTGCGGTTTTCGATCTCGCAAATCGAAGAGATGGGCTTCGATTTATTTTGGGAGCGGAAAGACGACCTGCGTGAGGCGCTCGAGGAGTTTGCTCGGCGTCAGGGGTTAGAATTCGCTGCCCTGCTCGTGACCGACGTGGTGAGTAATGGTTCGGTCTTGCTGCTTTCGCGAGAGTCGCAGGCCTGGGAGGAGATCAATTATCCCCGGCTCGACCGCGGTCTCTATGAGCTCAAGAATGTGGTAAGCCGCAAGAAGCAGCTCTTGCCGCTGGTGAGCCAGGTGCTGGCGGATGGTTGAGTGGCCACCGCGCAGGCTCAGCTGCGCAGGGCCGACGCCGGTGTGTCGGTCGCGAGCCGGTCGATCATGTCGAGGCAGGCTCGTTCGACGGCGATCTGCCACTGCCCGCCGGTAAGGCCGTCATTCATTTCGGGCCGGGCGTGGGCAAAGATCACGTCCCGCGCGCTGACCACGAGGGCTCCGAGGCCGTCGGCGTGGAAAGCCCCGCGGACGTCAGCAGCGCGACCACCCTGCCGGCCGAAGCCGGGCACGAGGATCCAGGTGTGGGGCATGGCGGCTCGAAGTTCGTCGAGTTGCCTCGGCCAGGTGGCGCCTACCACCGCACCTACGGCGCCGTAGGTCTGGCCGGCGGAGGTGCGGGCGGCGAGCGATTCGACACCGGCGGCTACATGCTCGTAGATCGTGCGGCGATCGCTGATGAGATCCTGGAAATCCTTGCTGCCGGGATTCGAGGTCTTTACGAGGACAAAGACACCCGCCCCCCGATCGGCGGCGATCCTCGCGAAAGGCTCGATCGAGTCGAGGCCAAGGTAGGGATTCACGGTGAGGGCGTCGGCCGCCCAGGAGCCAGCCAGCCAGCCGTCTGCGTAGGCTTCGGCGGTGGAGCCAATATCTCCCCGCTTGCCATCGGCGAGTATCAGCAGGCCCCGGGCTCGCGCGTGGGCGATCACGCTGGCCAGCGCCGTCATGCCGTGAGGGCCGAGCGCCTCGAAGCAGGCAAGTTGCGGCTTGACGATTGGCACGAGCGGCGCTACCACGTCGATGACGCAACAGCAAAACTCGGTAAACAGGTCCGCGAGTCTGGCGGTGTCGGAGGGCGGAACGTCGGCGGCGGCGAGGGCAGGGGGCAGGGCCTGGTGACGCGGGTCGAGTCCGATACAGGCGGGCGTCCTGCGGGTTTGGATGGCGGCGGCAAGGCGGGCGGCGAAGGGCTGAGCCGAGGCAATCATGTTCTTTGCGGGATGGCTTGGGAGCCGTCGTAATGGACGGTAAGGATCGCCGGCAGCGAAAGAAAGCGGGTGAGGTTGAGCAGTTTCACGAGCCGCGAAGAGCGCGAGTTGTGAAAGCGACGTTCTTTTGAGATAGTGTGGGCGCCGGAACCCAGCAAAGCGAGAGCCTGCTGGCAACACGGCGGTTTCGGGGCGTGGCGCAGTTTGGCTAGCGCGCTTGACTGGGGGTCAAGAGGTCGCAGGTTCGAGTCCTGTCGCCCCGACGTTTGTTCCTTGATGAGTCTGCTCCAACCCGGAGTTGGACTCATCCGTGCGGTCGTTTCCGGCTCCCTCGCCTGCGGAGGAGCCGGGATCGACCGCCGGTGCCCGGCAACATGCCGGAGCTGAGTGTGTGTGGTGGCTGCCGCCGTCTTCGACGGCTTCTGGGGCCGGGCAGTCGGCCCGGCTTCGCCCGTGGATCGGCACGGGCAGGTTGT
>ERZ889217.1777-NODE-1777-length-10339-cov-30.462952_pt1 | contig 10339 bp, 10 predicted proteins | sample MGYA00521098_ERZ889217 | MGnify/ENA primary metagenome ERZ889217 (study PRJEB32303, sample SAMEA104408613) | aquatic metagenome | biome: Brackish water; feature: Pelagic; material: water | place: Baltic Sea | collected 2014-06-10T22:04:00 | depth 2,362 m ...
AGACCGGCAAGCAAGCCACATTTATTCACTCTGACCTCGCGGCGGCAAGAAAGCCCAAGTTCTATCTGCTCGGCACACTTGGTGCCATCGTCGGTGATTGGAACCCTTTGGCTGAGCCAGCAGTGGCCGACCTTCCTGCTATTTTGACATTGCATCGCCAAGACGGCACTTCGCAAGTTATTGAATTAGAAAAACTAGATGATTTTGAATTTCACAGATCAATTGTTGATTATCTAACAACAGGGTCACCGATGTCGGTTAAGGCTCTACAGTCACGCAATGTCGTCGCAATCATGCAAGCCGCAGAAGAATCGGCACTCAACAATGCAATGCCAGTCGTGCCGAAGTTGCGAGCCAGCATTTCGTCAAGTTTGGTTTAGTCGTGTCAGTGAAATGGGGTTTTCTCGGCGCCGGGTGGATTGCCAATCGAGCAATGGGGCCTGCAGTTCACGCCGCAAACAACGCAGAACTTTTTGGCGTGGCAAGTCGCGATAGAGCCCGCTCAGCAAAGTTCGAACCACAAAATGTTTACGACTCTTACCAAGAGTTGCTAAATGATCCGCAGATTGAAGTTGTATATATAAGCCTTGGAAACCATCAGCATCTTGAATGGGTAACAAAGTCGCTTGAAGCAGGCAAACATGTGTTGTGCGAAAAGCCATTAGGTCTAAACGCGCTTGAAGTTCAAAAAATGATTGAGTGCTCTCAACGCTGCAATCGAATGTTGGTTGAAGCAGTGTGGACTCGCTGGCACCCGAGGTTTAAGCGCATTGTCGAATTAATCGAATCTGGCGCGATCGGTGACCTCAAATCAATCGAATCGCAATGGGGTTTCAAATCAGAAATGACAGAGAACTATCGGCTTGACCCATTATTGGGTGGCGGTGCGTTGCTTGATGTTGGTTGCTACCAAGCAAATATGTGGGTTGCACTCACTCAAGGTGCAAGTGATTTAAAAATAAACAGTGTTGATCGAAAGATTGGCCCCACAAAAATTGATTTGACGACCGAAGTTAAAGCGATGATCAACGACAAAACAAGCGTTCAGTTGATGAGCTCATTTGAAAAAGATGTACCTCAGATATTGAAGATCGAAGGTAGTTCTGGCATCATCGCAACTGACGCGGGTGAAGCTTTTTCAACTTGGCGCGAGCCGAGTTCGTTGCGCGTGAACGATAACATCGAAAATTTTGAGGAAGTAGATGCATTCGTCGAAATGATTCAACAGGTTGGTGAGCAGATTGCAAGTGGTTCTGGTTGGGTAATGCCAACAAGTGATTCGCTTCGAACTGCACAAATACTCGACCAAATCATCGCCAGCTGAGTTGCAAAATTATGAAGATTAAGACTGTTCTTGCTCTATCAATATTTATTGTGAGTTGTTCTGGCAGCGACCAAGGTTCAACTTCACAAAGTGTTGGCTGCTCACTCGGAGATGTAGTTCGCGACAGGGCGATAAAAATAGCCACAACTGTTGCGCCGATTACGAGCATTGTGGCAAACATTGCAGGCGGTTCGTCGGCGAAAATCACGGGCATCGTGCCCGAGGGCACCAACTCGCACACTTTTGAACCACGACCAAGTGACGCAGCAACGCTCGAGTCGGCAGACATTATTTTTATAAATGGTCTAGTGCTTGAAGAGCCGACAAAAGATTTGGCTTTGGCGAATATCAAATCGTCGGCGAATATTTGTGAACTTGGTACCGAGATATTGCCTGAATCTGAATATATTTTTGATTTCTCGTTTCCAAAAGAGGGTGGCAAGCCAAACCCGCATTTATGGACAAACCCACCAATGGCAAAAAAGTATGCGCAAGTTGTTAGAGATGTGCTCGTGCGTCGCGACCCGTCGAATGCGTCAATTTACGAGCGCAATTTTTCTGCATTCGCATTAAAGATTGATGCACTCGACGAAGCAACAAAGATTGCGACTGCGACTATCCCCGAAGATCAACGCAAACTGCTGACATATCATGACGCTTACGCTTATTTTGCGACTAATTATGGTTTCACGGTGGTGGGCGCAATTCAGCCTTCATCTTTTGATGAACCAACCCCAAAAGATATTGCTGAACTGATTTCTCAGGTGAAAAGCCAAAAAGTAAAAGCGATTTTTGGCAGCGAAGTGTTTCCGTCAACCGTGCTCGAACAAATTGGTGTCGAAACTGACGTGCGATATGTTGATGTTTTACGCGACGATGACTTGCTTGGCGAACCAGGAGACTCAGAACACTCATGGCTGGGTCTGATGAGATTTAACTTCGTAACAATCGTTGAGGCGCTCGGCGGTGACGCTTCAGCGTTGAAGTCTCTTGATGTTCGAGACGTTGTCAAAGATGAGGCAAAGTATCCTCAGTAAAACCGACAGCCCATTGATTGTTTGCGAACATGTTTCGTGCACCTATGGCAACGCGCCGGTTGTCGAAGATGTTTATTTGACGATTAATCGGGGTGAGTTCGTAGGCATTGTCGGCCCGTCTGGTTCTGGCAAAACAACTTTATTGAAGGCAATAATTGGCTCACAACCAGTTGCCCATGGTTCTATAACTATTGATCCTCGCTTGACGATTGGTTATGTGCCGCAAGTCGAAACAGTTGATTGGTACTTTCCGGTCACAGTCGAAGAAGTAATTGTGATGACTCGTACAAAAACTAAGTGGTGGCCAAGAATCACATCAAAAGAGCGCGCCGATGTTCGAGAAGTGCTTGAAAAACTTGGCATCGCCGAGGTTGCAGGCCGACACATTCGAGAACTTTCTGGTGGGCAGCAACAGCGTGTGTTTCTTGCAAGGGCGATGTTTTGTCAGCCCGATGTTTTAATTTTGGATGAACCCACCTCGGGTGTAGATGTTCGAACACGTCACGAAATTTTGCACCTGCTTGCAGATCTTCACCAAGAGGGTTTAACAATTGTTTTGACAACTCACGACCTAAATGGTTTGGCGGCCCACTTGCCTCGGGTGGTCTGTTTCAAAAAGACTGTGATTGCCGACGGAAGTCCGCGCGAAGTGCTTACGTCAGAGGTTCTTGAAGTCACTTATGGCGCGCCAATGGAAGTGCTCGAGCATGGCGGTATGCCGCTGGTAGTTGATCACGGTCGAGTTGCAATGCGCGGAGAAGGCAAATGATTTTTGCATTTGATTTGTTCGAGCCATATGAGTTTCAGTTCTTTCGAAACGGCTTGATTGTTGCAACAATCGCTGGGGCGTTGTGTGGCTTGCTCGGAGTTTTTGTAATTCTGCGTGGCATGAGTTATATCGGACACGGTTTGTCGCACGCAGTTTTTGGTGGCGCGGCAGCGAGCGCAGTAATGAAGGTCAACTACTTTTTGGGCGCCGGCATTTGGGGTGTTGTGTCAGGTTTGTTAATTGCCAGAGTCGCACGAAGACGTGTGATTGGTGCAGATGCTGCAATTGGCGTCGTCACGACGGCTTCATTCGCACTGGGTTTGGCATTGATGAATCGATACGGCCAAGCCTCAAAGAGCATCGAAGCAGTGTTGTTTGGCAGCGTGCTTGGTGTGAAAGTGGCAGATATCTACGCCGTTTCGCTCGTTGCCTTGTTGGGTCTTGCAGTAGTCGTGCTCGGTTATCGCAAGTTGCTTTTTTCGACTTTCGACAGAGATGTTGCCCAAGTCAGCAATGTTCGAGTTTCGCTCGTTGAGGCTTTGTTATTAGCGATGATCTCGCTGACAATTCTGGTAACGATGCGCGTGATTGGCACGCTGCTGATTTCGGCGCTGTTGGTGATTCCGGCTGCGTCGGCACGAATGACGACAAATAGTTTTTCAAGACTTTTGTGGGTTTCGCCAATTATTGGCGCAGTAACTTGCTTTTTTGGCATGAACTTGAGTTATCACTTAGATACATCTGCAAGTGCGACGATAATTCTGCTGGACGCGCTTGTCTTCGTGACTGTTTATGGCTTCGCTGGTGTGAGAAATCGCACCAAGATGGCGTCTCTCGGACATCTGTAAATTGTGCGCTAGCTATGTGGACTAGTTCTTTGCGCTAATTAGCTAGTTCGAAAACCCCACTGCGCGCCATCAGGTGTGTCGCGAACTTCAACATTCAGTGCAGCCAATCGGTCACGAATGATGTCTGATAAATCAAATCGTTTATCGCTTCGCACCTGAGCGCGCAAGTCAAGTAGTACTTGAACAAACGGCCCGAGAACTTCGCGCGGGTCGCGTAACCCACCTGTTGCTGCTGCTGCCAAACGCATGATCATGCTGCGCAGTACTGCGCGCGCGTGGTCAGTTGCGTCACTCTGCAAGGTGTCGCCCGACCAACCAGCGATCGCGTCGTCGAGTTCAAGTGCCGCACGCGCCGCGCCATCTGCGTCGCTTGCCGCGAGTGCCGTTGCGAAAACATCGTTTAATCGATCGGTTGCTTCACGAAGGTTGTTGTCAAAAATCGCGGGTGGTTCAGTCACCACTTTTGTGGTCTCGGTTGTTTCGGCCTGAGGTTTTATTTTACTCGTTGCAGTTGTGTTCGAATCTCGTCGTGATGTAGCCGATGATGGGTCGCGCAATCGATCAATCGAAAAACTTTCGCCCGATGCAATTTGCGTAGATTCGCCACGAACTCGAATTGTGACGACGCCCTTACCGACGACGGTTACCGTTTCGGTGTCGAGGTCGATGACCATGCCTGTGTGTTCGTCAACACCGAGCACGTAAACATCGTCGGGTAGCTCACGCTCAAGCATCGACAATCGACGTTCACCCATATAACAAAACCGAGTGTCATGGTGCCCGCCTTCGGCATTGTTGAAATGCGGAATCAGTGCAACATTGACACCGATTTCGCCAAGAATATTAAGACCATTTAGCCAGCGCGGATCTTCACCTACCTTGTAGATCTCATAAACAGGCAAAGTGAACCGACCAAGTGTCAACGCGGCTGCCGATGCGAAAGTCACAATACCGCCGTCACGAAGTTTTTTGTTAAGCAAACCTGCAAGTGATGTGCCCGACCATTGGCGCAACGCATATGTCGGAGATCCAGGACCTGCAAAAACGTAGTGCGCATCTGCAACTTTTTGCAAGCCGCGTTCAACGGCAAGTGCATCAGCGCCGATTATTTCAGTGAGCCCCGCGACTTCAAGTTCGAGATTGATACTTGTTTTAAAATATTCGACAGCCTTGGTTGCAAGTTCAGGAGCATTTTCTTGAAATCCGTACGGAGTGTCGAGCAATACCGCGCGTGCAGGTTTTTGAAGTTTGCTTGCAAGCATTCGGTGTGTTGTGACCATCGTCGGTGCAGTTTCACCTGATCCCATTACGGCAAGAATGTGTGGAAGTGTCATCAGAAGAATCCGTCGGTTATCGCTGCGTGCACAACTTGAGCAAAACGCTCAGGGTGTTGTGCGTGCAAGTCATGATCAGCAGGGCTAAACCATTCAACCTTCACCTTGGGCACTAATTGTGTGGCGTGTTCAATGGCACTGCGTTTTGTTTCGTTGAATATTCCACTTGGTCCTTCTGCTGGCACAAACATCACGGGTAACGAGATTTGACTATATATCTGTGTCGGATGATGCTCCCATAATCCGCGCAAGACCATCATGTGTCGCTCAAGACTTAGCCACGGACGCAGAGTGCCGTCGGGTAGATGCTCCATGCAAGCCATCGCGCCGTTGATACCAGTTTCTGGCCAATTTGGGTGAGCACGTTGCATGTAATTTCTAAAGTCTGCAATCTTCGTTCCAGCGATTTTCGGTGGGCGCAACGCTTTTGCGCAATCGTCCCATTGCGGATAATGATTTTGTAATTCGAGAAATCCGCCATCGACACAGACAACGCCGCTTGTAAGTTCGGCGTGCGTGTGCGCAAGTTCGAGAACAACATTTCCACCCCACGATTGACCACAGACAACAGGTTGTGTGAACCCATCTTGTTGAATTTCACGCAATAGCCCGGCTAAATCTTGTGTCACAGTTTGCATGTCATAACCAGTTTCAGGTTTGTCACTCAGGCCATGACCGCGCAGATCAACTGCGGTAACGAGATGTCCGAGTGCACACAATGCGAGTGCGGCGCCTTCCCACAGCATTGCGTTTGAAGCAAGCCCGTGCACAAGCACTATTGGTTTCTGTTGATGTGTCTCTCGGGTACCCCATGTCACCGTACGCAGACGAACGCCATTTGAAGTATCAATCGAGTTGATCTTCGGCATAACCGTACTAATTGGCGTTGAAGAATTCACTGCAGTCAGACTAGGCATTCGTAACAGCAATAATTCTCTTACTTTTCGTAAAGCACAGTATATTTCGCTACTCATAGTGCGAAACTTTGGGCATGGTTGCACGTGAATTAACAGAAATCAAAATTCCACGCGAGTTGCTTCCAAGCGATGGACGATTCGGAAGTGGCCCATCAAAGATTCGAGCACCGCAAATTGACGACTTGGTATCGGAATCAACTCATTTACTAGGTACTTCGCATCGTCAAGCACCAGTGAAAAAGTTAGTTGGTTCTGTGCGTGAGCAGCTTTCTCAACTATTTACACTTCCAGAAGGATGGCAGGTTTTAATTGGCAATGGCGGCGCAAGTTTGTTTTGGGACGCAGCAACATTTGGTCTAATCCGTAAGTGCAGTCAGCACTATGTATTCGGTGAGTTCTCGTCTAAGTTCGCCCAAGCGGTGTGGCTTGCGCCACATCTGAGCGAACCGATCATTCTTGAGTCGCCGGTTGGCACCGCGCCGATAATAGAAACGGCAAAAGATTGGCAAGTTGATACGTATTGTTTAACGCACAACGAAACTTCAACTGGCGCGATGATGAAATTACTTCGGCCATCTCAACCTGCTGATGCATTGGTTGTAGTTGATGCGACTTCAGCGGCTGGTTCAATGGCTTGGTCGACAGATGAAGTTGACGTCTATTATTTTTCGCCTCAGAAAGGATTTGCATCAGAAGGTGGTACCTGGATCGCGTTGTGTTCACCACGAGCCATTGAGCGAATTGAATCAATCGCTAAATCAACACGATGGTGTCCTGCTTCGCTCGATTTATCAATTGCCCTTGAAAACTCAAAAGCAAATCAGACTTATAACACGCCTTCAATTTCGACATTTGTTCTGCTGAATAATCAATTGACCTGGATGCTCGAAAATGGTGGTTTGGATTGGTGCGTTAGTCGAACAAGTAGTTCGGCGAAACATCTTTATGACTGGGCCGAACAACGAAAATTTGCAACGCCGTTTATTGTTAATCCTGAGTTTCGTTCACCAGTTGTTGGCACGATTGACTTAATCGGCGTCGAGGCTAATGATGTCAATGCGGTATTGCGTGCTAACAAAATTGTTGATACAGACTCGTATCGCAAACTCGGCCGTAACCAGCTGAGAGTCTCAATGTTTCCTGCCGTTGAACCAACTGATGTTCAAAAACTTACTGCTTGCATTGATTTCATTGTTGAGGCAATCTCATGACTCGCCCGCGCATAGTTATTGCCGAAGAAATTGCTGAGCCAGGTTTAGAGCGATTACGAAATGCCGGTTTTGAAGTAGATATCCAACTCGAGAAAAGCCCTGAAGATTTACGGCAATGCATTGTTGGCGCCAGCGCACTAATTATTCGTTCAGCGACAAATGTAGACGCAGAGTTACTGTCGGCTGGCAATGAACTTGTCGTTGTAGCGCGTGCTGGCGTAGGTCTTGACAATGTTGATATTACGGCGGCAACAGCCTGTGGCGTAATGGTTGTCAACGCACCAGAATCAAACATCTTGTCGGCCGCTGAACACACGATGGCTTTAATTTTGGCTATTTCACGTAATGTCCCGCAGGCGCATCGTGCACTAGCGCAAGGGCGTTGGGAGCGAAGCAAGTGGGAGGGGATTGAACTTGCGTCCAAGACTCTTGGCATTTTGGGTCTAGGTCGAATTGGTGCACTGGTTGCGCAACGGGCGCTGGCTTTTGACATGCGAATTATTGCTTTTGATCCATTTATTTCAGTCGAGCGTGCGCGAGAACTAAATGTTGAGATGATGTCAATCGACGAAGTAATCGCGCAGTCAGATATTTTGACAATACACCTGCCAAAAAATAAACAGACGGTGAATTTGATAGACACCAAGATGCTTGCGTTGGCTAAACCGTCATTAAGAATTATTAATGTTGCTCGTGGCGGAATCATTAATGAATCTGATTTGGCGCAAGCCTTAGTCAATGGCACGATCGCTGGTGCAGCAATTGACGTTTTTGAAACTGAGCCGACTAAATCTTCGCCATTATTCGAACTCGACAATGTTGTTGTTACTCCACATTTGGGTGCGAGCACTCGCGAAGCCCAAGATCGTGCGGGTGAAGTAGTCGCCGATATGGTCTGCCTCGCGCTAAACAACGAGTTCGTTCCATTTGCTGTCAACCTTGAGGCAAGTGATGCAAACGAGACGCTCAAACCTTTTGTTCCACTCGCTCAACGACTTGGTCGAGTTTTTGCCTCACTTGTTGACGCGCCACCTGAGATTTTAGAAATTTCTATCACTGGAGAAATTGGCGCATATGACCCAGGCCTAATTTCAATCAGCGCTTTGAAAGGTGCACTTTCTGTATGGACAAACAAAGTAGTAAGTCTTGTTAATGCACCTGTCATCGCTCGACAATTAAAGATTCAAGTTAATAAATCCTCTTCAAAAACTACGCAACATCGCGATTACGTCAATCTTGTCACGCTGCGTTCGGGAAACCACAACTTGTCGGCGACGCTAACTGGTCGGCGACGCGAGGCACGGATCGTAATCATTGATGACCATCTGACTGACATTCCACCTTCTGAGCACATGTTGATTGTCAAAAATGATGATCGACCAGGAGCGATTGGCCGAGTTGCAACTGCGCTCGGCAATGCGAATATCAACATTGCAAACATGGATGTCGGAAGTACTGAGACTGTTGGTAGCGCATTGATGTGCATCTCGACTACGACAGCAGTCTCGCAAGATGTGATTGCAACATTACGAAAACTTGATGGAATCACGAGCGTTACCGCAATTGGCTCTTGAGATATCGTGTCGGTGTGGTTTATCGAGAGTTAGCTTGTGATTGAGTTTGTTTTGTTGGTAAATTTTGTCGCCACTGCGGTGATGACGGGCGTCATCTGGTTCGTGCAATGGGTGCATTATCCACTGCTGGCGACAGTAAGCGTTGAGCATGCGGTTGAAACTGCTGTCGCTCATCAACGACGAACAGGGCAAGTATTGGCGATACCGATGGCTCTCGAAGGCGTGACAACTTTATGGTTGCTCGCAAGTCGCCCCGATGTTGTGAGTTTTATTTTGCCATGGCTCGGTGCTGTGTTGTTGGCTGTTGCTCTTGGCAGCACAGTGCTTGTTTCCGTGCCATTGCATGCAAAAATGGCGACGAACCCGACTGCCGATGTTGGTCGACGACTGGTTGTGACTAATTGGCCGCGCACGATTGCGTGGTCTGCACGTGTGGTTGTATGTGCAGCAATGTTGTTGCAAGTTGTTCGTGCGTAAAGGGGGGCGATGAGTTACTCAGAAATTTGCCCCAACCCGGTGCGTCGTGCGGTAATGAAACAAGGCTGGTATGACCTTGCATATATTCACTATCGCTACAGCGTCGAAGAGGTCGCACGCATTTTGCCCGATGGTCTTGAAGTTGATGTCTGCGACGGTTCGGCGTGGGTCGGGTTGATTCCGTTTTCGATGCGTGGCATTGGTGTGCCGGGTTTGCCCGCGGTGCCGTATCTGGGAACTTTTCCTGAGGTGAATGTTCGAACTTATGTGCGACGCAACGGTGTGCCCGGTGTTTGGTTTTGTTCATTGGATATCAATCGGCTTTTACCGACCATTGTCGCGCGCACGACATATACGCTGCCTTATTGTTTTGGTCGCGCCAGCAACAAACGCGTGGGCGATGAGTTGATAACAACAGTTGAGCGGCGGTGGCCCCGCGGTGAGGCCCACACCAAGATTCGTCTCAAAATCGGCGAACCAATTGTTGCGCCATCCCCGCTTGAAATTTTCTTAAGTGCTCGCTGGGGTTTATACACAACCACACGGCGCCGAAACTTGCGTTATGCGCCGATTTCACATGAGCCTTGGCGCTTGCAGCGCGCAGAAATTATTTCGCTAGACGACTCGCTGATCGAGGCCGCAGGTTTTGCAGCCCCGAATGTTGCCGTTAACGGTGAACCACACGTGATGTTTTCAGATGGTGTGCCTGTTCGCGTCGGGTTACCCCGCCGTGCCTAGCGATCTGAATAAAACCTGCTAGTTAATTTTTTGTCGAGCCAGGTCGATAACTATTGCGATCGGCTGAGGCCCGCAAAGCAGACATCCCATAAACAAAAGCGCCTGTCAGC
>ERZ889217.1778-NODE-1778-length-10337-cov-16.451566_pt1 | contig 10337 bp, 9 predicted proteins | sample MGYA00521098_ERZ889217 | MGnify/ENA primary metagenome ERZ889217 (study PRJEB32303, sample SAMEA104408613) | aquatic metagenome | biome: Brackish water; feature: Pelagic; material: water | place: Baltic Sea | collected 2014-06-10T22:04:00 | depth 2,362 m ...
TGTCTGAGGTTTCACGCACAAACTCTGTGTTGGTAAAAAGCACTTCAGTAAAACCTGTCGCATTCACAAAAGCGACCAAATCAGCTTCGGTAATCGTGCGACCCACTGTTCTGAATTTTCTGCCGACTGGCAGTTCGTCAAAGTGCATACCCAATCCAACCACTTCAACGCCGTCTTGCTCAAGATGCAATGCCACGGATGATCTCCCCTTTTGTTATTTCTGAATATCCAAAAGACCACAGTTTATCGCTTCGCAAACCAGTGCCAAAAGCCTGCGGTGATTGACTCAACACTTCAGCGTAAGAACAGCAAATGAGGGTTACGAAAAAACTTAGTTCAAGTTGCGAAACAATCCGAGCACATTTTCACCGCATCAGATTGCAGGCGCTTGCCTGATTAAGAAAACCTCGATGAACGCATTCATTGTGCGCAATAAAGGGGGTTTAAGCCTTAACAGTGACGGGCGATCATGTCAAAAGCGCGCGGTTTGTTTACCTTACCTGGCCCATCAGAGTGACAACCGGCATGGCTGGCCCTTCGTTTCACGCCATTGTTGTTTTACGATGGCTGATACGATGGGGTTATGGGTTTAAAAGGATCGACATGCAAACATCACCGTCCAAAAGACTGCTCATTGTCTATCACTCCACGACTGGCGGCACAGAGCGTATGGTGCAAGTCGTTGCACAAGCGGCTGGTACTGAGCCTGGCGTCATTGTTGACTTACGTCGAGCGTCGGATTCAGGGGTGGAACAGTTAATTCAGGCCGATGGCTACATATTCGCCACCCCAGAAAACCTCGGCAGCATGAGCGGTCTGATGAAAGATTTCTTTGATCGCACCTACTATGGGGCCATCGACCAGATTCAAGCCCGCCCATACTGCGCCATGGTTTGCGCAGGCAGTGATGGTCGCGGTGCGGCCAAACAAATCGAGCGCATTGCCACGGGCTGGCGCTTAAAACCGATTCAAGAGGCGATGATCATCAACGTGAAGGCACAAACAACAGCAGAAATTCTGTCACCCAAGCAGTTAACGGACAGCCAAGTGACCGCTTGCCAGAACCTCGGTCATTTGTTTGCCGCTGGTCTCTCAATGGCGGTGTTTTGATGGCTGCGCCATCAAGGGCACGCGCACCACGTCCTACAAAACCGATTGCGTTTTTGATGCTCGGTGGCGGTTTAGCCGCAGCTACAGCGGCTCAAACATTGCGACAAGAGGGCGCACAGGGTCGCATCGTTATTGTCAGCGAAGAGTCCATTGCACCCTACCAACGTCCCCCATTATCAAAAACGTCATCGCGCCCCAATCAACCCCTTGAACCGAACTTTGTTCTTGATAAAGACAACCTAGCCGCGCTTAAGATTGAGCTCATATTAGACGCGGCCATCACGTCCATAGACCCCACCAAAAAATCAGTTCAACTCGCTAACGGCCGTCATCTTTTGTACGACAAAGCACTCATCGCCACGGGTGCTTCACCCACCAAACTCGTCATACCGGGTACTGAACTAACAGGTGTTCATTATTTGCGCACTTTCAAAGACGCTTTGGCGATCAGATCTGATGCAAAGGGTGTCACTGGACGCAAATCGTTGGCCAAGGTCCGTGCTGTGGTCATCGGTGGTGGGTTCATTGGCACCGAGATTGTCGGTCTTCTGCGCTCGCTTGAAGTTGAAGTCACGTTAATCGAAGCCAAACAATTGCTCTACAAATTACACGCTGAGAATATTTCAAACTTTGCTGAAACGATCCTAGCGAAAAACAATGTGCGTTGTATCGTCGGCGATCCGCCCGCTGCCATTAAAGGCAGCAGGCGAGTGCAATCAGTGCTAACAGAAAGTGGTGAAACAATCCCCTGCGACATGGTCGTCATCGGGGCTGGTGTCACGCCACGCACTGAGTTCTTGGGAGGAACCGAGATTGACTGTCGTGACGGCGTGATGGTCAATGCGTTTTTGCAAACGAACGACCCCTCAATTTATGCCGCCGGTGATGTTGCCTGCGTGTACCACCCCTTTTTTAAGTCACAGTTTCGCGTTGAGCACTGGGACAACGCCATCAAACAAGGCCGGCTTGCGGCTCGAAATATGATGGGACGCCGTGAGCCCTTTACTGCAGTCAGCTATTTTTACAGCCACATTTTTGACCAAAGTTTTAATCTGGTCGGATTTCCCTCAACAGCCAATGAGCGCATTGATCGGGGTTCATTGGAAACGGGGCAGTTTGAGGCGATGTATCTTCACCACGATGTGCCGTGTGCTTTTTTTACCCTAGGGCGCTCGTCGGCCAATACGCGCGCAGCCGAAGACTTAATCCGTAACCATGTGGCTTTAAAGCGTTGTAAAGCGGCATTACGCAATCCCGCGTTTGCGCTGGCGAAAATTCCCGCACCGGTGGTTTACGTGCTGCAAGGCGGTGGTGCTTTTGGGGCGTTTGAGTGTGGCGCTATTGATGCCTTACACAAACGCGGTATCAGACCTGATGTTGTGGCGGGCGTCTCAATTGGTGCATTTAACGGTGCCATTGTTGCGGGTAACCCTGATCATGCGGGTGAAGCGCTGATGGCTTTTTGGCATGACCTATCAACCACCTCAGCGTTTTCAGGTGATGAGGCGACACGTCGCTTGTGGTCAAGTCAACAAATCGCACTGTTTGGTGTACCCGGTTTCTTTGAGCCGCGATGGACACAGATTTGGCAAAACTTCGGTCAGATGCCTAGCAATTGGTCAAGCCTCTATGATTTTTCAGCGGCTAAAAAATTACTCCACCAGTATGTTGACTTTGACAAGCTCAAGCACAGCCCCGTGCGTTTGCTGGTGACCGCTGTTGATGTGCAAAGCAGCGAAGTCGTCTTGTTTGACAGTTACCTTGACACGTTCACCGTCGACCACGTTTTGGCCAGTGGCAGTCTGCCGCCAGCATTCCCTTGGGTCACCATTGGTGATCGACACTACTGGGATGCTGGTATTGTCAGTAACTCACCGCTGCAACCCACCCTGAGCCGAATTGGTCATACCGGTAAAGAGATTTATTTCATTGACCTATTTCCTGGTCATCGCGACAACTTGCCCGAATCCTTCACAGAGGTCAGTGCACGTCGCGACGAGATTGTGTTTTCTGATCGTCTCAAGCACGACGATCATCAACAAGACACCATCAACAACTATCAACAGCTGGTTGCAGGCTTGATGGCTGAATTACCACCCGCTAGCGCTCAACGTCTTTCCCGAGAGCCACTCTATATTCAATTGATCGATCAAACCAAGCCCAACAAGAGCATTCGGATTTCGCGACACACTGACCCAGAACACCCCGCCCCCAAGGCCTACGACTTCTCTGATCAAACGATTGCACAACTGATTGCCGATGGTCAAAAAACCGTCGATGATGTTCTTGGCCCTGCCCAAAAGTAATCGTTCAAACCGCTGGCTTACCGGTCATGCTTTGACGAAGCATTTCGATAAATACTTTGGTGCGCAAAGGCAGCAAACGTCGCCCTGGTGTCACACACCACACGGTCATTGAGGGCAGAGACCACTGGGGCAACACTCGGATTAATGTTGACTGTGCCACGCATTCAGAAGCCAGCACGTCGGGTAGTGCTACGATACCCAAGCCACTCACAGCCAGCGCCCGTTGAGTGGCCGGCGAATTCGATGACAGTCGGCTCGGTGGCACGCCCTGCCATTGACCAACGGCACTGCTCAGTGACCAAGCAACCGTTTCATCTCGGCTGCCAATCAAGGGCAAACAATTGTGTGCCATCAAATCACTCGGGGTTTTGGGTGTTCCAAAACGGTTCAAATAAGCCGCACTTGCATACAAATGAATACGCATGTCATGAAGTTTGGTCGCCACCAAGGTGCTGTCATCTGGCAGGTGGTCCGCGATTCGCACCACCAAGTCGAAGCGTTCAACCAGGAGATCGACGCGTCTGGCTGACACGTCTAGCGCCACCCTCACTTCGGGGTACCGCGAGGCAAACGTCAACAAGAGTGTTGCGAGATCAACATGGGTCAGGTCCGGTGGCATCGATACCCTTAACAAACCATGCGGTTGGTCCTGTTCGTGCTGCGCCAATGCCGAGGCTTCCGAAAGCTCATCCAATAGACGTCTGGCATGCTCGAGCATGCGCTCGCCAAAGTCAGTTAACGCCAAACGACGGGTACTACGTGTCATCAAGCGCTGACCCAATCGGTTTTCAAGCGCGGACAGACGCCGAGACAGCGTCGATTTGGGGATGCCCACCCTTTCGGCTGCTGCAGAAAAACTACCAGCATCGATCAGATGGGCGAACAACACCAAATCGTCGGCTTGGCCTGCGACCCACGGTGAGGACTCCAAACCATGGCGATTGTTTAACGGTCTGTTTAAAAGGGGCATGGCAACAACACTGTTTCATATTTGGAATAATGATACCCATAAAAAGGGGTTTTTCTTTCATAAATGGCGCAATACACTGGGTCTGATACTTATTAATACCAAGCCAGCCTTTCAAACCCAGGGTCATCAGCATGCAAATTCTTCAACTCAACACCAGCGCAAGATCTGTCGGCGCCAATTCGACCAGCGTGGCCGATCTCATCACTAGGCGATTACAGCAAAAAGCTCCTGAGTCTAGCCTGCGTCTGCGTGACATGGCACGTGACCCCCATCCCATGCTAGATGAGCCGGCTTTAAATGCATTGTTCACACCAGCCGATCAACGCTCAGAAGCACAACACGCCCGCATGGCTCAAGACGATGCACTCATTTCTGACATTCAAAACAGCGACATCATCGTGCTCGGCGTACCCATGTATAACTTCGGCATCCCCGTTCAGCTGAAGTCATGGTTTGATGCCATTGCCAAAGCAGGTGTTACGTTTCGTTATACCGAAAACGGCCCCGTCGGTTTGCTCACAGGCAAAAAGGTCTACGTTGCACTCGCCCGTGGCGGCATCTATCGCGATACGCCCAACGACACGCAAGTGCCTTACTTAAAGATGATGTTGGGGTTTCTTGGAATGACAGACGTGCATTACATTTATGCTGAGGGATTTGCCATGGGACCTGAAGCAGCTGCCAACGCCATGCAAGAAGCCAAACAGCAGATTAGTAATTTGTTTGCCTAAATCAGGAGCAAAAAAATGAACGCCAAAACAATAGCCACCTCCCGCCAAGTTGAAAACTTGGTTCAGGGCGTGCAAACCTCTGACGGCGCAGGCGTAAAACTCACACGTGTGCTGACCCAGTCGCTGCAACGACGTCTAGACCCCTTTCTGATGCTCGATGCATTTCGCAACGACAACCCAGAGGATTACATGGGTGGGTTTCCCAATCACCCCCATCGCGGGTTTGAGACCATCACCTACATGATTGCCGGTCGTATGCGTCACCGCGACAGCGCCGGCAATGAGGGGCTGCTGGGCCCGGGTGGTGTGCAGTGGATGACGGCGGGTAGTGGCCTGATTCACTCCGAACTGCCAGAGCAAGAAGATGGCCTGATGGAAGGCTTTCAACTGTGGTTGAACCTGCCTGCCCAGCACAAAATGATGAAGCCCAGCTACCGAGATATCTCACCGCAGAATATCCCCGAATACATCACCGAATCGGGTGTTCGCGTGCGAGTGATTGCAGGCACCAGCGGCGACACCACTGGTGCGGTGCAGCGGCCCGACACTGAGCCACTGATTCTTGACGTGCACTTGCCTGCCAACAGCACCTTTGTGGCCCACATCCCACCCGGTCATCACGCCTTCACCTATACCTATCGGGGCGAGGCCTCGATTCAAGGCCAGGCTGTGCCCGATCGGCACATGGCCATCCTCACGGACAATGGCGCCGACTGCGTTCAACTTCAAAGCTTGGTTGCCACCCGATGCCTTGTTGTGGCTGGTAGACCCTTGGCTGAGCCCATCGCGCAGTACGGCCCCTTTGTGATGAACACTAACGAACAAATTCAGCAAACCTTGCAAGACTACCGAGCCGGTAAGTTTGAGGCGGCCGTGGTGCAGTCTCTTTGATCGCCACCAAGCGAGCATTTTTTAATAACACTCGCTTGGCCTTTAGTTGTGCGTATAAGAACCACGCGTTTCTTCTGTTAGTCCAACGGCCACTGGCCGCTGCTTAAATCCCTCAATGGCTCGCCTGATGTCATCAACCAAAAGCGAAGCCATGTCCTGACTAACCCCTTGACGAACCATCAGTCGCATGACGCAAATATCCTTGGCGCCATCGATCAGTTGGAAAGCGGGGACCTGCCAACCCCTCGTGCTCAGTCGATCAGACAAGTCGTACAAGTTGTAGCCCAATGCCGTTTCTTGCCCTTTGGTAATCCTAAAACAAACGGCTGGAATACCTTGCTCAGGCTCACCGCGGTTGATAAAGGTAAATGGACCGAGTTTTTCGATTTCGCCGCTAAGCCATTGGGCTGTCTGATAACTGGCCATTTGCACACGTTTATAACCGCCAAACCCCAAACGGTTAAATAAGTAATACTGCGCCGCCACTTGCCCAGCTGGTCTTGAAAAATTAATGGCAAATGTACCAACACTGCCCCCGAGATACGGCACAGAAAACACCAGATCCTCAGGCAAATCGGCACGATCTTGCCAGACGATCCAACCAACACCAAGGGGTGCAAGGCCATACTTGTGCCCAGAGGTACTGATCGACTTGACACGAGGCAACCGAAAGTCCCATTCAATGTCAGGTGCACAAAAGGGTCCCAAAAAACCACCCGATGCCGCATCCACGTGAATATCCACTTCAATGCCCTTATCGAGCGCCAACTGATCTAACGCCAGCGACATTGCCTTGATATCTTCGTAATGTCCGGTATAAGTCACGCCAAAAGTGGGTACCACGCATATTGTGTTTTCATCAACCAACGACAACATCCCTTCAACGTCCATCAGATAGCGGTCTTCTATCATTGGGACTTGTCGCATTTCGATGTCCCAGTAGCGACAAAACTTCTCCCAACAGACTTGGACTGGGCCACACACCAAATTTGGCCGATCAACAGACTTTCCTTGAGCCAACTGCCGCGCGCGCCAGCGCCACTTAGCCGCCATACCACCGAGCATGCAGGCTTCAGACGAACCAACCGTTGAGGTCCCAATCGTCTGCGCCGCATCCGGTGCACGCCATAGATTTGCCAACATGTGCGCGCAACGAATTTCGAGTTCAGCGGTTTGGGGGTATTCCGTTTTATCAATCATGTTGCGATCAATCGCCAAATTCATGATGTGACGTACTTCTGGCTCTTCGAAAGTTTGACAAAATGTGGCCAAGTTTTGCCTTGGATTACCATCAAGCATTAATTCATCTTCAACCAACTGACGAATGTCGTCTGGTCGACTTTCATGGGCAGGGAATTGAAACTTCGGTAGCGGCTTGCTTGTGTCTCGACCAGCAAAGACAGAGTCGTTCAAGCGATCATTAAGATCCTCTTTTTTCATGAAAGCCATCGAGTTCACTCCTAAAAAGACTGGTTAGACATTGACTGTAAACCACAGGCGATGACACCGATACCCCAGCCCAATCCAACTCAACCCAACAATCATGAATTAAAAGCACTGCGCGATGACTTGGCTTAGAATAAAGTCATGCGATGGTTTATGGCTTTTTCACCTCTTGAGCTCAGCCGCCTGCGCACCTGGACGTGGGTGCCAGGGTGGTTACTGATCTGTTTGGTGTTTGGTGTTATCGCTCCGGGCTTAAGTCACGCTGTCAGCAATATCAGCACTCAATACAGTCAAAAAATCGCGGTATGTACCGCGAGCGGTATGACATATATCCGCTGGCAAAACACTGACACTACGCCAGCAGCCCAACCCTCTTCTCAATCGCATCAGTGTCTTATTTGCTCATTCGGTGGTGACACACCCTTAGGCTCGCAGAACCACGGCAGCGGGGCGCCTCAGGCAACAGATCAACCGCCTTACAACAATTTTGTAAGCGTTCATCGGTCACCCCGTCATTGGGTCACTGCAGCCATCAGGGCCCCACCCGTTTTTTTCAGCTAGCTATTGCGCTTGAACGCCGACCACCCAAAGGCGATCCTTGATAACTTTCACTTAATGGATAGGTAACGCCGTTAGTCGGACGCTCCTGAATGGCAATGCGTAAACACTTTAAGCGCGGTTTGACCGTGCCATCTATCAAATATAAAAGCGTATTGGAGTTTTAAATGAAGCAAGGCTTGACATCGATTGCTTGCACGCTACTGCTGCTGACCAGCGGTTTTGCAACAGCACAAACAACCACTGACACATTAACCTTTTCTGACCCATGGATCCGCGCGTCAGTGCCCGGGCAAAAAAATGGTGCCGGTTATTTGCAAATCAGCAACCAAAGCACCCAACCCGCGACACTGACAGCGGCCAATAGCGATCGCGCTGATCGCGTCGAAATGCACACCATCATTCGCGAAGGCGGCGTGGCCAAGATGCGCGAAGTCGAACAAATCGAGGTGCCAGCCGATGGCAAAGTGACGCTGCAACCTGGCGGATATCACATCATGTTTGTCGGGTTGAAACAACCTTTTAAAGAAGGTGAAACGATTCCAGTGAATTTAAACTTCGCCGGTGGCCAAGTCACGACGGTTCAATTTAAGGTCATGGCACCGACTTTCACCGGTGGGGGTCAGCCGATGCAACACCACATGATGAAAGGACATTGAGTGCGGCGATTGACTCAATCAAATCACCATTAAGCCGTAACGTCGCAGCCGGTGTTGCGACGGTTTTATCACCGCCACCGCAAATTATCGATTTAAAAATCGAACACTTCGGTCAGGAAAATCACTGAAAACACCATCGACATCCACACACTCAAAAACAAACTGGTGCAAATCATCAAGATCAGTGAACTGCGATGGTAACTGGTCAGCGCGTAACGTATAAACATGCACCGCAAGTCCGTGTTCGTGCGCTTGCTTTACCACGTCAGTTGGCTCAACAGATACGGACTGGCTATTGTTGCCAAACAACATGGCGAGGGAAACACCAATGTTGTCAGCGTAGGTGGCGATTTCAGCCAATCCCAAATGGGATGTCTCAGCGCCAGATAACAACTGTGTCAGTGGCAGATCAAGCTCTCTTACAGGCATCAGTTCATGTTTCACACGTTGCAACTCAGTCGCATCGAAAGACTGAACGATTGCCCCACTGTCACGCTCCACATAGCCATAGACTTTCAATGCATCGAGCATGGCGCTCGCCAAGTCTAAGCCATGTTTGTGGTGAAATTCGGGCGATTTGATTTCAGGGTACAACCCAACCAAACCGCCTGTCGAACAATTCAAGCCTTGCAGCAATTCAATCTCTTGATTAAAAGTGTTGGCCGTGAAATGCGACTGTTTCGGGGGAAACCGATTGGGAAACCTTGGGGTGCCATGCGCATCAACCCGCTCTGTCATATGAAGTGTGAGCAGTTGCTCGAGCGTCAAGTCAATCACATAGTGCCGGCCATCTTCACGCTGGATGTTTGGAAACCGCACTGCCACATCTGAGACGTCATCAAGAAACAGATCATGCAAGACCACCAATTGACCGTCTTGAGTCATCACCAAATCTTGTTCAAGATAGTCTACACCCTGAGCATAGGCCATGGCTTTGGCGGCCAGCGTATGCTCAGGCAGGTAGCCACTCGCCCCGCGATGCGCAATCACAATCTTTTGTCTGGCAGCATCTTTTTGTTTAGTCACGGTTGACTCGAGCCATGGGTTAAGCTTTACCGCACTTTGTTGGCGCTCACACCAACTTGACGTCTTGGGCAACCTGCTCGCTAGCCAAATGCCACGAATCAGTGTCAAAACGGACCCTTAGCATTTGACCAGGATGCAATTTGGACAATGTAGGCAAGAACCGACGAGACAAAGTCTCTAAGCCAGGGTTGTGCCCCACAACTAATAAGGTGTCAATGGCTGGCTCTGCCTCTTGGATGGCCGTCCAAACACGATCATCACTGGCCAAATACAGGTCGGGTGATACGAGCACTTCAGGCGGATGCTCACCGAGTGCGGTCAAAAGGATCTGAGCAGTGGTTTGGGTACGATTGGCCGAACTGACCAACATGGCATCAATTTGATAACCCTTCTTTTTTAAATAATGGGCTAATTTGCCAGCGTCAGTGACCCCTTGGTCTTCGAGCGCTCGATCATGGTCAGATTGGTCGCGACCCGCAGATGCCGCCTTAGCATGCCTGACCAATAACAGTGTTTTCATGGTGAGCCTAGATGACCAATGCAAACAATATCTTAGCCGCTTATGCCTTCAAAATCGTTACATTCGTTGACTGCCTCCCCGTCCTGAACGACGAGGATTCCCAGCGGCTTTATCAAGCCG
>ERZ889217.1780-NODE-1780-length-10332-cov-5.522234_pt1 | contig 10332 bp, 7 predicted proteins | sample MGYA00521098_ERZ889217 | MGnify/ENA primary metagenome ERZ889217 (study PRJEB32303, sample SAMEA104408613) | aquatic metagenome | biome: Brackish water; feature: Pelagic; material: water | place: Baltic Sea | collected 2014-06-10T22:04:00 | depth 2,362 m ...
CAGAAGGCAGATTTCCTATTACTGTTACGAGGCCAATTTTTCCACGAACATGCACTTTTAGAACAGCAAAGCCATTTTCTGGGTTATGAAAAGTAACTCGTTCAATGACCCCAGACACAATTTCATTCATGGGCTATGGAATCCGAAACTAGGAAATAACAGTAGTAATCTTACCTAAATTGCACGCAGTTAGTTAAAAACCAATTAAAATTTCCAAAGAAGTTTAAACAAAAGTCTCTATTTCAGCTCAGGGATTGCCTACTTTTCATACATTTCAGAAAAAACACCCCCTCCCGGCAACCTATTTAACCCACATTAATGATTCGGTTTTGCCAATAATGCTGAAAAGGGAAATGGGGAAATATTTACTGATTTTGTTGAAAGTAATGACTGTAATTTGTCGATCAATTAATTAGAGCGACTTATTTTTGTTTTATGGTGCGGGCTTTGTGCCCAAACCAAACTTGAAATGTTTTCAAGAAGTTTTTCCTTGTTCTTGGTTTGTATAGGGGGTTGGCATGAAGCGGATCTATGGAAGTATTCTGACGCTGGCAACTCTAAGTGGTTGCGTAACAACCGAAAACAGTGGCGGTAGTTATATGGCACAACGCCGTACCGAACAAAACCCTATCTCCCAAGATAGTATTGGCCGGGGCACTTACACCGCTCAATCAATACCCGGAGTTCAGGGGCCATGGGGTGCACCCGTGCCTGTAGCAGCCGCTTACAGAGCAACCCCCATTTCAGGAGAAGCTGCTGCCAAGGCAATGATTGCCAACAGCGTTCCTCTTTCGATGGTGCAACAAGCATCATTCAAGCCAGGCAGAATACCTGCCTCGCAAAACCCAATGCAACAGGCAATGGCAGGAATGCCCCCAGGCGCAATGATGCCCGGTGGTATGCTTTCACCTCCCGGAATGCCAGCAATGCCCGGTATGCCCGGCGCAATGCCTGGAATGCCCGGGATGCCCGGGATGCATGGCGGGATGCATGGCGGAAATAGCTCCGGCAGGAAACTGGCAAATCTTGGTATACCAATGGACGGCCAAGGCGGAATGATGGGCGGAGCCCCAGCAAATATGCCAGGCGCAGTAAACGCAATGGGCGCACTGACAGGTGGTGGCGCACCATCAGCCCCGATGCCAGTACAAAGAACTGAAGTCAGGTTTATTGAACCAGCAGGCATGAAAATCTCATGGTTTGCTCCTGGTTCAGACGGCAAACCTGGTTTTAACTCGCAATACCTTGAATCCCCCGGTCGATATAACTTCCTTCAGGCTGCAATATATCGCCTGAAACTTAGCGAAGTCCCAAATCGCCCTGGTGTGGAACTTTACCCTACCTTGGAAGTGGTACCCAGCACAGGCAAGACCAACACTTTCCTAGCACATAGCTCGGTTCCTGTAAGCTTTACGGAAGAAGATTTCCAACAAGTTGCAGCAGGTAATTTTGTGGTCAAGGTTGTTTATCTTCCAGACCCACAATTCCAAGACCTTGCAACCGCAGGTGGTTTGGATGAAGTTGTATCTTCCAGACTTGAACCAGGTGTTGACCCGATCGCTGAAGCTCAACGAAGAGGTAGCATTCTCTTGATCGTAAGATTAGGCAACATCGACTTGGAAGCGCCAAACACTCCAGCAATGGATGCACCTCCCGGAGGCGGCATGAGAATGCCAGTTCCCCCACAAGGAATGCAGGGCGGACCAGGCATGGGACGAATGGTGCCTTATGGTATCTCAGGCCCCGGGCCAATGCCTGGCCAACAGGGCATGCAAAGAATGCCAAGCATGCAGATGATGCCTGGTACGCCACTTAATCTTCCAAGTGTACCAAACATTGAACCCAAAACTTTGCCTTCCCCAACCTCGCTTCCTACTACCAGTATTAAGGAAGTGCCCGGGATAACTACAAGCCAGACTAATAATAATGAAGAAACAACGATAATTCTCAAAAAGGAAACGCTTCCTTCAACAGGAACCTTACCCCCAACAGGATTAGAAATTGTTCCAGGTAATAATGGAATCACCACTAAGGTTCCAGAGATTAAAAGCGGAGTACCGCAATCAATAATCCCACCTTTTGTAAACAAGTAAAGGTGAGAGAAACTAACGCCGGCGGTCGGGGCTACAATCCTCGAACGCCGGCCTTTTGATTACCTTGTTCTATGGCACGAAGATTTGGCAAAATTTCCATGAGGCTTTTCGATGCTTCACAAATACACAATCTCTCTGACATGCGCCTTGCTGATCAGTCAAATTACTTACTCCCAGCAAATGGTAATGGGGCCAAACATTGGCCAATCACCAGTACTATGGTTAAATTTCATCGCGCCAGAAGGAATAAAAACCACAATATATCCTGGTAACAACAGGCAATTCTCACTGCCCGAAAAACAGATGGTTGGCATGAGGCCGGGTTATGTGTATCGCTTCAAAATGAATCATATTCCAGGAAACCCTGAAGCAGAGCTCTACCCGACCTTAGAAGTAAGAGGCAGCTTGCAAATGCCGAAAGTTGCAAACCCTTTAAACTTTCCCGCACCCATTAGAATTAACAAGCTTGAAATTGAATCTGCGCTCAAGGGCAACTTGATTACAAAAGTTGTCTACCTAGAAGATTCAGAAAAAGCTGAACCAGTAACCACTACAATTGAAAACCCAATCGAATCCTATGTTCCTGCTGATTCGAATCTGGTGCAAGATGCCAGAAATCGAGGTAGGGTAATGGTCATCTTCCGCATGGGTGGAAAAACAATCAGCGAACAGGAATTACAAGCGAATTCAATTCCCGGAACCGTACAACTCGAGGGCGAAAAGTATTTGCCCACTCCTAGGTTTGCACCTATTATCCCTTACGAATCTTTCGCTTTTTTTGACCCTAAGCTTGGGCCACGATTTTCCAAAGCAGAACTGATTTACGATGGTGGGGATCAAATACCCAAGGCAGGCTATGATAATCAAGGAACCCTTCAGGGCGTGAACCCCGAAGATACCATTGCTCAATACACCGATACCAGTGGCAAAAAAAGAATTGCACGATCTAACCGTGTTATCCTTTCCTCACCAAGATTTGCAATCCTTGCACAAGAAACCGTTTGGGCTAATGTGAATACGGTTCAAACTTTCAACGAACAAAAAGCAACCATCACGGATAGCCAGTATCGCACCAACACACCAAGTCTTCAGGCAAGGGCTATGAATCATCTCAACAGCTTCAAGGGCGACCTAAGGCTAAAGGGCACCGAAAACACCGTAGGCTTGGGGGAAATCCATCGACTTGAAATTTTAAGGGCCCAAACTCTTGATCTTATAGTCAGAGAATCGATCAATTCTGAATCTACCATGAGTGCGCGAGACAAACAAAAAATTGCCTTTAAGCGACAAACTGAAAATGTTAAAAAGTTTTCTTCCTCACTGGGTCTAAGAGAAAATGATGGCATCGAAGGAACTAGCGTGGTGGCACGAATTCAAAATGGCGCTGAAGTGATCAAAGCAAATGTTCAAACACGCGAAATTGTAATCACCGAAGATGAAGCTTGCGAAATAGAAACCGATAAGCCTCTTTCTCTTTTAAAACTTGCAGATAAACCTACTGCAAAGGTTGGCGAAATTGTCACCTTTACTCTTCGTTACACGAATCTGGGCAGCAAACCCATGTCCGATATCGCAGTTACCGACAGCCTTGCAACCAGGCTAGAATATGTTCCAAGTACCGCAGTTTCTGATCGCGATGCAGTTTTTACCATTCAAAAAAATGAATCTGGCTCACTGGTTTTACATTGGGAGATCACGGGCAAATTAATGCCAAAAGAATATGGCATCATCCGTTTCCAAGCCAGAGTGCGATAAACTTTAACTTCACTGAAACGAGTTTAGTTTTTTGCCTTTTTAAGAATCTCTTCCAACTTCGCAGGCAACTTTTCTACCTCAGCTTCATCCTTTGCCTTCAGTGCATGTAAAACTTTTCCTGCCTTGAAAACAAATACCTCCGTAACTGAATCCGTAGATAGCCTATAAGCAGGCGGGCCAGGATTATATTCAAATCTGCCTACGGGTGTGCCCGCCAAATTATGCTCGTTTGCCCATTTCAACAAATTAGCATCCTGCAAACTATCGTCACTTATTAAAGTTACCCAACCTTTAAATTCTGGCCTCGCTTTTGATTGCTTTTCAATTAGCACTGCGACTTTGGATAACCCTTCCGACATCTTTCTGGTAAAAACAATCACACCTTCTTTTTCAGATTGTTCACATACATAACAATGCAACTTCCCTCTTTCAGGACCTGAAGCCACCAACATCGTATAAGGGGGTACTTTTTTGTTTAATAACCCAGCATGTTCAGCCAGCATTAAACTCGGCAGAATAAGTAGAATAAAAGGTATTACGTTTTGCATGGGATTTTGCCCTATTCAGGTAGGTTTAACTTAACAACTTGATTTTACTCTTTTTCCTTACCAAATCAAAGCTGATTGCCTTCAAATCCTAAAACCCTCTAAACCACCCATTCAAACATAGTTAAATTGTTTAAAATAGATCATAGTTCCACGGTCGATCTTGACGAATTACTTAGATAAAGAGATCTTGTAAAACTTGATGCTAATAGTGCATAGGAAGGTACTTAGGCAGAATAGATTTACAAAGTCTTAGACTTAGGCCAAGGAAGGCTCATGATAAAGTCTGGATCACAAGGAATTGATTTCATTAATTCTCAAGCAATTGATTTTGCTCGGGAAGTTCTGCGCGAAGAAGCTGCGGCTTTAAATCTCGTTGCACAAAGACTCGATGAAAATTTCTTGCTCGCGCTTCAAGCTATTTGGGAAATGACTACCCAAAAGGTAGGCAGAATTGCAATTACCGGCACAGGCAAAAGCGCTGATGTTGGACTAAAAATGGTTGGCACCCTAAATTCTACGGGAACTCGAAGCTATTTCTTGGATGCAGTAAGGGCAGTGCATGGCGATCTTGGAATGCTTCACCCTGAAGATATTGCACTTGTTCTATCGCACAGCGGAGAAAGCGAAGAAATACTTAGGCTGCTCGGCCCATTGCAAGAACATTGCAAAAAAATAATTGGCCTGACTGGAAACAAATACAGCACACTCGGAAAAAAAGCGGACATCACCATTGCTTATGGCCCGCTAGATGAAGTTTGCCCATTAGGATTAGCTCCTAGTGCCAGCAGCACTTCGATGATAGCCCTGGGTGATGCCATGGCTTTTTGCCTGATCAAGGCGAATCAATTTTGTCAGGAAGACTTTGCAAAGTTTCATCCTGCGGGCAGCCTTGGAAAAAAACTCATGCGGGTCGAAACCGTCATGCGTCATGGGCATGAACTTCGCTTAGCATCTGAGCAAGATACCGTGCGGACAGTATTTTCCAAATCAAGCCAACTCGGCAGAAGAACGGGTGCGGTAATCCTGATCGATTCAGATGAGAAACTCTGCGGCATCTTCACCGATGGCGATCTGGCCCGTTTAATCGAGACCAGAAACGACAATGCATTAGACAAACCTATTTCAGAAGTGATGACTAAAAACCCTAAGACAATACTTCTGGGTTCAAAGGTTGTTGATGCAATTGAACTCATGAAACTAAAAAAACTCAGTGAAATCCCGGTTGTTGACGCAAGTAATATCCCCAGGGGATTGCTCGACATTACCGATCTGATCAGCCTTGCGCCTGCCATGGTTATCCCTTCATCCAAGGTGGCGTAATAAAGAAAATGACTGCAACCAAAACACTTACACTTTCAGAACGATGCAAAGCAATTAAGCTAATTGCAATGGATGTTGATGGCGTGCTAACGCAGGGTGGGATCATCCACGACGGCACGGGCAAGGAGTGGAAAGTTTTCCATGTCCGCGATGGCTCGGTGCTTAAAAAACTCAACAAGTTTGGTATTGCCACAGCTATCATCACGGGGCGAAGTTCTGTTGTTGTCGAATACAGGGCAAAAGAACTTGAAATTGACATGGTTTTCCAAGGGGTGAGTAATAAAGCAAAAGCCCTCGAAGAAATTATTTCATCGACTGGCATCTCTGCCCAAGAAATCGCATACATCGGCGACGACCTTGCTGATATTTCGATTATGAAGTCTTGCGGTTTGGCAGCTTCGCCTAACGATGCTTGTTTTGAAGTCCGAAATTGTGCGAACTTTGTGAGCAAAAATCCCGGTGGTAAATCTGCGCTGCGTGATCTCGTAGAAATCATTCTGAAAGTTCAGGGAAAGTGGAATCACCTATGTGCATCCCACTTAAATTAATTAATCGAGGCGCAGTATGACGAAGGAGTGGTTCTAACGTGTGGACTCCGAAGCGAATCTTAATCCTTGGATTCGGGTTCTCCCTATTTATGGCGTTGTACTTTGTTTACGCCTATTTTTTGGGAGCAATCGATGGTATTCCCCCGCTGCCCCTTGCTTTTAGTGCTCGGGCCAAGGAAGATCTTCCACCACTTCCAGTAAGACCGACCAGCAGAGTTGTTACAAAATTACAACAAGCATTCGGGCTCGATTGCCCTGAAGTTCAAAGAAAAATCAAAATCGAACTTAACTCACGCAGCATGCTTTTTGCAGCAGATAGTTTCCAGATCGAACCAGATGGTAGAGTACGCTTACTTCCTTTGAGTGTCGTAGTTTTCAATAAAGATAAGAATGAAAACAAGCCTTTGGAAATCAACACCATCCGAGGCGAGGTTGCCTATCTGAAGTTTGACCGACCAATCGTAAACCTGACCGACATCGGGAGTAGGAAGATTATTGGTGGAGAAATTTCCGGAAAAATAGAGATAATCAACAACCGTAAAACTCCATCGCGGGATGATGATCTTTTCATTTTCATTCCTAAGGGGCCTTTGTTTTACCAAGAAAACAAACAGCTCATTTGGACAGCCGATTCAATTCACCTTACCGACAACCATAGCAAACCTAGGCCAACAGAAATTCATGGCCAAGGTATGGAAATGGAACTTTTAACAGAAGCATCCCTACTCCCTACAACGAATCAAGCCAAGAAAACAAAGAGCGATAATATTCTTGGGGTTAAAAGAATCAAACTGCTTGCTCAGGTGGATATGCATCTTTATGTAGATAATGATTCGAGCTTTTTAGGCGCAACCCCCGAAAAAGAAAAAAAAGAAGCTGCCAAAGGACTTCCCAAAGAAAAAGCACATATTGGCATCAAAACCTTGGGAACTTTCGATTACCTCATTCAAAAAGGTCGAGATATTGCTACTTTTGATGCCTGCGTTTCTCCTGGCACTCCAAAACGAGATGTCATTGTTACCAGACATCATGAAGGAAAAGGGCTAATCGACCAATTGGTTTGTGAAAAGCTCGAAATCAATTTAAAACGAAAAGACAGTGTAGGACCAACTTCAGGTGTTCAAAGCGAAGAAAAAAGCCTTAGCTCTGGCATTGATATTGAAAACGCCCTCGCTATTGGAAAAGAAGTTGTTTTAATTTCTGAGGAAGAAAAACTTGAAGCACATGGCAACAGCTTCTTTTATGATGCCAAAACATCGACAGCAACCTTAAAAGGTTCACCCGAGATGTGGGCAATAAAAGAAGGAAATGTTCTTCATGCGGTTGATATGACAATCCAAAACGAAAAAGCTGACCCTAAGAACCCTGCTGCAAAATCATTCCAAAAAGCTACCGCAAAAGGGCCGGGCCGGATCGATATCACGGAAAAAGACAAAAAAGGCAAACCTGTTCGAGCCACCTGGAAAGATCAACTCGTTTCTACCAGGGAAGGAAATTTTGATTTGCTTATCCTCACTGGCGATGCAAGGTTTGATGATCCATTGCATGACCAAAATTTACATGCGGACACTTTAAAAGTTTGGCTTAAAACTGCAGGGCCAAACAAACCAGCTACCAGTGATGCTTCGAAAAACAAGGAGCAACCTCTTCAAGAAGCAGTGATCCCTTCCGGATCAGGAAAAAAACTCCACCGGGTTGAAGCAATTGGGAATGTATCCGCAGATTCCAAAGACCTGATCATCCGAGACAGCGGCAGGCTTTCAGCTTGGTTCAAGGAAGTATCCACAAAGAATGCAATAACCGTCAGCAATACCTCTGCGCCCAATCAACCAAAACCTACTGTTGCTTCACAAAATAATACGACTCAGCCTACTCCACCAATTTCTGTTATTCCCAATATGGAAGTGAAAATTGATGGAATAAACAATAACAACAAAAAAACTTCCACTGCTCCTCGGCCCATTCATTTGTCTGCTAGGTCTATCGAGGCTTGGGTCGACCAAGTTGAAAACAAAAACAAACTCGAAAGGTTTTGGACTGAAGGTTCTGTCACCGTTAGGCAGGATTCTGAAAAACCTGGCGAAAAAGGTGTCGATATCAAAGGCGACACTTTACAAATGACTGCTCATCCTGACGGTAATTTCCTTGTCGTAACTGGCGACTTGGCCCAACTTCGTATGGATCGGATGTTAATCGTTGGCCCTGAAGTTAACATAGATCAAGCCAACAACAAAGCTTGGGTAAATGGGGTTGGTGCAATGCAAATGGAAAGCACAACCAACTTCCAAGGAACCAAACTAAACAAAGCGGTCCCTATGGAGGTCCATTGGAATAAATCGATGTTCTTCAATGGGAAATTTGCTGAGTTTCATGGCGGCATTCAAGCTGAACAAGAAAACTCACGCTTAGCCTGCCAGTCGATTCAAGTCTTTTTTGATAGGGCGGTTTCTTTAAAAGGTGGAAATAAATCTGAGCAACCCGCTCGAGTTCAAAATCTGGTATGCGACAGAAGTGTCAGGGTTGAAGAAATCATCCGCGAAGACGACAAAATCATCAAGTACCATCGAATTCAATCAATCACTCTTTCGATGAACAAACTCGACAAGGATGATCTGGATGGAAAAGAAGGCAGCGATGGCAATGAAGTGCGTGCTTCAGGACCTGGAGAAGTTAGAATTATGCAGCGCAGCGGAGGCGACATCTCTTTAACGCCCCTTGGTCAAGAAAAACAAAACCCTGATGAAATAAAAACCAATAGCAAGGCCACCGAAGATGAGATGAAACTTACCCAAGTAAGTTTTTTACGAAGCATGTACGGCAACAGCAAAAGAAACACTGCAACATTCCTAGAAAATGTCAGAGTTTTAAATTTCCCCTCTGAAAATCCAAACATTGAAATTGATCTTGAATCCGTCATGGATCATCTTCCCAAGGGAGGAATGTATCTGCGTTGCGACAGGTTAGATGTATTAAGCAAACAAGGCAAAAACAAATCCCAGCAGGAAATGATCGCAAAGGGTAGAGTCATTGTGCAAGCGCAAGAGTTTTGGGGCAGAGCAGAACAAGTCTCTTATGAAGAGGCAAAAGAATTGGTTGTTTTTTATGGTGGAGAAACAGGCCTTGCAACTTTGTACAAAAAGACGCGGGTCGGTGTTCCGCCTGAAGAAATCAAAGGCAAAAAAATTACCTACAATCGTACTTCGGGCCAATTTAAAATCGATGAGGGTCGCTGGCTGAACAGCGGTTCTAATTAAAAAAATCCCCCGACTGCATAAACAATCGAGGGATCTATCTGAGCTTTTATACGATTCGATTAAGGCAGTTCAATTACTTCAATCTTTTTGATTTTCACGGTTGAACCTGGGTCATGCTGCTGAATAGCAAAATGGCCTTCAACCAATTTAAGATTATCCCCAGTCAACTTGGTGTCGACAGTAATTTTACCATTCACCTTGATTACAACATGCTCGCCATCCGCCAAAACTTCCTGAGTAAAGAAAGTATCAGGTTTTACAAGTTGCTCATAAATAAGGCAATCTTTAACATTGTAAAGGCTACCAGTGCGAACCTTGTCGCCACCTGAACTGTTAATTTGTGCTTCCAGTCCTTTAGGGAATGCTTTGCCAAATTTGGTTCGGAAATATTGTCCACTATTACCTTTATCGCTGATGGAAACTTCTAATTTATACCTGAAATTCTTGTAGTCTCCTTTTTCGCTAAAAAGGTGCCCAGCCGTTCCTGTGCCAACGATCATACCGTCAACAACTTCCCATTTAGCTTTATCATCCGGGTGGGTTTTCCAACCAGTTAAATCTTTGCCATTAAAAAGGGAAACCCATTTCTCATCTTTCGCATCAGCAGCTATTAAAGTGCTATGCAAAAGAACGGTAGAAATTAAAACTGTGAAAAACAAACGGAACACGGTGAACCTATTCATTAGATGACCCTCTTAAGAGAAAAAAGCAACTCAAAATTTAGTCTAACTGATCTTGATACAGTTGAAAAAGAAAAAGGCTCAAAGATTCAAAACCCATCGGGTTTAGTTTTAACAGGATAGTATCGCCAAAA
>ERZ889217.1782-NODE-1782-length-10322-cov-130.380053_pt1 | contig 10322 bp, 10 predicted proteins | sample MGYA00521098_ERZ889217 | MGnify/ENA primary metagenome ERZ889217 (study PRJEB32303, sample SAMEA104408613) | aquatic metagenome | biome: Brackish water; feature: Pelagic; material: water | place: Baltic Sea | collected 2014-06-10T22:04:00 | depth 2,362 m ...
TGCCGCCGGGCCACGGCCAGCAGGGTTTCGGCGTCGAGCCGCTCGGCCCGATCCAGGCACTCGGATACAAAGTGCTCGCCCAGGCCATGGCCGAGCACCAGGGCCTGGCGATCGGCGATCTGGCCGCAGGTCTGGCGCCCCATGGCGTCCTGGCCGCGGTATTTGGCTTTGGCCAGGGCCAGTTCGCCTTGGCTGAGTGGCGTTTCAAGCAGCCTTTGCCACTCCTCAAGCACTGCGGTGGTGGCTTCCCCCGCCCGCTCAGCAGAGGTGGAGAGGTGCCAGATGAACGGGGTGGCGCCGCGCCGGGCCGGCAGGTGAACGCCCACGTCGTAGGCCAGGCCCCGCTCTTCGCGCAGGGCCATAAACAGCCGGCTGGACATCCCCAGGCCGAGGTGGGCATGGAGCACCCTCAGGGCCAGGGCATCGGGATCGCCCAGGGGCACGGTGGCAACTCCGAGCAACAGCACCAGCTGTTCGGTGTCCTGTTCAAGCAGGGCGATGGGCCGGCCGCAGGCGGGGGCCAGCGGGCCCGGCTCGTAGCGCGGAGCGGCCGTGGCCCAGGCAAAGCGCCCCAGGGCCCCATCGAAACTCTCGGCCAGCTGGGCGGGCAGATCCCCGCAGGCCACCAGCAGGGCGCCCCCAGCCCCCAGGGGCGCCACCAGCGCTGCAAGTTGGTCCCTCTGCAGTTCAGCCAACTCCTGCTCCACCCCCAGGGGGTCGTGGCCGTAGGGGCCGCCGGCGAACAGTTGCCCGCGCAGCTGGTCGTGGGCCAACTGGAAGGGATCCTCGCGCTGGCGCAGCAGGTTTTGCAGATTGAGGTCCCTCTCCAGCTCAAATTGGTCCTGGCTCAGCCAGGGATCCCGCGCCATCGCCACCAAAAGGGGCAACAACTGCTCTGCGTCACTGCTGGCACATTTGAGGCTCAGCACCAGGCTGTCTTCGCTGGCTTCGCAGCGCAGGGCCGCGCCGCGGCCCTCCACCAGATCGGCCAGGGCTTCGGCGCCGTAGTCACCACAGCCCCGGGTCATCAACCCAGCCAGCAACTGGGCCGCTCCCCGCTGCCCCGGCTGATCGGCGCTGCTGCCGCCCCGAATCCAGAGCCGGCAGGCCACAATTTCCGGCCCGGGCCGGCGTTGCCAGACCAGGGGCAGCCCCCCCGTGAGCTCCGTCCTCTGCCAGCTGGCCAGTTGACTGGTCATGCCGGCACCGCTTCAAGTACGCAGGCCCGGCTCGGATCCAGCAGGGGCACCACCTGGCCCAGCAGATCCTGGCTGCTCCAGCTCTCGATTTCAGCTAAGGGCAGGGCCAGGGCCTGGTGCCGCCCCCAAAGTCGGTTGTTGCCGATCAGGCCGGCCAGTCCACCCGCGGCCTCCAGGCCAAAGCGATAGCCGTTGGCCACCAGGCGCTGGGCCCGCAGCCACTCCGGCTTGGTCAAGCCCTGCTCCTGGAGCTCAGCCCAAACCTGGGCGATGGCCCGGTGCACGGCGCCGAGTTCATCGGCTTCGCAGATCGCCTCCAGCAGGGCGAAGCTGCCGCTCTCCATCACGTGCAGGTCCAGATCGATGCTCTCGACAATGCGCAGTTGCTCCCGCAGCCGCTCCACCAGCCGGCTGCGCCGCCCCTCGGCCAGCACGGTGGTGAGCAGGTCTGCTCCCATCACGCCGTGGAGATCGCTGGCGGGGGGCAGGCCCCAGAGCATCAGCAGCCGGGCCGATTCCAGCCGGGGCACCGTGATCCGATGCAGCCCGGGCTGCACCGCCAGGGCTGGCGGCGGCGGCGGTTCGTCGATCGCGCCCAGTTGGGCCAGGGCGCTGGCAGCGATCCCTTCTTTGAGCTGCAGGAAGTCGGCGCCCCCACAGAGGGCCAGTACGCAGCGATTGGCGCCGTAGAGACGCCGGTGGAAATCGGCCATGGCCTCGGGCGTCTGGGCGGCCAGCAGTTCGCGGCGCCCCAGGATCGGTTCGCCGTAGGCATGGCCCGGACAGCCCAGCCGGAGCAGCTGTTGCAGGGCGATTTCGTCGGGCTGGTCCTCGCTTTGGGCCAGCTCTTCGAGCACCACCTGGCGCTCCATTTCAAAGGCCCGGGGTTCGAGGCTGGGATGGAGCACCAGATCCAGCAGCAGCTCCAGGGCCTGGGCTGCCGACTCGGGGGGCACCAGCACGTGGTAGTGCACGTCATCGAAGCCCGTGGCGGCATTGCTGCTGCCGCCCATCGCCTCAATTTTGAGGTCAAATTCGCCGGGTCCCAGCCGCTGGCTGCCCTTGAAAACCATGTGCTCGAGAAAGTGGGCCAGACCGCTTTCCGGGGCTTTCTCAAAGATGCTGCCGGCCCGGCACCAGAAGTCGAGACACACCAGGGGAGAATCGGCCAGCGGCAGCTGGACAAGCGTGGCGCCGTTGGCCAGCTGGAGCTCAGTGGGCTCGGCCAGGCCTGGCAACTGGGGTGCGGTCGGGGCCGATGTCAAGGCTCAGATGCGTGGCAGGATCTGCATTCTGCTGGCTGCCATCTCCCCTTGAGTTCCGCTGCCCCATCCCGTCAGGATCCAGCCATTCCCAGCCCCGGGGGGATCCACCCCCTGGTGGATCGCCTGGCAGGGCTGATCCGCCAGGCCTGGCTGGAACTGCCCGAGCTGGCCCCCCTGGCAGTTAACCCCGAACTTGAGGCCATCAGCGGCAGCCTGGATGGGGAGGCCCTGTTCATCCGCAACGAATTGCGCCAGTGCCGCGGCCTGCGCAAGCTGCACCTGGAGACGGCCCGGCTCGGCAATGGTTTGCAGATCCTGCACTGCGTGCTCTTCCCCGATCCGCGTTTTGATCTGCCCATCTTCGGTGCAGACATCGTGGCTGGCCCGGCCGGAGTTTCCGCCGCCATCGTCGATCTCTCCCCGGTGGGGCCAGCCCTGCCGGCTGGCATCAGCGCCGCCCTCGCCGCCCGGCCCCGGGTTGGCTTCAGCCAGGAGCGAGAGCTGCCTGGCTGGGGGTCGATTTTTTCCCCCTTTGTGCGCTTTGTGCGCCCCACCAGCCCGGCGGAGGAAACGGCCTTTCTCGCGGAGGTCTCAGGCCTGCTGGAGGTGTTGACGGCGGCAATCAATTCGGCCAGCGCCGAGCCGCCGCAGCATCCCGCTACGGTTGAGCGATGGCAGGGCCAGCTCCACTATTGCAAGCAGCAGAAACAAAACGACAAAACCCGCAGGGTGCTGGAGAAGGCCTTCAACCCAGCCTGGGCCGACCGCTACATCGAGGAACTGCTCTTCGACGATCCGCCGGCTCCGTGAAAAGGGCGCTCCGGGCCGTGCCCAGCTGGGCCTGGTGGCTTGGCGGCGGGGTCCTGCTGCTGTTGCTGGTGGTGGGCATCAGCCGCCAGCAGCGCCCTGCCCTGGTCACCCCCCCGGCCGTTCCCGTCCAGCCGGGCCGGCCGGAGGCGGTGGCCGCCCTCGGCCGCCTCGAACCCGACGGGGATGTGCGCGTGCTGGCCGCGCCGATCAGTGGCATTGGCGGCAGTCCGCGGATCAGCCAGTTGCTGGTGGAGGAGGGCGATGAGGTGCGCCAGGGCCAGTTGCTGGCCAGCTTCGATTCGGGCCCCAGCCTGCGGGCCCAGCAGGGGTTGCTCGCCGCCCGAATTGGCAATCTCGACCAGCGCCTGGCGGTGCAGACCCGAGACATCCACCGCTATCGCAGCCTCAGCCGCTCCGGGGCCATACCCAGCGGCGAATTGGACACCCGGGAAACGGCCCTGCTCGCCCTCCAGGGGGAGCGCCGGGAGGCCTGGTTGGAGCTGCAGAAGGTTCATAGAGAACTCGAGCTCACCGAGCTGCGAGCTCCCATCGGCGGCACCGTATTGAAGTTGCACGCCCGGGTGGGGGAGCGGCCTGGGGATAGCGGCGTGCTCGAGCTTGGGGCCAGCAGCCGGATGCAGGCCCTGGTTGAGGTTTACGAAAGCGATGTGGGCCGGGTGCGTCCCGGCCAGCCGGTCGCCCTGATCAGCGAAAACGGAGGTTTCCAGGGCGAGCTCCAGGGTCGGGTGATCCGGATCAGTCCCCAGGTGAGGCAGCGCAGCCTGCTCTCCACCGACCCCACCGGCGACGCCGATGCCCGCATTGTCGAGGTGCGGGTGGCCCTTGCCCCAGCCGATAGCCAGCGGGTGCGTGCCCTGACGGGCCTGAAGGTGATTGCCCGCCTCGGGGCCGGCAACTCCCCGCCAGGTCGCTGATGTTTGCCCGCCTGTGGCAGGGCCGCCGCATCCCCTTGGCCTGGTTGTTGCTCACCCGTCAGCCGATGCGCCTGCTGGTGGCCCTGGCCGGCATTGCCTTTGCCGGCATTTTGATGTTCATGCAGCTGGGCTTCCGCGACGGCCTCTTCGATGCCAGCGTGACGATCCATCGCCTGCTCGATGCCGATCTGGTGCTGATCAGCCCCCGCTCCAGCAGCTCGGTGAGCATGGCGGGGTTCCCCCGGCGCCGGCTGGTGCAGGCCATGGCCGATCCCGCCGTGGTCGGCATCACGCCGGTGCATTGGAACCTGCTGCTCTGGCGCAATCCTGAAAACCGCGCCACCCGCTCAATTCTCACCCTGGGCTTTGAGCCAGCCGACCCCCTGTTCACCGATCCTTCCCTGGCCCGCAAGGCGAAGTTGCTGCAAGACCGGGGCCGGGTGCTGTTCGACGAGCTCTCCCGGCCCGAATTCGGCCCGGTGGCCGCTTGGTTCCGCTCCGGCCGCACCGTGGAAAGTGAAATCAGTGGTCAGCGGGTGCGGGTGGCGGGCCTGGTGGCGCTTGGCACCTCCTTCGGCGCCGACGGCAACCTGCTCACCAGCCACGAAACCTACCTGCGCCTGTTGCCCAACACCCCGCCCGGCAGCATTGAGGTGGGCCTGATCCGGCTTACGCCCGGCTCAGATCCGGCTGAAGTGGCGGCTCGGCTCAAACGGCGGCTGCCCGCCGACGTCACCGTGCTCACCAAGGACGGCTTCATTGCCTTTGAGCAGGATTACTGGCGCTCCAGCACCTCGATCGGCTTCATCTTCACCCTCGGCGCCGCCATGGGTTTTGTGGTGGGCTGCGTGATCGTCTACCAGATCCTCTATTCCGATGTGAGTGACCACCTGCCCGAATACGCCACCTTGATGGCCATGGGCTACCGGCTGACCAGCCTGCTTGGGGTGGTGGCGCGCGAGGGCCTGCTGCTGGCCACCTTCGGCTACCTGCCGGCCTACGCGGCCGGTCAGGGGCTCTACCTGGTGGTGCGCAACGCCACCCAGCTGCCGGTGACGATGGACACCACCAGGGCCCTGACCGTTTTCATCATGATTCTGGTGATGTGTATGGGTTCGGCCCTGCTGGCCATGCGCAAGCTGGCCGATGCGGATCCGGCGGAGATCTTCTGATGGCCCCGATGCTGCGCCTCTGCGCTCTGAAGCATCACTTCGGCAGCGGCGCCATGCGTCGCCAGGTGCTCATTGATATCAGTCTCAGCGTTGAGGCCGGGGAGGTGGTGCTGCTGACGGGGCCCTCCGGCTGCGGCAAGACCACCCTGCTGACCTTGATCGGTGCCCTGCGCCAGGTTCAGGAGGGTTCGGTGCAGGTGTTCGGCGAGGAGTTGCGGGGCGCCAGCGCTGCCGTCAGGCTGCGCCTGCGCCGTCGCATCGGCATGATCATCCAGGGGCACAACCTGCTGCGCTGCCTGAGCGCCGAGCAGAATGTGCAGATGGGCGCCGACCTGCTCGAGGGCCTGAGCTATCGGGCCCGGCGCGACCGCTCCCGCGAATGGCTGCGCGCCGTTGGCCTCCAGGACCACCTGGACAAATTGCCCCACGACCTCTCCGGGGGCCAGAAGCAGCGGGTGGCCATCGCCCGGGCCCTGGCGGCCAGGCCCCAGCTGCTGCTGGCGGATGAACCGACTGCCTCGCTCGATTCCCGCACCGGCCGCGAGGTGGTGGAGCTGCTCAAGGGCCTGGCCAAGGACCAGGGCTGCGGCGTGCTGATGGTCACCCACGATCCCCGCATTCTCGATGTGGCCGACCGCCTGGTGCAGATGGAGGATGGCCGGCTCAGCCAGGGGGCCTATGCGATTGATTAGGCTTGTGAGCTGACCCACCCCAGGTTGCCTCCCGCATGTCCAAGCGCAGAAATCTCAAGAAGGAAAAGCAGGAGCGCAACCGCGCCTACGCCCGCAAGTTCAAGAAGCGCAAGCTGCGCAACGACGGCCGGGGCGAGGGCGCCGGTAATGGCGTGACCGGCACCGCCAACAACGGTGGCGCCGCTGATTGATCAGCGCCTCTAGCGCCTTGCTTGGGGGATCCGCAGGGATCCCTTTTTTCTTGTTCAGCCCTCCAGGCGACCCATGTTCCTGAGCGTCGTCATCCCCACCTACAACCGGCTGCCGATCCTGCGCAAGTGTCTGCTGGCCCTGGAAGATCAGCAGCTGGCCGCCCCAATCAGCGGCTATGAGGTGGTGCTGGTGGACGACGGCTCCACCGATGCCACCTTGAGCTGGCTGGCTGACCACGCAGCCGAGCTGCCCCACCTAAGGCTGATCAGGCAGGAGCATGGGGGCCCCGCTGCAGCCCGCAACCGGGGGGTGCAAGGGGCAAGGGGCGATGTGATCGTCTTCATCGACAGCGATCTGGTGGTCACCCCCAGCTTCCTGGGTTGCCATGCCCAGGCCCTGCAACGCCACTGGAGCCGGCCCGGTCATCGCCCCTGCTTCACCTACGGCGCAGTGATCAACACGGCCAACTTTGACCATCCCACCGGCGAGCCCCACAAGCTGCGCGATCTCTCCTTCGCCTATTTCGCCACGGGCAACGTGGCCATTGAGCGCCAGCTACTGGAGCGGGCGGGCCTGTTCGACACCCGCTTCCGGCTCTATGGCTGGGAAGACCTCGAACTCGGTGAACGGCTGCGCCGGCTGGGCGTTGTGCTGGTGCGCTGCCCCGAGGCGGTGGGCTACCACTGGCATCCGGCCCTGCGGCTGGAGCAGATTCCCGATTTGATTCGGGTGGAGCGGGAGCGGGCAAAAATGGGCCTGGTGTTTTTCCTCAAGCACCCCACCCTGCGGGTGAGATTCATCGTCCAGTACACCTGGTTACATCTGCTGCTCTGGGAGCTTCTCACCCTGGGGGGCCTGCTCAACGAGCGCAGTTTGAGGCCCCTGCTCGCCTGGCTGATCCGCGGCGGCCAGGCCGCCATGGCGATGGAATTGCTGCGACTGCCACTCAACCGCCTCGGGGTCAGGAGCCTGTTTGCTGAGGCCCGGATCCTCGCTGCCACCAAGGTTCAAAGCAGCCCGATTTGATAGGGTGATCAAGTTCCAATCACTCCGCACACCTGCGTGTTTCGGGTGATCCGAGCGAGTTCTCCCATCGGCCATCCGTGCCGGTTGGACAGCTTCGGATCCCTGGCAGGTGGAGGCAAACCCGAAACCCCCCACACCCCACCATGGCTGTCGTCACTCTCTCCGAAATGATGGAGGCGGGCGCCCACTTCGGGCACCAGACCCGTCGCTGGAACCCGAAGATGTCGCGCTACATCTACTGCGCGCGCAACGGCGTTCACATCATCGATCTTGTGCAGACAGCCGTCTGCATGAACAACGCCTACAAATGGACCCGCAGCGCCGCCCGCAGTGGCAAACGCTTCCTGTTCGTCGGCACCAAGAAGCAGGCCTCCGAGGTGATCGCCATCGAGGCCAACCGCTGCGGTGCCTCCTACGTCAACCAGCGCTGGCTGGGCGGCATGCTCACCAATTGGACCACCATGCGGGCCCGCATCGACCGGCTCAAAGACCTGGAGCGGATGGAGAGCTCAGGCGCCATTGCCCTGCGCCCCAAGAAGGAAGCGGCGGTGCTGCGCCGCGAGCTGGAGCGGCTCCAGAAATATCTCGGCGGCCTCAAAAACATGCGCCGCCTGCCCGACGTGGTGGTGCTGGTGGATCAGCGCCGGGAAACCAACGCCGTGCTCGAGGCGCGTAAATTGGATATTCCCCTGGTGTCGATGCTTGACACCAACTGCGACCCCGATCTCTGCGACGTGCCGATTCCCTGCAACGACGACGCCGTGCGCTCGGTGCAGCTGGTGCTCGGGCGGCTAGCTGATGCGATCAACGAAGGTCGTCAGGGTGCCCATGACCAGGGCCGTGAAGAGGAGGGCTGATCCCTCCAACCCCCTATCTATTTTTTCCGTTCCCCATCCCCCCATGGCTGAGATTTCGGCAAAGCTCGTCAAGGAACTGCGCGACCAAACCGGCGCAGGAATGATGGACTGCAAGAAGGCCCTCACGGAATGCTCCGGCGATACCTCCAAGGCCGTCGAATGGCTGCGCCAGAAAGGCATTGCCACCGCTGAGAAGAAGTCGGGTCGCGTTGCGGCCGAAGGTGCCATCGGCAGTTACATCCACACCGGCGCCCGCGTCGGTGTGCTGGTGGAGGTCAACTGCGAAACCGACTTCGTCGCCCGGGGCGAAGGCTTCCAGGAGCTGCTGCGCAATGTGGCCATGCAGATTGCCGCCTGCCCGAGCGTGGAATACGTGAGCGTGGACCAGATCCCCGCGGCGGTTTCCGATCGTGAGAAGGCCATTGAGATGGGTCGCGATGACCTGGCGGGCAAGCCAGACCAGATGAAGGTCAAGATCGTTGAGGGTCGCATTGGCAAACGACTCAAGGAACTGGCCCTGCTGGACCAACCCTTCATCAAGGACAGTTCCGTCACCGTGGCCGAAATGGTGAAGCAGGTGGCCGGCAAGGTGGGCGAAAACATCCAGGTGCGTCGCTTCAACCGCTTCACCCTTGGCGAGGGCATTGAGGTGGAGAAAGCTGATTTCGCCGCTGAGGTGGCAGCGATGTCCCAGGCCAGCTGAGCGGGCGCTCCTTGCTGGTTCTGGAGGCCGCAGCTCGCCAGCTCAAGGAGCTGGAGAGTCAGCTGCTGGCATCCAATCCGAAGCTGGAAAACCACCTGGCCCTCTACCTCCAGGTGCTGCGCGATGGCCTGCTGGCGGCGGTCCAGCAGGCCTGCTTCCATCTGGCAACCCAGGTCTACCCCGACCGCTACGGCGGCCTGGAGCCGTCCAGCCGCCAGTTGCTGCACCGTCGGCTTGTCCAGCTGGTGGAACGCACCAACGGCCTGCTCAGCTTGGAGCGGGTCGTGGGTCACGCCGCCCAGATCGCCCGGCAGCAGCAACGGGAGCGGCGCAGCCAGCGGCGCCGGGTGCTCGACTCGATTGCTGAGTTCGGGGCCGAGCAGGAGGAAGGGCCAGAGCAAGGGCCCGAAGAAGGGCGAGACAAAGGGCCCGAGGGCTCGGTCCACCTGGGTATGGCCTTGCCGATCAGCTCAGATTTCCTTACCCCCCGGGGTGAGCGCCCCCAGCCAGCTGGGCCCGCCGAATCCGATGGGGAGGGCGAGGGCGATGGAGATAGGGATGGCGATGGGGAAAGCGATGGCGATGGCGATGGGGATGGCGGCCAGGATTCCATGCTTGCGGTTTTGGCCGAGGCCTTCCAGGATTGGCAGGGCAAGGTCCCTCCCTCCGCTCCAAGCCCATGGGATGGGGAGGGGCTGCCAACCACCCCAGACCAGCTTTTGGCCTGGATCGGTGGTTTCGAGCTGGCCCTCAGTCGTCGCCTGCGCAACCTCTCCCATGCCCTCAATGGGGAGCTGCTGCGGCTTGGCATCAGCCGCACCGTGGTGCCGTTGAACCTGCTGGATGCTGCCCTCGCCGGTGAGCTTGAGCTGGTGGAAGCTCCAGCCAACCTGTTGCGCTTGCCCCTGCCCCTGGGGATGGAACCCGACCTGGGTCGCATTGAGGCCATGGCGGTTTTGCTGCGGCCGGCGGATCTCGAACTTGAGCTCGCCAAACTGCGCACCTGCCGCACCCGGATCCAGCAGCATGTCCAGGAGGTGCGCAGAATGGCCCAGCACTATCGCCGCACCCAGCGGCGCGTTCAGGCGCTCGAGGCGGAACAGTTGTGGCTGCAGGACATCAACCCAGCCCCGCCAGCGCCGAGCCTGCCGCCCTAGAGCCCTGGCTGCAGCCCCTGCAGCAGGCGTTGGGGCTGGAGGCTGCCCGGGGCTTCGCCAACCTCAAGGGGCGGCAGAGCTGCTTCAGTGCCTTCCTGGCCCAGCAGTTGCAGCAGGGGCCCCAGGGGCTGCCGGCGGCGGAGCTGGAGCGGGTGCTTGCCCTGCGCGAGGGTTTCCTCCGCTATGACGAGCTCTCCCTCGCCAGACGCCAGTCGCTGGTGCGCCAATGCCGGGAGCGCCTGCATGCCCTGCGCCAGGCCCATCGCCCCGTGCTGGCCGTGGCCCCACCCCGGTTGCGGCTGGTGCCAGCCAGC
>ERZ889217.1783-NODE-1783-length-10320-cov-24.128787_pt1 | contig 10320 bp, 11 predicted proteins | sample MGYA00521098_ERZ889217 | MGnify/ENA primary metagenome ERZ889217 (study PRJEB32303, sample SAMEA104408613) | aquatic metagenome | biome: Brackish water; feature: Pelagic; material: water | place: Baltic Sea | collected 2014-06-10T22:04:00 | depth 2,362 m ...
GGGGTAACGCCAAAGAATTCGCTGGCGGTGGCTTTGCCCAAGCGACCGAAGCCGGTGATGACTTCATCAAAAATCAACAGAATGCCGTGCTTGGTGCAGATGTCACGCAGGCGCTGCAGGTAACCCTGTGGTGGCAGCAAGACACCAGCTGAACCGGACACGGGTTCAATGATGACGGCGGCAATGGTTGAGGCATCATGCAAGGCGACGATTTTTTCTAATTCGTCGGCCAGGTGTCCACCCCAAGCGGGTTGACCGCGGCTGAAGGCGGCTTTTTCTATGTTGAGGGTGGCGGGCATGTGATCCACGCCAGGGATCATGTTGGCTGAGAAGGCTTTGCGGTTGGGCAAGATGCCGCCGACTGAAATGCCACCAAAACCCACGCCGTGATAGCCGCGCTCACGACCGATCAAACGGGTACGCTGGCCTTCGCCACGTGAGCGGTGATAAGCCAAGGCGATTTTCAGGGCGGTGTCGACGGCTTCGGAACCTGAGTTGGTAAAGAAGATCCGGTCCATGTCTGCGGGCATGATCTGTGCCAGACGGGTCGCGGCTTCAAAGGCAATGGGGTGACCCATTTGAAAGGTTGGCGCGTAATCCATCTGTGACATTTGTTGGGTAACGGCTTGCACGATCTCTTCGCGACCGTGTCCAGCGTTCACACACCACAAACCGGCCACAGCATCAATCACTTGGCGATCATCGACTGTTGTGTAATACATGCCTTTGGCTTTCTTAAACATTCGAGGCGCGGCCTTGAACTGTTTGTTGGCCGTGAACGGCATCCAAAAGTTTGACATGTCCAGTTCAGTGGTCTGTTCCAGATGCTTGGCGTCGGTAATCGTGTTCATGGTTAAGCCCCTAAATGTGCGGCGACGGGTGTAACGGTGTTAGTCGTTGTTATGTTTGGTGTTTGCTGTTCTTGTTGTGCTGTTCTTGTATGGCTATTTATGTGGTTCTTATCTTTTTGCGTTTTTGGCTTTGCTCTTGCTCTTCTACTTCATCTTCTTGTCTGGACCGCTAGCAGCGCATTTCCGATCATATCGCTTTGGCAATCGATTGCTTGGTTAGGTTACTGGGATATCTAACCACTGACACAAAACAAATTGATGTCATTGATGGGGCTTGTGGCTGTCGCAGATTTTTTAGTATTTCAATCGTAAACCATATTTGGCTCTTTTTACACGTGATTTCGCTTGAAACCATTGGCTGTTGGTTCTTTGCTCGTGTTTGTTGAGTGTTTACCTGATGTTTGCTTAGTGTTTGTCTGGTGTTTGTTTGCTACCTGATTACATTTATAAGGTGTCTGTTCGATGTTGGATCGCTATTGGCCGATCTGTTGATAAGTAAATTTAAGACAAACCCCACGACTGATTTGTGCTTTTACTTAGGGATGCGGCGAATACCCCGGTTAATCACCGCAGTTTGTGCGGTGATTAACCGGGGTACCACTTCTACACCTCTTCACTTTTACACCCCTCCACCAAATCTGAACCTAAACCTCGCCGAGGCAGCTTTTAAGAAAGTCCGGGTCATTTGATCTTTGATTGCTGCGGCGCGCAATGACGTTTTTGTGCTGCATTCACGGGCGGTTTAACGACATAGCGTGACTTCCCGATGGTTCACGAAATACAATTCTGTTGTGTATTTGGGTAACTTTATGCGTCACCGTTTTGCGCTGGTTCTTTGCTCGGTGGTGCCTTGGGGTTTTTGTAGGTGTCATGCCCGCTGGTTTTGCGGGTACTTCGTTAATTTGAATGATCGTGGTGGATTCGTGCTGACTTTTCGGGTGTGGGGTTCGACTAGGTTGTTGCCCAGATGGCTGTTTGGTGCACTGTCTCGTTTGATGACGACGTTGATGGTCACCTGTGTTGCTTTTGTGGGGGTGGCGGGCGCTGCTCCGGCGGTTTCGGTTCCACCAGTGCTGGTGCTGAATTCGCTCAATGCCGATGTGAGTGTGATCGATCCGGTGACCTGGCAAGAGACGGCGCGTGTTGCGGTTGGCAAGGAACCGCATCACATATACCTGACACCTGATGGTGGCTCGGTGTTGATTGGCAATGCAGCGGGTAATTCAATCACGTTCATGGATCCGAAGACGGGTCAGGTGCAACGCACGCTTAATCGGATTATTGATCCGTATCATTTGCGCTTTTCGCCTGACATGCAGTGGTTTGTGACGGCGGCCAATCGGCTTGATCACATTGATATTTATCGCTGGCATGGGGTGGACGCGGCCGAGCCACTGGAATTGGTGAAGCGCATTCGGGCGTCCAAGACGCCCAGTCATATTGCGATCGACAGTCAGTCGCGGGTGGCTTATGTGACGCTGCAAGACAGCAATGAGTTGATTGCGATTGATCTTTTGACGCAGACGCCTCGGTGGACGGTTTCCACGGGCAAGATGCCCGCTGATATTCACCTCACGCCGGACGACAAAACCTTGCTTGTTGGGCTGACGGGTGAAGATTCGGTGCAGGTGTTTGATGTCAGCGGTGAGGGTGCAGCGGTTGAGCGTTCGCGGATCGTGACGGGCAAGGGTGCACACGCGTTTAGGGCTTTGGGTGATGGTAGCGCGGTGTTTGTGAGTAATCGCACGGCCAATACCATTTCCAGGATTGATTTGGAAAGTCTGTCAGTGGTGGGTTCGTTCGCGGCGCCAGGTGGCCCGGATTGCATGGATCTGATGGATGATGGCAGGACGCTGTTGGTGACGTCACGTTGGGCAGGACGCTTAACGGTGATTGATATTGTTACTGGCAAGGTTATTAATCAGGTGCGAGTGGGAAAGTCACCGCACGGTGTGTGGACCTTGAATCATGCGCCGCGCCTCTAGGTTTACTTCGGTGGGGTTGGGCTGGGGCCAGCGTTGGGGTTCAGGCTTTAGGCTTTTGTGTGGGCTAGGCCTCGCTGTGACGATGAGTGCTGGTTTAGCGCAGGCGTCAGCCTGTGATAAACCCGTGTACCTGACGTTTGACACCGGCCACATGGCGGTTACGCCATTGGTGGCCGACGTGCTCAAACGGCAGGAGATTGCGGTGACGTTCTTTCTGGCCAACGAGGCCACAAAAACCGGTGGTGGCAGCTTGGACGATGAGTGGCGGGCGCAGTGGCAGGCTTGGGCTAAGGAAGGCCATGCGTTTGGGTCGCACACGTTTGATCATGTGTATTGGTTGGCAGACTTACCTGATGGGCGGTTTCGAGTGCGCGCCAGTGCTGGCCCAGAAAAAGGTCGGGTTCGGGTATTCACAGCCGAACAGTATTGCGAGTCGTTGGATAAAGTGAATGCACGGTTTGAGGCCATGACGGGGCAGACGCTGATGCCACTGTTTCGGGCGGCTGGTGGTAAGACTTCCCCTGCTTTGATTAAGGCGGCCCGTCAATGTGGCTATGAGCATGTCGGCTGGTCGCCGGCGGGGTTTTTGGGTGATGAGTTGCCAAGCGACCGTTTCCCGAACCAGCGCTTGCTTGAGCAAGCGCTGCGAAACATTCGCGCCGGTGATGTGATGGTTGCGCATTTGGGTATTTGGTCTCGCCAAGACCCCTGGGCGCCAGCGGTGTTAGAGCCTTTGATTGTTGGACTGAAGGCTAAGGGTTTTTGTTTTAAGACGTTGGCTGATCATCCGGTGTTTGGCACGGTGACCAAACGGGATTTGAATTCTTCTGCGGGTGCTCGTTGATGAATACGTTTTTAAGCGGTGGCGTTACTTGGGGTTTGGATCTCTTTGATACGGCTCACCTGTGGCTTTTTGAAACGTTAGTGCAACCGGTGATGTTTGCCCTGGGCGCTAGTGTCTATTTGGAAGATGCGTTTGACGCCACGATGTGGTTGTTGATTGGTGCGCTTGAGTTGACGTTTTTATTGGTGGTGATCGGTGCTTTGCAACGCTGGCGGCCTGTGGAAGCAGTGACTGATCGTTTGGCGATTCGTGTTGATGTGATTTACACACTGATTCATCGGCTGGGTTTGTTTCGCTTGGGTCTATTTTTTGGGTTATTGCCTATCATTGAATGGGCCAAGGGCCTTTTGCATGTGCAAGGCTGGGTGGTGCCACCGGTCGATCAGGTGTGGCCAGGGGTGACTGATGTGGCTTGGGTCAGTCTGCTGATTTATTTGTTGGTGTTTGATTTGATGGACTATGGCTACCACCGGGCACAGCATCGCTTTGCGCGCTTTTGGGCGCTGCATGCTGTGCATCACAGTCAACGGCAAATGACGATGTGGAGTGATAACCGCAATCACTTGCTTGATGATTTGTTGCGTTCGTTGGTGATTGTGGTGGTTTCGTTTGTGTTGGGTGTGCCACCAGAGCAGTTTGTGATGGTGGTGGTGATCACACAGCTTTTAGAAAGCTTTTCGCACGCGAATGTTCGGATGTCGTTTGGTCGTTGGTTTGAGCGGGTGCTGGTGAGCCCCAAGTACCACCGCCATCACCATTACATTGGGGCCGATGCGGCCATTGGTGGTTACAACTTTGCCGTGCTGTTTCCGGTCTGGGATATTTTGTTTGGTACTGCTCGGTTTGATGGCCACTATGGCCCCACCGGCGTTCATGACCAAAGTCATGTGTCGGCGTACGGCCAAGGGTTCTGGGCGCAACAGCGCTTGGGGCTGTTGCGGTTTTTAGGGGTTCAGAAGGTTGGTTGAGGAAAACGCTATCGGCTTCGTGTCGCATTAAAGGCGGCAGCTACCACGTGCACCATGCTGGGGTGAAGTATCCCAAGCTTAGGAATTTGTCCGTGCGGCGCATGCGGTGGAACTGAAAAGTATTCGTCAATAAACGGTACCACCCAAAGTCTATTTAAATCGAACTTTGTGTCGTCACTTAATCCTACGGTAGCGTAAGCCACTGGATTTTTGAATTTAGCGATCAAAAATTCACCGCTATACAAACGATTGGTCTTTTGGCTCGTTCCGTATGCAATATTTACGAAGATCATGGCTTCGCTGTCTTCTTTCACCGATATGATTAGTCCGGGTCTTGGTTTAGGCTTTGCACTTATGTTGTCCGGAAAATGGCACCATACAAATTAGTGTGCTGTCGGCTTTGATAAACAATGCATCAAATATTTGCCAATTAAAAAAGGCGACTACGCACCACACCACCTTTGGGTTTAGGCAGAGACTTTTCCAATTGACTCATCTGGGTCTTGGTTAACGGACCGTTATCTGCATCGTATTGGGGCAAGAATTTTGTTGCCAGTTCGTGCAGTGCCAAGTGAATGACTTGTGTTTCACCAACACCCAATACAGTAGCCAGGCGTTTTGTGGTCGCACGAGTCAGACCGCTAGAACTATCTTGCGGTCGATAACGAAAAACAATTTGAGTTGTTGCAGATTTGATTTTCAACGCCATTAAAAAAATATCTTCAAGACATCTGGTTTGACAATTTCTGTCAAACCAAAATTGGAAGAATTCTAACGCCTGTTCTCCGTATTCGAGGAATCTGGTGGCGCTTTTTATCCACCTTCTGAGCTTACAAATTCAGCGTCAAACCAAAGGGCTCGGAAAAAAATGTTTGTCGTGTCGCTTGTCTTTGTTACACGAGACGCGTGATTTGAGTAACAGACAGGCGCCCAGCTTTTTTACTTCTTACCCCTCGCATTTTGCGTCTTGTTTCTAGTCCCCGCGCGTCAACTTTTTGTCTCATGCTTACCTGACGCGTGAACCCATTCTGACAATTTCGCCAAGCTTGGCATAGAAGGGTCCGGCTAGGCGACAGATGGGGTCAAGCGCCACAGAGTCGATCTTGTTGTTGTCGATCAGGTCGTCACGCACGTGAAAGGCGATCACTTCACCGACGTAGAACTCAGAACCAGCGGTACCGAAGGGAATCATGCGATCAAAGCGGCATTCCATCTGTACGGGTGCGTCGGCCAAGCGAGGCACGGCGATGTATTCAGAGGGCACGGTTTTTAAACCTAAAAGTTCGATTTCACTAACCTCTGGTGGGTGATGATCGGCGCTGGCATGCAGGTCCTCGACTTGTGCAAAGTTACCGATGTTGACCACAAATTCCTTGGTGTCGAGGATGTTTGTTGCGGTGTCTTTGCGACCTCTTTGTTCTTGGCCGATGTTGATGCCAATCATGGGCGGTTTATTGGAGACACTGGTGAAGTAACTGAAGGGCGCTAGGTTAGAGACGCCTGTGGCAGACAAGGTGCTGACCCATGCAATCGGTCTTGGCACAACCACGGCGGTCATGAGTTTGTAGGCTTGTTGGGCGTCGAGGTCACTGGCGTTAAGTTTCATGGTTGGCTTTGTGTCGCTTTGGTTGGCTTGTCGGTTGGAATTTCGGTTGGTTATTGAAAACAGTGTCCTGAGCTTAACCAATAGTCGGCCTTGTTGGAACTCACCAATTAATTGTGTGCCCGCCATCAAAGACCGTTACAATAGCGTTAATGGGGCCGACCCGGATTCGACGTGGGTCGCGAAACAGAGTAGGGCATGCCGAGCACCAGTTCGCTCGTAAATCCACTGGAAAACCAATAAACGCCAACGACGAGCGTTTCGCTCTGGCCGCTTAAGCGGTGAGCCGCTGCACTGATTTGTCTTTGGGTCAGGTGGGTAAAACCACAGCAGCGTCATTTACAAAGAATCGGACACTGCCGGGTCACACGGTGAGGTCTTAAAGCTACGTGAATCGCCAAAGGACGGTTTGTCGGTAAACCACCCCGGAGGTTAAATCCAAATTAACCGAATAAGCATGTAGAACTGCCTGCGGAGGGCTTGCGGACGGGGGTTCAATTCCCCCCGGCTCCACCAATACTCAAAATCCCAACCCTTATCCGGTTGGGATTTTTTTTGCCGGTTCCCCCCTGAAACGCGTCGTTGCCTCGCGAGCGTGACCACCCCAAAGTCGGCGTTCTCGCCCCAGTCCTGGCGTCTCTGTTCCCGATTTTCTCTGGTGGTCTCGAGAGCGTTCTCGAGGCCACTTCCATTTATGTCAGTGGGTTAGACGCGGTCAGTTGTGGTTGGCAACCCCTGTAGAGACGGCGACCGAGCAACGACAAAGCACAAAAAAACCGCCCAAGGGCGGTGCTCGCAGTGGGCCCACTGCGGTCAGGCAGGCGGACCCAGAACCCGAATCTGGTCACTCCAACTGTTCGGCCACGGCCGCCGCATTACGTGCTCCAGCACCGCCTCCGGCGACTCGGTCAACCGTTCCAGCACCTCCGGTGCGAGCAGGGTCAGGCGCAGCAACCGACGCACCTGCGTCACGTCCATCCCTTCGGTTTGCGCGATCTCGGCCACCGACGTGGCTCGCTGCTCGTCCAGCAGGCGTTGCCAGTGGTGCGCCAACCCAAGCGCCCGCATCAGCGAAGTGTCCTGCGCTGCGGCCCGAGCTTCGCGTTCCCTCGCCGCCTCCGACAAGAATTGCTGAGGCGCATCAATCGGCGTGATGACCTGCTTCTTGATCCCCCGCTTCACCAGCGTCCAGGGCACGAAGGTCTCCAGTCGCACGCCGCCAGCCGGGTTCGGAAGTTGGTAGGTGACCGGATCGCCTTTGAATCGCCCCCGGTGCTTCTTGCTCATGCCGCCTCCTCGAATCGCTGCACGATCTGCCGCTGCGCCTCCCAATCCACGGGCAGAGGGTTGCGCTGGAACCAGATCAGGTTCATCCGACGCGGTTGCCGTCCGGTCATCAGCATCTGCAGGATGTCGGGCGCGAGCAGGGTCAGACGCATCAGTTCATTGGGGACCGAGGGATGCAGCCCTTCTGCCCGAGCGATATCCGAGCCGCTCTTCATGGCGCCGGTGTCGACAAGGTGCTGCCAGTAGAAGCCGCGCGCGATTCCCTCCAGCAAGGTGACGTCGTGAACGTCCCGATCGTCGAGAGCCACCCGTCGAGAGCCCCGACGACGGAAAGTCAGCGGCACAAAGGTTTCCAGGGCGTCGTCCATCAGGCATCCATCTCCACGAGTTCAGCGCCGATCTCCCTCGGGGCGAATTCACCGATCAGGGCGTCCCATCCCAATTCCCGCCACTTCACTTTGATGCCCTGCACCTCGCCGACGTGGACGAGGTCGATGCGCTCGATCATGAGGTTGGCGATCCGGTGGCGCTCGACCGGGAACAATTGGTCCCACACATCGTTGAGCCGACCCATCGCCATCACCGTGGTGGCTTCGTCGACCTGCGCGCCCGTGCGCTGGATGTGGCGTACCACCGATGCAATGGATTCGGGGCTGGTGAGGACCGTTCGGATCTGAGCCACCACCGCTGCCTCGATCTCCGGCGCGGGCAAGCGCTCGTAGCCCTTGCCCGGAGCGCCGAACCGGCTCTCGGACTTGGATACGTAGTAGAAGTACTTGCGCCCGTTCTTGCGCGAGTAGGTCGGATACATGCGCTCGCCCGAGGGTGCATACAGCAGGCCGCGCAGCAACGCATCGGTACGGGAGCGAATCTTGGTCTCCACCGACCGCGCATGCCCATCGCGGGCCAAGATGCTGTGAACCTTCTCCCAAAGGGGCGAATCGACGATCGGCGGATGCGCGCCGGGATACCAGCTTCCCTTGTGCGACAGCTCTCCAAGGTAGATGCGGTTGCGCAGTAGCTTGTGCAGGTACTTCTTGTCGATGCGCGCGCCGCTGCGGGTCTGTCCCTCCTGCGTCGTCCACGCCTTCGTCGTGATTCCCTCCGCGGTCAGGTTGGCGGCGATCTGCGTCGGCGAGCCGATGGTCAGCATCTCCTCGAATATGCGGCGCACGACTGCCGCCTCGCTCTCGTTGATGACTAGAAGCCGATTGTCGACGTCGTAGCCCAGGGGCGGGACGCCGCCCATCCACATCCCCTTGCGCTTGGCGGCTGCGATCTTGTCTCGGATGCGCTCGCCGGTGACCTCACGCTCGAACTGCGCGAAGGACAGCAGCACGTTCAACATCAGCCGCCCCATTGAGGTGGCTGAATTGATCTGCTGGGTGACCGCGCTGAAGCTCACTCCACGCTGGTCGAAGATCTCGACCATCTTGGCGAAGTCGGCGAGGCTGCGGGTCAGACGGTTGAATCGCCCCGGATTTAGAGGAGGCGGGTTGGTTAAAGTACTTCGCTTTCCAGAACCTCAAACTGTTTTTGCCTGTCGTAGTTCTGTTCAGCTTCAGCTGGTGGAATATAGCCGATTGAGCTTAACAGGCGTTTGTTGTTGAACCAAGCCACCCATTCCAGGGTGGCCATCTCCACGGCAGCCTTTGTCTTCCATGGGCCTCGGTGGTGAATCAGTTCAGTCTTGTAAAGTCCATTAATGGTCTCAGCCAATGCATTGTCATAGCTATCTCCAGTTGTGCCCACAGAGGCTTTAATGCCTGCTTCAACCAATCGGTCTGTATATCGGATTGAGAGGTATTGAGAACCCCGATCGCTGTGATGAACCAGTTCTTTATCATCGCCTGTCTTGCGGGCATAGATAGCCTGCTCCAGTGCATCGAGCACAAAGTCTGAAGTCATTGAACTGCTCATGCGCCAACCCACGATACGACATGCAAACACGTCTACAACGAATGCAACATAGACCCATCCTTGCCAGGTCGACACGTAGGTGAAATCAGCTACCCACAGACGGTTAGGTCGGTCGGCATGAAACTGCCGTTTCACCAGATCCAGTGGACACAGCGCTTTGTCACCCGGCACTGTTGTTCTGACCACCTTGCCGCGGCGCACACCGTGCATGCCATGCAAAGCCATCAGACGCTCGACCGTGCAGCGGGCAACGGTGTGACCTTGCCGACCCATTTCACGCCAGACCTTACGCGCCCCGTACACCCGGAAGTTAACGTTCCAAGTGTCTTTAATGATCGGCAACAATTGCTCATCGCGTTTCGCTCGTTGACTGCGAAGCGCTGGGTTTTTTATCTGGGCAGCATGTCGCCAGTAGGCTGATGGGGCGACCTGCAAAACCCTGCAGATCGGCTCGACCCCATAGTCAGACCGGTATCGATCGATAAATGCGTTTATTTCAGCTTGCGGTCGAGCTCCGCCTGAGCGAAAAAAGCGCTAGCCAATTTCAAAATCTCATTGGCACGCCGTAATTCCTTAACTTCACGCTCTAGCGCTTTAACACGCTCATGCTCATCGGTTGTGACACCTGCTCGCTTGCCGCTGTTGACCTCTGCACGCTTGACCCACTCAAGCAGCGTTGACGGGATGCAGCCAATCTTGGGCGCTATTGATTCAACCGTGGCCCAAAGCGATGGGTACTCGCTTCGATGCTCCTGCACCATGCGCACGGCACGTTCACGGACTTCTGGGGCAAACTTCGTTGATTTCTTCATGGCTTCATTCTCTCAGGAATTGAAGCCTCCTCCAAATCCGGGGCGATTCA
>ERZ889217.1785-NODE-1785-length-10317-cov-11.770707_pt1 | contig 10317 bp, 6 predicted proteins | sample MGYA00521098_ERZ889217 | MGnify/ENA primary metagenome ERZ889217 (study PRJEB32303, sample SAMEA104408613) | aquatic metagenome | biome: Brackish water; feature: Pelagic; material: water | place: Baltic Sea | collected 2014-06-10T22:04:00 | depth 2,362 m ...
CGTCCGGAAATTGGAAAAACGAACTCCCCATGCAGATGCTCAACTCTGTGGGCTACTTCGGGTTCTGGACATACTATCAATACACGGGAGACCTCGAGACGATTCGTTCGGTCTATCCCGCCGTGAAGCGCTATTTGTCGCTCTGGAAAATCGGTGAGGATGGACTGGTCATCCCGAGAAAAGGGGGGTGGACGTGGGGCGATTGGGGGCAGAACAAGGACATGCCGATCCTCTTCAACACTTGGTTCTATCTCGCGCTCAGAGGCCAGAAGCTCATGGCTGAGGCCCTCGGCGAAACGGCCGACCTGCCCGAAATCGAAGGCCGCATGAAGAGTATTGAGGAGAATTTCAATAAGACCTTCTGGACCGGCTCTGAATACCGCTCGCCGGGATACGGCGGTCAGACAGATGACCGTGGGCATGCGCTGGCCGTGGTGTCAGGCCTTGCCGGTCCCGACAAATACGAGGCGATCCGCAAGGTCTTCGCCACTCAGGAACATAGCAGTCCCTACATGGAAAAATATGTCGGCGAAGCGCTCTACCAGATGCGCTATGAGGACGACGCGATCGCCCGCACCAAGAAACGCTTCAAGGAGATGACCGACCACCATTACTCCACACTCTGGGAGGATTGGAGAATCGGGGGCAGCGGCGGTGGCACGATCAATCATGCCTGGTGCGGCGGTGCGTTGACCCTGCTGTCGCAATACGGTGCCGGCGTGGCTCCGGTCACCCCCGGCTACGGGACCTACCATGTCCTCCCGCAAATGGGGCCGCTCAAACGGATCAATACCATCGTGCCTTCTGTGAAGGGAAATATCGAAGTGAAGCTCCGCAATGAGGCATCAGAATTCGCACTTGATCTTGTCTCGCCAAAAGACACCACCGCCCTCGTGGGAATCCCGAAACGCGCTGGAACGCCCCCAACTCAGGTGATCGTGAATGACCAAATCGTCTGGGAAAACGGGAAGCCAGCCTCCCAACCAGATGGAATCACTTTCAAAGAAAACAACGAGCACTACCTCACTTTCACTGTCCAGCCGGGCCATTGGGCGTTCAAAGCCGCTTTCAACAAATGAACACCCCCGATCCATTACACGGAATTCTTCAATTGGCACGAAGCGCAGGAGTGGCGATTGCCACATCTGTTCTTGCGACCTCACTCGTCGCTACAGGCGGCGACATCGATTGTAAATCCACCATGGTCATCGCCGAGCGTCAGCGCGATGCGGCGGGGCAACTTCTCCCGCTCCAGTCCCACGCCGAGACAGTCCGGCGCGGGATGCGGTTTCTGCTCGACGACCATGCGAAGTGGTTCAAGGGTCCGCCCGAGAGTTTGGTCGATGAGCAGGGCGTCACGCAGATGCCGTGGGTTTATTACTCGAACCTCCAGCAGAATGGTGCGCCGTTCACACGTTCGATCGACCGTTTTGTTTCCTATCCCGCCTTCCACCATGCCCTGCTGATCAAAACATTCATCCGGCACTGGAAAACCTCCGGTGAAAAGCGGGCCCTTGAGGAAGCGGTCAAGCTGGCGGACTGGAACATCGCCCACAGCACACCCGGCAACTGGCCCTACGCTCACCTGCCCTACAGCACTTTTGAGGCGAAAAAACCCGGCGGCTTCCGCGACAAGACCGGCCTGATGCCCGACAAGGCGGCCATTTTAGCCTTGGCCTACCTGCAGCTCCATGAGGCGACCGGCGAGAAACGATTCCTTCAGGCGGCCGAGGCGATCGCCCGGACACTCGCCAAACGGCAGCGACCGAACGGCACCTGGCCATTCCGCGTGGATCCGAAGAACGAACGAGTGATCGAGGAATACACCAGCAGTGTGATCTATGCCGTGATGTTGTTCGAGAAGTTGGACAAACTGAATGGAAACGATCACTACCGGCCTTATCGCGACAAAACTTGGAACTGGCTGGTGAACGGACCCATCAAAACCAAGGAATTCCGCGGCTTCTACGAGGACATCCCGCCCAGCCCGCAGGGCCGGACCAACTACGACTGTCTCGACACCATCCGCTACCTGTTGGCCAACCGCACCACCGATAATGGCTACCTCGAAATGGCGAAAGACCTGAACGCTTGGATCGAAAAAATCTTCCTCGATAAGATCAAGGGCTTCGAACCTGCGGAGGGCATCCGCGAACAGCTCCAATGCAATGTTGTCATGGGCATTCACAGCCTCAACTGGGCCTCGATGCTCCTCGAGTTGGCCAACGTCACCGGCGACGAAAAGATGCGCCAGCGGGCCATCCAGACCGCGAACTACATCACCTACTACATGCAACCCGACGACCGCATCGTCGTCGGCTTCGATTACAACCAATGGTGGTATAGCTGCCACGCCGGCGCGCTCTACTACCTCTTCGATTTCCTCAAACCGATCAAAACCCCCTCCGATTCTTCAGGTTCAAAATCATGAATAAAACACTCCTACTCACTCTCACGGCTTCGTTGCTGATACCACTAACGGCGATCCAAGCTATTGAGGTTCAAAATCTTCGCTGCGAGTATTTGAAAGACCCGCTCGGCATCGATGCCCCCAAGCCGCGTTTGAGTTGGGTTCTTGAGGATGACGAACGCGGGCAGAAGCAAACCGCCTACCAAATCCTTGTGGCCTCCACGCCGGAAATCCTCGCCAAGGACCAGGGCGATCTTTGGGACAGCGGAAAAATCGCCTCAGACAAGAGCAACCAACTCAAATACGCCGGAAAGCCCCTCTCATCGCTGGCCGCGTGCCATTGGAAAGTCCGTGTGTGGGACAAGGACGGGGAGGTTTCGGATTGGAGCGCACCGGCATTATGGACGATGGGGTTGCTCAAGCCGGAGGATTGGAAAGCGCAATGGATCGGTTTGGACAAGTCGCCCGACACTGCGCCTGCAAAACGTGCCAACCTCGAAGGCAAAGACCACAAAGTGGCCATCAAAAAGGCCCTATACGGCATTAAGGGAGACCCCACCAAACAAGTCGACATCACGGAAAAACTGCAGAAGCACGTAGACGCCGGCCACCTGCTGGTCACGCCCACCAATACCCTTGCTGGAACGGATCCTGCCCCTGGAAAAGAGAAGGTTCTGGAATTTGATGTACTGGTCGACGATTGGATGGCTTCCGGCATCGCCCAAGAAAATTCGACACGTGATCTGTCCTATGGAGGACCTGTGAAAGAATATTTGCCCGCCCCATACTTTCGAAAGGAATTCCAAGCCTCCTTACCGGTGAAGCGGGCCGTCCTGTATGCCACCGCCCAAGGCGTGACGGAGCTTAGCCTGAACGGTAAGCGGATCGGAAACGAAGTCTTCACGCCTGGGTGGACTGATTACCGAAAGCGGATTTACTACCGCACCTACGATGTCACCAACATGCTCCAACAAGGCCAGAATGCCTTAGGAGCGATTCTTGGAGACGGTTGGTTCCGTGGAAATATCAGCTGCGTTGGGCAGAACAAATATGGGCGCGACCTGCGTCTGAAGGCACAGCTGCAGATTGAGTATGCGGACGGTTCCTCAGAGACAATCGTCACCGATCCAAGCTGGAAGGGCAGCTACGGCCCGATCCTCGAGTCCGACATGCAGGCTGGTGAAGTCTACGATGCACGCCGCGAAATGCCGCGCTGGAATCTGCCTGACTTCGATGATCAGAAGTGGGCGCCCGTGGTCGTTGGGACGACGATCACCCCAGCACTGGAAGCATATCCAGGTGTTCCGGTGCGCCCGCTCGAGGAACTCCCAACTGTCAAACTCACCGAGCCCAAGCTCGGAACCTATGTCTTCGATCTGGGGCAGAATTTTTCGGGGTGGGTACGCCTCAAGGTCAAAGGCGAGGCCGGCGACCGTGTGGACATGCAGTTCGCCGAGATGCTCAAGGAGGACGGCACCGCCTACACGATCAACCTGCGATCGGCCCGCGCGGTGGATACCTACATTCTGAAAGGTGGCGGCGAAGAAATCTGGGAGCCCCGCTTCACCTTCCACGGGTTCCGCTATGTGCAGGTCAGCGGCCTGCGCGAGAAACCGATGCCGGATGCCATTACCGGCATCGCAGTTTATTCCGATTCCCCCGAAGCCAGTTCCTTCGAGTGCTCGAACCCGATGGTGAATCGCATCTACAAAAACATCGTCTGGGGCCAACGCTCAAACTACCTCGAAGTGCCCACCGACTGCCCGCAACGCGACGAACGCCTCGGCTGGACGGGTGACACCCAGGTCTTCATCCGCACCGGCACGTACAATCAGGATGTGGCGGCATTTTTCACCAAGTGGATCGTTGATCTCATGGACACCCAAAATAATCAGGGACTCTTCGGCAACCAAGCGCCTGTCTTCCACGGTCATGGCGCTGCCGCATGGGCCTGTGCGGGCATCATTTGCCCTTGGACGATCTGGAAAGTCTACGGTGACACCCGGATCATTGAGGAAAACTACGCTGCCATGGCCCGCTACATGGAAGCCTGTGGAAAGGACGGCCTCGGCGGGAGAAAAGAGCACACATGGGGTGATTGGCTGGCCCCTGGTCAACGCCCTCCATCACCCATGATCTCCACAGCCTACCATGCCTACACCAACTCCCTCATGGCCGACATGGCCGAAGCGATCGGCAAGACGGAGGATGCCGCAAAATACCGCAAAAAATTCGGAGAGATCCGCGAGTATTTCCAAAAGACCTATGTGAAGCCCGACGGCAAGATCGAGAGCGACCTGCAGACCGCTTACTGCATGTCCCTCGCCTACGACCTCCTCACCGAAGAACAGCGCCAGCAAGCCGCAGCACATCTCGTGGCTCGAATCAAAGCCGACAACTACCATCTCTCGGTTGGCTTTCTCGGTATCCCGATCCTGCTGCCGACCCTTACGGACATCGGTCGCAGCGACCTCGCCTACCGCATTCTGCAAAACACGACCTATCCGTCATGGGGTTATTCCATCAACCAAGGCGCCACCACGATTTGGGAACGCTGGAACAGCTACAGCAAGGACAAGGGGTTCGGAGATGTGAAGATGAACTCCTTCAATCACTACTCCCTCGGGGCCTGCGGCGAGTGGATGTTCCGAAGCATCCTTGGGATAGACACGGACGGCTCGGGATTCAAAAAAATCATCATGAAACCCGAACTCGGCCACGGGATCACATGGGCAAAGGGACACTACGATTCAATCAATGGCCGGATCAGCAGTGATTGGAAACTCGATGGCGACGAACTCCATTGGACCATCACCGTGCCGCCAAATACCACCGCCACGGTTTATGTCCCCGCTGAAGCCCTTGATGATGTCACCGAGTCGAGCAAGCCGGCATCCGAGGCTCAAGGAGTCGCCTTCCTTCGAGTGCAGGACGGACGGGCTGTATTTGAGTTGGGGTCGGGGAAGTACTCGTTTAAATCCAAAGCACCCCTTTACAAAACGGCGATCCACCTGCCCAACAAGCTCTCAGCCCCCCACGCCTTGGCTCTCCAGAACAATTGATTTACCGCCTCACGATTCATGAGCACCTCGATATTCCCGTACCGAAACCTTGCCGCCATCGCCTTGATTTTCTGGGCGATGACATGTCTCCCCTCGCCCGCCGCACCCCAAGAACCCGACACGCAGTGGACCTATAAAACTATTGCAGACAAAAATCTCATCTTGGATGTATTCCTGCCTGAGGGATACGGGGAACCTGGGCGCACGTTCCCCTTCATCGTGTATTTCCACGGAGGATCCTGGGATCAAGGCAGTCCTGCGAACCAATATCCCGACTGCGCGTATTGGGCGAAGCGCGGCATGGTCGCGGCATCAGCACACTACCGCCTCCGCACCCGCGACAAGGTCAACGTCCCGATCGAATGCCTCAAAGATGCCAAGGCTGTGATCCGCTATATCCGCGCGAACGCTAATGAACTCCACATCGATCCCGAGCGTGTTGTCGTTGCCGGCGATTCCGCCGGAGGGATGCTCGCGGCAGGGACCACATTGATTGAATCCGAAGAGACGAACCACCCCGATGATCCTAAGGTCTCCTGCATCGCGAATGCGGTGATCCTTCACTGCCCGTATTGGAAAACTGGGTGCTCCCCTGAACTCACCCCGCCAAACTTCGTCCGGCCCGGCCTCCCGCCCATGATCATGTTTCTCGGTGATTCCGATCAGGCGATTTCCATAGAAAGCATCAAGAATTTACAAAACGCCCTGAAAGAAAAAGGCAACGCCAACGAATTCCATGTCGGCAAAGGCGGCAAACATGGCTTCACCAACGGCAGGAACCCGAAGAACGCATTCTTTTATTGGGCCACCGGCTTGGAAGACGCCTTTCTCGTGCGCCATGGGATTTTGGACGGCGAAGCAGTCATCGAGAGACCCCAAGGCGTGCCTGAACTCAAGGTGGGCACCGAATTCACAAGTTACTTATGAAAATACCAACCTCTAAAAAGACTCTCGTTTCTCTCCTGCTTTCATCGTTGCTATTCGCTGTTCCCGCTAAAGGATCCGACAGCAATTCGGCCGATGTCATTGTTTACGGATCGACACCCGGTGGCTTCTGCGCCGCCATCGCTGCCGCGCGTGAGGGTGCTTCGGTCATTTTGCTCGAACCGACCACCCATATCGGGGGACTCAATACGGGGGGCTTAAGCTTCAGCGACTCGAACCAGATGGTCCGCGAAACACTCGGCGGGCTTTTCCTCGAGTGGCATCAGAGGGTGGCCAAAGATTACACTGACCGCGGGCTAAAAGCTCCCTTCGATCCCTCTCCCACCAACCGTGCCACGTGGACTTACGAACCGCATGTGGCGATGCGCGTCACCCTTCAAATGCTCGAGGAAGCCGGCGTCAAGGTGCTGAAAGAACACTACTTGAAAGCCGTCACCAAGGACGGCCCCAAAATCACGACCCTCCACACCAAAAAAGGCGATTTCACTGCCAAGACGTTTATCGACGGATCCTACGAGGGTGACCTCATGGCCGCCGCGGGTGTCGACTGGAGGGCGGACCGCGAGGGGCGCGAGGAATTCGGCGAATCACTCGCAGGCAAGCAATACCCAAAACCAAAAATGAATATCAGCGGCGTTGATGACAACGGCCAACTCCTCCCGCTGGTAACAACCGCAGACGGAGGACCCGATGCCGCGGGCGACAACAACCTGATGACTTATAGCTTCCGCCTGTGCCTAACCAAGGATTCCAAGAACAAGGTTCCCATGATCGAGCCGGACAACTATGACCCGGCACGGTTTGAAATCATCCGCCGCTATATCAATGCCGGAGGATCTCACAACATGGTCGGCTTTGACCCTTATCCACTCCCGAACGGCAAGGCCGATGGAAACAACTCGATCAACAAACAATTCTCCCTCGGCCTGATCGGCGGCGGAAATGCCTGGCACACCGCTGACGAGGAGGGGCGCAAGGCGATCTGGGAGGCCCATAAACAATACACCCTCGAGTTCATTCATTTCCTGAAAAACGATCCCATCATTCCCCAACCCATGCGCGACCGGTATGCGCAGTGGGGCTTTTGCAAAGACGAGTTTGCTGACTACGGCCACTTCTCACCGGCCCTCTATGTACGCGAAGCCCGGCGGATGAAAGGCATGTACGTCATCAGCCAACGCGACATCATGGATGACCCTAAAAAGGACGACCCGATTGCCATTTCCTCATTTCCGATCGACTCGCACGACTGCCAGCGGATCGCCTTGAAAGATGGGGGCGTGATCAATGAGGGCACGATCTATCCCGTCCGCCCTAAAGGCTCAGGCGGCCGCGGCTACGCCTACCACGTGCCCTACCGCTCGATCCTTCCCAAAGCAGAGCAATGCAACAACCTCCTGGTGCCCGTCGCCCTCTCCTGCACCCATGTCGGCATTTCCTCGCTAAGAATCGAAGGCGCGTGGATGGTCATCGGCCAAGGCGCCGGCGTTGCAGCAGCTATGGCTGCCAAGGAGGGGGTTGCGGTACAAGAGTTGCCCCATGCGACACTGCGTGCGCGTTTATTGAGCCAAGGCCAAGTGCTCACCTTGTAATACCCCCCCTTTTGATCATGCAAAAAGATCCATGAGTCTTGCGCCGTTTAGATCGCAATGGCCAATTCCCACCCCTCAGCAGATACCCCAGAGCGTGCACCCCGCCCATTGAATGCAACTGTGTTTTGTTAAAAGCAGTTTATTATAGGAAGTTTTCAATTGGCGGGGAATCGTTCTTGTCCTTCAGCAGGGGCTAGCCAAGCTCACACCATGAATGCCTATTTTTCTGAACTTGGCGGGATGGTTTATGAGCGATGGAAGAAGGTGGACTTTGCCCCCGAGGCTTTTCCCGATATTGCTACGGCAGCCCTCGATGAGCGTCCGCCAGCCGATCGCATCAACCTTCCTGAGTTGGTCCGGGAATTTCTTCTGGAGGACGCCCAACCTGCTCAGTCCACTTCGGGGTTTGGTCAACCCGAATTGATCGTTTACGATATCCCACGCTTTTACATTCAGGTGTTATTTTGGATGGATGGCACGACGGACATCCATCAGCACGGGTTCTCGGGAGCTTTTCATGTGCTGGAAGGTTCGAGCCTGCATTCACTCTTTGAGTTTGAGGATTCGCAGTCGATCACCTCGCACTTTCGCATTGGGAATCTCAGCTTGAAGGCAACCCATCTGCTGGAGGCGGGCGACACGAGACCGATTGTTTCGGGGCCTCATTGCATTCACTCATTGTTTCATCTCGATACGCCTTCGGTATCGGTCGTCATTCGAACGCACTCGGATCCGGCTTGCGGCCCCCAGTTCACCTATTTGCCGCCTCATCTGGCAGTCGATCCCCTGCAAAATGACGGGCTCACCTTGCGCCGCAAACAACTCCTCGACCTCCTCGAGCAGACTGGTGATCCCGAGTATCCAGACATCGTGATCGCAATGATCCGTGAGTTGGATTTCGAGCGGGGATTTTTCATTCTCCAGAATTGTATCGGTCATCTGCAGAATCTCGGTCTCTGGGACGAGGCTTGGGAAACTTTTGCACGAAAACACGGCCCACTGGCCGAGGCGTTACCGCCGACGTTTGAGGAGATCATTCGCCGAGACAGGATCGCGGGAATGCGGGGAATGATCGGCGATCCGGACCACCGCTTTTTTCTTGCCCTGATGCTTAATGTGGAAAACCGGAAGCCGTTTCTAGAAATGGTTGGCCAGCGGTATGGCGGCGCGCCCGTCGATAAGATTCTCCAATGGGCCGAAGAACTCATGCACATTACCGAAGGTGGAACTTGGCTTATCGATGCCGAATTTCCTGATGAACTTGGAATCGATCAGAATGACCAACCGAGCATCTTTATGGACGCACTTCGCTATTTCCTGAACCACACAAATCTTCCTGCAAACATCTCATCAAGTGACTTGGAAGTGTTACGAAACACGTTCGCGTGCTCCAGTTGGAACGCTTTGATTGCCTCCGACTCCCCTAGCAGCTCTGCCAGTGGGATCGCCTGATCGGGCCCATTTTTCAGGCAATACAGAATTGATTCTTCGCTTTGGCGCGCGAATGCGACGAAAATTCCCCTGCGTGTGCAGGGCAGCAAACCACCGGGGGACCTTAAATAAAAATGTTTCTAAGCTGAATCGCAGCGCACTCTTATTTAAGCAAAAGCCGCTCTATCAGTTGCTGCCGGCTTACGACTGGTTTGGGCCGGTCTTTTTCCGCGTATTCCAGATAGCACTCGACCCCTTTTTCTTTACAGGCCTCCAGCAGGATCTCGCCAAATATCGGGCTGTGAATCCCATTCTTTCCGCTGGGTGCCGGAAATAATCGATTTTCATTATATGACAGATGAAGTGGGGGGTCGTCTTGGCTCAAGTGAGTAATGGGAGAACATTCCAGCGCGAGGTCTTTGTATTTGTCCCAATGCTCCATGAGCTTCTCTGGAGTTTCAGCGCCAAATGGCTTGTACGGCATTGGATTTCCAAAGGTCAGCTCCCCGATGCGTGCCTTGATTACGAAGGGATCCATGGTCGTCTGAGCCCCAGCCACAACCGCTCCGCTCACGCGGGATGAAAAACGCTTCACAGGGTCGGCACTCTTCGGGTTGGCTACATCGTCATGCAATGCCACCAGAAGGCTGGAGCACCCTCCGGCCGATCCGCCCGTGAGTACAATTCGCTGAGGATCGATATTCCACTCTATCGCTTTGAAACGAAGAAATTGCACCGCCCGCAGAGCCGCATGGAGCATGTCGGGTTGACGGGCTCCCTCATCGACCAGCGGGTAAGTAATCGAGGCATGGTGGTATCCCTCCTTCATTTCAGATGGATTCAATTTGGCTTTAATCTTTCCTCCCATCCACCCTCC
>ERZ889217.1788-NODE-1788-length-10309-cov-6.631851_pt1 | contig 10309 bp, 7 predicted proteins | sample MGYA00521098_ERZ889217 | MGnify/ENA primary metagenome ERZ889217 (study PRJEB32303, sample SAMEA104408613) | aquatic metagenome | biome: Brackish water; feature: Pelagic; material: water | place: Baltic Sea | collected 2014-06-10T22:04:00 | depth 2,362 m ...
CTGCTGATTTTGATGGGTTAGCTGTTCAAGGCAGTGCGGGGGTATCCGGGTAAGCTTTGTGCAAAGTATGCAGGTGCAATAGGGCTTGAATAGGGGTGCAACTAACTGGCCCGCAATAGGGGTTTAGAGAAAGACGGCTTACGATGGATGCTGCCCGATTGTGCTGTTTGAAAACAGAGCGCGCTGCTATAATGTTTGCTACAAGTGCGACAAGAGCTAAAGCGGGCAACTTTAAAGGGAAATCGTTTGTAGCGAAAAAATACGCGACACAAAAATATCTGCTCACTCGCACACCGTGCACGCGCGACACGAGATGATCAATAACGAAGAAGCGGTCATAAAACTCCCAAGAACGAAGTCGTTAGAGAAGTTCATCGACGAAGTGCATACGAATTTAATATCGTTACACTTACATCGACCGCCTTTGTTATACGCAGTTGACGCAATAAAAACGAGGGAAAAAGCGTTGGAGAAGACCGAGCGAGAGAAGAGTTTGAAGAAGAACGGGAAGAGATTAATCTTGGAGTTTGGAGTCGGCGCCGGTGGGACGATGCGACGATTGATCGAGCAGTTTCCTTGTTGCTCAGATAATCAAAACGTTCTTTTGTACGGGTTTGACTCGTTCGAAGGATTGCCAGAGGTATTATTTTATATCGTTCTTCTTCTTGTTTTTTCTGTTCGTTTCGTTCGTATGCTAATAATCACTCTCGACGAGACCGAGCGGACTAGACTAGCCGTCTAGCTATCACTGATATCACTTTAATTTCTTATTGAAAGGACTGGATTCCAAATTCTTGGGGCAAAGGCGCTTTCACGCAACACGGAGATATTCCGTCGGATATCTCAAACGCGCAAAACGTGCAAATCAAGAAAGGAATGTATAACGATACAGTTAAAGAGTTCTTCCAGGAAATTGCAAAAGAAGAAGTTGGTGAAAACACCACCGAGTTGTTATTGATACATATCGATTGCGATTTGTATTCATCCACGAGAGAGGTTTTGAACGTTGATTTGGCGAATTTCTTGCGCCGTAACGAAGCTTTCATGAGCGGAAATACGCCTTTATTCGTCGCATTCGATGAACTGATCGATTACCCAACGTATCAACAACACGAAATCAAGGCTCTCTATGAATTCTTGAAAGATTCTAACGACTTCCTCGAGTGCGTCGTTATCGGTAAAGATGGAAGGGACGATATCGGCGAACCTCTTCGCTTTTATCAACCGGACGAGATATGTCCCCTACGCGTGCTCGTTCAGTTCAGGCCCACGCAACGAGGGAAGCAAAGCTTTCTTAACGCAAAGGCGCAGACGAAATCGTCCTGTTTGTTATCTTAAAACATAAAAACTCTCGTTCTCGTCAATAAATTTAACTCTACGCGTCGCGACGACTCGTCCACAATAGTCGGTGTTCACTTCGTTTGTAAATCAGTTAGTACTCTCCAAAACAATAATGCTCGACCGCAGCAACGAAGACAATAAAAACGTAGTCAACGACGACGATTTCTTCGTACTAGTGAATGCAAAGAAGAGAGATACCTTGAACGAATTCATTGAATCAGTTTTATCAAAACTTCGGCACCCATCGCGTGACTTGAAAGAACCACCTTTACTGTTCGCGTTGAGACTTATTAACGAATTACGTTTTCAGAAAAAAAAAGATGATGATGTTTACGATGATTTTGAGGTGAAGCAGATGCTGGCGTTAGAGTTCGGGTGTTACACAGGGGGAACATTAAGGCAAATCGTTGAAAACTTCATCGTTCGTGATGATAATAACAGTAATCATAGGAGAGAGGTTTATGGGTTCGATTCATTCGAAGGGCTTCCGACGGATTGGTACAACGGACGAGGGAAAGGATGGTTTGCGCTTGGAGAGGAGAAGATTCCAACCGTCGAAGGCGCGCGGATAGTAAAAGGATGGTTCAATGATACGGTCGATCCATTTTTTAGAAATATGATAAAGAAGACGACTGTTATAGCTTTAGTACACGTAGACTCCGATTTGTATTCATCCGCGAAGACTGTACTGGACGCTCTCGGCGAATGTTTAAGAAATAACGAACCGTTTCGGAGAGGACGTTTTCCATTATATATCGAGTTCGATGAATTGATAAACTATCCCGAATATGAATGTCATGAAATTAAAGCGTTATATGAGTTCCTTCTCAGTACTTCTGATTTCTTGCGATGTGAAGTGATTGGTTCAGACCAACGCGTGAAATGCTTGAAGCCTCGATTTTATACGAAAGATGAACCGTGCGATATGCGAGTTCTCTTCAAACTTACGAGCATATAATAAAAAACAATCGCTATGACTAGAATAGAATAGTACCAGAAGTAACTAATTAGAATTAACTGACTAACTTCTTTTTCTTTACGCGGTCGGCTAGTCGAGCAGGTTCGTCTCTCTTAGTTTGGGAAAATCTCCCAATACCTTCGTCTAAATGCGCAGTTCCTTTTACTACTTGAACTACGTCTTCGTCGGCTAGTTTGTGCTTTAAACCAACTCTTTGACCCATATGTTTAGAGCTATATCCCCACACTAGAGCGTATTTGAGTTGCTTCGGCAAGTCCGCGTGTAATTGCAACGCGAACTGATTCATTGTAATTCCACCACGAGCGTCCGAGAGAACGACTGGTTCAATGAAATCCGGTTTCTCGCCCATTTTCTTCGCATACACTCGTATTAATGCCATCGCATCCCAGATTCTTTTCAGTAATCGTTCGTACCCTAATTGTTTCGTGCACGAAATGCAAATCGAATCCGGTCGTCTACTTAATCTATCAACTTCTTCAATCGTTAACGCGTCTACTTTATTATAGACATATAAACATCGAACGTATTTTCTATTCCCTTCTAAGACATCGATGAACTGATCGACGTTACAGTCTTCGCGGAAGATGACCTCGCAATGGTTAATTTTATACTCGTGTAATACGTTCAAAATCGATTTTCGATCTATTCTCGTTAAGCCGCCAGGAACGGTATCGCTAACTTGAACGCCGCCCGATTTCTTCTTCTTCACATAAATTCTCGGCGCCGTTTGATTCAATCTTAAACCTACGTTTTCTAATTCTCTCGTTAAGATCTCCTTATGCGCGTAACGAGAATTCGCGGCTTCGCTCTTCATTGCGTCCAAGACCATCAATATCAAATCCGACGATTTCGCGACCGCGATGACTTGTCTTCCGCGTCCTTTCCCTTCCGAAGCGCCTTCGATTATCCCAGGTAAATCTAACAACTGTATCTTCGCGTCGTTGTAATGTATCACGCCAGGTATACACGTCAAGGTCGTGAATTCGTACGACGCGACCTCGGATTCCGTCGTCGTTAATTCCGATAACAAGGTCGATTTGCCGACGCTAGGGAATCCAATCAAAGCCACTCTTCCGTGGCCGAATCTGTTCACCTCGAACGCGCGATCTTGATTTGATCCATTCTGTTGCTTAGGTTCCAAGAGCTCCCTTTTTAACTTCGCTAGCTTCGCCTTAAGAGTGCCTAAATGTGACTCAGTGGCCTTGTTCTTTTGCGTGCGAGACATTTCTTTCTCGACGTCTGCGATTTTCTCGAGAATGCCCATTGATAATGTATGCTCGCTGTGTATGTTTCTTATTTACTTTCTTATCACGTAGTATTATTATTTTGTTCTACTTTTATTTGTTTTCTCTACTGTTTATTATGTCGTGATTTCGACTGCATGATGAGAGAGCTCTTTTTGATTTTTTATATACTTCCCTGCTGATGATTTACTGTTAACGCAACTACGTATTAATACAATTATTCATTACAACGCGATGTAGGAAGAAGGGAAAGAGATGAAACAATAAAGTGGTGATCGGTGATCTCTCTCTCTTACTTCTTCTTCTTCTTCTTACTACTACTACTGCTAACTACTACTTCGCAAGCGCGGAGAACGGGGTCGTTTTCTTCGTTCTCTCTCTCTCTCTCTCTGACGTCGTCGTCTCAAGAACGCGCGCGCTCGCGGTTTACGTTCTCTATTCTTATCATTAATTTATTCTCTGTCTGTTATTGTTTATTTTTCTTCTGATGCGCCTTCTTTCGTGGCCCTCGCTTTCGCGCGTTTCCTCGCTTTCGCGCCCAGTTTATGTTTATGTCCCTGCGCCTTCTTCTTCCCAACACCGCCGTTCTCTGTGAGCTCCAAGTTCTTTAGGCCAGCGTGCGTTTTCGCCGTATGTTCAGTCCATGGTTTCGCGTGACTTATTTCAATATGTTTCCCGTCGAGGAAATTGTGTGGATGTTGATTACACAGTCTCACGACGTTCCTTGCGTCATCTTTCCTCTTGAACGTTATAAAGGCGAACCCTTTCGATTCTCCCGTTTCCTTGTTTCGCCCGTGCCATATTCGCGTTATCTCGCCATGTTTCGAGAATAACTCCCTCAACTGTTCGTCAGTCGCCGACGCGGGTAAGTATTTCAAGTACACCTCTCGCTTATCAGCGAAATCTGACGCACTTCTGCCCATTGTTAGTACTAATCTCGTATTATTATATTATCTCAGTAGTAGTATCGGTGTGTGTATATAATTTGATTCAATGCGATAACAAAACAGAACGTAAACGCGCGCTCTTTCTTTAGCTCCTTTTTCCGCCCAGTCGATTCGTCTTCTTCCGAAAGTTTTACTTCTCTCTGATCGTTCCTTTTTGATCACTTTAAGTACGATACGTTTCAAAGCGAAAGAAAAAGAGGACTTTAACGATGAAGTCTCCGCGTGTTTGCAGTCTCTATGAACGCGTCTTTAACGGCTCTCTGCGTTCTGTGAACTTTACTGTGACCTTTAGTGAGCGTTTCGTTAGCGCAGTCGTGTGACTTCTTTTATGACGAGCATCAGTGATGAAGTCGTTCTGAGCCTGTTTTGCTTAGACCGCAGAGTGAGGGCTGAGGGGTGTTAGCTGTTAGGCAATTTTAGGGTTTGGGAAGCGGTCAGAACGAACAGTGTTGGGGGTCAAACTTTGGTCAAAAAAAGACAAGGGAGGGTATAGAGAGGGGTCAGACTTCGGTCAAAAAAGACAAGGGAGGGTATAGAGGGGTCAAACCTCGGTCAAAAAAAGAGGAGGGAGGGTAGTACAGAGGGGTCAAACCTCGGTCAAAAACAGAGCTCGACTAAAACTTCTTTCCAGCTTGATGCTGATGGCGAATTCGTTCTCGAAAGCCCTTTCAAAAAAACGCGCTGCTCCACGAGCGGAAACGCACTCGCTCTCTCAAGGCGCGAATTTCAAACGAATAATTTGAAATCGGATTCGCGTTGAATCGAATCGCGATGGCACCGTATATGGGAACGATTTCTAAACCAGAGAACGCGTTGAAAAGAGCGGTACGTTTTTTACATTTATTTTACGTCTCGTTCGTTTTCTGCTGCGCGTACCCTCTCGCCTAAAAGAGCGAGATCGAGAGACAGAGAGCCGCATCGACGTCGTCTTCATCGTTCATCTTCTGTATCTGAAACGGAATATAGTCGCGAGAATATCAAGGACCGTTTCAAGTCTATGTTAATCTCTTCGTTCTTTTGTCCCTCTCTCTTTATATATATTAACCGCCTTCGTTCTATTTCCTGAATTCAATTCTTATAGGAGGAACTGATTAATGTTGGACAACCTACGTCGGCGTTGAACGCGTTACACGAAGTCATAACGTCTCGAAGACACCGGACTTGGTCGAAACCGTTGGAAGAGATCATGTTCAAATACGTGGAACTATGCGTGGATTTGAAAAAAGGGCGGTTAGCAAAAGATGGTTTAATGCAATACCGCATCGCGTGTCAACAAGTAAACGTACAGTCTTTAGAGGAAGTGGTGAAGAAATTCTTACATTTGGCCACAGTGAAAGTGGAAGATGCAATCGTTAAAGCTGGTGGGAAGACTGATGAGTTAATGAAAATTGCAGATTTAGAGTTGGAGCATACGCCAGAGCAAGTGATGTTAAAGGCGTATTCGATGACGGCGGCTGAGTTAGAGGAGGATGGAGAGAAAGAGTCGCCGACGCCTTGGTTTAAGTTTTTATGGGAGACCTATAGGAACATTTTGGAGGTTCTCAGGAACAATAATAAAATGGAAGCCCTGTATCAAATGGTTTCGAACGAAGCGTTTCAGTTTTGCGTTAAATATGAACGAAAGTCCGAATTCAGAAAAGTATGCGAAACCTTGCGAGCGCATCTTAATAACTTGTTAAAATATAAAGACCAACGCGATCGTCCAGATTTAAATTCGCGAGAGACGCAAGATATTTTGTTAGATGTCCGTTTTCAGCAATTAGACGCGAGCGCGAAATTGGGAATGTGGAACGAGGCGTTTCGATCGGTTGAAGATATTCACGGGTTGATGTTTGTTTTGAAACGATCGCCTAGACCGACATTAATGGCGTCATATTTCGCGGCTTTGACTAAAGTGTTTTTCATTTCACAAAATTACCTCTGCAACGCATATGCGTGGATTAAATTGTACAACTTATCGAAAGGGTATTTGAAAAACTTGTCCGACGATGATTTGAAATCTCTAGCATCGGGTGTTGTTTTATCCGCCCTATGCATTCCACCGTACGAAAAACAGCCGATAGGAAATATGGATGCAGATGCGAGTCATGAACGCGATGCGCGCTTGGCTTCGTTGTTAGGGTACCAGTTGGAAAACATGCAAGAAGCTAAAAACATCATGTCTCGAGAACTTTTGATAAAAGAAATCAAACGCTCGGGAATGATTGAGAACTGCGCGAACGAAGTGAAAGATTTGTTCAACCTCTTGGAAAGTGGCTTCCATCCGCTCGATTTGTGCTTAAAAGCTGAGTCAAAAATCAAAGCTTTGGAATCAGTTTCGTTTAAACTCTCCGCGGAAGCGTCCGTGCAATCGATCGAAGTCGTTGATTTCATTCCGCTGTTGAAAAGTTATTCGGTTTTGAAAATGTTCTCGCAACAATCGATGGTTTATAAAACTTTAAAGCTCGAAAAGGTCAAATCTTTGGTTCCTTTTCTTCCGTATTACCAAGTTGAAATGATTCTCGTTCGAGCCGTGAAAGCTGGCTATTTATCTTTACGTATTGATCATCAGCAAAAAATGGTTCTTTTCGTTGGCGATAACATCCAAGAAGATTCCGTTGACGATTATCTCGTTCGAGTTGCAACGACGCTCAGAGATGCTTGTCGTGAGTTGACGCCTTCGACGACGGCGGCTTCAAATTTCGACTCTATGAAACGAAAACGTTTAGAAAACGCAGAAGCCATTCGAAACGCGGTTGAGGAAGAACACCGAAGAGCGTTGGCGAGAAAACAAATCATCGAAAGACGCAAGGAAGAGGCTGAACGTTTACTCGCCGAACAAGAAAAGGAAGAGGAAGAGAGACGTTTGGCAGCGCAGCGCTCGCACGAAGCTGCAGAGGCAAAACGCCTCGAAGTCGAGTCTCGTCAAAGAGAAGAAAAACGCATTCGCGCCGAAATGGAAGAAAAGGAAAATGAGGAAGCTTTAGCCTTACTCGCCGAACAAGAAAAGAAAAAGGGAAAGAAGATTGTCATAAAGTTGGAAGAAGGGCAAACTTTGGACAAGAGAATTTTAATGGAGACTGCCATCAAGGAACAAATTTCCGAGCGTCAAGAAATGGAAAAGAAATTGTTAAAGCTCGCCAAGACTATGGATCACTTCGAGCGCGCAAAGCGTGAGGAAATGGTCCCGTTAATCGAGCAAGCTTACCAAGGACGTCAAGTCGACGACGAAAAGTTCTTCCACTCTCAGCAAAAATTGTTAACCGAGAAAACTAAAGTGAAGTGGGAACTAGACATTGTTGAGAAGAAACGCTTGCAAAAAATGATGGATGCGCAAGCTGCTTTCAAGTCTGCAATCATGTTGAGACGCGCGGATGAATTTGCAGCTGCGCAGGCCGAACAAGAACGCAAATTAGAAGAAGCTAAGAAGCAACGCAAGGCTGAGCGCGTGATCAAGCGCAGGAAGGCGTATATTCGACTTCTTCAAGAATTGGAATTGGAAGCGAAGGATAAAGCCGAAGCTTTGGAGCGAAAGAAACACGAGGCTGACATGGAAGTCGAAGAAGCCCGAAGACCATCGAGCCGAGGTCCTGCTGCAGCCGCTGCTGATTCAGAAAGAAGCACTGGGGGCTTTGTGCCACCACATCTTCGCGAAGAGCGCCGAAGAGACGATAGAGACGAAGGCGGATGGGGAGGCAGAGGTGGAGACAGAGGCGGAGACAGAGGAGGTAGAAGAGATGACGATCGTCGAGATGATAGAGGCGGCGGCGGCGACCGATGGGGTGGTGGCGATAGAGAAAGTGGTGGTCGACCGAGAGACGATCGTCCACCAAGTCGTGGAGATGACAACAAATGGGGAGGAGGAGGAGGAGGTCGACCGAGAGAAGACCGTCCGCCAAGTAGAGGTTTTGGAGATCGACGCATGGACGACCGTGACCGTGATCGTAGACCTGACGACCGTGATCGTAGACCTGACGACCGTGATCGTAGACCGGACGACCGTGATCGTAGACCGGACGACCGTGATCGTAGACCGCCTCCTTCAGCTCGCAGCGACTCGAAATCTAAATGGTAGAGACTTTCGCAGCTTTTTAATTTTCATGATCACACACACACACACACATATTAGTATAATAAATTAATAAATTCCATAACAAAAATTACACGAAACCCTCTCCTGGCATTAATACTACGCTACCAGATATTTTCTTCCCCAAGGCTCTGGCTATGTTCTCTTGTGGCGAATGAAACGTGACCAATATTCCACCTCCGTCCATTTCTTCTACGTGCTTTTGAATATTCATCGCTTCGATAGTCGTACATTTGTAATAGCTACGAGGATACTTGCTTCCTTTGACGAATTTCTGTCCATACTTGCGCCATTTTTGACCATCTGTAGTTTTCCCATCTTTCGTGAGAACGATCACTCGAAAACTTGCGGCGTTTTCTCTCGAAGAGTTTCCTCTCATGTGAACGAGCGCCGCCGCTTCGTGCGCAGAGAAGTTTCTACGTATTTCGCCTTGTTGATCATAATTTCTCATAATTTCTTCTTCTTCTTCTTCGTGTTTTCTTTTTCTTCTTCGTCGTGGTGGTGGTGGTAGTTTAGCGAGTTGTCGTTGTTCGTCTTCGTCTTCGTCTTCGTCGTTACTACTGCTATTACCGTTTTCGACGCTATCGTCGAAATAGTTCGCGGCGTTCAAAATCGAGAATACTTTTGCGTTCGCGTACGATTCTTCCAAACGAATCTCTTCTTCCTCTCCGTCGTCTTCATCTTCATCATCGTTATCTTCCGACGTGCTCGCTGATTCCTCTTCTTCTTCCTCTTCTTCTTCCTCTTCTTCTTCTTCGGTCAACGAAGTCTGTCTCGTCTCTTTATCTCTTTGACTGTACGAAAAAAGACCAGTCGTCGGCGACCGTAAACCACCGCTGTTAATGAACAAACACCCTTTCACGAGCACTGGTGAGAGAAACATATCTCTTTTATTATTACTGTTACTATCATCGTTACGACGACGATTGTTTTTCGTTCTCCTGCTCATTATTTATGCAGTGCGCTTAAAAAAACTTTATTATTTAATATATCGTTGTATCGATATTGGTCAAACTTTAAGGAAATCTCTCTTGATCTCTCTCTGTTTCTGTTAACACTAAAACATCGAGCGCGTTTTTTCTCTTTACCAAGAAGCAGGAGCAGGAGCAGAGTAGGAGCAGAGCAGAGAGCAGAGAGCGAGCAGAGAGGTTCAATCAGAAGACGCAGAGAAAATCTTTCATCAAAAGCAGTTACTCTAAAGCACTTTAAATCAAATCAGTTGATCAGCAGATGATCAGGGAATAGGACCGAGATTGAGAACTCACAAAACCTAATCAAAACAACATCGAAAGTACGCCTATTGTCGATATTGATACGCCGAGACAAAGAAAAACAATCGAGGCTATCTGTCGATGCAATAAAATCTTGAGAATCAAAAATAAGATCGATGTCTTAGCGCGTTATGGAGTCGTATTTTTCTAGTATTTTTAAGAAACGAAACCCTAAATGAGGTTTTAACGTGACTTCCCATCAGACCAAGATTAGAACTTTGTAATCATTAATTAGTCGCTCGTCAAAAAAATAATAAACGAGAGAGCTTAAGAACGACTCAGAGTACTATCACAAACACGAGTCAATTCGCGAAATCTGTTTGAAGTACTTTCGTGAGTACACTTAAACAGTATATTCTTCATTGAATATTTAACAGCCAGAGAGCTTTCAGTGAAAGACTCTGCGAATAAGACCAAAGCGAGATTGAGAACTTGTTCGTCGTATTCATTAGTTAGTA
>ERZ889217.1791-NODE-1791-length-10300-cov-6.752269_pt1 | contig 10300 bp, 4 predicted proteins | sample MGYA00521098_ERZ889217 | MGnify/ENA primary metagenome ERZ889217 (study PRJEB32303, sample SAMEA104408613) | aquatic metagenome | biome: Brackish water; feature: Pelagic; material: water | place: Baltic Sea | collected 2014-06-10T22:04:00 | depth 2,362 m ...
TAACGAACTCGCGGATGAAGCCATTGTTATATGTGATGCGTTTAAAACGCCTAGATATCAATACGACGAAACCAGGAAAGCGTTCGTTCACGTCACTAGCGAGCCAACGATTGACGCAATGGCGGATTCAAAAATTAACGTGTACCGCGAAAGATTTCACGTATTGAGGCAACGCATGGCAAGAAATGAGATGTTTACGCCGCCAGCATTCGCGAGATTTAAAGCATCAAATAATGGCAGCGATGGCGATAAGAGTTATCAAGAATTAACGCCTCTAAGATCTCTCGTTGGTAATTGTTACGGCACAAAATACGTCATGGGATGTCTCTCACAAATCGAAGATGGTATTTTTCACTTGGAAGACTCGACTGGGTCCGTGCGAATCGATTTGACGTCGGCTTCGACGACTTCGGGGTTATTTTGTGAAAACTGTGTCGTCGTAGCGGAAGGCGAAGTGAGAAAAAGTGATGGGATTTTTGAGGTGAGAGCGCTCGCGCACCCGCCAGTGGAATCGAGAAAAACGACACTCGAGGCTACAAACGCGACTGACTTCATGGGTGCATCGCAAGGTGGGAAACACGTCGCTTTGCGTCCAAGGGACTTGACTGAAAAAGAAAAAATTGAAAAGGAATCTGTAGATGCATCGTTTGTTGTCATTTCTGACTGTCATTTGGACGACTCGAAATGTTTACGTCGGTTGCAAAAAATCTTTGAACACTATGACGCATCGGCGACGCCTCCTGGTTTGTTCGTGTTCATGGGTGATTTCACGAGAGTCCCATTTGGACCGATGAAATACGATTTTGCATCGTATACGAAATCATTCGACCAACTCGCAGATCTCTTGGACGATTACCCGTCCATTCGCGAAGAGTGTCGTTTCGTTTTCATACCGGGACCGGGTGATCCAGGAAATACAAGCGCGTATCCAAGACCTGGTTTATCGGCTGCGTTGAGAGGTCATAAAATCACCGCGTGCTTACAAAAAGTAGAATTTGCATCAAATCCAGCTAAAATACGCTGGCATTCGCAAGATTTAGTGTTTTTCCGAGACGATTTACAAGCCAGAGCGCGAAGAGCGTGCTTATTGCCGCCGGTGGATGATTTGGGCACCGAAGAAGATGATCAAAATTTGAATTTTGACATGTCAGAAGTAGAAATTGAAAGACGTAGAGCGATGCGAGAGAAACCGTTGTTTCATCATTTAGCGATGACTTTAGTGCAACAATCGCACTTGGCACCATTGCCATTGACGCAGATGCCAATTTATTGGGAGAGAGATCAAGCGATGTGGTTATACCCGGCGCCGAATACCATTTTTCTTGGTGATCGATCTGAAACGCAATGTCTAGCAAAAAATGTGTGCGGGGTAACAACGATGGTCAATCCAGGGTGTTTTGCCGACGATGGAAGCTTTGTGATTTATAAACCGTCGAGCCGTGACGTTATATTATCAGCTATTGATTAGTGTGTGCGCGTTTATGTAATATTCTAAAAAAAAATCTAACTCCGCATCACAAAAAATGATAATACTTTTTCGCTATACTAGCGCGCCGCATGCGCGTTTGTTCTCCTATTCGCGGTGTAAACGCGAGAAATAGTTCTGATTTTGTTTTGTTGTATTCGCGCAATTTTTGCTTCATCATATCTGCATCGTCATCGTCTTGTCCAGCTCCTCCTGTTGTTTCTTTTTTGACCAACAACAACTTATCGAAGAACAAATTCTCAAATGAACTGGAACAATATCTAGATGCAGAAAAAGTCCTCGTCGGTGACCCGAACGATGACGATGACACACTTTTTCCGTTTTTACCGTTCACTACCTCTACATCATCTTTTTCTTTACAGTTGTAAATCAAACTATTCGGATTATCAAAGACAATAGATGCGGTCTCGATTGGAATCAAGTCAAACTTCCGCTCGCATTGCATCAAAACCGGATGGTTCACATCATCTTTAAAACTTTTCATTGACGAAATGCGACAACAGAAAGCTCTGCTGCAATGTTTGAACGCAAACTTTCGACCAATAGTAACCGAATCAATGAATATTGGTTCGAGAAGTTGCGTGGAGAGTAAACCACCTTGCACGCCGACGACGTTCCAAATAGCTATTTTATCAGAACACGTAACCATTCGCCCAATTTTATTCTCGCCGACGATTAACGTTCCTTTCGCTAACATTCCTTTTGCTACAAGTTTTTCATTTTCATCTTCATCTTCTGCTGTATCATCATCGCTCTTTGTTGTTGTTGCCGTTGTTGTTGTTGTTGTTGTTGTTGCTGCTGTTGTTGTTGTTGCCTTTTTCATCGAAATGGCGACTGAGCCTTTGCAAACATCTAGCGGTAAAAACGTATCGTGTTTCTGCTTTGGAATCTCAAATTCTCCTAACGTTTCGTATCTCGCCTCGCTTTGCCCACCTTTCGCCCACTTTCGAATAGTCGCGTTCCCGCACGGGCACGACGAAACGTATAAATGCAAACTCATTCGTTCTCGCTTTCTAAACTTTTGCTGCCGGCTCTCACTCGATCCATCATCAACTTTCTCCAAAAAAAAATCATTCGCATCATCCCCTCCTTCTCCTTCTTCTAATGTAGACGCATCAATAGTTGACGATTGCAACGCTAAAATCTCGAGCGCTAAAGTCCTCTTCAAAGCCCTTCTGGCGAGGACTTCGGCGTGCGAATCCCTAATTACAAATCTCTCACTACTCACTTTCATCATCTCCGAATCAAACATGAGATCATCAACAGTCTTTGTCCCGCTCGCTACGCTCAAACATCTCGCTTCGTTCTTCAATTCATCGAAAACGACAAACGCCGCTATGACCGTTCTCGTCGTACTGCTACCATTTTCTTCCCCTAAAGCTTTTTTAGGTATATTCTTCTTCTTCAATTCCTCGAATTTCTCAATCGCGCAACGCGCGATTAACTCTGCAAACAAACACGAACTCTTCCTATCTTTTTCGCCCGCTCTTTTCATATTATCCTCGTTCTCTTAAGTCTTCTTCTTCTTCTTCTTCTTCGCGATTAGGTACAGAGTTTCTTCACGCGTTCCATTTTTTCCAATTCGCAGTTTTGAGATTTATTATTCGCGCTGCTTTGACAGGCGAAATAGATTTCGTTCACGCGGCGAAGACATTTTTGCTTCAGAACCGCTTCTTCGTTATTAGTAGTATCGCTTTCGTCGCGTTCTTTGTTTTTGTAGTACGAACAGGCGACTGCGAGACCTGTGAAAGCTGATAGAGCTGGTGCGAGAAAGACGAAGGCCATTAAGTGAAGATTTGGATTTACCTATACTGAGTATACTTATTATTACTAGATATTAGTTAAATATACGCGACGATGATGATGATGATGATGATGGATGGTGGATGCTAGTAATGCTCTTCTCTACTCTTATCTTCACTTTGTAAGCGGTTAATGTTACATAGCTTTACCGAGCTGCATTTTACGCTTAAACATCAAAGACGTGTTATGCATTAAACCGTCGATGATCCCCATGACTGAATAGACGCCGCCGACGATAGCCATTAAGGTCGTTATGAATTCATAGAACTCTCTTCGTTTCTCGATGCCTAGGATTTGCACTGGTGAAGGCGTGAAATGGAACTTCGCGCGAGGGGTTTCACCGTCAGGGGTTGTTACGCTATGCGTGTGCTGAGTATACTCGTAGACGTTGAATGGTTGCGAGAACGCGCCGCTCGGATGCATGGTCGTGAGCACTGTTTGTAAATAATGCTCGTGCGAAATCCTCGGCGAATGCGAGACGACGAAATCGTTCATTAATTTATCGTGCCAATCGCCTTCTTTTTCACCTCTATGGAATTTTTCCATATATTTTAAGCGCGCGTTCGATAGAGCTTGGCCAAAGTAGAAATGATGCACTTGATGCGTAACGTTTAGCTTATCTACGTCGAACGAATGGCCGTTCTTTGCATCCGCCGTAAAGAACAAGTGACCGGGGACTTTTTTCACCAACACGAAACCGGTGATTGAGCAACCGGACGATCCTCTCGTTTGCACGACATCGGCATGATTTGCGACTTTAAAATCAATTTGCTCATTAGGTGGTTTTGGTTTCGGTTTTGAATCGTTCTCTGCCGTTGGTTTCCCTTGCGGCACTGGAATAGTATCGGCCGGTACATCGACCATGCTTTTTCCGAATTCAACGATTGCGTTAACCGTTCTATCACCGTGATAACTCGCATGATCCGTATGTCTACCGTGTGCGATTAAATCCGACCCTCTCGTAAAAATTCTAATCGTCGGGTAGCCTTGGATATGATGTTTACGGCATAAATCCTCATGTTCTACGCAATTCACTCTCCCGAGCGCGATTGAGTGCATATTCTGCGCGTTTGTATTAAACGCCTCGTGCAACTGAATAGCGGCGGCATCAAAAACTGGTTGCAACCGTTGACTCCAAGGACACCACGGTGCATAAAAGTTCACCAACGTCACCGAATGCGCTTCATTAAACGCTTGCAACTCTTCCTCCGTCGTTAACGGCTCCGCCGACGAATGCGTCACTTTCCCAGTCGCCAGAGCTTCTTTATGCCTCTCTACTACAATCTGCGCCTCGCTCATCTCCCCTTCATCGATGTGCTCCTTTCCATCTTTCCCCGGTGTCTTCTCCGCCCATGCTAACGGCCCGGTTGGTTTAAAATTCCCATCGATCGGCCTCTTAAATACAGTTTTCGTTAAATTAAACCTCGTCAACCCTAACGCATCGCCAACATCGACCGACGCGAATTCGCACGATAACGAAGGGAACGAGACGTTGAAATTAATCCTCAACAACTCTCCATCTACAGATCTGTCGATGACGACTTTCGTCTCAAACTGAGTCCTCACGTACGCCTTCGTTTCGAATATTAACAGGTACGATATTAACACGAACGCTGTTATCGACAGTGCCGTTCCTAAGTACGTCCCTTGCGTCATATCGCGCGGGATCTTCCTGTAGAAATCCATCCCTTTCGCCTTTGTTAAGATGCCCATGATTAGTAAATAGTATTTATTTATTTTTTGATCGCTGGACTTGACCTCCTACTACTTATACTGACGCTGCTTTTGAGTATCTTCCGTTTGATTCAATCGACGCGTTCTCGCGCGTTCTGCGTGTTCTTTGTGTTCGATTAAAGAGGTTTATTCTGCCTATGCTTTATGCTTTCTTTGTCGCGGGGTTCGATGTGTTTACAATTTCCACTTTATGGGTTTTTAAGTTTAGGGTTTAAGGTTAGGGTTTAAGTTAAGTCATTATTGAAAAAGTTCTCTTATTACAGATCAACAGATCAAGAACTTCTTCATTAGAACACACACGCTCATCATAAGCGTTGTATATATCGCACTAAAATTTTAAATAATTTAAATAAAACTACTCGTACTACTACGACTCACTACTACTCGACGAAATGAGAGAGGTTATTTCGATCCATATTGGCCAAGCCGGCGTACAAACCGGTGCGTTACTCTATTTCTGTTTTATTTAATTTCTACACCTCGTTGCGTTGACTTTTTTTTGACTCTCCGATTTGTTTTTACTGATCTTCTTCTTGTTGGTATTTATTACAGGTAACTCGTGTTGGGAACTGTATTGTCTCGAGGTGAGTTATGATAGTGGTATCTTCGTTTGGTTTGGTTCATGTTTCGCGCGCGGTCTTCGTCTCATCCGTCGCTCAAAAGCGTGTTTTTGGATCTCAAATTATTTAATTCTTTCTCTCTCGTCGCTCTTACTGTTTTTTTTCGTTGACTCGAGGAAGTAGAGTAGTAGTACTGATGAAATATAAATTATTTCTATTTTTAGCACGGCATCAATCCTGATGGGCAAATGCCGGCGGATAAGACCATCGGTGGTGGCGACGACGCGTTCAACACGTTCTTCTCCGAAACTGGCGCTGGTAAGCACGTGCCGCGTTGCGTCTTTCTCGATCTAGAACCGACCGTGATCGACGAAGTGAGAACCGGAACGTATAGACAACTGTTCCACCCGGAACAGTTGATTTCTGGAAAGGAAGACGCGGCGAACAATTTCGCGCGAGGTCATTACACGATTGGTAAAGAAATCGTTGATCTTGCGTTAGATAGAATTCGTAAGTTGGCCGATAACTGTACTGGTTTGCAAGGCTTCTTAGTGTTCAACGCGGTCGGGGGCGGTACCGGTTCCGGTCTCGGCTCTTTGCTTTTAGAGCGCTTGTCCGTTGATTACGGCAAGAAATCGAAGTTAGGTTTCACGATTTACCCATCGCCGCAAGTTTCTACCGCGGTCGTTGAACCGTACAACTCCGTCTTGTCCACGCACGCCTTACTCGAGCATACCGACGTCGCGGTCATGCTCGACAACGAAGCCGTCTACGACATCTGCCGCAGATCCTTGGACATCGAAAGACCGTCGTACACGAACTTGAACCGTTTGATTGCGCAAGTCATCTCGTCTTTGACTGCAAGTTTAAGATTTGACGGTGCGTTGAACGTTGATGTTACGGAATTCCAAACCAACTTGGTGCCCTATCCGAGAATCCACTTCATGTTGTCCTCGTACGCTCCAGTCATCTCCGCGGAAAAAGCGTACCACGAACAACTCTCCGTCGCCGAAATCACGAACTCTGCGTTTGAACCGTCTTCTATGATGGCCAAGTGTGACCCGAGGCACGGCAAGTATATGGCGTGCTGTCTCATGTACAGAGGCGACGTCGTGCCGAAGGACGTCAACGCGGCCGTCGCTTCAATCAAGACAAAGAGAACTATCCAGTTCGTCGACTGGTGCCCAACCGGTTTCAAGTGTGGTATCAACTACCAACCGCCGACTGTTGTCCCAGGTGGTGATTTGGCTAAAGTGCAACGCGCCGTGTGCATGATTTCCAACTCTACTGCCATCGCGGAAGTCTTCTCGAGACTCGATCATAAGTTTGACTTGATGTATGCCAAAAGAGCTTTCGTTCATTGGTACGTCGGAGAAGGCATGGAAGAAGGCGAATTCTCGGAAGCCAGAGAAGATTTGGCCGCCTTGGAGAAGGATTACGAAGAAGTTGGCGCCGAATCCGGCGAAGGCGAAGGCGAAATGGATGAAGAATATTAAGTTCAATATTTTTTTTTTGTTGTTGTTGAATCGAACGAGCGTTTCGATTTCGTTTCTCAACTCTATTTCTTAACAAGAATTTTGCGTTTATCTCTCAAACGCGGTTGGTGGAGGCTCCCGTTTAATTACACATATTACACATATTTATTTACATATTCATTTCTACTACTACTACTATTACTATTACGATGTAGGGGCAATGTTTTCAAGTACAATGGCACCGTTTCCGCACACGTCATCTTTAACAAGCTCTCGGACGACTACGTCGTCGAACATTACTTTCCCAACCCTGTCTCTAAACAAAACGTAAACGTGCGCCTTTAGAACAGGTTTACTTATGATCATACCCTCTCGTTTCGTCCACATTTTATAAGCCGGGAATCCGAGCGTGTAACCGTAAGTCGACGTTCCGTCCGTATGCTCTAAATCGATGTATAAAGCGTAGTTTTTCGATTGCGGCGATGGATAGTTAAATGGATCCGATCTATATAACTTTAACGCCTCGTCGTAGACAGAAAATGCAGAAGCAGAAACGTAGAGAGCTTGCGCGTTGGAAAATTCGACGACTTGGCGCGCACCCCTCGACTCACCAACGGCATTATTTCGCAATATTAGAGCACCGTATGTACTCGCGTCATCTCCACTGCTACTCTCGTCATCAAACAAACCTCCGATTCTTATCCTATTTTTTCTATTTTGCGGATTGCGCCAATCGAAGCCTTTTTCGAAACCTAACCATGCGTCGACGTAACCTCCTGTTTCGGTTTCGAACCCGCCGTTGATTATTTTATTCTCGCTCTTTTTAGCAAGGTCGTTCGTGAAACTCGCGCATATTGCGCTTACTTTTGATCTAAAACGCTCAATCTCTTTCTTGTGCGACGTTTTTGCATCTTCAAGCGCGTCTCTTCCTATTCTCGCATATTTTAAAACACTTCCTAGTCCAATACTTTGAACAACATCGTTTTTTTCATACGGTAATAATGTTCGCGAACGATAATCAAATCGCTGCGAAGTTTTGGCCAACGAACTAACCGAATCGATTCTATAGAAGAAAGTGGCAAGCGGCGCAACCGTGACACCGAGAGAATTCTTTGCGAGAGCGATTTTGGCGAGCAGACTCCAGTCTTCACCAGCGGCATCGTTTCCGGGCATTTCTTCCCAGCCACCAACATTTTCTATAGCTTTCTTTCGATAAAGCGCGTTCGCGTCTCCATAAACATCTTCTAGTACTCCTAAAGATGTTGACGCGCCTAGAGGGAAAAAACCTCCCATTTCAAACTTATTCATGAAGGCAGACTTCTTCAAATCTATTATTATATCGTTTGAAGTTCCACTCAAAAAATAAGCGTTTCCGGGCGCAACGGCATCTGCGCTCGATGCCAAAATAGCAGTGACGAGTATTGAAACCTGCGTTGAGATCGCAAGATTATCGTCGTCGGCAAATAATACGTATTCTCCGCGCGTACTCTTTAATCCTATATTTCTCGCTCCGCTTAAAGACGTCGCAGACGGAAGACGCATTAACCTATACATGTTTCTGTGCGGATTGCTTTCTTTTTCGCGATTCACGAGAAGCGTTTCAATGGTCGAAAGCACCTCTGTTGCTTCAGGCGTTTTCCTTGACCCGTTATCGATGACAATCAAATCAACTTTATCGTAATCTTGCGCGAGATGTGAGGCGACGGAATCTAATAAAATTTTCGGTCGATCTTTGTGAACCAAAACTATCGAAACTCTCGGCGAGGGATGCCTAGAGGCTGGAGGTAAAGGAAGCAACGCACTCTTCCGCTTTTTGATTGCCCTGTGTAATCCAATCCATTTCCTCTCAATGCTTTGGTCGAATTTTTTCGCGAAAGGAGCCGAAGTGTCGGCGTCCGGACGATATACACCACCACCTTCGCCAACACGTCTATCGAATACCCGCAATATAGTCTCCGCGCAGTCGTGAATTGAGTCATCGCCATAAGAAACTCGAGCGCGCATTGTTTCGTCGAATATTTGTGCTCGATCCAACGCCGCGTTTGATGCTAAGAACGGCGCGTTCGCACTAATTAACTCTTTGATTTTCAAACTCTCGCGCGCAAAGTAAATTGACGAGTTATGTGTTGGTGGAAACACGACTACAATCGCAGCACTGCTTTTTGCGACATCTTTTGCAGATATAACTGAATCATCGTCGTTCGCGAAATGCTCGATTGTTCTTCTATAAAAATGTCCATCCGCGTCATCATCTTCTTCGATTACCTCGTTATCGAACAAACTTCCAATGATTTCTTCGCTTTTATACGTTGCTAAGAACGATGCAATTTTTTCCGTACCTTTTTCCATTTTACCGACGTGTCCGTGAATCGTGATTTCGTCTACATCATACGCAGAATTTTGCCCGCGAAACTCGACCTCGATTGGTTCTAAGTCGCTCTTACCGCTGGCAACGCTTGGCTTCCTCTTCTCTAAAACCCGTACGAGTACGTCTAAAAACGATGCCAAACCTTCCCCTTTATCAAAATTACCCCAAAAAACAAACCTCTTCACTTTTTTCCTCGCCAACGGATTGAGTTCATCATTATTTTTTTCTTGTTTCGACCTCGCAAATCTCGAGTCTGGAGAACTCAATAAAGGTAAAACTAAAGCCTTTGCTAAATTGAAATATTTCGATTCGAGCGCATCTACGAATATTTCACCACTGTTACTAGTACTACTACTACTACTACCAATTAATCTACCAATTAATCCTTTCGGGAACGATGAATCTCCGCCTAAACTGTTTAGTCTGCGTTTGCTTTCAGCCGTTGCGATGTATTCGTCATCGAAAATCAAAACATCGGCAGATGATGAAACGACTGCATCTATATATTCTTTCTCAATCATATTCCTAACTGTATCACTACCAAGCCACGCCTTATTCAGCGTGTCTAAATCTGTTTCTAAAGGTAAAATCCTATGTACAATTATTGGAACATCTTTCAAAGCGATTCGTTGTCGTCGTGCTAAGACGGAATAGTGCGCCAAAAGCGGTTGTAAAAAATGCCCTACGTCACACTTCCGTTCACTGAACCTATCGCTTAACCTCATAAACGCTGCATGCGACCTTCTCTTCATCGCACTATTTGAATCAATCGTTGACATCTTAAGTATCTCGGTTGTCAAAAAATCCCTCTTTATTGGCTCCTGCGCGCCGAAGCTAAGTCTGCTCGGTGCAAAAAGAGCTTTCTGAAATCCGT
>ERZ889217.1793-NODE-1793-length-10291-cov-13.504885_pt1 | contig 10291 bp, 10 predicted proteins | sample MGYA00521098_ERZ889217 | MGnify/ENA primary metagenome ERZ889217 (study PRJEB32303, sample SAMEA104408613) | aquatic metagenome | biome: Brackish water; feature: Pelagic; material: water | place: Baltic Sea | collected 2014-06-10T22:04:00 | depth 2,362 m ...
ACTGCTGCCGCGTCGCCAACGGGTAGGCCGAAGCGAACTTCACCATCAAAGTTGCTGCTGGTGGCAGATACATCGTCGCTGCGCTCGAACTCAATTGTGGTGTGGCGGTCTATGGCCATGGGTAATACCAAGCCACCGGTGTAATCGGTGTGGTCACCAATCAGGTTGACACGCCCTGGCGCGCGTGCGACTTGCGACACGGCGAAACGCTACCGTGAAGGCGTGTCGCGGGCAGTGGTAAACAAGTGGCAAACGCTCCCCATCGAGTTGGAATACGACACCTTCGGCGACGCCTCACACCCGCCAGTGGTACTTATCGCTGGATACGGTGCGCAAATGATCTCGTGGCGGGAAGGCTTCGTAGAGATGCTGGCCGACCGGGGCTTCTTCGTGGTGCGCTTCGATAATCGCGACGTGGGTTTGTCGACGAAACTCGACGGTGTCACAGTCGACATCGACGCAGTAACAAAAGCAGCATTGTTCGACGAACCCGTGCCACCGGTGCCGTACACCTTAAGCGACATGGCAGCCGACACCGTCGGCCTGATGGATCATCTTGGGATTGGTAATGCGCATATCTTTGGTGATTCATTGGGAGGCATGATCGCGCAAGTCTTTGCTATCGAACATCCCACGCGAACCCGCTCGCTCATTTCAATGAACTCCATTCCGGGCGAACCCGAGGTCATGCAGTCGACGCCCGAGGCGATGGTCGCTATTTTGTCGGTAGGGCCACCCGATCGCGCTGGGTTCATCGAGCATTCACTTGTGTATCAGGCGTATCATTCACAGAAATATCGAAGCGATGCAATATCTCGCGCCAAGGCAGCGCTCGACTTCGATCGTTCGTATTACCCGGAAGGTTCTCCTCGGCAACTTGCCGCGATTTATGCCAGCGGTCGACGCACCGAAGCACTGAGTGCACTCAACGTGCCCACTTTGGTGATTCATGGTAAGCAAGACACTTTGATGAGTCCGGGTGCCGGAATCCGCACCGCCGAGATCATTCCTGGGGCACAGCTGGAATTGATCGACGACATGGGTCACGACATGCCCGAGCCTTTGTGGGGATTGTTGGTCGATATCATCACACGATTTTTGACGAGTAACTAAGCACATGGCTGGCCCGCTGCACGGTGTGCGCATCTTAGAAATTGCCGGCATTGGGCCTGGGCCGTTTGCCGCAATGATGCTTGCCGATATGGGTGCTGAAGTAGTGCGAGTGGATCGCGTGCAGGCAGTGCGCGACGATGCGACGGGCCCACATTGGGATGTCATGCTGCGCGGGCGTCGCAATGTTGCACTTGACCTGAAACATGCCGACGGTGTCGAAACATTGTTGTCGCTCGTCGAGCGAGCCGATGTGGTGATTGAAGGTTTTCGCCCTGGTGTGATGGAGCGTCTCGGCGTGGGGCCCGAGGTGTGTTTGGCGCGCAACCCCAAGTTGGTGTTTGGCCGCATGACGGGTTGGGGGCAAGAAGGCCCGTATGCAAATTCAGCTGGGCACGACATCAACTACATCGCACTCGCAGGTGCACTCGCGCACTTTGGTCGCGCTGGCGGGCCGCCCACACCGCCACTCAACATGGTGGGCGATTTTGGTGGCGGTGGCATGTTGCTGGCCTACGGGGTGGTGTGTGCGTTGCTCGAAGCGCAGCGCTCGGGCAAGGGTCAAGTGGTTGATGCGGCAATGGTCGATGGCTCGGCGGTGCTCATGAGCATGTTCTGGGCGTTCAAGAACGTTGGGATGTTCAACGAAGATGCACGCGGCACCAACTTGCTTGACACCGGCGCCCACTTTTATGACGTGTTCGAATGTGCCGACGGCGAATGGGTGTCGATTGGTTCGATTGAGCCACAGTTCTATGCGTTGCTGCTCGAAAAAACTGGGCTGACGGGCGATTCAGACTTCACCAAACAGATGGACAAAACTCAATGGCCGACACTCAAGCGCAAACTGGCCGAAGTGTTCAAGACCAAGACCCGCGCGCAGTGGAACGAAATTATGGAAGGCACTGATGTGTGTTATGCACCGGTGTTGCGCATGAGCGAAGCCGCCCAACATCCGCACAACGTGGCCCGCAGCACGTTCATCGAAGTTGCCGGTGTCACCCAACCTGCACCCGCACCGCGATATTCGCGCACCACCACCAACTTGCCAACTGCACCCGCGCACGCGGGCGAGCACACACGAGCCGTGCTGGCCGATTGGGGTGTTGATGCTGTGCGCATTGACACACTCATCGCATCTGGCGCGATACGTCAGGCATAATCGCCCATGGCCACGATTCTTTTTTTGCACGCCCACCCCGATGACGAATGCCTCATTAGTGGTGGCACCATCGCCAAATATGCAGCGGCCGGCCATCGGCTGGTGCTCATAACTGCCACCGACGGCCAGCACGGCGAGCGACCGGCCGATATTGCAACACCCGCTGAACTGCTTGCGCGACGACGTGACGAACTTGCTGCATCTTGCAAGATTCTTGGTGTTTCGCGCTACGAATGGCTCGGCTACGCCGACAGTGGCATGACGGGCTGGCCACAGAACGACGCTGACGGCGCGTTTATTCGCTCGGATGTCGACGAGGCTGCAGCGCGTTTGGTGCGCATCATCAAAGAAGAACAACAGGGCACCGATCAATTTGTGCTCGTGACCTATGACTGGCATGGCAACTATGGCCACCCCGACCACGTGCACGTACACAAAGTGGGGCATCGCGCGGCCCAACTGGCTGATGTGCAGGATCTATTTGAAGTAACGCTGAATCGCGACTTCTTCGCCGAACAGTTCGAGTGGTCAAAAGCAAACGGCGGTGACAACGACTTCGACCCGCGCGAGCCCGCCGATGACGGCAACCCGATGGGCGAACCCGAAGCCACCATCACCCATCACATTGACGTGAGTGCCCATGTGGATGCCAAGCGTCGGGCGATTGCCGCACACGCCAGCCAGTTCAGCGACACAGGTTTTGCCACCGAGTTGTCTGACGAAGCATTTCAGCGTGCGTTCGGCACCGAGTGGTTCATTCGAGTCGGGGCACCGGCACCATCACGAGTGGCGTCGCTGCTCGACGCATGACGTTGTTTGTTAAATGACGTTGTTCAAGTCATGACGTTGCTCTACCTCGTTCGCCATGGGCGGGCCGCCGCGGGCTGGGATACCTCACTCGACCCCGAACTCGACGACCTCGGGCGCGAGCAATCTGCTGCCACTGCGTCGCGGTTGGCAGTGTTGTTGCAAGACACCAAGTGGAGCGTCACCGATGTTGACGTGGTGTCGAGCCCGCTGCGGCGCTGCCGCGAGACCGCAGATGTGTACACCAAAATCACCGGTCAAGTTGCGCGCATCGAGCCACGCATTGCCGAGATTCCTTCGCCCGCAGGTGTGGCACTTGTTGATCGAACCGAGTGGTTGCGCGAGGTCATGGCGGGCACTTGGGCGCAGGTGTTTGCCACGCACGGCGAGGTGTATCGCAACTTTCACTCACAACTCGTGCAGTGGGCGAGTGCCGTGCGCCGCGACACCATTGCGTTTTCGCACTTCATCGCTATCAATGCGCTCATTGGCGCAGCCACAGGCGACGACCGGGTCATGTTTCGCAGCCTCGACAACGCATCAATCACCACCCTGCACGTGGATGACGATGGCAAGCTCACGCTGGTGGGTGGTGGCGCCGAAGCCGACACGCTCATTCGCTGAACTTGACTCAGCGATTCGGTAGGTTTGTGGTCTGATGTTTGCCTCAACGTTGTCCGACTTTCACACTGGGTTTTCGTGGGTGGTCATCATCGGCAATGCAATGGCCGGCATCTGGGCGCTGAGCGCGCACAAAGTGGCGTCACTGCGATCGCGCGCGCTGTGGTGGTTCACCACGCTGGCGCAGTTCACCATGTTCGTGCAGGTGGCCATTGGCGTGGTGCTTGTCAACAAAGAAAAACTCGTGCTGCAGCAGTTTCACGCCTTTTACGGTTTTGTGGGCATCATCGCCATTGCCATCATCTACTCATATCGCTCGCAACTTAAGTCACGGGTCTATTTGTTATACGGCTTTGGCGGCCTGTTCATCATGGGCCTCGGTATTCGCGCTCTGCTCGTCGGGCAAACCTGAACGACACGCCTTCTGGCGGCTGAAAAACTAGGCCGTGAGTTGATGTTCAAGCGTGGCGAGCGCCGCTGACAACTCAGCAGGGATGTGCTCGCCGAATTGTTCGAAGTGTTGGCGAATCTGGGGCACGGCGGCCAACCAGCCATCCACATCAACGCTGAGCAGCGTGTCGAGGTCATCTTGGGGCACGTCGAGCGCCGTGGTGTCAAGTGCACCCGCTGCCGGCAAGAGCCCAATTGCGGTGCGGTCCACGGCCGACTTGCCGTCAACGCGCTCGAATACCCATTTGAGCACGCGCGAGTTTTCGCCGAAGCCCGGCCAGATGTAGCGGCCATCGGTGTCGCGACGAAACCAGTTGACGAAGAAAATCTTTGGAAGTTTCGCGGCGTCGGCTTGCTTGCCAATTTTTAGCCAGTGGGCAAAATAGTCGGCCATGTTGTATCCACAAAACGGCAGCATCGCCATCGGGTCAAACCGCAAGTTGCCGACGGCGCCACCTGCAGCAGCCGTTGTTTCGCTCGCCATGATCGAGCCCAAAAATACGCCGTGATCCCAGTCGAATGATTCGGTCACGAGTGGCACGGTGGTGCGACGACGCCCGCCAAACAAAATTGCCGAGATGGGCACGCCTTTGGGGTCTTGCCACTCGGGTGCAATCGATGGGCATTGCGAGGCGGGTGCGGTAAAGCGGGCATTCGGGTGCGATGCAGGCGTGGTGGTCTCGGGTGTCCACGGGTTGTTGCGCCAGTCGGTGGCGCGTGCGGGTGGCGTGTCGGTAAGACCTTCCCACCACACGTCGCCGTCGGCGGTCAGCGCAGTGTTGGTGAACAGACAATTGCCGTGCAGCGTGTGCATGGCGTTGGCGTTGGTAACCCAGCCGGTGCCGGGGGCGACGCCAAAGAAACCTGCTTCGGGGTTGATTGCGTACAAGCGACCGTCGTCGCCGAACTTCATCCAGCAGATGTCATCGCCGATTGTTTCGGCTTTCCAACCCGGAATCGTTGGTGCCAACATTGCCAAATTGGTTTTGCCACAAGCCGACGGAAACGCTGCGGCGATGTACTTGAACTCGCCTTGCGGGTTGGTGAGTTTGAGAATGAGCATGTGCTCGGCCAGCCAGCCATTGTCGCGAGCCATCACCGATGCGATGCGCAAGGCGAAACACTTTTTGCCGAGCAATGCGTTGCCGCCGTATCCCGAACCATACGACCAAATCTCACGAGTCTCGGGGAAGTGCACGATGTATTTGTTCTCGGGGTTGCACGGCCAAGCAACATCTTGTTGCCCGGCGCTGAGGGGTGCGCCAACCGAGTGCACGCACGGCACCCAATCGCCGTTGCCCAGCACATCGAGTGCACCTTGGCCCATGCGGGTCATGATGCGCATGTTGACTGCGACGTATGCCGAGTCGGTGAGTTGCACCCCGATGTGAGCGATGTCTGAACCAAGCGGGCCCATGCTGAACGGCACGACATACATCGTGCGACCCCGCATGGCCCCGGTGTAGAGCCCCGTGAGTTCGCTGCGCATTTCAGCTGGTGGGCGCCAGTTGTTGTTGGGGCCGGCGTCGATGGCGCGTTCCGAGCAGATGAACGTGCGGTCTTCAACGCGTGCCACATCGCCTGGGTCGCTGTGCGCCCAATACGAGTTCGGTCGTTTTTCGTCGTTGAGTTTGGTGAACGTACCGGCTGCTACTAATTCGCCGCACAACGTGTCGTATTCCTCTTGCGAGCCGTCACACCAGTAGATGGCGTCGGGCTGCAAAATGGCAATCCACTTATCCACCCACTCGAGCAAACGTGGATTGCTGGTGCGGGTGTCAGCGCGCGTGGTCATTGCAGTGGCCGTGGAATGGGTGAATGGGGCTAATAGCCCGGGGTGCCCATGTCCCTTTCTGAGCCGATACGAATCTGGGTGGCGAGACCTGCAGCGTCGAGCGTGAAGTTCACGCGTTGGCCCTGGCGCAACATGCGAAAGATCGAACCTTCGAGTGCGTGTGGCGCCAGTTCATACTCAACCAAATCGGTATCTCGCAAAACGACGCCGTCACCAGTCGCCGGATTGAATGCCTTGACGACTCCCTGCATGACTGAAAAAGGTATCACAGGTAGTCTTTTGGCGTGCCCGTGCTGGAACAGTTGGGAGCAGATGCCTTGCGTCACACTTTGGTGACCTACCGCAACACGCTGAAGCGCCACCAAGCCGACTTAAACAAACTCAACGTGTATCCCGTTCCTGACGGTGACACCGGCAGCAACATGGCCCGCACCCTCGATGCAGTAGTGGCCGAGTTAGACAAGCACCCCGACTCGCTTGACGAAACGTACAACGCCATCAGCCATGGCTCGCTCATGGGCGCGCGCGGTAACAGTGGCGTGATCCTGAGCCAAATCCTGCGCGGGTTATCAGCCACGTTAAAAGTTGCCAGCGAGCACGGCGCAGTAAAAGTTGCTGAGGCACTGAAAGCCGCATCGGTCGCCGCTTACGACTCGGTGCTGAAGCCGATTGAAGGCACGATTCTGACTGTGGTGCGCGAGGCTGCCGATGCAGCAGTGCGTGCGGCAGGTGATGGCGCCACGCTGGCGGCAATGTTGCGGGTGGCGCGCGCGGCGGGCCGCGAATCGCTGGCCAACACGCCCGAGCTGTTGCCCGTGTTGAAAGAAGCCGGTGTGGTCGACGCGGGTGGTGCCGGTTTTTTGTTGTTGCTCGACTCGGCCTTGCACGTGGTTGACGGCGAGCCGCTACCCGAGCCCGAAAACCTGAGCGGCCCGAACACCGAGCAACTCATCGCAGTGATGAAGCGCGGCGAAACTGACGCTGCAAACGGTGCAGGCGTCGACGTGAGCGAACTGCGCTACGAAGTGATGTTCTTATTGGAAATCGACGACACCAAGTCGCGCGAGTTCAAACTCAAATGGGGAGAAATCGGCGACTCGATCGTGGTCGTTGGTGGCGACGGTTTGTATAACTGCCACGTCCACACCAACGACATCGGCGCTGCAATCGAAGCACCAATCTTGCTCGGTGGTCGCCCGCATCAAATTCGAGTCACCGACTTGTTCGAAGAAGTCGCTGAAGAGCACGAAAAGCGCGAAGCCCAAATTGGTGCCCCCACCAGCAACTACACCGCATTACCCGCCGTGACCTGCGCTGTGGTGGCGGTAGCGAGCGGCGACGGCATCGCCGAGATCTTCGGCAATCTTGGTGTGCACGGTGTGGTGACTGGTGGGCAAACGCTCAACCCGTCAACGCAAGAGCTGCTCGACGCTGTTGAACACATGAATGCTTCGCAAGTGGTGATTTTGCCCAACAACAAAAACATCATTCCCGTGGCCCAGCAAGTGGATGGTCTGACCAAAAAAGACGTGCGCGTGGTGCCGACGTGTTCGATGCCCGAAGCACTCGCCGCCTTGGTGGCGTACGACCCGGCGGCATCTGCCGAGCACAACGGCACTGCAATGGCCAAGGCAGCGGCTGCAGTGGTGACTGGCGAGATCACCACCGCAGTGCGTGACACTAAAACCGACGCTGGCGCGGTGAAGGCTGGCGACACCATCGGTTTGGTGCGTGGCGACGGCGTGGTGGCAATTGCCCCAGACGTGTTTGAGTGTGCAACTGCGTTGCTCAAGCACATCGTTACCGACAACCGCGAGCTGCTCACCATCATCGTGGGTGTCGACGCCACAGCCGACACCACCGAGCGCATCGTGGCCTGGGCAGGTGAGCACTTCCCGGCAGTCGCCAGCGAGGTGCATCGCGGTGGTCAACCGTTGTACCCGTATCTGTTCGGGGTGGAGTAACTTCGGCGCGGCATGGCCGACGCACCGCTCACTCTCAAGGATCTCGCGAAACTTGACATTGCCACCATCAAAGGTGTCGGTGACAAGCGGCGAGAGTCGCTGGCCGAAGTCGGCATCGCCAACGTGTTGGAACTCATCACCACGTATCCGCGTCGTTATGTAGACCGCACCAACGAAGCCCACGTCGGCGACTTGGTGGAGGGTGTCGAGACATTGGTGCTCGTAAAAGTGCGCAGTGCCCGACGCGTGCCGCTGCGCACGAAACGCAGCATGGTGACTGCGTTGGTGGGTGATGCCACGGGTTCGCTGTCGCTCACGTTCTTTAACCAGCCGTGGCGCGAGCGACAACTCAAGACCGACTTAGAGGTTGCAGTGTTTGGCAAGCCCGAACTGTTTCGCGGCAAGATGCAGATGGTCAACCCGGTGGTCGACATCATCGGCGACAAAACAGGGCGAATCGTGCCGATTTATCCGCAGAGTGAAAAGGCAAACCTGTCCACGTGGGAACTTGCCAGTTGGGTTCGCAACGCACTGGATCGCGCGGCACCACGCACGATCAGCGACCGCTGCCGCCACAGATTCGCGAACGTTTGAAAATGATCGACCGGCATGCGGCGCTCAACATCATCCATTTTCCAGAAAGCATCGTGGACAAAGAGCGCGCCCGTGAACGCTTGGCGTTCGACGAACTGTTACGCGTGCAGTTGGTGTTGGTAGGCCGCAAGCACGCCTTTGAGCGCGACAACACCGGCATTCGCCACGACATGACCGGCGAAATGCAACGACGCTTCGTTGCTGCCTTGCCGTTTCCGCTCACAGGTGCGCAGCGACGGGTAATCGACGAGGTGAATGCAGATTTGGCCAAACCTGTGCCGATGCATCGTTTGCTGCAAGGCGACGTAGGCAGCGGCAAAACAGTGGTCGCGGTTGCTGCAATGTTGGCAGCAGTGCAGGGTGGTCACCAAGGTGCACTCATGGCGCCCACCGAAGTGTTGGCCGAACAGCATTTTGCCGGCATCACGCGATTGTTGGCCGACTTGAAAGTGCCCGATGATGGCAACTTGTTCGGTGAGCGCCAGTTGCGGGTGGAGCTGCTCACCGGCCGCATCACGGGCGAGCGTCGTCGCGAACTGCTCGCCGACCTCGCCAGTGGTGGTGTCGACATTGCCATCGGCACGCACGCGCTCATTCAAGAAGGTGTGGCGTTTTCGTCGCTTGGTGTGGTGGTGATCGACGAGCAGCACCGCTTTGGTGTCGAGCAGCGTGCGGCCTTGCGCGGCAAGGGTGCCGGCGAGCAACACACCACGCCAGATGTGTTGGTCATGACTGCTACGCCAATTCCGCGCACCGCAGCCATGACGGTGTATGGCGATTTAGAAGTCAGCGTGCTCGACGAACTGCCGCCAGGTCGCACGCCGATTGCGACCATGGCCGTGGTCGAGCACGACGAGTCGGGCGAGCCAAGCGGCGAGGCAGCCAGCATGTGGGCCGAGGTGCGCAAAGCGCTCGATGATGGCCAACAAGCCTTTGTGGTGTGCCCAATGATTGAAGAGAGCGACAAATTAGAAGTGGCCGCAGCCGAAGAAATTTACGAGTCGTTGAGCAAGGGCGAATTGGCCAAATACAAAATCGGCTTGCTGCACGGCCGCATGTCGTCAAACGACAAAGACGCAGTGATGACCAAGTTTCGCGACCGCAAATTGATGGCCCTGGTGTCGACCACGGTCATCGAAGTTGGTGTGGATGTTCCCAATGCAACGTGCATGGTGGTGCTCGATGCCGACCGCTTCGGCATCGCCCAGTTGCACCAATTGCGTGGTCGCGTTGGTCGCGGAGCCATCGCCAGTCGCTGCTGGCTGGTGCGCAAGAACCCGCACGTTGGCGCCGAGCGAGTGGGGGCCTTGGTGGAATCCACCGACGGTTTTTATCTAGCAGAAGTGGATTTGGAATTGCGCGGTGAGGGCACACTCATGAGCACCGCCCAAAAAGGTGCCAGCGACCTAAAACTTGCATCATTACGCCGCGACGAGCCGCTGATTAGAGCAGCGCGCGAAGTTGCCTTCGAAATCATCGGTGCTGACCCGAAGCTCAAGCAACACCGCGAACTGGCCGGTGAAGTCAACTTGCTGCTGGCCCGCGAAGAAAAAGAGTTTCTCACCAAGGACTAGCCGAATGCGACTAGCGCAACACGACTAGCGCGCCGAAAAACGCAGCGCGCTATTCCATTACCAAGTCCCACCTGTCGCGGCAATCGCTGCAGCGATAGGTGGAGATATCACCGACATACCATGCGCCGTCGTCGCGCGCCGGCGTGAGCAGATGGGCGACACCGCCGCAATCCACACAAACAATCGTGGCCGACGGTGGCTCGGCACGAGTTAA
>ERZ889217.1794-NODE-1794-length-10291-cov-10.277159_pt1 | contig 10291 bp, 8 predicted proteins | sample MGYA00521098_ERZ889217 | MGnify/ENA primary metagenome ERZ889217 (study PRJEB32303, sample SAMEA104408613) | aquatic metagenome | biome: Brackish water; feature: Pelagic; material: water | place: Baltic Sea | collected 2014-06-10T22:04:00 | depth 2,362 m ...
CAGCGCTTGAGATCGCTAACTTTATGAAGTCTGTTAACCGTCTTGGCTCGGTTGTGATTATTCACTTAGGTACAAATAACACCGTTGATGAGACAACCCTCGATGAAATTATGGTGCCACTTAAAGATGTGCCGTTGGTGTTGTTCGTGACGGTACATGTGCCGAGCGAAGCTCGGCAAAACACCAACAATCGTCGCATAACCGAGTTGCCGTCGCGCTATGAGAACGTCAAAGTCTTGGACTGGGATGCTGTGGCCAATGCCCACCCCGAATATCTTTATCGGGACAAAACTCACATTCGTGTTGAAGGTCAAAAGGTTTATGCCGACCTAATGATGCAAGCAATTGGTCGGCCGTAATTTTTGTCGTATGATGACGGCGCTATGACTACACCAGTTCGAATCACAGTTACGGGCGCCGCCGGTCAAATCGGATACGGAATTTTATTTCGCATCGCTTCGGGTCAAATGCTCGGGCCAGATACGCCAGTAATTTTGCAACTGCTTGAAGTCACGCCGGCGCTCGGTGCTCTCAACGGCGTAAAAATGGAACTTGACGATTGCGCCTATTCGCCACTCGTAGATGTAATCACAACCGATGACGCAAACATTGCATTCGGTGACACAGATATTGCTTTATTGATTGGTGCGATGCCGCGCAAAGACGGCATGGAGCGCGCAGATTTATTGACAGCAAACGGCGGCATCTTCAAACCACAAGGCATTGCGATTGCCAAAAATGCCAAGAAGAACGTCAAAGTATTAGTAGTCGGCAACCCAGCGAATACAAATGCGTTGATTGCAATGAGCAACGCTGCGGGTATTGACCCAAAACAATTCACAGCGATGACACGTTTAGATCACAATCGTGCGGTTGCACAACTTGCGCAACGACTCGGCAAGCCAGTAACGGCGATTAAAAAGATGACGATTTGGGGCAACCATTCGGCATCTCAATATCCGGATCTTTATAACTGCGAAGTTGACGGCAAGAATGCCGCGACTCTGGTTAACGACGAAGCGTGGATGCGCGAGACTTTTATTCCGACTGTTGCCAAACGTGGCGCGGCAATTATCAAGGCTCGTGGTTTGTCATCGGCGGCTTCGGCTGGCACTGCAGCAATGGATCATGTGCGCAACTGGGTGCAAGGCACGCCAGCAGGCGACTGGGTCAGCATGTCGGTGCCTTCTGACGGCAGTTACGGCGTTCCTGCTGGGTTGATTTCATCGTTTCCATGTACATGCACTAACGGCGAATACAGCATCGTCCAGGGCTTGCCGATCAACGACTTCAGTCGCAAAATGATTGATGCTTCAGTCGCCGAGTTAATTGACGAGCGCGACGCCGTGCGCAGCCTTGGTTTAATTTAAAAATCTTTTCAGGGTAAAGATTAGAAATTCGTGTTGGCGTTAACTGCCGAGAACACGACGTCGAGCGCCAAAAATAATGGTTGAGTTGCGATCACTCGTTGATGATCGCCTTTAAATCGAATCTTGCCACTGATAAATGCTTCTTGCGCATTAATTTTGCCCGTTGCAACACCAACTGCAGTTTGCCAATCTTGCGTGAACGCAATATCTGAAACAGATGCAGGACCAAGACCAAAACTAATAGTGCCGTCGCGCGACTCAAGATGATAAGTCACGTCTCCATACGGAGTGCCAGTAACAATTTGGGTTACAGCAACTGTGTTTTCTCGCGCCGTGAGTGCGATGTCATCATTTAGTTTTATTCCAGATGCAACTGCTTCAATCCACTCATTGCTGAGATAATCGACGCGGGCTGACATTAGTTGTTGATCAAAAAGTTGCTAACTAAGCAGCGACAAGACTGACTGACTTACGACGTGAGAACATGATCGCGATAATCAAAATCACCAGCGAAACTCCAGCAATGCTCAAGCGCATTGAATCGTTGTCTTGGTATTTGATAATTGCTGGCAATGTCAAAAGAGCTACCAAGTTCATCACTTTGATCAGCGGATTAAGTGCCGGACCAGCAGTGTCTTTGAACGGGTCGCCAACGGTGTCGCCAATGACGGCTGCTTTGTGCGCAGGTGAGCCCTTGCCACCGTGATGACCGTCTTCGATGTATTTCTTAGCGTTATCCCATGCGCCACCAGCGTTGCTCAAATAGTTCGCCATCAATTGACCAGTCAAAATAACACCAGCCAAAAACGCGCCAAGTGCTGCATAACCGATACCGAAGCCAACGATCACTGGTGTCAGCACTGCAAGCAATGCTGGCGTTGTTAGTTCACGCAACGATGCTGCTGTGCAGATGTCGATAACCGGGCCATAGTCAGGTTGTTTTGTGCCGGCCATGATTTTGCCGTCTGCAAATTGATTGCGCACCTCTTGCACAACTACGCCGGCTGTTCGACCAACTGCGCGAATTGCAAGTGCCGAGAACATAAATGCAATCGATCCACCAATAAGCAAACCAATAAATGTTTTTACATCTGAAACATTGATCTGTGTTTCAACAGCAGTGAAAATCGCTTTGCCTTCAAGCGCAACACCGTTTGCATCTTTGAGACCAAGCTCGCTAGCAATTGTCTCGATGTATGAAGCGAACAACGCAACTGCAGCAATCACAGCCGAGCCAATGGCGAAGCCTTTTGTTACTGCTTTTGTTGTGTTGCCGACTGCATCGAGGCTGACAAGAATTTTGCCAGTCTCACCATGCAACTCGCCAGCCATTTCGGCGATTCCAGCAGCGTTATCAGATACTGGACCAAATGTGTCTTCAGAGACTATGACACCGGTTGTGGCGAGCATTCCCATGCCGCACAATGCAACGAGATAAAGCGAGAACTGAATATTTCCGCCGCCCATCCAGATTGTTGTGCCGAGTGCGACCGCGATGCACAAGATTGCATATACAGATGACTCAAGACCAGATGCAGTGCCAGCGAGAACAACAGTTGCTGGGCCAGTCTCGGTGCTTTCGGCGATTTCTTTTACTGGGCCGTACTCTGTGCCGGTGAAATATTCAGTGAGACGACTTAATACTTGAGCAAGAATTAAACCAACAAGCACGGCGCCAAACACGCGCCAACCTGTGTTGGTGAAACCTGACTTCTCGAGTTTGTCGTTGCCGACATAATAAGTTGCTAACAAATACGTACCGATAACCGTGATGATGCCTGCAGTTAGAAAGCCGCGGTTGATTGGCTTGAGCGCATTCGTTTCGCCGTCGCGTGCACGAACCGCGAACACGCCCGCGATTGAGGCAATTACGCCGATTGCTCGTGCCGCAAGTGGAAACACCAAGCCGAGTGCTGGGTTCAAACCAATTGAGTTGAACGCCGCAACACCAAGAATAATCGAAGCAACAAGTGTTACTTCGTAACTCTCAAACAAGTCAGCAGCCATGCCTGCGCAGTCACCAACATTGTCACCGACGTTGTCGGCAATTGTCGCTGGGTTACGAGGATCATCTTCTGGGATTCCTGCTTCAACTTTGCCAACCAAATCGGCGCCGACGTCTGCGGCTTTTGTGAAAATTCCGCCACCGACTCGCAAGAACAATGCAAGAAGTGATCCACCAAATCCGAAACCGATCAACATTGCTGAGCTTGTGTTTTGAAACAGCGCGATGATTATTGTTGCGCCGAGCAAACCAAGACCAACTGTGAACATTCCAGCTACGCCACCAGTGCGAAATGCAACTTGTAGCGCTTGCTTCATCGAACCGCGTTTGGCGGCTGCCGCGGTGCGAACGTTGCCGCGCGTTGCCAGTGTCATACCGATATAACCGGTGAGACCTGAAGCAACACAACCAAGCACGAATGCGATAGTTCGATATAGACCGGACTGCACAAATGTCAGCGCCGATCCGCCATTATTTGGTTTATCAATTGCTACTGATGTCAAGAACACGACTGCTCCGACTGGCACGAGAATCATTCCGATCGTGCGAAACTGGCGTTTCAAATATGCCCACGCGCCAACTTGAATCGCCGTGGCGATTTCTTTCATTTTGTCGGTGCCTTCATCTTCTTGAAGAACTTTGATCATCAAATACCAGCCGACCAAAAGTGCCAAAACAGCAGAGGCGCCAGAGAGTCCGAGGATCAACCACTCGCCACCTTTAAGTGTGAATTGTTGCCATCCGCCTTCGGTTGCAAAAAGTGCGCTCACGTGTATTTTCTCCGTTTTCTCATTGGGTTCGCCACCGTGGCGACCCGTGTTATGTGTCTCGGAAAGTATAAAGAATCTGCCACCACTAATGCGAATGCTCCCCATTTAAAAGTGTTCAGATATAGCAGTTTTAAGGTCGGTGAGACACGGTTCACGCTGTTGTTGTGCCAAGAACGTGGTCTAGTCATGAGCCGACAACTAGCGTGAAGTTAGAAGATATGGCGCAAACACTGAGAAAATCTGGCGAATCACGAGCCCCAGTAACGGGCACGGCGATTGCGGTACGCAAGAAGCGATCATTGATTTTGGACATTTATTCGACCGCTGTTGGCAAGAAATACGTCATGGCGATTTCGGGTATCGCGATGATGGGCTTCGTGTTCTTTCACATGCTCGGCAATTTGAAGATTTATCTCGGTGCTGCTGAGCTAGATCACTATGCCGAATTTTTGAGAAGCCTGCTTTATCCGCTCGCCCCGAAAGGTGCAGTGTTATGGATATTGCGGGGCGGTCTCGTGGCAATGCTCGCGCTGCATTTGCACGCCGCGTGGTCATTGACAGTTTTGAATCGTCAAGCGCGACCCGTTAAATATCAATCACCACGCGATTACGAAGTTGCAAATTTTGCAAGTCGCACGATGCGCTATAGCGGCCTGATCGTGCTGAGTTTTTTGATCTGGCACTTGTTGGATCTGACGTTTGGAGTTGTCAATACGGTTGGCACCGATTCTTCATTCGTGCGCGAAGAAGTTTATGCAAATGTTGTGCGGAGTCTTGATCGATGGCCCGTTTCGGTATTTTATATTTTGGCTAACTTATTGCTTGGCATGCATTTACGTCACGGAGCTTGGAGTATTTTTCAATCTCTGGGTTGGAACAATCCGAGATTCAATTCATGGCGCCAGTCTTTTGCTACCGGGTTTGCTTTAGTCGTAGTTATTGGCAATATTTCGTTTCCGATTGCGGTGCTTGCGGGCATCGTAAAGATATAGAGGCATAAATATGGGTGCGCTGTTAAATGCCAAGATTCCAAATGGTGTGTTGCACGAAAAGTGGGACAACTATAAAGCCGACGCGAAACTCGTCAATCCGAATAATAAGCGCAAATTTAAAGTAATTGTTGTCGGCACTGGTTTGGCTGGCGCATCGGCTGCTGCAACTTTGGCAGAACTTGGTTATCAAGTTGATGCGTTTACTTTTCACGATTCTCCGCGTCGCGCACACTCGATCGCCGCTCAAGGTGGAATCAACGCCGCGAAAAATTATCAAGGTGACGGCGACAGCATCAATCGCTTGTTCATTGACACGATTAAAGGCGGCGACTTTCGAAGCCGCGAAGGCAACGTGCATCGTTTGGCTCAAGTCTCGGTTGACATCATTGACCAAATGGTCGCTCAAGGTGTGCCATTTGCACGCGAGTACGGCGGCATGCTCGACAACCGCAGTTTTGGTGGCGCACAAGTAAGTCGAACTTTTTATGCACGCGGACAAACCGGTCAGCAGTTATTGCTCGGTGCTTATCAGCAGTTGTCTCGCCAAATCGGTTTGGGTGGTGTACGACTTTTCAATCGAACCGAACTTGTTGATGTTGTCGTGGTTGATGGCCGTTGCAGCGGAATCGTCGTTCGTGATCTTTTGACCGGCGAAATTACCTCGCATGCGGCTCACGCAGTTGTAATGGCCACAGGTGGCTACGGAAATGTGTTTTATTTGTCAACAAATGCAATGAACTGCAACGTCACTGCTGCATGGCGTGCGCATCGTCGCGGGGCGATGTTTGCGAATCCGTGTTACACACAAATTCACCCGACATGCATTCCACAAAGTGACGAATCGCAGTCAAAACTGACTTTGATGAGCGAGTCATTGCGAAATGATGGACGAATTTGGGTGCCAAAAAAGGCTGATGATGCTCGACCAGCCGATCAGATTCCTGAGAATGAGCGCGACTACTACTTAGAGCGGCTCTACCCGAGTTATGGCAACTTGGCGCCACGCGATATTTCGTCACGCGCAGCAAAACGTCTCGTCGACAAAGGTCACGGTGTTGGGCCATTAAAGAATGGTGTCAACCTAGATTTTTCGGCGGCCATTGAGCGGCTCGGTCGCGATGTTGTGCAAGAGCGATACGGAAACTTATTTCAAATGTATGAGCGCATTGCTGGCGAAGACCCATACTCGACGCCAATGCGAATTTATCCGGCGACTCATTACACAATGGGTGGATTATGGGTCGACTACGAACTCGCCACGACGATCCCTGGTTTGTATGCCGCTGGTGAAGCAAACTTTTCTGATCACGGCGCCAACCGACTTGGGGCAAGCGCTCTAATGCAAGGTCTTGCCGATGGATATTTTGTTTTGCCGTACACGATCAGCAACGAACTCGCGCCGATGTTGAATAAAGCGATTCCGTCGACTGATCACCCAGCGTTCGTGCAAGCCGAATCTGAAGCACGAGATCGCTTTAACGGTTATCTAAATGTCAAAGGCACACGATCACCTGATTGGTTTCATCGAGAATTAGGCAAGATCATTTGGGACTACTGCGGAATGGAACGCACGCAACAGGGTCTCGAAAAAGCGTTATCAGAGCTTCCTGCTTTGTATAGCGAATTTAAAAAAGATCTGCGAGTCACCGGAACCGACGAGAGCGTAAATCAAACACTCGAGAAGGCCGGGCGAGTGGATGACTTCTTCCAACTTGGAATGTTGATGTGTCGCGATGCGTTAGACCGCGAAGAAAGTTGTGGCGCCCACTTTCGCAGCGAACACCAAACTGGCGAAGGCGAAGCACTACGCGACGACAAAAACTTCTGCCACGTTTCTGCATACAACTGGACAGGCGACCCAATGGCGGCCGAACTGAATAAAGAAACACTTGATTTCGAAACTGCCCATCTCGCAACTCGGAGCTACAAGTGAAACACTTAACTAACTTGAAACTTAAAGTTTGGCGTCAAGATGGCCCAGACGCGACCGGCAATTTTGAAACACATATTGTCGAGAGCGTCAGTGACGAAGCGTCATTTCTTGAAATGCTTGATCAACTAAATGAGCGATTAATTGGTGAGAACAAAGATGCAGTTGTTTTTGACCATGATTGTCGCGAAGGAATCTGCGGAACTTGTTCGCTAATGATCAACGGGCGAGCGCATGGTCCTCAACGAGCAACGACTACTTGTCAGTTGCATATGCGAACATTTTCGAGCGGCGATGAAATTATTATTGAGCCGTGGCGGTCTGCTGCGTTTCCGATTATCAAAGACTTGATGGTTGATCGTTCGTCGTTTGATCGCATTGTCGAATCTGGTGGGTTCATCACAGCGCCAACTGGTGGGGCGCCCGATGCAAATTTGATCCCAGTGCCAAAGCCTGTTGCTGATGCGGCAATGGATTCTGCTGCTTGCATTGGTTGTGGTGCCTGTGTTGCTGCTTGTCCTAACGGCGCAGCCAACTTGTTTACTGGCGCAAAAATCGCACATTTAAATGTTTTGCCACAAGGGCAAGCAGAACGCTACAAACGAGCCGAAGCAATGGTCAATTCAATGGATGATCAATTCGGATCGTGCACGAACCACGGCGAATGCTCGGCTGCTTGTCCAAAAGAAATTTCGCTTGACGTAATTGCGCTTATGAACTCAGACTTTCGTAAATCAAAATCAAAGAATCGCAAAGCACTCAGTCGCGGCTGAGTTGCGCAATTCATAATTTCTGGGGGAAATAAATGCTGGGTGACTTGGCGAACTGGGTGCAAGACGTAATTAATCAGTTCGGCTATTTCGGTGTCGCGTTGTTGGTCGTAATAGAAAATATTTTTCCACCGATTCCGTCAGAGATTGTTTTGCCATTCGCAGGTTTTGTTGCTCAACAGGGGTCTGCCGGCGTTGCTCAGAGTGATACTTCGGTGATTGGCATGATGATTGCCGCGACGATCGGTTCGGTGGTTGGTGCACTAATTCTTTATGTAATTTCCTCGGCGATTGGTCCAGAAAGATTGCGAGCATTCGTTCAGAGATTTGGTCGCTGGTTTGGGGTTAAGCAAACAGACTTATTGCGTGCCGAAGCTTGGTTTGATCGTCGTTCATTTGTGGCTGTGCTCGTTGGACGCTGCGTGCCATTGATTCGCTCAATTGTGTCGATACCTGCAGGTTTTCGACGGATGAAGTTGACGAGTTTTATTCTGTTAACCGCGGTGGGCAGCGCCGTGTGGAATATCGCGTTGATTGGTGCTGGTGCGATACTTGGCGATCAGTGGGAGCGTGTGGGTGAATATGTTGGAGTATTTCAATGGCTCGTAATCGGGGCGATTTTGGTGTTGCTGGTTTGGTTTGTTTATTCGAAGTTGCAGAACCGTCGCCGACAAAACGGTGCGACAAACTAAGAACGACAAATGCTTGCATCTGATACATCACCAGTTGCAGTTACTTTGCGAAATGGCGTTCAAGAGTCTGTGCATCACGGTGCAGTAGTTTGTCTAGAGCGAGATGGATCAATTGCTTTTAGTGCTGGTTCGCCGCAGGCAATAATCTTTCCAAGGTCATCAACAAAACCATTTTTAGCCACCGCAATGGTGGCAGCAGGTTTGAAACTGCCCGCGAAATTGCTCGCACTTGTGTGTGCCAGTCACGATGGTCGACCTGAACACTTGCAAGCCGCACGCGAAATATTGTTGAGCGCCGGCTTAGACGAAAATGCCTTATGTAATACGAAAGACTTTCCACTCGACGATGATGCGGCGCATGAACTTGTGCGAGTCGGTGGCGTTAAAACATCGCTACAGATGAATTGCTCGGGCAAACATTCTGGAATGTTGGCGACCTGTGTTGCTTGTGGCTGGGCACACGACGAAACATATTTAGATCAAGATCACAATTTGCAACTCAGCATCACCAAATTGATGCCAGAGTTGATTGGCGAAGAAGTTGCAAACATCGTCGTTGACGGTTGCGGTGCGCCAGCACATGCCATGACGCTCGCAGGTCTTGCGCGCGGATTTCGCGCAGTCGCGATGTCAAATATCGGGTCGCCGGCGCGAGAAGTTGCTGACGCAATGCGCATGCATCCGCAAATGGTGGGTGGGCCAACGCGCGATGTGACGTTACTTTTGTCGGGCATTTCTGGGCTTGTTGCCAAAGATGGCGCGGAGGGTGTTTATGCTGTTGCGTTGCCAGATGGTCGAGCAATCGCGTTGAAGATTGCCGATGGCGCAAATCGTGCTCGACCACCACTTATGCGGGCGGCGCTAATCGCACTCGGCATTGATATTTCTGGTGTTGACCCGCACGCTTTTGCGTCACCGATTTTCGGTCATGGACAAATTGTTGGTGAAGTACGTGTTGTAGATAATCTGCTTTGATCATGACGTTGCATCATCAGACCAAAACTTTTCTTGAATTGCTTGCCTCTCGTGGTGAGCCACCTCTTGAGAAGATAACGCCAGTTGAGGCGCGCGAGATGACACTGCGCTATTACGTGCCGAGCGACTTTGAGATTTTCTCGTCACGCAATGTTGATGCAGGCGGTGTGCCGGCGCGTTTATATTTGCCGTCTGACGAAAAGAATTTGGGTTTGTGCGTTTTCATTCACGGCGGTGGGTGGGTGTTTCACACGCTCGACGACTACGACGATGTTTGCAGGCGCATTGCTGTGCAATCAGGGCATGCGGTGTTGAGCATTGACTATCGGTTAGCACCAGAGTTTGCGTTTCCCGTGCCACTTGAAGATTGTCTTGCGGCAACCCGTTGGGCGCACGAAAACGCATCATCACTCGGTTGTGATGCGAGTCGAATGGTTGTGTGTGGCGACTCGGCTGGCGGAAACTTGGCGACACTTGTTGCACAGCATTCTGGTGTGAAGTTGAAGATGCAATTGTTGATTTATCCAGCGACCGATGCGCGATGCATCACCGAGAGTTATCGCAGAAATGCTCTCGGATACTTGTTGACTGCACCAGCGATGCAGTGGTTTTATGGCCATTATTTGTCAGGTGCTAGTTCATCGGGCTCTAGCCCGTCGCGCGGCAGCGTCACTGACCCGTTGGTTTCGCCACTCTTGGCAAGCGATGCCGTGTTGGCCAAGATGCCGACGACATTTATTATCACAGCCGAATATGATCCGCTTTGTGATGAAGGCGAGCAATATGC
>ERZ889217.1795-NODE-1795-length-10287-cov-9.441458_pt1 | contig 10287 bp, 11 predicted proteins | sample MGYA00521098_ERZ889217 | MGnify/ENA primary metagenome ERZ889217 (study PRJEB32303, sample SAMEA104408613) | aquatic metagenome | biome: Brackish water; feature: Pelagic; material: water | place: Baltic Sea | collected 2014-06-10T22:04:00 | depth 2,362 m ...
CGACACAACTCCCCACTGTCTGTTGAACAGGCCGATCCCGCCCCGTTCCGGCACCGCCTGACCGCGGAGAGAAAGCCAGGTCGCGATATGAGCACGCCCCAGACAGATCCGGAAAAGGCCGTCAGCGCATTCGACTACGGTGGAATTCCCATTGGTCGGAGGGCAACATGACTGCACCATCTCAACACCTCTTTCGGGAGGCAGGTACCGCACCCCTTGGGACAACGCGTCGTTCAGTCATCCGTTCAGCCCATGCCATCGGGCCACTGGGTCGGAGTGCAGCAATCGCAACGATGATCACAGCACTCATCTCCGCGCTCCAAGATGGCGTCGCGGCTGGGAGTGCGATCTCGGTCGCCATGCTCGTGCCTGCAGCGACGGTGGACATCGTCGAGCAACGGCTTCCAAATCAGATCATCGCCGCCTCAGCGCTGGCCCTTGCGATCGGGTTCGTTTTCAATTCATCCGATGTCCTTGCCAGCAACGTCATGCTCGGTCTTGCCCTGTTGGCGGGCCCACTCCTGCTCTTACACCTGCTCTCACCCGGGTCGATGGGGTTCGGCGACGTGAAGATGGCACTAGTTCTCGGTGCCGCTGTCGGTGCCGTCCACTGGCAACTCGCACTGGTGACCATCGCGCTCGCCGCAGGCGCGACCGCGACCGTGGCGCTGCTCCGACGAATGAACGAGATTGCCTTCGGGCCCGGCCTGGTCGGCGCTGCGGCGTTCAGCCTCCTTGCCCACACCTTGATGCTGACCCCCGTAGCGCTCCACTCCACGATTAGCACCGGACACTTCGCATGAGTGACATCGACACATCCGCTTCCCAACAGTTGTCCGACGAACCGCGGGGCTTCCGTCCGTCGGCACGTCGCCGAAATCGTCTTGCTGCCGGCATCGCACTTGGCGCAATCGCCATCGGTGGCAATGTTGGTGTCTATTCAGCTCTCAACTCGAGTGAGCCAGCCGTCCAGGTCGTTCGTGACGTTGCCGCCGGCGAAGCCATCACGTCCGACATGTTACGCACCGTCGACGTCAATGTCGATGCAACCGTCAACGTCATCGAGGGCGTCGATCTCAGGTCGCTCGTCGGCCAGTACGCCCGCGTGCGTTTGGTCTCTGGCTCGTTGGTGACGCGCCAAGCCCTGCAAGTCGGGCCACTCGTGTCTGTAGGGAATGCAATCGTTGCATTCGAGGTCGACGCCTCCCAACTGCCAGTGGGCGTCCGCGAACGAGTGCCTGTTCGGCTCGTGATCCCGGCTGACCGCGGCGATGACGACCAGACCCCTCTCAGTATCGACGGCCGGGTGGTCGGCTTCCCGACGGAATCGGACAGCGGCGTCGGAAGGGTGTCGGTCTCGGTCGAACTGAATGATGCTGATGCTGTCGTCGTGGCCTCAGCTGATGATGTCCGCGTCGTCCTCTTGGTGCCAAGCCCTGACCCAGCTGCAGCCGGTCTCGGCGAATGAGCATCGTCGCTGTTGTCGGCGATTGCACGACGACAACAGCGCTCGCCCTCGCTGCAGGATGGCCATCAGGACACGATGCCGTGGTACTCGAAGCCGATCGCACTGGCGGCTCGCTCGCCGCCTGGCTCGGCACGCCTGCCAGCCCGTCGCTCTCCACGATCGTTGCGAACTCCGCCGCCCTCGGCAACAGCCCGTCGACCGCCTGGTCCACCGTTGACGCAATGGTTAGCCACGCTCCTTCGGGCACTCGCTTCATCGCTGCGCCGGTCCGTTCGCGTGCCGCCAGCAGAGCGCTCAGCGAGGCCGGCAACACACTGTTTCCGCTCCTCGCCCAGCTCACCGAACCGACGCTCATCGCAGACATCGGTTCGTATGCGGTCGCCGACGCCCCATCGGTGCTGTTCTCGCTCGCCTCATCGATAGTCGTCTGCCATCGGCAAGACGCTGCGTCAGCTGGAGCCGCCACCGTTCGACTCGAACGGCTGGCCGAACTCGTTCAGTTCCTGGCGGCGTTCGGTATCCCTCTGACCGTCGCCCTGATCGGCGACCGCCCATTCGGCCCCGACGAGGTCGGCCAGTTCCTCACTGCCGAGGGGCAGGCCGAGATCGTCATGCACCCACTTCCGGTCGACGATCTCACAGCAGCCGTCTTTGCCGGCCGCACCGGCGTATCCGAACGTCGCCTCGCCCGACTTCCCCTTATTCGGGAAGCATCAGCATTGGCAAGAGCGGTGGCACCCGCAGATGCAGTGTCGGACTCAGGCCGGATCGATCAGCTCGGATCATCACGATGAGCGCAACCTCACACCACGATGACCATCTACTCAGGACGGCCCTCGGTGTCATCACCGATCGTGTGGCGGAGCGCTTGATCGACGCGCTCGAACGCGATGACGCCGCAGCACCCGCTCCTGACCGCTCTCCACTTGTCACTGACGAACGACGACAACAACTCCTGATCGGCGCGTGGATCAGCGACGAGGTCGCCGTCATGAACGAAGAGTTGCTGCACGATGGTCTTCGTCCGCTCGATCAACCGACCGAGCAGTTGCTCCGGTCGCGCGTCGTCGCCGAGCTGACAGGCGCTGGGCCACTCGAAAAATTTCTGAGCGACATCGGTGTCGAGGAGATCGACGTCAACAGTGCCGAGTCCACATGGGTCACGTACACCGACGGCCGCAAGGTCGACGTCGGCCGGCTCTGGGCCTCGTCAACAGAATTGACGTCATTCCAAAAACGGATGGCGCTCCGGATGACCGGCACCGGGGAAGGCCGCCTCGACACGTCATCGCCAATGCTCACGCTGCAGTCAAACGACGGATCGCGCATCGTCATGGTTTTGGGTGGCAACACCGAGCACGGTATCTCGACGCATCCGCGCATCGCCATCCGACGATTCGTTGTCCGCCAGGCGGGCTTGGACGGCCTCTCCGATCTCGGCCTCTTCCCGAAGCCGATGGTCGAGCAGTTCCGTGCCCTCGTGCGCTGCGGCTTCACCATTCTTGTGTCGGGCCCGCCCGGCGCCGGAAAGACGACGCTCCTGACCGAACTCCTGGGCGAGGTCTCTCCGCTCGAACGCATCATCACGGTCGAGAAGAACCTGCTCGAGCTGCGGCTCGAAGACGACCCGCGCCACCCTGATGCGCCGGCGCTGTTCACGCGTCATGCCAATGCCGAAGGCGAGGGCGAAATCACGACGCGCCAGCTGGTCGAGCTGACGCGCCGACTCAACCCCGACCGCGTCGTCGTCGGCGAGTTGGTGGAAGACGAGGCACTCGACATGCTCGACGTCGCCTCGATGTGTAAGCGCGGTTCGCTGGCAACGATCCATGCACACACGTCCGACATCGTGCTGCAGCGTCTGGCGTACTACGTGTCGAAGTCGAACACGAGCCTGCCCGAGTTTGCCGTGCACAGCCTGATCGCGCAGACCGTCGACTTTATTGTGCACATTGACTTGGTCCGCAATGCCAAGGCCGAGCAGGCCGCGATTCGTCGAGTGACCTCCGTGATCGAAGTCGGCGGCCTGGGTGAAGCCGGCGGCGTTTCCAGTACCGAATGCTGGGCCATCGACGATGGTGACGAACTGACGCAAGTCGCGCAGCTCTCGCAACGTCACTTGACGCGTCTGCGACTGGCTGGCTACAGCGCAGAACTCTTCTCTGTCGGAGAGGAAGTTCGATGAGCCTGGCCCTCCTGACGTTGGTGGCGTGCTCGGTGCTCGGCGTCACCGCGGTTGTCGTTGCAGCCGCGCCGATTCGCAACGATGCGGCGCCTGCAGCCCGACCGGACGCAGAGCTCATGACGCGTCTCACGATCGGTGGCGCAACGGCGCTCCTCATTATTGCGTCGTCGGGCTGGGTCCTGCCGGCGCTCGTTGTAGCGACCGGCGTCTTCATGGGGGTCCGGATGTGGCAGCGGCGCGATCGTTCGACGAACGACGTCGAACAGACCGATGCACTGGCATCGTGGATCGAAAGTCTGCGCGATGTGTTGATTGCCGGCGACCAGCCGATCGGCGCCATCGCCTCGACCGTGTCGACAAGCCCCGCCCTGATTCGTCCATACGTCAGGCGTCTTTCCGCCGGGCTCGGTCGGCAAGAGCCGGACGTGGTGTTTCGGCGGTTCGCCGACGACATCGACGACCCCCTTGGCGACCTCGTAGCTGCCGGCCTTCTCATCGCCGTACAACGCGGCGCTCGTACGGTCGCAGTGTTGACGTCGTTGGCCGAGCAAGCGCGTCATCAAGCTGATCGACGGCGCATCGTCGACGCAGAGCGAGCACCGATGCAACGCGAGGTCGGCCTGTTGACCCTCATCATGGGATCACTGATTGTCGGCCTTCTCGTGTTCGGCCGCGCCGACTACCTCCGGCCCTACGAAACGAGTGGCGGCCAAATTTTTCTGGCCGTTGTCATCGCGATCTATGCGGTACTCCTCCTTCGAGTCCAGCGATTAGCGCGCTACCCGAAGCCGAGTCGATTCCTCACCACTGCCGCCGTCGAGCGGCGTGCGACAGCGACGCGCGAGATACATTCGTGAACACCACTGGCCTTCTCGTGTTGGCGAGCTTGCTGCTCTTCGCCGGGATGTCGCTTGGAGTATCCGGTTGGCAGCAGCCCCGCCCGTCGCTTGAACGAAGCGTGCGGTATCTCCGCCGGCCCGCCCCACTGCCAGTGGCAGGCGCTGCAGCTCCGCTCACGATTCGACTTGGAGATCTCGCCGTGCAGACCCAGATCGGAGAACGAGCGCTGCGGTGGCAGCAGCCGCTTCGGCTCATCGGCCGATCGGTGCCGACCCACGTCGGGCTCTTGATACTTGCCGCCGTCGGTGGGCTGATTGGGCCAGCGCTCGTCGTCGGAATACTCTCCACGATCGGCCTGCTGTCGATCAGCGTCGTCGTGCCACTCGGGCTCTCGCTGCTGGGCGCCGCTGCCGCTCCGTTCGCCGTGCACTCGGATGCGATCTCGCGCAGCGACGACGTACGGATCGATGTGCGCCATCAGTTGTCTGCGTATCTCGACATGGTCACGATGCTCCTCGCTGGCAACACGGGACACGAGGGCGCACTCCAGCAGGCTGCCCGTGCCGGAGACGGCGTCCTGTTCACCGAACTCCGACGACGGATGCGTGAGGTAGGAACCACCGGCAACAGCCTCGTCGGGGCGCTCGCCATCGTCGGCGAAGACTTCGGGGTGGTCGAGCTCACACAGGTCGCCGCCGCTGCCCAACTCTCGGCCGCCGAGGGCGCGCCAGTTGCGAGGACGTTGACAGCGAAGTGCTCGACGCTCCGCTCGACGTTGGCAGCCGAGGAGGAGGCCAACGCCCGTGTCCGCAACGACAAGATCACGCCACCGCTCGTCGGCATGGCCTTGCTGTTCATGGCACTCATCATCTATCCGGCGCTCAACCTCTGAGCTTCCGACACTCACCCACCCACGCACAACAAGGAGACACCCAATGAATGATCCAACCCTGATCGCCACCTCGATATTCCACGTCGTCTATGGCCATCTGCGTCGACTCGATACATCCGACGGTCGCTCTGATCGAGGTGCTGTCTCCATCGAACAAGTCCTCTGGTACGCCGCCGCTGCGGTGAGCGTGGCCGTGGTTGCCACCATTATCTGGAACACCGTCCGCGACGCTGCAAACGACGTCAGCCCGGTCAACGGCGGCCTTGGCTAACAACAAAGAACGCGACGACAACCAGCAGCGTGACAACCAGCACCATGACAGCCAGCAGCGTGACAGCAACAACCAGTGCAGCGACCCGACGCGGAATCGACGACCCCGGGTCGACATCGCTCTCGGTCGTGCTCCTTACACCGGTGTTCATCGTGCTTGCCTTCGCCGCATGGCAATCAGCTCTCTGGAGCCATGCGCGAACTGAAGCCCGCGTCGCTGCGCGCGATGCAGCTGCGCTTGTTGCCAGGTCCGACGCGAACGCTGAAAGTACCGCTGCGGCGACAGCTGCGGTGTTGGCAAGCGACACAGCCTTACGGAACATCGACGTCAGGATTGATGAGGCTGACGGTCTCGTCGTCGTCACCGTCCACGCTGACGCTCTGGGCATAATAGCCAGCACATCGAGACCTGTCTCGGTCACCGTCGCCGTGCCCGTTGAGGAGATCACCGCACCGTGACCAAGCCTCGAATAGCGCGCACGACGGCACCACCCGCACGTCGGGAGTTCCGTCGCGGGCGTGACGGGCGCGGCAGCAGCGACGCGCTCGGCCTCGCATTGATCGCACCGGCGGCACTCGGAATGGCGATCGTCATCCTCTTCCTCGGTCGCGGCGTCGACAGTCGCGCCACCGTGCAAGTCGCGGCCGAGTCCGGAGCGCAAGCAGCGGCCCAGGAACGCACGACAGCCGGAGCAATCACGGCGGGCCGATCAGCGGCACGAGCAATGCTCATCGACGAACAGACCTGCAGTAACCCGAGCGTCTCCGTCGACATCAGCGCGTTTCAACCAGGTGGCGAGGTCGCCGTAACAGTCACGTGCTCGGTGTCGACAGCCGGCCTTGAGTTGATCCGGCCACAGGCCCAGACGCAGACGGCTACAGCCTTTGCCACCATCGACCCGTTGCGTGCGGCAGAGGGTGGGGAACCGTGATCCGTCGGGGCCGCGGTGAACGTGGCTCCGGCCTCGTAGCCGGCGTCGTCATCCTGTTCAGCCTGACATTCCTCGGTCTCGTCTGGTTGGCCCGCGATGTCGATCGAGGTATCTCGAATCGTTCCACCGCTAACTCAGTCGCGTTTCAGGCCGCCCGGTCAGGCGCTCAAGTGGCCTTCGCAACCCCATTACGTCAGGGCGTCGAGCCGACCATCGACGTGGCCGGAGCGATCGCTGCGGGAACTGACACCGCAACCCGACTCCTCGAGCGCTACGACGTTTCGGGCACGACGCAGATCTCCGTCGATGCTGCAACGGTCACCGCCATCGTCGTGATCACCGATCGAGGTGTCACGGTGACTGGCCGGGCGGCCGTCGAGTCGCAGCGAGCTCCATGAGCCGTGCATTCCGTTCTCGGTGCATGGTCGTCCACTGTGTTGAGAAAGCGGCTGCATCATCGGACGCACGATTCGCCAGGAAGGGGATGCCATGTTGCAACGAGGTCTGACCGCGGTCGGCCGGTTCGCCGGCGCCGTCCTTGCGCTTGCCGCTCTGGCAGTCGCGGGGCCGATCGCCCTCGTCACAGTCTCGCTACTGCGTTTCAATTCAGCCAACCCGTTGCATCAGATCCCGTGGCCCTGGCAATGGAATTCCAGAGAGATCGTCGAGGCGCTCCAGAGCCCCCTGACCAACGACGTGGTCATCAACCTGCTGATCCGAACCGCACTGTCTCTCGTCTGGGTGGCGGTCGTGATCATCGTCATGACCACAGTCGTCGAAACCGTTCATCTCGTCCGACACCGCGGGCTTGCCTGGCCCCAGATTCGGGGCCTTGGCTGGGCACAACCACCGGCCCGGTTCATTGCTGCCGGCCTCGTGGCATTCCTCCCGCTGCTGACCAATGCGGCTGCGCTCGTGTCGCCGCAAAGTTCACTGACGTCTTGGTCTCCACCGTTCTCCGGCAACGAGCAAGTCGATGCGTCTTCACCCGTGATTGGAGTCGACGCCCATCGGCGTGCCGCACGACGCGACCGGGCACCGGTAGCCGGTCGCCCGGCTCCAGCAGCGGTCTCCCTCAACGAGTCTCGACTCCATCTCGTACAACGCGGTGAGTCGATCTACGCGATCGCCAGAGCGCTGTCCGTCGATGTCGCCATGTCGACCGCCGACATCGCTGACTCGATCCTTGATGCGAACCTGGGCTCGGTGATGCCCGGTGGCAGTCGCTTCACCAACGCGGCGTACATCGAGGTCGGCTGGGAACTCGTTATCCCCACCGACGTGCTCCCGCTGGCTTCCGTCGTCGCGTCGACACCCATCACGATTCGAGCCGACGAACCGACCGAGTCACCTGAGGACGACACTGCGGGTTCGCACGTCGTGGTCGAGGGCGACACGCTCTCCGGCATCGCTGAACAACGACTTGGCGACGCTGCGGCGTGGCCCGAAATCTTCGAGGAGAACCACGACCGGGGCATGGGCGACGGCCGAACATTCGACGACCCGAATCTGATCGTGCCGGGGTGGGAACTCAAGTTGCCAACCGAACCCAAGAGCGTTGTCCCACCTCCTCGCTCCAATACGGCGATCGAGACGCCAGCAGTCCCAGACACAGCCCCGCTGACCTCTCCTCCGGTCACGCCGACCTCGACGCCGCTAACGACAACAAGCACTACCACGACGAGTCCCATCCTCTCGGATGTGGACGAGCGCGCAGGAGATGTCGAGGCACCGCAGAGCCCACGAGCCCCGTCGCCGATCCGAATCGAATATGCCGCGCTCCTCGCGGCAGGCGTACTCGCTTTAGCCGAGGTACGCCGCCGCCAGCGAATGCGCGGGGCTGCCCCTCGAACTCGCGTCCCCGATCCACCGCCGGGCGTCGTCACCACCGAGCGACGGCTGCGTTCGATCGATGCTGGCGAACGCTCCACGCGAATCGACGTCGCCACGAGGTCAGCAGCCCAATCGCTCATCGACACCGATGCCCAGATCGGTCTCCTCCTGGTCGATCAAAATGGCGGAGTCGAACTCCGCCTGACGGCTGAGGCTGAGCTCGCGGCACCGTGGTCCCCGGTCGGCAGCGACAGCCAAAGTTGGCTGCTCCCTGCATCGGTCCCAGTCGAATTGCTCAGTGCCGAAGCCCGCCGAGTCGCTACGCCATGCGTGGCGCTCGTCCAGGTTGGAATCGCCAATGAGCGCGACGTGTTCGTCGACATCGAGGCGTGCGGCACCTTCCTCGTCGAAGCGCAGCCCGACCAGGCTGACGAGATCGTGACTGCGATCGCCGCCGGCCTGGCCTCGTCACCGTATGCCGAAATCGCCCACCTCATCTCTGTCTCCCTTCCCGCTGCCGCACTCCTTGAACATCGCAACGCACACCACGCGGCATCAACCGACGCGGCATTCGATCTCGCGGCGTCACTCGTCGGGAGCACGATGAGCAACGAACGCTCGTCGTTCTCGCTGCGGTCGCTGCGGACAGGAGGCGAGATGTGGGAGCCGGCCGTCTTGCTCCTCACTTCCGCCGACCAGGTCGACTTGCCGACGGTTGCCTCTGGGTTCCCTGCTGGAGGGCACGGAGTCGGCGTCGTCGCAACCACCAACCCCGAGGAGAACATCGATGCCGGTGGTCGAATTCGTGCCTGTACAGACGAGTGGACGCTCGACGCATTCGGCTTGTCGTTCGCGCTCGACCCCGTCGGTATGACGCTGGACGACCTCACTGCCGTGACTGATCTCCTCGTTGATGCAGTCGAGCCGGTGATCGATATTGATCCGTCCGGGACGGGCGAGCCGAGCTCCAGCGAGGCGACAGAGGGCCACCTGCTACCGAGCGTGACGGCGGAGGCCACTCTCGAAACACCTCTCATAGAAACACCTGCTGGCGAACCTTTCGTCGCTCGCGAGCACTCGATCGTTGTGCGACTGATGGGCAGAGTCGACGTCATCGACGTCGATAGCACCCCGGGCAAGTTCGAGCGGTCGAAGACCGTCGAGCTCATCGCCTGGCTGGCCACCCATCGGGAGAAGTCGACACGGACCGCTGCCCGCACTGCGCTGTGGGAGCTTGACGTGCGCGACGCCACCTTTGCCAACGTCGTTTCAGAGGCACGTCGGGCACTCGGCCGGCTCGTCGTCCCGGACGGCCACGAAGAATGGCTGGGTCGAACGTTGACCGAGCAGCTGCCGCTGCACAAATCGGTCGTGACCGATGCCGATCTGGTCCAGGATCGGCTTGACGCTGCACGGCTTCAAGCTCCAGCGCATGCCATCGACACGCTTCGGCCCGCCGCTGAGATGATCCGCGACATGCCTTTTGCTGGTGCGAGCTATCTCTGGCCAGACGCCGAGGGGATCACGTCGAACCTCGTCCTCCTTGCGACCGGGGTGGCGGCCGAGTTGGCCGGGCATGCGCTGTCGCTGGGAGACATCGATCTCGTCTTCTGGGCAACCGGCCGCGGCCTCACCGTTCTGCCGGGTCACGAAGAACTGATCGGGCTGCGCATGCGAGCTCATGCTCGGGCAGGAGACCTCGCCGGCGTTCGCCAAGAGTGGGCGTCTTACGAACGAGTCATCGTCGCCGACGCCTGGTCTGACGGCGAACCTGCGCCGAAGCTGCTCGCTCTCCGCCGCGAATTGCTCAGCGCACCCGCCTGACCCGCTGGCCTCGCCCCAGTCTTCTTGCCCAGTCAAGTTGTGC
>ERZ889217.1798-NODE-1798-length-10281-cov-5.819675_pt1 | contig 10281 bp, 13 predicted proteins | sample MGYA00521098_ERZ889217 | MGnify/ENA primary metagenome ERZ889217 (study PRJEB32303, sample SAMEA104408613) | aquatic metagenome | biome: Brackish water; feature: Pelagic; material: water | place: Baltic Sea | collected 2014-06-10T22:04:00 | depth 2,362 m ...
TCTGTCTTTGCTTGGATATAGTTTATGAATCCCCATTTTAGATTTCATGTTGTAAAACGATTGTTATTCAAATTTTTGCTTGTTGTTGTGAATGTTTTTACTTGAACTATGATCAAGACCGAGGTTGATGTTGTCGGCACCAAGGAGGCTCAACTCGTTGATCTGTTTCAGATTCTACGAGTAGTCGGCCATTGAGCTATGGCCGAAGATACCTGCAAAGCCCTTGTTGGTGGAGCTACTGAATCCCCCAAGCCTGGAGTTGTCTCTTGATTTGATGTTGGGCCCCTGGCTCATCAAGCTGGCGTCGAGGAGAGAGTCCGGCTCACCAGGGTTCCTTTCCTTTGAGTTCCTGACCCCAATCCCCAGCGAAACGCGCGGAGATCTACTCACGTCGGTCGTGGCGTCCTTGCTCAGGCCGTGCCCGAGGACACCGCTTCCGAGCTTGCTGTTCCTCTGAGTCACCTCGTTTTTGATCTCGAGGAGGCTGCGGCCCCGGTTGTGCTTCTTCCGGGACTTCGGCGCGGCACCCTATCTGAATGGAGGGTACTCGAATGGGCGCTCGTTCGAGGCCATCGAGGTCTCGAGGAGGAGCTTGTGCCCTCCGGCGTCCATGTGCTTCGTCGACTGGAGCTCGGCAAGGGAGTTTCTGAGGAAAGCGGTGTCCTGGGCCTCGCGATCCGGTGGCGCCAGCTTAGGCAGCGACATTGCGAGGTCCTTACTCTGCCGCTTAGTCGTTGCCAGCCGCAGGCTTTGCTTCTGCCTCTCCAAGGCCGCCAATTCGCTGAGCCCTCTAGAGTGGAGCTGCTTGGCTCCAGGAAACTCGGCAGGACCCTTGGAGTCCTCCCTCTGGCTGGCATCGGGGCCCTCGTTCAGCTGGGTCATGAGGGACACCGCTAGCTCCGCCATTTTCTTGCACCTGTCCGTCAGGTAGCTGTTCTCTTCCTTGATCTGGAGGCAGATTTGGTAGAGCTCCTGGCACTTCTCCTTCCAGATCGTCTGCACGGCCTGGTCGGAGTTCAGCTCGAGCGCTCGGATCTCCTGCCGCATGTTCTCCAGATTCTCCACTGCGAGGTTCTTGAGGCCCGTCTCCTGCCTGAACTTTCGGTGGACCTCGCGGAGCTCCTGCTTGTTCCCTCTTCTCACTTGCTCCAGCTGCTCCTGGAAGCCGAAGGAGTCGGCCCTCAGCGCTTTGACCTCCTTGTCCTGCCTGTCAAGGACGGCGATGAGCTTCTCGACGTCAATCTTCTCGAACATCTCGTACTAGGCCACCTTCTGCTCCAGCTCGTCCAGCCTCCTCCCCTTGTTCTGCTTGAAGTTCTGGAGACGGACCTTCTCCGTGTCGAGCTTGTTGATGTGGTCTCGCTGCTTCTCCACCACCTTTTCGCAGGTGCTCAGGCCCTACTGCGTGAGCACGAGCTCCTGCCTCAAGATCCGCTCTCGCTTCTCGGCCTCAGCCAGCTGCTCCCAAAGCATGCTGTTGCTGGAGAGTTTCTGGTTGAGGTTGAAGAGCTGGTCCTCGTACTTCTGCCGCAGGGTGACCTCCTTCACCTTCCAGAATACCCACATCAGCCGGGTCCGGTCGCAGAGGAGGGCAAGCTCGGCCCGCGCCTCCCGCTCGTCCATGGCCCAGGCCTCCTGCAGGGCAGCGGGAAACTCGTAGGGCCCAGAGAGGATCTCATCCCCGCCAGTGATGAAGCGGCTGCCCCGGCGTCGTATTTCGCTTACCTTGCCTGGGCTTGCCGCGGCCTTGGCAACCGCCGGCGCCCGGCCTCCTCGGGTAGAGAGCACCTCACCGGTGCCTTGGAGCTTCATCGTGTAGATCCGCTGTGCATCCTAGATCGCAGCGCGCCCGTCGGGTGGGCCGCGCTTGCCCTGCTCCCTGTCGATGAGGTGCTTGGCCGGCGAGGGGGCGTCCAGGTTCCTGAAGGCGTCCGCCTTCTTCTTGATGGCTGCTCGGATCTGCTGTTGCTTCTCCGCCACCTGCTCGTCCATCTTCGTTTTGAAGCTCTCTTTGAAGTCGGCGAACTTCCTGGTCTCCTGGTAGAGCGCGCTCTCGCGGTGGTGGAGCTTGTTCCTGTAGGACCAGTCGACCTCCTTGCGGATGCGCTCCTCCATCGTGTGGATGTTGTCCTTGAGGAGCTTCAAGCTCCGGTTGGCCTGGTCGAGCTCGTATACGATAGCGTTGCCCTTCTCGTACATCCTCGAGTTCACCATCTTGTCGACAACCCGGACCTGCTCCGCGAGCCGCCTCTCCAGGTGCTCGATCTTCTGGTCCTTTGCGTAGAGCAGCTCCCGGTAGTGCTGCTCTTTCTTCGCCGCCATCTCTGCCTGGGACCTAAGCTCTGCCTCAGCGTACTTCAGGAGGCCCTTGCTGAGAGTGCCGACGCAGTCGTTGATGTCCTTCAGGGTGAAGACGTAGCCTGGCCCGCTCGTCAGCGTCTCAACCTCGGTTCCCCTGTTCTTCAGGCGGGTCATGAAGGACTGGATGTGGGAGCACTTGTTGATGGCGTCGAGGTGGCTCTGGGGGTCGACTCTGTCGTAGAGGGTGACGGCAAACTGCTGGAAGGGATGGACCCAGGCATCCACCTCGGCCGCCTGGTTCTTGAGGCAGTTTGCGAGGGCGTGGGACTCGCTGTCGAGGGTCCTCACGGCGGCCGAGATCACAAATCTCTCGATCTCCTGCGAGTGGACGGCAATCTGGGCCCTTGCAGTGAGAATGGAGTCGAGGAGGACGTTCCGCTTCATTCGTCTCTGCTCCTCCTCGAGGGCCTTGACCCTCAATTTATTTGCCCTCGCCATGTCCTCGTCGGTGATCTTCCTCTCGTTGACCTCCTTGAGCCTGCGTATTTCCAGCTCGAGGTCCCTCTGGGCCTGAGCCATCTCGAGCTCGGAGGCGGAGGTCCGGTACTTGGCATCCTGGGCCTCCTTGAGCATGTCCTTCTCCTTGAGAATCATCCAGAAGAAGTTCTACTTGAAGTCAGCCTCTATCCTCTTCATCATCTCCTTGTCCTGATTGAGCTTTGCCGGCACCTCGTGGCCGATGAAGCAGAGCGAGGCTTGCCAGAGCTGCCGTGACTCGATCTGGTCCGTCAGGTAGCGCTTTGCTTTCGTGAGCTGCATGAAGGTGAAGGCTCTCTGGTCCTCCGTGACATTTTCGTGGACTATGTACATCAGGTAGTCCCTGAGGAGGGGATCGGCTTGCTTCAGCGTTGAGGCGATGTACTTCCTGTGCTCGCTCTTCATGCAGAGGAGGGAGGTCTACAGCGGGGAGAGACCTGACCCTGCAAACGGCGCCGAGTAGGTGGGCTGGCCTGCGAACTGGCTCCTTCGGTGGCTCCCGAAGTCGCTGTAGGTCAGGGGCGACTTCTTCTCGCCAGTCTGCTCCTCGGCCTCCCTCTCGTGCTTTCGGCCTCCCGTGATGGTCGGGTTCTGCGCGTGGTTGTTCAGGAATATGGACTCCAACAGCGTGAACTCCGCGGGCTCGAGAGCCTTGTCGCTGAGGATAGGGTGGATGCACTTCTTGAAGCTGATTTGCTCTGAGAGGTTGCCGGAGTAGGGGCTGAGAGAGGAGCTCTCCAGGCTCAGCTTCTCACTGTCCAGCTCCGAGGAGTTCACGTGGAACGTCCCGTTGGTGTTCTGGATCTTCACGTGGTCTCGCTTGCACAAGGCCAGGAGCGTGTCGTTGAGGGCGACCCCGGCCTTGATTTCCTGCCTCTCGAAGTACTTGGCCTGAAGCTTCTGGATCGTCGCTACTATCTGGAGGTACCTAATCTACTCGTAGCTCTGGAGGTACTCGCTGGGGAAGGAGTTACCCGGCTGCGTCTTCGCCCCGTGCTTGTGGGCCTCGACCAGGACCGCCTGTATCCTCAGGGCTACCTCGTGCAGCTCCTCGCCGATGTCGCTCTTCATTCTCTTGTTTGCGACCATCTTGTTCAAGATCTTCGTGGCCAGGAGGTTCTTCGTCTAGAGCCGGCCCTCCCGCTCCTTCAACGTCTTGCCGGTAGCGGTGAGTCCGATGTCCGGAGCGGCCTTGCCGGAGTTGATGATGGCGGTGAGGTCGTGGGTGACGGAGCCGAGAACGTCGGTATGCGTCTGGAAGAAGGGCATGCCGCTCTGGATGCAGGAGTCCATCTCGATGACGTCCGCGGCGGCGAAGATGAATTTGGAGACGGAGAGCTCCAGGCTGATGATGTTCTCGATGTGGTGGAAGTACTTGTAGATCTCAGAGAGCTCCATCTAGCCGTAGTCCAGGAGCTTTCTCCGAGGAGCGAGGTGCTGGTCGTTCACGGAGCTGTCCTCCACCGGTGTCACGCAAGTGATGGTGGGCAGGATGGCGTCGTACAACTCCGTCCCTTCGACTGCCGGCCTTTTCTCATCGAATTTCACTTTGTCCAGGCTGCTTCTCAAGAACTTCGCCTGCTCCTCGGCTGAGCCGAACGGCTCCAGCTGCATCAAGGTCGCCGTGCTCGGTATGGAGGTTGTGTCGAGGAGCTGCCTCTTCTTCCAGTCCAGGGTCTCGACTTTCGCCGGCTTTGACGAGACCAGGGTGGCCTGGGTCCCCTCCTGGTCCATCATGCTCTGCCTTTGCTCCACCAGCTTGTTGTACTCGTCCCGGTCCTTCTGCGTCCGCGCCGGGCCATACCAGTCAAACAAGTTTTCGATCAAGTCGTTCGTCTCCAGGTTGAAGAGCTGCGAGAACTGGGGGGAGTTGTCGCTCTTGCCTGTCTCGATGCTCATGGCGCTCGGGTTGAACTGGAAGTACTGGTTCAAGGCCCGCAGCTTCTGGCACTGGGCCACCAAGTTGTACCTCACCGAGTTGGCGTAGGCCTGCTCCAGCGTCTGGTTGCAGTACTGGTTGAAGAGGCTGACCTTGTAGGACCGCAGGAGTCGGAGCTTGATCTCCTTCTACCAATAGCTTTTCTCGCAGATCGCCATCATCTCCTGGTACTTTTTGCTCAGGCTCGTCCTCGAGAGGCTCTTCCAGGCGCCGATGGAGACGATGCAGCTCGAGACGTTGTTCGACAAGTTCGTCGTGTACCGGGACTTCATCTTCCCGAAGTTGGTGCTGTCGATGCCTTCAGAGATCTTGGTGTAGAGGGCGCTCACCGGGATGACCATGTTCGGGAGCGCGTGGCCTCTCTTGACGAGCTCCAGCTCTTGCAGGGCTCTCAGGTGCGTATCCATGATGATCTGATTGGTCCGCGTGGCGACGATGAGCGCCTGCTTCTGCATCATTTGGTAGTGCAGGATGGCGCGGACCTCCTCGAGCCCAGAGGGCGTGATCATCATCTTGAAGGCGTCAGCGCTTCGGAAATTCAGGTTCGAGGCAATCACCGGGTCTATCTCGTTGATGGCCAGCTCGATCTCGAGCATGCTCGCGGGTCCGTCGTCAAGGAAGCTGAGCTCGCCCTCCTCGAGGAGCCCGTGCTCGAACGCGAGCCCCTCCGAGTAGAGTGGCTGCAGGCTCGCCCTGTTGCAGGTCTTGACCTGGCGCCTGTAGAGGTTTTGCAGCGCAACGCACTCTGAGAGGCAGTTCATGAGCTCGCTTCGGAGCCGGAGCAGCTCCACCGCGTTGCACTGGAGGAAGAGCAGCGACGGGGGCTGGAGCCGGGCGGCAAACTGCTTCTTCTCACTCGCCCCGCCCTCCTGCTCCGGCTGCGGCCAGTGCCGGGCCTCGTGCGCCTGCACCTCCTTCAGGTAGCACTTCCGGAATTGGGCGGGGTCGCCGAACTTCGACTCTGCGAGGGCGATGCTCACACTCTTACCCTCGAGAAGGCCATCCCTCTTGAGCAGGTAGGGATTCTCCCGCCGCGGGACCCTCTAAGGGAATTTGAAAGCCTTGAGGGAGGGGATGTCCAGCTTGGCGACAAGGAAGGGGTTGAGGGCAGCCTTGCTGCTTCTTTTGCACTCGCTGACGAAGTCCTTGATGTAGAACATCATCTTGTCGGAGCTGCCGGTGATGTACTCGCTCTCGATGTACTGGTGGCCCACAGTCTCCACCTGAGCCCCGGTCACGAACTGTTGCATCTCCCGGTACTCCTGGATGGCCCGCTCGTGCACCTGGCACTCCAAGATCGAGCGCATCATGTTGTCGTGAGGCTTCAGCACGTCGACGAGCTCGTTGAAGCAGCTGGTCAGCGTGGCCTGGAGTTTAGAGATGCACATGAGGGCGTCCTGGTAGAAGTCCATGACCGACATGGCCTGCGACCGCGTCAGCCATTTGTTCAGCCGGACGCTGACCTCGTCGACCTCGTCTGGGTGGGAGCGGCGTGTCGTCTGATCGGGCTCTCTGCGCCCTATCGATTGTGGCTCCGTTGCCCCGGAGGCTAGATGCTTCCTGTTGTCGAGTGCCCTCCCCGAGTGCTTCAGGCTCATCAAGTCGGGGTAGCCCTCAATGAGGTTGACGTAGTGGCTCTACTCGGCCATGATGTCCTGGACGACCTCGTCGTTCTCCTTGCTCTGCTGGAAGAGCTGCTCGAGGGTCACCTTCGGGAGGCCGAGGAGCTTCGTGAAGGCCTCTTGGTCGAGCTCCTGGTCCGTGTAGCGCATGTTCCGCATCTGGAATCCGGGTTGCTGGAAGTCCTTGATGATCGGTGGGTCGGCGGGACCAGCCGGCTTCGGCTGCCCCGCAGCTTGCGTCGGACTCTGGTCCGCCTCCTCCCCTGCCTCGGCGGCTGACTCGTTGCGGTTTGTGGCATCCTGGGTCTCAGCCAGCTAGTCTTCGCCGAGGTCGACCCGCTGACTCGCCTGGGCCGCGTAGAATTTGTCGATTAGGTTGTTCAGGTACTGGTCCTGGTCGTCGTAGCCCCAGCCGTCCCTCGCCTTCTTCTGGGCGAGGCTGTAGCTGAGGTTGAGGGCCTCGTGGAGGCTCGTGTTCTCGCTCTTCTCCAGCTTGATCTGGTTCTGGATGACCATGTCCAGGAGCTCGATATGTTTGTCAATGCAAGCGGCCTCCGCCCTGTAACTGTCCTGAAAGTAGAGGTCGTCAAGGTTGAGGCGGGGCCTGCGCGCCATGAGATCGGTGATGACTTGGCCCAGGCGTTGCTGCTCGACGGGATCGCAGACGTGCTCGTAGCACTCCATGTAGAGCTGGGTAAGGAGGACCTTCCTGAACTGGAAATGCATCTCGCAGTTGACGAGGTCATTCAGGACCTGCTGCCTGTCCTTCTTGTGGCAGACCTTATCGATCTCAGTATCGTAGAGGTCCTCGAGCTTCGTGATGTAGTGGGTTCCAATCCTGAGCAGCTCCTCCTCGAGAATCTGCATGTCCGTCAACGAGCACTCGTACATCAGGTAAATGCTGAAGTCGTCCTTCACGTAGACCTCCGACCTGGCTTCGTCGATCTCGATGTGGTCGATCCTGTTCAGGTACTTCATGCTGTCTTTGGAGATGAAGACCTCCTTTTCCTCTCTGTCGTTGAGTACGAACTCCGGGGTGATCTCCGACGGCTCGCCGAAAGTCGCGTGGAATCTCGGCAAGACGGGGCAGGTGGAGAGGTGCTTCTCGTGGAACTTGCCGTCTAGCCGGGTCTTCTTGAGGTCGACGAGGCTGACACCAGCGGCGCTGGCTCCGCCCTGCATGAACTCTTGCATCCTCTTTTTGTCTACGACGTCGTACTGGCTTGCCGCGCCCGCCTCCTCTGGCAGTCCTGAACCGTTCCCAGCGTTGTGGCGGGAGCCGGCCTCGCTTGCCATGCCGAGGCTTGAGGCCCTGTTCATCATCTTTTTCTTGAGTTTGTCCGCTCCAGATGCGTGCTAGTCCTCGAGGTCTTCCAGCCTCCCCTCCTCTGCGGCTCTCTTCGCTTTATTGGTGTTCGACAAGACGATGTTGAGGGTGTCAAGGATCTGGGCGTCAGCCTCCTGCGGGGGAATGAGAGGATCGACGACGTCTCCCAAGACCCGCTCGCAGGTGCCGAACTCTCGGAGGTCTATCGCGAGCCTCTTCTGTATGGCTCTGAAATAGTTGAGGGCATAGAGCACCCTGGTCTTCGCATCCCGACTGTTCATGTACCTCAGAGTGTTGTGAGACTGAATCAAGTGCTGCTGTAGGTTGAAGAGACTCGTCTTGGACTGCTTCTTCTTGGGGCCGCCCTTGCCAGCGCTCTTGCTGCCCGCCACCTTCTGGCCGACGGTGTCTGTGAGGTTCCCGCCGGTGAGGGCGTTGCTCATCGAGACGTACAAGTTGTTGTTGAGCTCGTGGAGGCTCGTTGCAGAAACAGTTTGCTGAATTTCCTCCGTCTCTTTGCTGAGAGCCCCAGCCTTCGAGTCCTTGGCCTCCGAGGCCTGAATCTTCTTCGATACCTTCGACCTCTTCACCTTCTCCTCGAGCAGCTTCTGCTTCTCTATGAGCTCGAGATGGATCCCCGAGGCCTCGGCAATGACGAGGTTGACGCTGGCCAAGTCGTTCACGTCCAGGAAGTCGAGGGCGCCTCTCAGGAGGGTGTCGATCGGGTTGTCCTCGGAGTTCAGGATCGCGTCCTGCCTCCTCTGCCAGTCGGGGATCTTCGGGAGGACAACAACGTGCTCGATCCAGGGGCAGGCCTTCAGCCGAATGATGTGAATGCTGAGCCGAGTGACCTCGTCCATGAGGCTTTCCTCGCTGGGCACTAGGTTGGCGTTGGTGGCGATATCCCTGAAGATCGCCGGGTCGACCCGAAGCATCGACGAGAAGCTTCTCTTCTTGAGCTGGTCGTCGGCATCCCCAGCGAAGGCGTCGTAGATGGAGAACTGGGACTTGATGACCTGCTTCTGGAAGTAGGTGGGGAAGAAGAGTGTGAGCTGATATGCAAAGGAGAAGCCGTTGTCCTGGTTCAAGTCCGCGTTCAGGCCGTAGAGGCTAGAGAAGTTCCTGATTCTCAGCTTGATCTCCGGGCAGTTGTTGATCAGGTCAGGGGATACCTGGTAGTCCGGTCTGCAGGAGCCGAGCAGCTACTGCTTTGAGTCGATCATGGAGGCCTGGTACTGCGTGATGTGGGCGTTGGCCCTGATCTTTTTGAGCTCGTCCACTAGCTCTGAGGTGCTCAGGTGCGACTCCCTGGCGTCGGCGTCGATGTCTTCGAGCAGCCGGGCCTGGCCCTTGAGGTTCTCCTCCCTGATGAAGAAGTAGCGGTCGGCCACTGCCTCGAAGATCTCGAAGCGGCTGCACATCGGCATCCACTTGAGGCGCGCCAGAAACTTGTGGACGACCTTGTTGATCTTGCCTGCGTAGGCAACGTGGCGGAGGTAGACCTCGATATCGTCTGCTCTGATGGCACTCTGGGCTGGCAGGTCCTTGATTTCTACATAGAGCGTCCCCTCATTCTTCTTGGCCTTCGACGTCGGTCTGAGCTCAGGGTGCAGCCCACGGGTGTAGTCGTCGTCGACCTCAAGCCTCTGTCCCCTCTTCACCGAGTTGTCGATCTCCCACTGTAGCTTGCTGCAGCGAAAAGTGGCCTGGGCCCCAACGGTCTCGATATTTCTCGTTCGAATAGCGTGATGGGCCCACCTCAGAAGAAGCTTGTACCTCTTGTGTTGGAGGGTGTACTACTTCCGCTGAAAGTAGGCCGCCAGGACCTTGCGCATCTCTCGAGGGTCTGACCTCTCTGCAACGGACTCGATCAGCGCCTCCTGCAGCTCCTCTGCCAGCAGCTTCGGTGGACTTAGGGTGGGCGGTGCCTTGATCTAGTTCAGCAGCTTTTCTCGAAACTGCCGTTGCTTGTCTGGGTCGGAGACTAGGAGTGAGTCTGGCTTGAAGTAGAAGACCCGTGCTGGGGGCCTGTCTTTCTTGGCGCGTGCCTTACTCGCCTTACCAGACGCGGCTCTATCTCCAGAGGTGGCCCCGTCAACTGCTCCAGTTGCTTGGTCGGAGCCAGGTGGCGAAACCCCGCCCTTTTTCTCCCCTCTTCTAGAAGGGCTTTCGGGCGAGAGTAGGAGATCCTCATCACTGGCATCATCGTAGCCCGGTGGGTCCTCCTCGTCACCATCTAATCCATTGGACTGCATATTTTGGAAATCTACAGAGCATCTTGAGACAAGCTCTTTGTACTCCATATAGGCATCGCAAAGCTCGTCGTTAGCCTGCTCAAGGGAGCCCGATAGATTTCGAGCCCTAACATGTATGCCTAATTTTTCATCATAGACCATCTCCTGTTTGTCGGTTTCCGTTTCTTATTCGTCACTCATCTGCAAAATGTTAAGAAATTTATGAATAAAATAAGTTATAGAAATATAATCGAAGATATTTTTAAATATATCAAATTAGATATATTTATAATCATTGACCTGGGGTTTTGGGGTTTTGGG
>ERZ889217.1800-NODE-1800-length-10273-cov-14.672930_pt1 | contig 10273 bp, 7 predicted proteins | sample MGYA00521098_ERZ889217 | MGnify/ENA primary metagenome ERZ889217 (study PRJEB32303, sample SAMEA104408613) | aquatic metagenome | biome: Brackish water; feature: Pelagic; material: water | place: Baltic Sea | collected 2014-06-10T22:04:00 | depth 2,362 m ...
TAAGGGCATCGCTACTGTACCAAATAGAAATGCCAACATGATTTACAGCAAGGAATAGGCCGTGAGTCAGTCATGAAATAGCGCAATCAACGCAATAAACCACCCTCTAAAAAGGGGGTGTTCAAGCGTGGGGTATTTTATAAACTCTCCCCATGCGACACTTGGTTTTGATTGTTTTATCCATTGCTCAGATTTTTATCGCAGAGGCGGCGACCCAGCAGGCGGATGCCCCCAAGCCAAATATCGTTCATATATTTGTAGATGACATTGGTTGGCAGGATATCGCTAGTCACAAAATTGATGGAAACGCCATCTACGAAACGCCCAATTTGGATCGACTCACCCAACTTGGGCGCCGATTTACCCAAGCGTATTCCCCGGCTCCCACATGTGCGCCCTCGCGGGCGGCTTTCCTACGAGGGCAATATCCGGCCAATACAGGCGTTTACCACGTGATGGGCGGGCGCCTTCCGCGTCCGATTTCCAATAACGCCCAGTACCTGAGCCCGTTTTATAACTATGGATTGTCGAAGGATGTTCCAACAGTCGCCAAAGTGCTGAAAAAAGCCGGCTACACTACCGGGCATGTGGGAAAGTGGCACTTGGGAGGGAAGTCGGAAGGGTACCCCTTTCCGCCGGATCTGGGATTTGACTTTGGGTTCACGGAAGTCCCAACAGCCAACCAAAAACGCACAGCCAAAATCTACAACGATGCGGAGCTTTGGAATCCGAAGGACGGCAAACGCAATTCATTTTTTGGCATCTGGTCGAAAATGAAGCCGGATCGTATCTCGGATTTTGCCACTGATTCACCGGACGACCCGTATCAACTCAATGACGAGGGGCGTCCATTTGACAAGCCTCTGGACCTGGCCATTGGCTTCATGCGGAAAAATAAAGGCGAACCATTTTTCCTGAATTTCTGCACCTTCATGGTCCACGGTCCTTTTGGATCGCGGGATCGGGCCCGCTTCGAACACTACTGCAAAAAAATGGGATACGAGGTGCCGAATCATCCCGATCCGTTGAATGCGGGGAAATTGGGGCATAACAACCCCTACTATGCCGCCATGTTGGATTCGCTTGATTGGATGGTTGGGCAGATCATCACCTTCTTGGAGCAAACCGATGACCCCAGAAATCCCGGGCACAAATTGATCGATAATACCTATGTCATCGTCGATTCCGACAACGGGGGGTACAATGGGAGCCCGAAAGAACCCATCACCGACAATACACCGCTGACTGGCGGAAAAATGACCACGCACGAGGGTGGGATTCGTATCCCGTTCCTCATTCGCGGGCCAGGCGTTGCGGCCGGATCCGAGTGTGACACGCCGATTAACTTAATCGACTTGTTCCCGACCTTCATGGAGATGGCGGGACTGCCCGGAGACCCGAGTCTCAAGCTCGATGGGGGCAACATTTTGCCGCTCATTGAGGGGTCCTCGGACAAGGCTGTCTTAGCCGACGGGAAGCCACGTGAGGCGATCTATTGGTATTATCCGGCGGAGAGTCATATGTCGATGGCCATGCGCAAGGGCGACTGGAAGTTGCTCTACAACTTCGGAACCGGATTAAACAAAGTCAAAGGGGTCGAGTTGTTTCGCCTCTATAATGCAGACGGCACGCCCAACGACCTCGGAGAAAAGGTCAATTTGGCGGATCAACACCCAGAAATCCGCGATGCCATGCTGGCCGAACTTCAGGCATTCATGAAATCGACCGGGGCGGCGATGCCGTACCGCAACCCGATGGCCAAGGGGAATGAAGAGGAGCGCTTGAAATTGCCTGCTATCACTGAACTTGGCATGGAAAAGGATCGGGTCTGGGCCACGTTCGACACATCGAAAGGCAAATCGCGCATTGTGGAAGGGAAGCTTCTGTACACGCTTACTCCACCTCTTCTTGAAGCCACCCAAGGGCACCGTGAGGAGTGGTTCCCTGCCGAAGCAACGCTGACAGAAGGCCGCATCGAGGCGATCATGCCGCCCGGGGCCACCCACGGCGTCTTCTGTATGGTCGATGAAAATGGCTTCGTCGTTACCTCTGAGCCGCTCCCCGACCAGCAAGCCGCGCCGATTTCAAATGCCGATTCGTCACTCCTGAAAAATGGGTACGCCTACAAGCCCGGGTTGTTTGCGCTGATCACCCTTGGGGAATCTGCCCGGAAGTCATCACAGCAAGCTGGCGTGAAGACCAGTTCATTAGATGAAGCAATCGCCGCAGCTAAATTGGTGTACCAAAATGCAGAGGCGACCGAGGTGGTTCACTGCGATGCGATTCGAGCGCTCCGGCGCGTGATTCGTGAATTAGATGGAGCGCCAGAATCATCGAACCTTTTCATCAATCGCTATCCCTACGACCCGGTTTTTTGAGTTGCTGAGATCGGCGGGCGGTCAGATGCCTGCAATAAACTACAAAAAAGCCGCAACTTTTTTTGAGCTTTGGTGTTTGTATGGGGTCATGCGCACCAATTCTTACCCTCAAGACGATCTGCCCAAGGAACTCGGATTGTCATTTTCTAAGAGCATTTCGCTATTCATTGGAAAAGCGGTATCCCTCAAAAAAATTCCAGCTTTTCTGTTTATACTTTCCGTTTTGGGTACTGCCGTTTGCCTCGCGTCTGAGGCCCCGGAGAAATCTCCACGCGAGTCCACGCTGTCGGGGCTCCGCCATACCCCTGAATCCGAGGCTCGTTTGAACAAGTGGTTCCGCGATGCAAAATTCGGGGCCTTCATCCACTTCGGGCCATATTCCACCCTGGCCGGGAAATATAAGGACCAAGAGGTGAAGGGAGCTTACGCCGAGTGGATCCAAGTGAATGCCAACATCCCTTGTGATGAGTACCGCAAGGAAGTGGCCGGTCTCTTCAATCCTCAGGAGTTCGATGCCGAGGAATGGGTGAAAACCTTCAAGGATGCCGGCATGCGCTATGTCGTGATCACCGCGAAGCACCACGACGGCTTCGCCCTCTACGACTCGGCTTGCAGCGATTACGATGTGATGGACGCCTCTCCGTTCAAGCGCGACGTCGTCAAGGAACTCTCAGAGGCCTGCCATCGGAATGGGCTCACGTTTGGTGTCTACTATTCCCAAGCGCAAGATTGGAGCGATCCCGACTCCACGACCTTCTTAAAGAGGAAAGGAACCCTCAAAAAGCTTCACCCTAAGCTGCCGGCCGATCACCAACCGGATGTGGATGCCTACATCGAGCGCAAGGCGCTTCCTCAAATCAAGGAACTGGTCAAAAACTACGGGGTTGAATTGGTGTGGTTTGATACCCCTGCCGGGATGACTCCCGAACAGGCCCAGCGTTTTCGTGACGCCGTGTGGGAAATCAATCCCGACTGCGTGATCAACTCGAGGGTCCTATTGCCTTCCGTTGGCTTTAAAAACTTCGGCCCCGGCACAAACCTCACCCCCGAGTCCTTCGAGTATTTTGATTATGTCTCGCTCGGAGACAAGCAGGTCCCGGCTCTCAAACTCCCCTTCACCACGGAATCGCCCGACAGCGTGAGTACCTCCTACGGCTACAAGGCCTACGGGGAACACACCTACCATTCGCTCAAGGAATTGATCCAGCGCATGGTCCACACGGTCTGCGGCGGTGGCAATTACCTGCTGAACTGCGGCCCCATGGGGAATGGCAAGATCGACCCGAAAGCCGTGGAACTATTCGCCGGCCTCGGCACGTGGATCCACGACAACGGCGCGTCGATTTTCAACACGCTTCCCAACCCTCTGCCCGCCCGTCCGGCGTGGGGCGATGCGAGCCTCTCGAAGGACGGCAAAGCCCTCTACCTGCATGTGATGAAGTGGCCCAAAGACGGCAAACTCGTTATCGATGGGATGCCGGGCAATGCTACCGCCGCTTCATTCCTGTCGCCCAAGGCTCCCCAAGGGGCGCTCGATTTTGCCCAGTCCAAAACATCCCTCACGCTCACCCTGCCCGCGGAATCCGTGGATCCCGACAACACAGTTATCAAGGTTTCTTTGGAAAATGGTGGCGGGCCCGACTCATCGCAAAACGCTCCCCAATGAAAAACCTGCTGGGTGCAGCGCGGCTTTCGCAATCATGGCCTCCTGATCCTGGGATCGACAAGGCCGGGCTGTGACATCGTCGTTTTCCGTAAGATTCTAAATGAAAACCCTCCGACCCTCTCTCTTTATGAAACTTGTTATTACATCCGCTTGCGCTGTCATGATCTGCGCTGTGCCGTTGGCTGCGATCGCCGCACCGCCCGACGATACGAGCGCAGAGCAGCTTGAGTCGCCCGCCGAACTCTCGGCGTATGAAAGCTCCGTTCCGAAGCCCACGCTTTCGGAGGTCAGATATGGCGAGCACGAACGGCATGTCTTGGATTTTTGGAAAGCACCCGCGGATACTCCCACCCCGCTGGTGTTTGTCATCCATGGCGGTGGTTGGAGTAATGGCAGCAAGGAACGACTTGCTCGTTTTGTCGATCCAGGAGCCTTGTTGAAGGCGGGCATCTCGGTTGTTGCGATCAACTACCGATTGATGAGACACGCTGATGATGTCGAGCCGCCCGTGAAGGCCCCAATGCATGATGCGGCACGCGCGTTGCAGTTCGTTCGTAGCAAAGCTGCGGAATGGAACATCGACAAGGAACGCATCGGGGCGGCCGGGGGATCGGCAGGCGGATGCACGAGTCTTTGGCTGCTGTATCACGATGATCTTGCAGACCCCAAGAGTTCAGACCCTGTTGCCCGCGAGTCCACCCGATTGCGGTGTGCCGCCTTGATGAATGCCCAGACGACTCTTGACCCCAAGCAGATGAAGGAGTGGACACCCAACAGTAAATATGGGGGACATGCCTTTGGCTTTCGCGATTTCGCCCAGTTTATGGTTGAACGCGATAACATCCTGCCATGGATTCAGGAATACTCGCCTTATGCGCTGGTGAGCACAGATGACCCGCCGGTCTATTTGAATTACAAAGCCCCGCCAGCTCTCGGTATGCCGCAGAAAGATCCGACCCACACCTCCAATTTTGGAGTTAAACTTCAGGAGCGTTGCGCGGAGGTTGGATTGGCCTGTGAACTGGTATATCCCGGCATGTCTAATGTAAAACACAAGAGCCCAACTGATTATTTGATAGATAAACTCGGCTCGTCGGAACCAAAATAACGACATTAGCCGATTTAAAAATCACAAATGAACTTAGCTTTCCCCTGATCCGCAACATGAAGAAAAATGAACAACCCAAAACATTGTAACCGTTCGATGTTAATTTTGCTGGCGGCCGCCGGGGTCTTCCTTCCGGACCTGAAGGCTGAGCCATCCTATGATTATCCCACCCAGGCCCGCCGGATCGGGTTGAAAGGTCAGATCTTTTCTCCCCTGACCTGGGAGCAGGCGAGGAAGGGGGTTCCTGAAATCAAGCTTCTCAGCAAGAAGGAAGAAGAGATCGAGTATATCGGTGACAAGAAGGAACTCATTGATCTCAAATTGTGGCAGGAATCCCCGTCGCGGATCATTTTCCACAATGGAAAATACCACACTTGGATCATGCATCTGAAATATTTCAAAGAAAGCGGGAAGGAGTTGGAGCCTAAGAATTACTACCTGACCTCTGATGACGGAACCCGCTGGAAGGTGGAGGCTGAATTTTTACCCGGCGAGCCCGGCAGCTTTGATGATTTCTGGAGAGAAGGAGTGCAGGTTGTTGCCTTTGATGGCAAATTCTGGATGTTTTATGCAGCCAACGCATCGGATGATGTAACGTATGGAAATGACAAGCGGGATGGCTGCCGCCCGAATGGAATCGGCCTACTGGTTGCCGATCAACCGGAAGGACCCTGGAAGCGAGCCACCGACAAACCCTTGTTTGTCAGATCGGAAGATCCGAGCGCCTGAGACTACGATATGGCCAACAATCCGTATCCGGTTTATTTCAAGGGAAAATGGTTCATCTATTACAAGTCCAGGAACTCGCAAAAGGGGTCCAAAGCGACACTGCAGGGTGTTGCCGTGGCGGACTCCATCACCGGCCCCTATGTGAAATACGAGAACAATCCGATCTGTGACGGACATGGTTCTTTTGTGTGGGCCTGGCGCGGAGGGATCACCATGCTTCCCTTCGAAGCAAAAGGGAAAATTCACTGGTCTCCCGACGGGCTTCATTGGCATAATGTGGATGAACCTGCATCCCGGGGAGTCAAGACGCCAATTTTTAGCGCCTTTTATCTTCCCAACGATCCGCTTTCAGGCGCGCCCGTCACCCAGGAGGAACCGGATGAATTCTGGGGATTGGAAACAAGGCAGACCAAAAACGCCAATCCCAGGGACTGGAGCATTGTCCGCGGCACGGTCACCTTCAATCCGGCGGTGAAATCCAAGGGGAAGTAGCTCAAATGGTATTTATGATATAAATAAAACATTAACATGAATTAATTTATGAAAATTCTTATTCATAGAGCGCAAATGAAAGGAATACCCCTGTGATTAGGATACTGCTGCTATGTCAACTTGTGTGTATCGGGGCGTTGTCGGCTCAAACCATCACGGTGTCGCCTGGCGGAATGGTTGGCTCGCTGCCTGCGGCCCGTGATGCCGTAAGGGCCTTGCGGGCCTCCGGTGAAAAGGGCGATATCGATGTCGTGATTCAGGACGGGGTTTATACGCTGGATCAAACCTTGGTCTTCGGCCCCGAGGATTCTGCTCCGGAGGGAGCGGTGACGCGCTACCGTGCGGCCGAGGGCGCGAGTCCCCTGATCAGCGGCGGTCATGTCATTAAAAACTGGGAGAAATCGAATCTGCAGGGTGGGAAAGTATGGATGGCCAAAGTCCCCTGGGCGAAGGGTGATGCCTTCTTCCATTGTCTCTACGATGGCGGCACGCTGTTGCGACGGGCGCAGTCTGAGGGGATCCGTGTGAAAGCGGATGCGCCCAGTAAACAGTATGCGGGTGAACTGAAGCACCGGCTGGAGTTTTCCTATACCGGCGATGTGCTCAAGCCCTGCAAAAATCTGGAGGACCTGGAGCTGGTTGGGCAGCCTACCCGGGCATGGTTGGTCAATTTCCTGGGAATCGCCTCGGTCGACCCGGCAAAAAAGCAGGCCCGATTGGCGGTTCCGGCCACTTACAACATGTCCGGCTCGTTTATTCTGGAAAACCGTGTCGATGATCTGGATCAGCCGGGGGAATGGGCGCTCAATTCACAGGAAGGGATCCTCTATTACTGGCCGGAATCGGGAACGCCGGGCGATCAGATTATCGCCCCGGCGCTTGATGAGCTGATTCGGGTGGAAGGCGTGAATGATTCTTCCGTTGCCGGAAAAAAGGACCAACCAGTAGAGGGCCTGGTTTTCAGCGGGCTTCGGTTTGCCCACGCCGATCGCCAGAAGTGGTTGCCGGAAGACAGGGGGCTTCAGCACGACTGGAACATGTGGGACAAGGCGAACGGGTTGATTCGCTTTCGGGGTGCCCGCAATTGCATCGTCCAGAACTGCACATTTTCCGACAGCGGAAGCGACGGGGTGCGGCTCGATCTGTTTTGTCAGGGCATTACGGTGGAAGGCTCTACATTCCGTGATCTCGGCGGCACGGGAGTTCTGTTATGCGGCTACGGGCCGGGCAAAAAGGATGTCAACAAAGGCAACACCATTCATAACAACGAGATTACCCGGGTGGGTCAGCTATTTCTGCATTCACCGGGGATTTTTGTCTGGCAGAGCGGGCATAACCGAATCTCCCATAATCATGTCTACGATCAGGCCTACAGCGGCATCGTGATCTCAGGCGTGCGTCGCCGTTTTTTTGCTCCCGTGTTTGAAAAGATGGGCCAGGCCAATCCCTTCACCAAGTGGATTTTTCCCGAAGGGACGCGCGAGAATATCCCAACGATCCGCTGGGACGAAATCACTCTCGCCGATATACAGGCCTGGTCAGCGTATGAGCCGTATATGCATGCACGGGGGAACCTCATTGAATTTAACGAGGTGCATGACTGCCTGAAGTTACTGCACGATGGAAACTGCATCTATCTTTCCGGCAATGGAGACGGGAACATCGTTCGTCATAATGTCACCTATAACCACCCGAAAGGGGCGATGATTCGCACCGACGATGACAGCCATGGTGCAACGGTTCAGGGGAACCTTCTCTTCGGCACGAGGGGGAACCAGGGGATGGCGATCAAGGGTCTGAATACCGCGACGGGAAATGTTTTCATCAACAGCCAGTTGCTGACGGGCGGGGCGGGTAATACGGTGGATCCGGAGTCGGACCTGTCGCGCAATATCATCTATTTTGTAAGCGGTTCGGTCTCCGAGGGCTTTCATTACGGCCTCGATGATGTAGGTGCCGGGCTGGACTATAACCTCTACTACCACAAAGCGCCGGGCGTCGGGGAGCCACTGCTTTTGGAGCAGCGTGCGCGCAACAAAACAAAGCTGGCGGATCGTCACAGTCTGGCCGTCGATCCGCTTTTTGTGGACCTTGCTCAGGGAGACTTCGGCTTTAAAAAGGAATCTCCTGCGCTCAAGCTGGGCATTGAACCTTTGTCGGTAGATATTGTTCAGAAAATGGGAACATTGCGGGATCCGTTTCTGGCCCGTTTCACGCCCGACTCGTCGATATTTTCCAAGCGGCCGCCGGAAGAATTCAATGAGCAAAACAGCACAAACAAGAAGCAGAAAAACCGGCGAAAAGAAAACGACGAGTTGAATTTGTGATTCGATACAAAAGCGCCCCGGGGTCAGTCCCACACATCAACATATTTTTCAAACACACACTTATGATAACACAGAAAACACCAATATCCATTCGCAAGCTAATCGTGGCAGGCCTCTTGGCGTCTCTTCCGCTTGCGTTTGCCGAAGAAGAGGCTCCCAAAGAACTGGCTCCCAAGGCTGAGTCGTTGGAATCCTACAACTCGCGCATGCAATGGTTTGTGGACTCGCCGTATGGGATGTTTATCCACTTCGGACTTTATTCCCAGTTGGGTGGCTTTTGGAAAGAGAAACCCATTGGCGGATATTCCGAATGGATTCAGGGCAAGGGGAATATCGATCGCGAGGAATATGCGCAACTCGCCAAGTCGTTCAATCCCGCCGATTTTGACGCCGATCTGATCGTTCGGTCCGCCAAGGAGGCCGGGATGACCTATCTGGTGATCACCGCCAAGCACCACGAAGGATTTTGTCTCTGGGATAGCCAATACACCGAGTTCGATGTCACCAACACGCCGTTCCAAGGGCGTGATATTCTCGAGGAACTCCGCCAAGCCTGCAACAAGCACGGGATTAAATTTGGGATTTATTACAGCATTATCGACTGGAACCACCCGACCCAGAACCGTCCCTCGGAACTAGGCAAAAACGGATCCCCTGGGCACACCCTCATGGTGGATGGTCGGAAGCAGGAGTATGTCGATTACCAAAAGAACCAAGTCTTGGAGTTGATCAAGAAATACGATCCGGCCGTGCTTTGGTTCGATGGGGATTGGGCAAACTGGTGGACGGTGGAGGACGGCATCGAACTCTACAACGCCATTCGGGAGGCAAGCCCCCATATCATCGTCAACAACCGGGTGGCCCGTCGCGAGAGATGTGAGTTTGATTTTGTGACCCAGGAACAGAACCACTTCAAGGACGCTTTCCCTAGGCATTGGGAAGGGTGTTACACGATGAATAAGTCGTGGGGTTACAAGAAGGGCGACAACAATTGGAAGGATGCCAAGACGATTTATAACAAGCTGAAGGACATCAATGAAAAGGGCGGCAATCTCCTCTTGAATGTCGGCCCGGATGGAAATGGTCGTGTTCAACCGGAGGCGTATGCCATTCTGAAGGAAACGGCCGAGTTGTTGAAAGCCACACCCATTCGCAAACACACCCCAACAATCACCGCCGTTCCCGGAGTCATCGAAACGCAAGCAAAACCAAGAAACCGCAAAGGTAAGGCATCTCAAGAACCCGCAATCGATGGGGCCGAGTAATGACGAAAGAATTTTCCAAAAAACGAATCAAACCCCAACCCCTATGAAAAAAACCACGACCATCGCGATAACTGTTACCTTTCTGGGCGCCGCATTTTCCCATGCGTTTACTGCTCCCAAGCCTTCCAAGGCATCCTCAACCCCTGCGGGGAAGGAATGGGTCATCGAAACCCAAGCGGACTGGGAGGAATGCGCGTCTGCCAGTGAAGGCGTGGAGTTCCGTGATGCGATGGCCGTGCCGACTGCCCCGTCAGCCACGATTCGCAGCAAGATCAAGACCTTCGAACAAAAGCAATCTCCGCGCTCGC
>ERZ889217.1802-NODE-1802-length-10264-cov-8.970908_pt1 | contig 10264 bp, 8 predicted proteins | sample MGYA00521098_ERZ889217 | MGnify/ENA primary metagenome ERZ889217 (study PRJEB32303, sample SAMEA104408613) | aquatic metagenome | biome: Brackish water; feature: Pelagic; material: water | place: Baltic Sea | collected 2014-06-10T22:04:00 | depth 2,362 m ...
TCTCTTGCTGATACAAAAGAAACTATAGGTGGATTTAAATTTCTTACACCTGCAGAAACTGAAAAGTCTATGACTTCTGGAAGTCTTAGTAAATTCCTAAAAGGAATGGGTACTCCTAACGGAGCAGTTGATACAAGTTTTTTACCTTTATAATCTAGAGAGTAAAATAAATTTAAATAGGCGCCAATTTAATAAATTGGTGCCTATTTTTTTAATAAAAAATTTAATATAAAGTTATCTTTATGAGTAATTTAATTTCTCAAAATTTAAATATGATCTTTAAAACTCCTAAGGGAGAAACGGTTCATGCATTAAAAGATGTAAACTTTACACTTAAAAAAGGTGAACTCTTAACTGTTCTTGGTCCTTCGGGATGTGGAAAAACAACTTTACTAAACATAACTGCTGGCTTTCTTAGACCCACATCAGGTTTAATTACTCTTAACGGTAATGAAATTAATGGCCCAGGTGTTGAGCGAGGAATGGTTTTTCAACAAGGTGCTTTATTTGAATGGCTAACAGTTTCGGAAAATGTTGACTTTGGCTTGAGAATGAAAAAAGAAGATCCTGTAAAAACTGCTAAAAAAGTTGAAGAATGGTTGAATATTGTAGGCCTACAAGGTTTTGGAGATACACCAACTTATCAATTATCTGGCGGTATGCAGCAAAGAGTAGCGCTTGCACGATGTTTGATTAATGACCCTGATCTAATTTTAATGGATGAACCATTAGGAGCATTGGATGCACTAACAAGAGAAAAAATGCAGTCTTTAGTTTTAAAAATTTGGAAAGAAACTGGAAAAACAATTATTTTAATCACTCACTCAGTTGAAGAAGCATTATTACTTGGTGAAAGATTATATGTAATGGCGCCAAGGCCAGGACGTATACATAAAGAATATAACCTACCCTTTGCCTCAATGGGTATAGATGGAGATTTAAGAGAAATAAAAAAAACAGCTGATTTCGTGAGCAAACGAGAAGAAATTCTAACTATGATTTGGGACATGGAAGAAGAGATAATGGGTAAAGATATTTAATATGCTAACAGGAATTATAACATTCGTAGTCATATTTGCTGTAATCGGCTCACTCCTTTATGGAAGAAAATTAGCAAAAACTGAAAAGCTAGATGCTGTTTTTGGAAACCCTGAAAGAGCTAAAGGTGGAGTTCATTGGGTAATTGTTGGTAGTAGTTTTTTACTATTAACTTGGCTTTATTATTCATGGGATATGGCAAAATCTTTTTATCCACAATCGGCTAACGAACTTTGCCAAGTTGCAAAAGTAAATGACTCGTTGCTTTCTTTAAAATATCTATTTCCTATAGAAGAACGTGAATTTAAAAGTACCTCAATAATTAAAGGTGAAAATAAAAATATTGAAAAATTAGCGAATGAAATAAAAAACTCACCCAAACTAAGTGAGCAAGATAAATCTGAACTTTTAAAGTTTATTGATAAAACAAAAAAAACAATTCCCTTATTAACGGATGAAAGATTGTTAGAGAATGAAACAAAAATTCAAATTAAAGACTTAACAAATAGAATTGTCTCATTAACAGAAGAATTTCAAAAAGAAAGTTACCCACCCATTACAAGTATTGAAGAAGAAAATAAAAGAATTGAAGCACTGAAGACACAAGGAAAATGGGGCGCTTCTGCAACAGCAGTAGAAAATACAGTTGAGATACCAACTATTCCAGAAACAAAAATGGGTTTAAAATTTGATGCGGCTGCAAAAGAATTAACTCTTATTAGTGAAGATTTTTTTAATTTAAGAAATCACAATTCTCAATACATAAACTTAATGCAAGAAATTAGGGATGAAATTAAAGCTTACAGATCAGGACTTAATGATACTCAAAAAGTAGCATCTGCATTAGCAAAAGATGTTCTTAAAATTGCGCGTAGGATTGAATATGCTAGTATTTTCCCTCCTAATACTCTTGACGATATGCAGCAATCAATAATCAATTTTGATGAGGTTCAAAAAAAAGAACAAGGTGTTTTAAAATATGTTGATATCTTTTTATTCCCAGCTGGTACAATTGTTTCAAGTGGACCAAATTGTTCTGAGCAAGGTTCTGGAAGATGGCTGCCAAAACCATCTGATACGTTTAATAAATTTATTCTTTTAATGCAACCAAGCATTGGGTTTAAAAATGTACCTATGGTCTGGTACGAAATGATGGATGTAAGTAAAATAGTTGGTTTTATTTTACCTGATTGGATAGCTGATATTATGCCTGGAAAATATCCAATCCACAATCAAGAAGGTACAGTTACACCTAATTTTAAAAGCAATGTTCTAAAAGTAGTTACTGGAGAATTTAGTTTATTTAAAATACCAGTTCCTATGGGTCACATATGGGATTCTTTTTTAAGAGTTCTTTTAGGTTTACTTCTTGGAATAATTTTTGGTGTACCGCTAGGGTTATTTATGGGTTTAAATAGGTTTGCCAAAGGATTTTTTGATCCATTGATTGAATTATATAGACCTGTTCCCCCACTTGCTTGGGCACCTCTTGTTATTACTGTGTTTGGAATTGATAATGTTGGAAAAGTATTCTTACTATTCATGGTCTCTTTTTCAATTATGATCATTTCGGCTAGAGCTGGAGCATCAGGAACTCAATTATCTAAAATTCATGCGTCTCACTCACTTGGTGCATCAAAATGGCAAATACTAAGATATGTAATTTTTCCAAATTCTTTACCTGAGATTTTAACAGGTGTTAGGGTTGCTGTTGGAATGTGTTGGGGAACTTTAGTTGCCGCAGAATTTTTAGCAGGTACTACAGGTATCGGTTTTGTTGAAAATGTTGCTAAGAAATATTTCCAATACGAAGTTATCTGGATTACTATTTTTGTAATGGGAATGCTAGGTTTATTATTTGACATTGCTTTAAGAAAAATAATTGACAAAACTATCCCTTGGCATGGTAAAGGTTAATCAACCTTTTATTAAATTATGAATTCCTTAAAGTTAAAAACAATTATCAAAAATATTTTTATTAAATATAAACTAAGTAAAGGTCATGCCACTATTTGTGCTGAAGCCTTAATAAATGCAGAATTAGTCGGTGCCCCATCACATGGCTTATCTAGGCTTAAAATGTATTGTGATCGAATTTCTAAAAAAGTAATTAATCCAAGAGCTAAAATAAAAGTTAAAAAAATTTCTCAATCAATTGCTCATGTTGATGCAAATAATAGCATTGGGTTTGTTGCGGCTGATATAGCTATTAAAACTGCAATAAATAATGCTAAAAAAACTGGGATTGGTTTGGTTGCTGTCAAGAATAGTGGTCATTATGGTTTGTCCGGTTATTACGCCGAGCAAGCAGTTAAAAAAGGTTTAATGGTCATGGTGTTTACTAATGCACCACCTGCTGTTGCTCCTCATGGTGCTTTAAAAAGTTTATTTGGAACAAACCCAATTTGTTTTGGAACTCCAACGGGCTCCAAAGTTCCTTTTATTTTAGATACTTCAATATCAATGATTAATAGAGGAAAAATTAGAGTTGCTGCAAGAGAAGGAACAAAAATTCCAGAAGGTGTTGCTTTAGATAAATTTGGCAAACCTACTACAGATCCAAAAAAAGCATTAGAAGGAGTGCAGTTACCAATTGCTGGATTTAGAGGTTCAGGCTTAGCTTGGATGGTTGATATTTTAAGTGGTGTATTAACCGGTGGTAATCATGCAGGTAGAGTTAAAGATCCATTTACTGATTTTAGTGGTCCACAAAATATTGGTCACTTATTTTTTGTATTAAAACCTAATTTATTTGTCGGTAATTCTTTTAATAAAAGAATAAAAGATAATATTAGAACAATTAAAAGACTTCCTAAAATTAAAGGTGTTAAAGAAATTCTTTACCCTGGACAAAGTAAATTCAATAGATTTAAAAGTAATATAAAGAAAGAGATTATTATTTCAAAAGCTGTCTTACAAGACTTGGAATATTTACAGGGTATCTAGTTAACGAACTGATCTCGAAAATTTAACAAGATCATTAACAAGAAGTTCTGGTTCTTCTAGGGCTGCAAAATGACCACCACTTTGCATTTCGGTCCATTGTGTAACATTAAACATTCTATCAACATACGATCTAGGAGGCCACTCGGACATCTCAGCTGGAAAAATTGCTGCAGCTGTTGGTATTTCTATTTTTTTAAAATCCTTAGGAAAAAAGCGTCCACCCTCTTCTCTTCTGCCATAATAAATCCAAGTAGAAGTGTTAAAAGTTTTTGTAACCACATAAAGCATAATATTCGCTAGCAGCGTATCTTTTGAATAAACACTTTCAATATTGTTATTTTTTAAATCTGACCAGGAATACATTTTTTCAATAATCCATGCTGCAATTCCAACTGGACTATCCATCATTCCGTAACTTAGAGTTTGTGGTTTGGTTGCTTGTTGAGTTCTATATCCATCTTGAATTAATTGATCGTTATCAAATCTTTTTTGCCAATCATGCTCTTCTTTAGATTGTGGACCATCAGGATGACGCATTGTTAAACAATTAATATGAATTGCTTTACAAAATTTTGAGTGATCGTAACCAATCCAGTTCGCAATAGTTGCTCCCCAATCACCACCCTGAGCCAAATAGTTTTTGTATGCAAGGTTTTCTGTCATTAATTTATTTAATATATTTGCTATTTTTCTTGGTCCTATAGGTCTAGAAGGTCTTCCAGAAAATCCAAAACCAGGAAGTGATGGGGCAATAACATCAAAAGCATCTTCAATATTTCCTCCAAATTTTTCTGGGTGCGCAAGCTTTTCAATTATATGTAAAAATTCAACTATTGATCCTGGCCATCCGTGCATAAGCAATAATGGTGTTGGATTAGAGCCACTACCCTTTTCAAGAATAAAATGTATCTCAACATCATCTACGATGGTTGTAAAATTTGAAAATTTATTTATTTCTTCTTCATGTTTTCTCCAATTAAAATCTTTAACCCAATAATTTGAAATTTCTCGCATATAATCAAGATTGGTTCCATACTCCCAACCTCCCTCATTAGGCATTTCATGCCATGGATAATTTTTCACCTTGGTATAAATTTCTTCAAGTGTTTTATCTGGAATATTTACTTTAAATGGCTTAATCATTTCATTAAATTACAGTATATACTTATTATAAATTCAAGTTAAATATATCTTATGCTTTCAAATAAAGAAATCGTTTGTCCTAATAACTTGCTTGACCATGCTCATAAAAAAAAAGGTGTTAATGCTGCAATTGTGAATGCAGGCCTCCCGCTTCCAATGTTATCAGTACAAGATGCTGTAAAAGAAAATCTTATTACACCAATTTTCATAGGAGATAAAAAAGAAATTTTAAAATGCGCAGACAATTTAAAATGGGACATCTCTTCTTTTGAGATAATTGATGAACCTATTGAAAATAATACTGCAGCTATTGCTGCAAAACTTGCCAGCGAAGGAATAGTAAAAATTATTGTAAAAGGTCATATCCATACTGATATTTTGATGAAAGAAGTTTTAAAAAGAGAATATGATTTATTGGGAAAAACTAGATTAAGCCATATTTGGCACATGACCATTAATAAGGATGATAAGCCAATTATCATAACAGATGGAGCTTTAAATGTTTTACCTAATATAAAAACTAAAATGCATATTTTAAGGAATGTTATTAATTTTTCTGAAAGAATTGGAATTGAAAAACCAAAAGTTGCCCTTTTATCTGCAACTGAAGAAGTGTTAGACAGTATCCAAAGCTCTATTGATGCTAAAGAAATAACCAAATTAGCAAAAGAAGAAAATTTAAATGCTGAAGTGTTTGGTCCATTAGCATTTGATAATTGTATTTCAAAAAAATCTGCTGCAATTAAAGGAATTAAAAATACAGTTGCAGGTCAAGCTGATGTATTACTGGCTCCAAATATCGAAGTTGGAAATAGTTTGGTTAAGATGATGATATATTTTATGGGGGCTTGTGCGGCTGGTGTTGTTGTAGGTGGTAAAGTTCCAATAGTAATTACTAGTAGATCTGATGAAGCGCAGGCTAGATTGGCCTCTATTGCTGCTGCTGTTGTCGCTTTAGACTAATTCTTCATTGAAATAATCACATTAATGTTTTAAATAAAGCTTCAAAATTAGAGAAGGAAACAATGGCTATAACATATTTAAAAAAATCACCAAAAACATCGTCCACTGATGACACTAAAACAACCGGAATTGTTCAGGATTTATTAAAAAATATCGAAACTACTAAAGAACAAGGCTGTATCGATCTTACAAAGAAATTTGACAAATATGATGGCGATATTATTGTTTCTAAAGAGAGAATTGAAGAAATCAAAAAAACATTAGATCAAAAAACAAAAGACGATGTTCAATTTTCATACGAAAGAGTTAGAAAATTTGCTGAAGCACAATTAAAAAATTATGGACAAGATTTTGAGGTAGAGCTTTCAGATGGATTATTTGCTGGCCAAAAATTAATACCTATTAATACTGCTGGTTGTTATGTACCTGGTGGTCGTTATGCTCACATTGCATCAGCTGTAATGAGTGTAACAACAGCAAAAGTTGCAGGTGTAAAAAATGTTATTGCTTGTAGTCCTCCAAAAGAAGGTGTGGGTGCGCATCCAACAATTATTTATACAGCTGACTTATGTGGTGCTGATGTAATTTTAAATTTAGGTGGTGTTCCAGCAATTGCAGCAATGACAAATGGTTTATTTAATAATCCTCCAGCTGATATTATTGTTGGACCAGGAAATCAATTTGTTGCTGAAGCTAAAAGAATTCTATTTGGAAAAGTTGGAATTGATCTTTTTGCAGGTCCTACAGAAATTGGAATTATAGCAGATGCAAAAGCGGATCCTGAACTCGTAGCCGTAGATTTGGTTGGTCAAGCAGAGCATGGTTATAATTCGCCTTGCTGGTTATATACAACGAGCAAAGAACTAGCTGAAAAAGTAATGAAAAGAGTTCCTGAATTAATTGCAGAACTTCCGGAAGTACCAAGAACAAACGCAGATGCTGCTTGGAAAGATTATGGAGAGGTAATTCTTTGTGATACTGATGAAGAGATGGTTAAAATTAGTGATCAGTATGCTCCTGAACATTTAGAAGTTCAAACAGAAAATGTAAAATGGTTCCATGAAAGATTAACAAATTATGGATCTTTATTTATTGGTGAAGAAACCACAGTTGCTTACGGAGACAAATGCTCTGGAACAAACCACATTCTCCCTACCAAAGGTGCTGGTAGATATACCGGAGGATTATTCGTTGGAAAATTTATTAAAACATTAAGTTTCCAAAGAATGACCAAAGAGTCTACTGAACTAGTAGGTGCTGCTGCAGCTAGAATATCTAGATATGAAGGTATGGAAGCTCATGCAAGAACAGGTGATGTTAGACTAAAAAAATACGGCTATTCTAATTAAAACTTAAATAATTTCCATAAGCACTGATAGTGCTAAAATTGACATGAAAAGAATAATTAAATAATTTATTCTTTCCCATATTTTAATGCTCTTGAGATATTTAGAGAAGTATTTTGAAAGATATCCTATTGAGAAAAAAAATAAAAATGAAGCTATAGCAGCCCCTATACCAAAATAATACTTATCCATTATACTAAAGCTTTTAGAAAAATTTCCTAAAAAAAATACCGTATCTGAGTAAACGTGAGGATTTAAAAATGTAAAACTTAAAGTTTTAACGATAATAGTAGGTAAATTATTAGTTTTATCATTTATATTAAACAAGGTCTCTGAAATTTTGATTCTAACTTTTCCCCAAATGAAATGTAGCAAGAATATGAAGAGTAAAATGTTAAAAATTAACTCAATAGTTGGTGTAAAAAAATTATTTAAATACTGAAATAAAAAAATTCCCAAAAAAATTAATAAAAGATCTGAAATTGAGCATATTAAACAAACAATAAAAATATATTGTTTTTTTAGACCTTGCTCTATGACAAATATATTTTGCGCCCCAATTGCTAAAATTAAACTTAGTCCTGTTAAAAATCCTAATAGCAAATAATCCATTAGGTTTTATTAAACTCTTTTTTTACCTTGAACAACTCTATCTAATATTAATGCAACAAATAAAATAGCAATACCTGCTAATATACCTTGTCCAACATTCGCATATTGTAAAGCTTCAAGAACATCTTGCCCTAAACCTTTTGCACCAATTAAAGATGCTACAACTACCATGGCCAAACTTAACATCACCGTTTGATTAACACCCGCAAGTATTGATGGTGTTGCCAAAGGTAAATCAACCTTTCTAAGTAAATACCATTTAGTTGCACCATAAGCGATGGCAGCTTCACGAATTGTTTCTGGCACTCCACGTAAACCTAAAACAGTAAGTCTCACAACAGGTGTTCCACCAAAAATCATAGTAATAATTACTGCTGCAACCTTTCCTGTTCCAAAAAATGCTATTACTGGAATCATAAATACAAAAGCTGGCATTGTTTGCATGAAATCCATTATCGGCCTAATTAATGAATAGAATCTTTGTCTTCTTGCACAGTAAATTCCAAGTGGAATACCTATTGCTATACTTAAAATTGCAGCCGTTCCTAATAATGCAAGTGTCGTCATAGCTTTCACCCAGAAACCTAAAAAACCCATGTAGAGCAAAAACCCTGTAGAATAAATTGCAGCTCTTGGCCCTGCTGATAAGCCAGTTAGAGTTACTATTGCTGTTATAATTACAATCCATGGGGTTTTAACAAATAACAGTTCTAAGAAATCTAAAACTGATCTAATTGCAATTGTTATAGCTGTAAAAATTACATCCCCTTTAACAACAGCATAATCAAAAATAATTTCTATCCATTTAATTGAAAACAATCTTATTTCAGGGTGCGTTGGAAACGTTTCCATTACCTGAAGTAATCCTGGAAAACTATAATGGATAACCGAAAAAATCATTATCACAGAAGTAAAAACACTACTTAAAATATAGTTTTTCATCTGCATACCTGGATCAATAGATTTGTCAGACAGCCACTCTGAATACTTCTTTTCTAAAATTGAATTTGCCATAACACCCTGGATAACCTTGATGGCTATTAATGAAATAATCCCAAAGATTGTTATCCAAATTGCTGACTCTTCTACTCTAGTGATTTCATCAATATAGCCTTGCATGGCGTCTTCTAGTGATTTTATGTTTCTTTTGAATACATCTATTTTATCTGGATTATTTTCTATAGCTGCTTCTAATTGTTTATTTCTAAAAGCTATTGTGGCTTTGACCTGCTCAACTTTTGCAATGGCATCTGTTGTAATATTACCAAATAAACCTCTAATAATCTGTACTACTGAAAAAGTTTCGATGATTAAAAAAGCTAAAGTCCAATTCCAAACATTTCGCATTCCAAACCAGATTGGTCCAAGAATAAATGCAAATAAATTAAATGAAAGAGAGTAAGTTGGTTTACTGCCAATTTTTTTAAATTCTTTTATATAATAATCTGGATTACTTTTCACAAAGTTAGTGATCAATTCATCTCTAGAAGGGTTTCTAATTTCTTTATTCTCCATCACTACCCTTTACAACTGCTTTAAGTAAGTCAGCTTGTGTTATAATACCAATATTTTTATTTTCATTGTTGGTAACTAATATAGGCTCATTTTTTATAGAAGATTTTTCTATTAGTTTATTTAATAAATCATTCTCATTTACGCTTTCTAATTTTACTGTGATTATTCCAAATTCTTTTTCAAATTTTTCAACAGCTTGCATTATAGATTTTGCTTGAACAATTTTTAACCGTGATATTCCTTTAACAAAGTCTGCTACATAATCATCTGTTGGTTTCATTACTATTTCTTCTGGTGTTCCTATTTGAATTACTTTTCCATCTCTCATTATTGCAATTCTATGCCCTACTCTTACAGCTTCATCTAAGTCATGAGTTATAAAAACTGTTGTCTTTTTCATTTGTTTTGAAAGTTTAATAAACTCTGCTTGAAGTTGTCTTCTAATTAATGGATCAAGTGCACTAAATGGTTCATCCATTAATAAAAATTCTGGGTCAGCGGCTAAAGCTCTTGCCAAACCAACTCTTTGTTGCATTCCACCAGATAATTCATGGGCATACTTGTTACCCCAACCCTGAAGTTCTACGATATCTAATATTTTATTAGCAGCATCTAATCTATCATTTTTACTAATGCCTCTTATTTCCAGGGGCATTGCTATATTATCTAATACAGATCTATGGGGCATTAAAGCAAAGTTC